>Ga0209370_1000291_pt1 | contig 86582 bp, 90 predicted proteins | sample AgamicAtPrz_FD_187164 | JGI IMG/M metagenome (GOLD analysis project Ga0209370, IMG submission 187164) | Agave microbial communities from Guanajuato, Mexico - At.P.rz (SPAdes) (version 2) | ecosystem: Host-associated > Plants > Phyllosphere > Phylloplane/Leaf | place: Guanajuato, Mexico...
AAGATGAAAGACGCGTGGCTGGATACGTGCTCTACCACCATCCAAAACTTCGTGGAACGCTCTACGAGGCTACAGCCAGATAATCTTGAACTGGACCTGGTCGAAAAAATCGATTTTGACTACCAGATTAACTTAAGTCTCGATTTTCGTATTAAGGCTACAGAATATACTCAGGTGGGGAGAGTCAGCCCCGGAAGCGGCACGCGGATTTTTACGGGTAATTTCCAGTACAACGAGGCTCTCCAGGCGGAAACCAGCGCGGTCTTGTCCCGGGCAGAAACACTGCGTGAAGCTCATGCGCTGGTCCTTTCCCAGCCTTACGGGGCTCTTGAAAAAGAGCAAGAAATCTATTCCCATCCAACAAGCCTCTGTTTAATTGAAAACTGCACTAGCTGCAATGGACGCGGACAGGTCAACTGCTCCTGGTGCTATGGTTCTGGTCGCGTGAGTTGCACCACCTGTGGAGGAAGTGGACAGGTACTGGAACAGCGAAGCCATTTCGATCACTACACCAATCAGTATCGCACGGAGAGCCATTACCGGATGTGCTACACCTGCACAGGCGGTAAGGTGAACTGCGGCCACTGTAGCGGCTCGGGAAACCAGCGCTGTTCCCCCTGCGACGGAACAGGCGAAACAACCCGCATTACCCGGCTTGCCAGCGTTGCCGTGCCTCGTTACCAGTTGATCTACCATCGTGAAGATGTGCCGACGTTCATTAAAGATGGCCTCTACAAAGCGGGTATCCCGGAACTGGCAAGTTATGGCGCCGTTGAGCTGGCAGATTCCAGTATTGATGAGGGTTTGCGTAACGTTAATTTTATCTATAACGCCAGCGTACCCTTTGCCCGATTTACAAGTCAGCTGCGCCAGGCTCAGCTTGCTGAACAACCTGTTAACTGGATCGTTTATGGTCGTCATCCGCAAATACTGGATGCGGGACATGTCGTTGAGTTGATGCTGAAAAACGATCTTAATGAGCTTGTCTATCGAAGCACAAAAGGGAAGTTGCTGAACCCGCTTGTTGCGGCGGTTAGCCGTAAAACGGTGGCCACCTTTATGGAATCGGAAGCCCATCAGGACATGCTGGATGCGAACCGTGCGGGTAAATCCGGGGAGATGCTCCGCGAAGCGATGAATCGTGGGGTCACTACGACCTATATTGATGAAGCCCTGACCAGCCTGAAAGCCATTACGCAGGCGGTCCAGAACTGGTCGGTGGTGAAGTGGGCAATCTTCAGCGCGGTCATTATCTATCTGTTTATGCCGCTATACACCGCTTATGGCGATATCTGGGTCAGCGACATTGCGACAGGACGGGTTTATCTTACGCCGTTCCTGCGCTGGGATAATCAGCATAATTTACTCGCTTCCCTGGAGGTGCTGGGGCGTTACTGTGGCCTGTTTATTGCTATCGCTGCCGTTGTTATCTCTTTCCTGGGGTATTTATGGCGCAGGGGCTGGGTCCGCTGGCGAATGGGCCAGCATCTGGCTAGCTGGGCGGTGAATAAGCAGATTTTACGTAGCGGTTGGTTTATGAGCCTCCTTCTCACCAGCCTGCTTACTGTTTGCCTGTTGCTGTTTTTCCCGATCTGGGTGACAAATGAGGGAGAACTCTTTGGGCAGTATTCGTTAATCGAATTAATACGCTGGGTTGTTGAGATACTAAGATAATACGATCAGGGCTCCCGGTAGGTTTTCAGGGAGCCTTTCTTTGTACCTGGCAGCCCTTCATTACCTTCACATCCACCTTCATTCTGGTGCTGAACCCGGCTTCATTGAGCCACAGGCCTTTCATAATAAATGCAGGGATGCGGGTATAATCTCCATACTGCGTCGCATAACTTACGGTAAATACGCGGTCGTCAGCTTCAAAGACTTCTGGTTGCAATGATTCTGCAATACAATCGATATCAGTCATGGTTACTATTCTCTTTCAATAGTGATTATGATGAGCAATACGGGCATATTGGCGCATGCCCGTATTGCGTTAAATAAAACCTGTAAATCTAACCAGTAAATAAAAGTAAGTCCAGAGTAATATAAAACGCAATAAGAACGATTAGACAACTTTTGACTAATAATATAATGAATAGCTTGATGTTAGATTAATGATAATAAATTTATATATGTTCAATCCTGTTTGGTTTGTTCTCTAACAGCTTCAACTATTACACGATGCAGCTTTCCTACCGTTAGATCACGAATAATTGGTTTTGGTATGCCGCGTATCCAGTCAATAAACCGACAAATGCCGAAAAGATCAAGCCCTTCGCTAGTAAACAGATACTCATTCTCGGCGAGCGAGAACCTGTTACGGAAGCTATTATTCTCAGTATCAAATGAAATATTAAATGTTTGTTCACAGGCCTCTAAAAGGTCTATGCCATCGTTGCCACAGATATGCAGGTCCTCTTCGACTCGTGAATTTTCGTGGATAGGTTTGCGATAAGACCCGAAGTTTTCCTGAATGATCTCAATAATCTGTTCAAGCGTTGGTTCCATAAATATATCTCCCTTTAATCAATCATCCTGGTACTGAAATAAGAATCTATCCAGACGATTAATATACAGTGATTAATATAAACCTTTTATCATAACGTGCATATTATTCAGATGTGTCAGGTGGAGTATGTTTTTACAGGGAATGTGGACATCAATCAGGATCGTACTTTTCTTTGTCGTCATGCTAGCTGTCGCATGGGGGGTGCCCTATGAAGATCTCGTGGATACTTTCATCTATACGCACATTAGCTACACTGATGCCGGGAAGATAGCGAAACAGATACTGGGCGAACCCGATCCTGAACCCTATGATTCAATCAGCGATTACATAAGCCTTGGTATTAACACGCTAATCAGCGTTCCTTTAATAGGGGTGATTATTAGCGCTTATAACGCAATTACCCGTAAAACTAAGCCTGTTGATCTTCCAAAAGAGTGGACGTTATCCACATTAAGACGGTTCGGAAAAATAGCTCTTTACACCTTCCTGTTTTGGGTGCTGATCCGTTTTCTACCCTGGCAAACCCTGTTTCCCGATAATCAAAGGCTTACAGCTTTTACTGCAATCGCATTTTTAGTCTTTAACCTGTTTTTGACGTCAATTTGCTACCGGTTTATCACGAAGAATTTCACCAATAAAAGGCACTTTTACCTTGGCTGATCCTGCTTACATGTTGGTGGAGAGATTGCCATCAAAGCCTGTTTGAAAAATGGCCAAATGCACCTTAAAATTAGCATTAACTATATAGTGCATGTTTTAAGGTGCAAGATGAAGCGTACGCAACAGGATTTACTCCCTTCGGAATTAAGCCGCCAGCTATCTGACCTGGGCTATGCGCTGGCGCAAAGTCGCCTTGCGCGAAAAATTCCGCAGTCTGAGGTCGCGGTACGCGCCAATATCAGCCGTAACACTGTCAGTCGTATCGAGAATGGCGACCCCGGTGTCGCTATCGGTCAGATTTTGCGTTACCTCGATGTAGTTCGCCCTGGTGCAACGCTTGCGGATGTCATAGCGAAGGAGGATAACGCCGTTCAGGCCGTTGAGAGCCTTCGCCGTCCGCGTCGCGCACGGCCATTAAGTGACAAAGAGTTGGATGAATATGATTTCTGAGAACACGTTGCTGGTACATGCATTCTTACCCGGGGCAACGGAGTCTGTCCCGGCCGGAAAATTGCACTTACAGGAGGAGGGGACTGACCTTCGATCATCACGTTTTATCTATGGTCTCAAATACCTGAAACGAAACGGTGCGATAGAAGTTGATCCGGTTGGACTGGGCATGTTGCAGGGCCAACAGGTCGCAAGACAGGCGTTATTTGCGCAAGAGTCGACGTTATTTGGCGGGATCCGGGATGCAGCGCCAGATGCCTGGGGGCGACGGGTTATTGAAGCTAAAAAGCGCGTTCCGGCGAATTCATTACCTGAGTCTGTCTACCTACTTGAGGCCGGGCCTAACCGGACAGGTGCCCTCGATATCACCCATGACGGACAGCCATCCAGAAATCTGGAGGCATCGGCGGATATAAAGTCACTGGGCTATCTGTTTGATGCCGCAGAGAGAATCGAGAACGGCGCGCCTTTACCTGCCAATCTGCATGGCATATTCGATGCAGGTTCCAGCATGGGTGGTATGCGGCCAAAAGCGACGGTGGTGGTGGAAGATGATAGCCACTGGCTGGCGAAGTTCTCTTCTCGTACCGATCGCGGGTTCTGTTATCCGGCTATTGAACATGCTACGTTACGACTCGCAGACGTGGCAGGACTTAAGGTTCCTGAGACCCGTCTTGAGGAGATAGGGTCCGGGCGTTTTGCGATGTTAATTAAACGTTTTGATCGCGTTGGCCAGGGCGAAAATACCGGGCGGCGCCATTTTGTCTCTGCGCTGACATTAATGAATATTCACGAAATGGCTTCGCCAGAAAGCAGCTATGCGGATCTGGCGGATGCCATGCGTCGACACCTTGGCGCAGCCCATCTTTCAGACGATTTGAGGGAGCTGTACCGCCGAATGGTATTTAATATCCTGGTTAACAATGATGACGATCACCTGCGTAACCATGGTTTTGTTCTCATGGAATCTCCTGCGCTGGTCCCTGTGAAAGGGAAGCAGGAGCCGCAGGAGAAAATGACGCTGGCGTGGCGAACAAGTCCACTCTATGACGTGGTGCCTCGCCCGGTGCACTCCCATCATCGTCGTCTGCATTTAGGGGTTGGCGCATATGGCAAAGAGGCCACGCTGGGTAATGCAGTTTCCTGGTGTGAGCGCTTTGGATTAAGCCGTGCAGATGCGATTGCAGAGATTGATCGCATCTGGCGCGTGGTCAGGGAGTGGCGTAACCATTTTGAAGAATTCGGTGTAGCAGGAGAAGATATTGATGCCGTGAGTTCGGCATTTTTGCATGCCCGTCACCTGGGTGGCGCGAATATTGGAATAAGTTAATTGCACCTGAAAAAGCACCTTAACCCGATAACGTCTTTTTTAAGGTGCATTTCCCTCTTCAGGTCGCCAAACCCACCTCCATCGCCCCCCTTATAATCGGAATCGGCGTCAGCAAATACTGATACATCATCTCCCCCGCCTTCCTCAAGAGGGCTTATTTATACCGATGTGCTGGGGTGGATAGATATGGGCCACGCTCGTGGCGACGATATCGAAGAGCTCAGAGGACAGTTCATGCAGGGGGAGGGTAGCGGGCGGGATTACTATGTCGTGATGTATCGTCAGGATATAAACATAGCAAAATTTGGCTCTCGCTGGGTATTGGAAGGTTCGCCAGATGGGAAATAAAACGTGGCCGTGATATGCACGATATCAATCGTATGATGTGGGCGATGATGATGAGTACCGCGTTGCTTTTTGAAGATTTACAAAGCCTTCGGTTATTTACCTGATATACGGACAGCGGCTTCAGTGGAGAGGATTTAGTTTCAGACTTATTTAGGTTCTATCGCGCTATCAGGCCCGGATTCTATACCGGTCAGGTGAAGCCTGTAAGCTATGAATCTGCGCTACGGCGCTGGGATTACTATGGAGTTATTGGTTCTTTTAAAAATCGAGGTTTCAAACCCATCATTTTTCCTGAACCGGACGAACCCTGAGTTAAGCATGAGCCTTACATCGCTGAGCTTCCGATGTTTATGAGATGGTTATACCCGTGGGATGACTTTACCTCTGGCATTGTCAATGTCTTTACAGAAAATGGTACAGCATTTGGCTATACAGGATTAGATGATGCTTACCACTTTTGCTAGATTGCTCATTGCTATATCCATCACCGCATTAATACTCTGCGGGCTATTTATCTACTTCATCGCACCCAATATAAACGGGGTGACAGTTTACAAAGAAACCGACCGTTATAACTATTACTCTCTCACGTACGAACAAATTAAAAACGCGCCTGGAATCTCACAAAATTATTATTTCGAATCTCAACCTGGCGACGGATACGCGTCATCAAATGCCATCATTTTCTACTAATCCAGAACCACTGCGAGCTTACCTGGTAAACTTAGGGTATGTCAGAGAGCAACGCAGGCTGCGTGGAATGGAATTGTGGTGCCAGCCGAACAAAGGGGGCAAAGATCGCTTCTATTTATATGTCGATAATCATGCTAAAGAAGTGACATTAACAAATATTCAGGACTAGCTCCCATGCTGCACTCCCTCAACCACCTCACCCTCGCCGTCAGCAATCTTCCCGCCAGCATCGCCTTCTGGCGAGATCTGCTCGGTCTGCCCCTGCACGCCAGATGGGAGACCGGGGCGTACCTCACCTGCGGGGATCTCTGGCTCTGCCTCTCGTACGATGACACGCGAAAATTCGTGCCGCCGCAGGAGAGCGACTACACCCACTACGCCTTCTCCGTTGCGTCGGAGGAGTTCGAAAGCGTCTCGGATAAATTAAAAGCCGCCGGCGTTACCGTCTGGAAAGAGAACAGAAGCGAAGGGGAGTCGTTTTATTTTCTCGACCCGGACGGGCACAAGCTGGAACTGCACGTGGGGGATTTAAGCGCGCGGCTGGCGGCGTGTCGGCAGAAGCCCTACGCCGGTATGAGGTTCTATGACCAATAAAACCGGGGAGCGAATGCTCCCCGGCTACAAACCTTACAGCCCCTGCACAAACGCCAACAAATCTTCGTTCAGCTGGTCCTGGTGCGTTACCGCAAAGCCGTGCGGCGCGTTGTCGTACACCTTCAGCGTCGCGTTGCTAATCAGCTCGGCCGCCACCTTGCCGGTGGTCTCGAACGGGACCACCTGGTCGTTGCTGCCGTGGATCACCAGCGTCGGCACGTCGACCTTGGCCATATCCTGGCGGAAGTCGGTCTCGCCGAAGGCGGTCACGCAGTCGATGGTGCCTTTAAGCGACGCCAGCAGGGCGATGTTCAGCGTCTGGGTCAGGCCGCCTTCCGATACCGTCTGCCCGGCGTTCAGGCCGTAGAACGGGGTGGAGAAATCGCTGATGAACTGGGCGCGATCTTTACGCAGCCCGTCGCGAATGCCGCTGAATACCGATTGATCCACGCCCTGCGGGTAGGAGTCGGATTTACCGAAGATCGGCGTAACCGCACCCAGCAGCGCCAGCCCGGCCACGCGCTCGGTGCCGTAGTTGCCGATGTAGCGGCTCACGTCGCCGCCGCCCATGGAGAAGCCCACCAGCACCAAGTCGCGCAGATCCAGCGCGGTGATCAGATCGTTGATATCAGAGGCGAAAGTATCGTAGTCGTAGCCGTTCCACGGCTGATCGGAGCGGCCAAAGCCGCGGCGGTCGAAGGCGATGGCGCGATAGCCGCGCTCGGCCAGGAAGTTCAGCTGGCTGTCCCACATATCCGCATCCAGCGGCCAGCCGTGGCTGAACAGTACCGGTTTGCCCGCGCCCCAGTCTTTGTAATAGATCTGGGTGCCATCTTTCGCTTTAATCGTCGCCATAGTCTTATCCTCGGAGTGTGTTGTTAGTATTAAACCGGCGCCACCAGGTAACGGGTTGCCGGGGGTGCATCGCCCTGATGAAAAGCCAGCACGCGGCTTTGCAGCAGGTGGTCGTTCATGGTGTGGCGCTCCTGCAGGCGCAGGTGTTCGACCCAGGAGCCCAGCAGGTAAGTTTCAATATAGAGCCCCGGACGGTCGATATCCTCATACACCGCCCAGCTCATGGCCCCGGCGCGGCGGCGCACCCGGCGCAGCTCGTGTACCGCGGTCAGAAAATCCTTCACCGCCTCCGGGTCAACCCGATACTCGCAGGAGACCAGCACCGGGCCGCGCTCGTTGGGGATGCTCTCCCGCGTGTCGTCGGCGATAAGGCCGCTGGTATCCAGGTTGAGATCCGGATCTTTCTCCAGTTTCCAGCGTAGCACCGTGGCGCTCGCCAGCAGCATCCCGATGGTCGCCACGCACAGCGAGGTGGCGGTGTTAAAGTGCGAGGCCAGCTGTCCCCAGATGGCGCTGCCGGCGGTCATCGAGCCGAAGAACACCGTCAGGTAGACCGCCAGCGCCCGAGCTTTAACCCAGCGGGCGGCGCTGCGCTGTGCCCCCAGGTTGAGGGTCGAGAGCACCGCGATCCACGCGAAGCCGGTGAAAAACTCAAACAGGTTCAGCAGCCAGAAGTGGCGCACAAAGGCCAGCGCCAGCATGGTGAGGGCGAAGAGCAGGCTTGCGGCCACCATCAGCCGGTCGGCGTTAAGACGCTGGCGCAGGCGCGGCAGCAGCACCGCCCCGGCGATGGCCCCAAGGCCGATGCAGGCCAGCATAATGCCGTAGCCCGCCGGGCCAAGGCCCAGCTCCCGGCGCGCCACCAGCGGCAGCAGGGCCCAGCCCGCGCTGGCGAAGACGAAAAACGCCACGGTGCGAATTAACACGTTACGCAGCACCGGGGCCGCGTGCACGTAGCGCACCCCGGCGCGCACCGCCGAGAAGAAGTGCTCCGGCGGCAGGCGCTGCACGCCAGGCGCGGGCTTCCAGCGCCACAGCACCCAGGCGACGCCTAGCACGGACAGGGCGTTGAGGAAAAACACCATCCACGGCCCGGCCAGCGACAGCAAAAAGCCCCCCAGCGCCGGGCCGATGGCGCGGCTGATGTTCACCCCCAGCGAGTTGAGGGCGATCGCCGGGCCCAGCTCCGCCTTGCTCACCAGATCCGGCACCACCGCCTGGAACGGCGGCGAGCTCATGGCGCTGCCGACGCTCAGCAGAAACGCCGCCACCAGCAGCACCGTCGGGGTCACGTGCCCGGTAAACGACAGCACCGTCAGCCCCGCCGCGGCGATAAACACCCACAGCTGGGAGAAGAGCAGGTACTTGCGCCGGTCGACGATATCCGCCATCACCCCGGAGGGCAGGGCGAATAAAAACATCGGCAGGCTGCTCGCCGCCTGCACCAGGGCGATATCCAGCGGATCGGCGCTCAGGGTCAGCATGCTCCAGTTGACCCCCACGTCGCTCATCCACGAGCCGACGTTGGAGACGACGGTGGCGATCCACAGCATGCGGAACACCCGCTGGTGCAGCGGCTGCCAGGTCGAAATCGTCCGGGCAGGCGGGTGCTCAATGTGCGCGTCTGTCACCTGGGTCATGCGAACCTCTCCGTCATGCGCGAGCGCAGCCGCCAGCCGCCGGGGCCGGCGATGGCGATGGTGGTGAAGATAATCAGCAGCAGCCAGCCGAACTGCCCCTCGGCGATGGACCAGCCGGGGTGCACCACCAGCATCGCCACCAGCAGCACGGCGATAATCGGCAGGCAGGCCAGCCGGGTCGCCACGCCGAAGATAATCAGGATCGGGCAGACCACCTCCGCGAGGATCGCCGGGATCAGGCTGAAGTACGGCCCGAAGCCGAAGGGATCTTCGATGCGCGTCAGCTCCTCGCTGAAGTGCAGCACCTTCGGCAGGCCGTGCACGTACAGCAGCAGCAGGCTGCCGGTCAGGCGCAGGAAGAACAGCCCCAGGTCGATCCGGGGCAGGTTAGGTTGGGTTGATTTCATCATCAGAATGCGAAGCAGCTGCAGCCCAGCGCCCCCCAGAAAGCGTTATCGTCGGCCACCGGCATCTCCGCCGTGCGGGCGAAGTCGTGCGCGTGGTTGTGCACCCCGCACGGGCCGGAACAGTGGTGTACGGCGCTCATCCCCACGCGGGCGGCCTGGGGCGGCGCGCTGCGGTAGTGGCCCGGTACCTTAACCACCGGGGACCACTCCGGGAGTACCGGGATGGACGGCGGCGCCAGCGGGCCAAAGCTGCCCGCGGCGTAGACGATATTGCCGTCCACCACCGTCAGCACCGACTCGATGCCCTTGATCTCCTCTTCCGGCACGCGGAAGAAGTCTTTGCTCAGCACCGCCAGATCCGCGAGCTGGCCCTTTTTGATCTGGCCTTTCTGGCTCTGCTCGTTGGAGAACCAGGCGCTGCCCTGGGTCCAGAGCATCAGGGCGGTATCGCGATCGAGGCGGGCGCTGTGGTCGTACATCTGCATCCCGCCCACGGTGCGCCCGGAGACCAGCCAGTAGAGGGCGGTCCAGGGGTTGTAGCTCGCCACGCGGGTGGCGTCGGTACCGAGGCCTACCGGCACGCCGGTCTCCAGCATGCGGGTTACCGGCGGGGTGTGGCGCACCGCCTCCATGCCGTAGCGTTCGGCGAAGTACTCGCCCTGGAAGGCCATGCGGTGCTGCACGGCGATGCCGCCGCCCAGCGCCTTGATGCGGTCGATGTTGCGCTGGGTGACGGTCTCGGCGTGGTCGAAGAACCAGTGCAGGCCGTCGAAGGGGATGTCGCGGTTGACCTTCTCAAAGACGTCCAGCATGCGGCCAATGGACTCGTCGTAGGTGGCGTGCAGGCGGAAGGGCCAGCGGTGCTCCACCAGATGGCGCACCACGCGCTCCAGCTCGTCCTCCATGCCCGGCGCCAGGTCCGGGCGCGGCTCGAGGAAATCTTCAAAGTCGGCGGCGGAGAAGACCAGCATCTCCCCCGCGCCGTTGTGGCGGAAGAAGTCGGTGCCCTGGCCCGGCTTGAGCATATCGGTCCACTTCTCAAAGTCCTCCAGCTCGTGGCCGGGGCGCTGGGTGAAGAGGTTGTAGGCGATGCGGATGGTCATCTGCTTTTTGTCGTGCAGCTCGGCGATCACCTCGTAGTCTTCCGGGTAGTTCTGGAAGCCGCCGCCCGCGTCGATGGCGCTGGTCAGGCCCAGGCGGTTCAGCTCGCGCATAAACTGGCGGGTGGAGTTCACCTGCTGATCCAGCGGCAGCTTCGGTCCTTTAGCGAGAGTGGCGTAGAGGATCATGGCGTTCGGACGGGCGATCAGCATCCCGGTCGGGTTGCCGTTGGCGTCGCGCTGGATCTCGCCCCCCGGCGGGTTGGGGGTATCTTTGGTGTAGCCGACGACTTTCAGCGCCGCGCGGTTGAGCAGGGCGCGGTCGTACAGGTGCAGGATAAACACCGGGGTGTCCGGCGCGGCCTCGTTGATCTCATCCAGGGTCGGCATGCGGCGCTCGGCGAACTGGAACTCGCTCCAGCCGCCCACCACCCGCACCCACTGGGGCGACGGGGTGCGCAGGGCCTGCTCTTTTAACATCCGCAGGGCGTCGGCCAGCGACGGCACGCCTTCCCAGCGCAGCTCGAGGTTGTAGTTCAGCCCGCCGCGGATCAGGTGCAGGTGCGAGTCGTTGAGGCCGGGAATGGCGGTGTGGCCTTTTAAGTCCACCACCTTAGTGGCCTCGTCGTGGTACTGCATTACCTCGGCAACGGTGCCTACTTCAAGGAACTTGCCGTCGCGCACGGCGACCGCTTCGGCGAGGGGGTTTTCACGATCGACGGTATGAAACTGGCCGTTGACCAGAATCAGATCTGCTTTAGCAGAGGAAGTCATAACTGCTCCTGACTGAGAGGGGGAATGTCAGGATTATGGGAACCGCCGGTGCAAAAAAACCAGTTATACAATGGGATAGGTATACCAAAGTATAGCTATACCAAAGGTTACTTATACAAAGAGATAATTACGCGAAAGGCGAGGGGGGCATAGGATGCAGGCAGCTTATCGCCGCGGCGCAAGGCGGCGACTTTCACCCTTTAACCTCACTGGATACCATTATGTCTAACGCAAAACTCGAAGTCTTAACCCCGGATAACTGTCAGATTATCTTTATCGACCAGCAGCCGCAGATGGCGTTTGGCGTACAGTCTATCGACCGTCAGGTGCTGAAGAACAACGTGGTAGGTCTGGCGAAGTCGGCCAAAGTGTTCAATATCCCGACCATCATCACCACCGTTGAAACCGAAAGCTTCTCCGGCAACACCTTCCCGGAGCTGCTGGACGTCTTCCCGGGTAAAGATATTCTTGAGCGTACCTCCATGAACTCCTGGGACGACCAGAAAGTGCGCGACGCCCTGAAGGCCAACGGCAAGAAGAAAGTGGTGGTTGCCGGCCTGTGGACCGAAGTGTGCAACAACACCTTCGCCCTGTGCGCGATGCTGGAAGGCGACTACGAAATCTACATGGTGGCGGACGCCTCCGGCGGTACCTCGAAAGAGGCCCACGACTTCGCTATGCAGCGCATGATTCAGGCCGGCGTGATCCCGGTGACCTGGCAGCAGGTGATGCTGGAGTGGCAGCGCGACTGGGCGCGTAAAGAGACCTACAACGCGGTGATGGATATCGTGCGTGAACACTCCGGCGCCTACGGCATGGGCGTGGACTACGCCTACACCATGGTGCACAAAGCGCCGTCTCGCCAGAAGAGCGAGCACGAAACCCTGGCGCCGGTTCCGGCCCCGGTCCGCTAAGTACCTGGCGGCAGGCTGGCCCCTCATCCGGCCTGCCGCTGGCCTCTCTGGAGTCCACCATGAGTACTGGATTACTTTCCCTCGCGGCAGGCGTGCTTATCGGCCTGCTGTACGCGCTGCTGAAAGTGCGTTCCCCGGCGCCGCCCGCGATTGCGCTGATTGGCCTGCTGGGCATGCTGGCCGGTGAACAGGCCACCCGCCATTTTCTGCACGCCGATGACGTCGCGCAACCAGCGCCCGTCACCCATACCCCGGGAGCCACATCATGAAAGCCTGGGTTGTTTCATTAAGCTGTGGCGTGCTGGCGGGGGTGATTTATGCCGCCATTGATGTACACTCCCCCGCGCCCCCGGTCGTCGCGCTGCTGGGGCTGTTCGGCATGCTGGTGGGCGAACAGCTGATCCCTATCGGCCGCCGCCTCTTCAGCCGCCAGCTGACGCTTGCGTGGTTTCGTCACGAATGCGTGCCCAAAATCAGCGGCACTGCGCCTCCACCCCGTCCCGGCGACGGCAGCGAGGTTTAATTACCTTCAGTTTGAGGAAAGCGAGCATGCCGCAGCGCATAGCCATCATTGATGATGAACGGTCGGTCCGCAGCGGGTTATGCAATCTGCTGCAGTCGGAGGGGTACACCACAGAGGCCTTCGACTCGGCAGAAGTTTTTCTGAGCCACCCGACCATTCTGGGCGAGGTGGCGCTGATCGTGGCCGACGTCCGCCTGCGGGGGATGAGCGGCATTGAGATGTTCGACAAACTGCGGCTTATCGCCTCCCCGTCTCCCCCCGTTATTTTTATCTCCGGTCATGCGGACGACAATCTCCAGCGCTACGCTGTTGGGCAGGGCGCGGTTGCTTTTTTACGCAAGCCCATTAATGTCGAGGTACTGCTGGAGCACATTCAGCACGCGCTCGTCCCCTGACAACGCCTGCACACGCCCACCCACGGGAACCATTAATGAAGAAAAATAAGGAACGTGGATGAACACAACATCGCTGCCTGTCCCCGGAAATTTATCCGAAGGGCAGGCTTTTGTGCTTAAAGAAGACGTTATTTTTACCCCGCTGGGGCAGGAGGGGAGCCTCTGCTGGCTGAACGCCCGGCTGCCTTCCTCCGGCGGGTCGTTTATTATCGCCACCGCCGTCAGCGACGAAGAAGAGGCCAGCGCCACCCGCCTGCTGCAAAACGAATTTGCCCTGCGGGAGTACCTTAGCGACGACTGGGCCATCCGCCCGGTGGCCATCACCCAGTACCACGGACGCTTTGCGCTGGTCTACGCTCCCTTCTCCTTTGTGCTGCTTACCCGCATCGTCGGCGCGCCGCTGGCCTGTATTACCAGCTTTCTGGAGATGGCGATCCGCATCTGCCTGCCCCTGCGCCAGATGCACGTCCGCAACCTGGTGCACGGGGATATCAAGCCCGGCAACATTTTTATCCACGATGACAACAGCTGTCGGCTGGGGGGCTTTGGCCTCTCGTCCGGCACCCCGGAAGAGCTACAGCAGACGCGGCTGGCGCTTATCGGCGGCACCCCGGCCTATATGTCGCCGGAGCATACCACCCGCACCCATCGCGCGGTGGATAACCGCAGCGATCTCTATAGCCTCGGGGTGGTCTTCTACGAGCTGCTCACCGGCAGCCTGCCCTTTGAGCTGGGCGGCGAGGACCAGGGCAAGTGGGCCCACTACCATATCGCCTCGGAACCCCGCCCGCCCGACGCGGCGTTTCCCGGCGTGCCCGCCATGCTCTCGACGATGGTGCTGAAGCTGCTGGCCAAAAAGCCGGAAAACCGCTACCAGACCGTCGACGGGCTGATTGCCGACCTGCGCCGCTGCCAGGCCACCCTCAGCGACGACGGGGATATCCCCGCCTTTACCCCCGGCCTGCAGGATCGCGCCCCGGCGTTTCCCCTCACCGATACGCTCTACACCGCCCATCCGCAGGCGGCGGAGCTGCTTGCCGCCTTCGAGCGGGTGAGCCGGGATAGCCAGGCCGGGCTGGTGGTGATAAGCGGCCCGTCGGGGATCGGCAAATCCTCGCTTATCGCCTCGGGCTTAAAAGCGCTGCAGGGCCGCCGGGCGCTGCTGGCGGTTGGCAAGGTCGATCAGTTTTCCCCCACGCTGCCCTACGCCGCGCTCACCTCGGCGCTGCGCCCGCTGGTGCTGCATCTGCTGGGGCTCACGGCGGAGGAGGTGGCCCAGTGGAAGCTGCGCCTCTCCCGGGAGCTGGAGGGGTACGAGGAGCTGGCGGTAAGCCTGGTGCCGGAGCTGCGCCTGCTGCTGGAGAGCCGCCCGCGCTTCTCCAGCGACACCTTCTCCATCGACGCCCGGGCGCGCTTTAGCCAGATGGTGCTGGCGCTGGTAAAAACCTTCGCCGGCCAGGGCAGCCCGCTGGTGCTGCTGCTGGACGATATCCACTGGATAGATCCCGCCAGCCTGCACATTCTGGAAAACCTGCTTACCCACGCCGGCGGCGTGCCGCTGCTGATGGTGGTGGCGCACCGGGACGCCGGCTCGCTGCCGGACAGCGCCCTGCACCAGCAGCTGGCGGGCCTGCAGCTCGCCTCGCGCAACACCGTAGAGCTGCGCCCGGAGCCGCTGTCGGTGAAGGCGGTGTCGCGCTGGCTGGCGAACATCTTCCATACCCGCTCGGCCAGCACCGCGGATCTGGCGGCGCTGATCCACGAAAAAACCGGCGGCAACCCGCTGTTTGTGCATGAGTTTTTCCGCCGCATCGTCGACGACGGGCTGGTGGTGCACAATAAATACCAGGACAAGTGGCACTGCGATCTGGCGGCCATCCGCGCCCGGCACTACACCGAAAACGTCGTCACCCTGGTGCTGAAACAGCTGGAGGAGCTGCCCGACGAGACCCGCCGCCTGCTCGGCAGCATCGCCTGCCTGGGCGGCAGCGGCGAGCTGGAGATGGTCTGCCGGGTGGTGGGCCTGTCGGTGGCCGAAATTCGCTACGCCCTGCACGCGGCGGTGACGGCGCAGCTGATCGTGCTCAGCGCCGACGGCTACGCCTTTACCCACGACCGGGTACAGGAGGCGGCCTTCGCCCTGCTGGATAACCAGGAGAAGAGCCGTCTGCACCTCACCACCGCCAGCCTGCTGGCGGAGTCGGCCCGCCAGGCGGCGGGCAACGAGGTGCTGTTCCGCGCCGTGCACCACGTCACCGCCGCCCTCGACTGCATTCAGCCTGCCCCCCAGCGCCAGATGTTCCGCGAGCTGAGCCTGCTGGCCGCCCGCCGGGCCAAGCGATCCGGGGATTACCTGTCGGCCCTCAGCTACGTGCAGACCTCAAGGGCGCTGGGCAACGCCGGTGCGCCCCTGGAAGGGGTCAGCGATTTCGTGCTGGATATCGAGGAGGCCGGATGCGAGTTCGCGCTGGGCAACCTCGACACCACCCGCCGCCTGTGCGACCGCATTCTCGGCTCCCCCGGCGGGCTGGCGGAAAAAGCGCTGGCTGCGAACCTGCTGGCGGAAGTCTATATGCGCCAGTCCGATAACCGGCTGGCCTTAGAGGCGGCGCTCTGCTGGCTGGCGGTGTTTGGCATTCACGTCAGCCGCCACCCGGAGGCCGCCGAGTGCGACGAGGCCTGGCAGAGCCTGTGCCAGCGGGTGGGGGACGACCCCCGGCGCCACTTCGGCGGGCTGCCGCTGATGAGCGACGGCGAAACCGAAGCGGTGATGAACTTGCTCAACAGCGCCAGCCTGTTCGCCAGCTTTACCAGCTCGCGCCTGCACTTCATCCTGCTGTGCCGGATGATGCACCTGACGCTGGATCACGGCGTTACCGGCGCCTCCACCAGCGCCATGGCCTGGTTCGGGGTATTAATTGGCCACCGCTACGCCGAGTATCGCCTCGGGTTTGAGTACGGCACCCTGGCGCGGGATCTGGTCAACCGCCACGGCTACACCGCCTTTGAGGCCAAAACCCTGCTGGCGCTGGATCAGCTCAGCGTCTGGACCCAGCCGATCGCGTACACCATCGAGTGCGCCAAGGTCTGCTTTACCTCCGCCGTTACCCACGGCGATATGACGGTGGCCTGCTTTGCCGCCTGCCACCAGGTGATCAACTTCCTCACCCGGGGCGATCATCTCGACGGCGTGCTGACCAGCATCCGGCGCGGGCTGGCCTTTGTCCGCAAAACCCACTTCCAGGACGTGGAGACGATCCTCGAGATTCAGCGCCGCTATGTGGAGCACCTGCGCACCCCGGCAAGCGGCCGCTGGAGCGCCGTTGAGGTACTGCCGCAATCGCTGCTGCCCACCGCGCCGGAGCAGGCCACCGAGCAGACCTCCACCATGCTGTTCTGGTTCTGGCTCTATCGCGGCATGGCGCACTTCGCCTGCGGGGAGTATGCCGGGGCCGCCGAAAACCTAGAGCAGGCCGGGCAGTTTGCCTGGTCCGCCCCCGGCCATATTCACCTGCTGGACTACCATTTTTACAGCGCGCTGGCCCTGTCGCAGCAGCTGACGCCGGAGCGCTTCTCCGCCGATCTGCGCCGCCAGATCCACTTCCACTACGACAAAATCGCCCTCTGGGCGCGGATCAACCCCGGCACCTTTGCCGACAAAGAGGCGCTGATCTACGCCGAGATCGTGCGGCTGGACGGCATGAACAGCATCGCCCTGGAGCAGTACGAGAAGGCGGTGCGCCTGTCGCGGGAGGCGGGCTTTAACCCCTGCAACGCGCTGGCCCACGAGCTGGCCGGACGGTTCGCCCACGCCTGCGGCTATCCCACCGCGGCGGACGCCCATTTCCGCGGGTCGTTAACCGCCTGGGGACGGGCCGGGGCCCAGTCCAAGGTGCGCCAGCTGGAGCAGGAGTTCCCCTTTATTCTCTCCCCTGGCAACAGCAACGCCTGGGATACGGTGGCCTTTGCCCGCAACGAAGAGATCCGCGATCTGCAAAGCGTGATCAAGGCTTCTCGCGCGCTGTCGGAGGAGATCAACCTCGAGCGGCTGATCGAAACCCTGATGACCATCCTGCTGGAGCGGGCCGGGGCGCAGCGCGGCTTTTTGATCCGCGTCAGCGATAACCACGTGCCGGAGATCGAGGCCAGCGCCAGCACCACCGCCGACGGGGTGCGGGTGCGGATCATGAAGGATGTGCCGACCGCCACCGATCTGCCGCTCTCGGTGCTGGCGGCGGTGATCCGCACCGGGCAGGAGATCCACACCGGCAGGCCGGAGGAGTTCCACCCCTTCAGCCAGGATCCCTATCTGGTGACCTCCGGCGCGGCGGTAATGTGCGTGCCGATGTTTAAACAGGCGCGGCTGGTGGGGGTGCTCTATCTGGAGAACCGCCTGATGCCGGAGGTGTTTACCGTTGAGCACTCCAGGGTGGTCAGCCTGCTGGGGGCGCACGCCGCCATCTCGCTGGAGACCGCGCGGCTGTACGCCGAGCTGCTGGAGGAGAACGTCCAGCGCCGCCGGGTGGAGAAAGAGCTGCGGGCCAGCCAGACCTCGCTGATGCTGGGGGAGCAGATCAGCCACACCGGCAGCTGGCGCTGGGAGTTGCAGCAGGATCTGATGTTTATGTCCGAGGAGTATGCCCGCATTCTGGGCCTGCCGGAGAAGCAGAAGATGATCTCGATGGCGGAGTTTCTCACCTTTGTGCATCAGGACGACTATCCGCGCATCAGCACCCTGGTCACCGAGAGCGTGCGCGACGGCCTGACCATGCGCGCCGAGTTCCGCATTATCCGCGCCGACGGCGCCGTGCGCATTATTCTGGGGATTGGCGATCCGGTGGGGGTGGGCAGCGAGGTGAACGAGTATTACGGCATCATCACCGATATCACCACCCAGCGCACGGCGGAGGACGCCATGCGGGTGGCGCAGGCGGAGCTGGCCCGCGTTTCGCGCGCCACCACCGTCGGGCAGCTAACCTCGTCCATTGCCCACGAGATCAACCAGCCGCTGATGTCCATCGTCTCGAACGCCGGGGCGAGCCTGCGCTGGCTGAACCGCGATCCGGCCCGGCTGGACAAGGTGCGCCTCGGGCTGGAGGAGATCGTCTCCGAAGGGGAGCGGGCGGGGGAGATCATCCGCAGCCTGCAATCCCTGACCCGCAGGCAGGATCCGGCCTTTGCGCGCATCGATCTGCACTATCTGGTGCGCCATATCATCACCCTGTCGCGCAGCGAGCTGGAGCAGCGGCGCATCAGCGTGCATTACGATCTGGCGGCAGAGGACAGCTTTATCGTCGCCGACAGCGTGCAGGTGCAGCAGGTGCTGCTGAACCTGGTGATGAACGCCGTGGAGGCGATGGCGGAGGTTAAATCCCGCAGCGGCACCCTGGCGATCTCTACCTCAAACCCGGAGAACGGGGCGATCAGATGCGAAATCGCCGACAACGGCACCGGCATCGAGCCGGCGCTGATCGAGCGCATTTTTGACTCGTTCTGGTCGACTAAAGCGCAGGGAATGGGGATGGGGCTGACCATCAGCTACAGCATCATCGAGCGCCACCGGGGCAAGCTGACGGCCCGCAACCGCGAGCCGCACGGCACCCTGTTTGCCTTTACCCTGCCGCTGGCGAGCGGCGAAGGGCTACTCTGACGGCTGGTTTCTGGTCAGGCGCTCGGCGGCCCTGACCAGATCCGCCAGCGAGCGGGCCTGCATCTTCTCCATCACCCGTCGGCGGTGCACCTTCACGGTGATTTCGCTCACCCCCAGCTCGGCGGCGATCTGCTTGTTCAGCAGCCCGCTTATCGCCAGCTGCAAAACCTCCTGCTCGCGCGGGGTCAGCGACAGGTGGCGCTGCTTCAGGGAATATTGCTCCTGGCGCTCCAGGGCGCTCTCCTGCGCAAGCTTCAGCGCCTGATCGACCGAGCTCAACAGATCGTTCGACGCCACCGGCTTGGTGAGAAACTCGTAGGCGCCGCCCTTCATCGCTTTTACCGTCATCGGAATGGTGCCGTGCCCGGTAAGGTAGATAATCGGGATTTCGCGCCCGCTGGCCCTCAGCGCGTCCGCCACTTCAAACCCGCTAATGGTTGGCATCTGCATATCGAGAATGATGCAGCAGGGGAGATCGTCAAAGGGGTGTTGCAGAAAAGATTCTGCCGAGGAGAAGTCGAGGGCGTTCAGCCCGGCGGATTCCAGCAGCCCGACAACGGACCGCCTGACAGCGTGATCATCATCAACGACGTAGACAATGTGTTCCATTAATAGCCCCAATGTTTCAGCCTGATAAAGATGAGAGGATTTCGCACAGCGTGAAAACCGCCCCTTTATTCAAGCTGGTCAGGTGGCAGTTTTATGAACCTGATAATTTTAACACATTAATTCTTATTATCATTTAACAATATGATAACTGTATGAAAGCGCTGGCTAAGCTGTCACATCAACTTTTTCGTCTCGCGTAAATCAGGGGGGAATGCCTTGCCAGATTTTTACTCATACTGATGTGTGCCGGCTAATCATCATTGTTGATATGACTTAAAGACACATGCAAACAATAACTAATTTGAATATATTACTCGTTTTTACAAGCGTACTAATGGACTAGTCCTGTAGTGAAGAGAGACATTGTTAGTTCCTTAAAGGCAATTAACAATGTTCTCTTGCATAGATAACAGGAATTGAGCGGAAATTAACTGGTTGGCTTTAGCTCAGGTTTATCCTGTCTACTGTTGTTTGAATATCTCCCAGCGCGCCTGGAGGAAATCAGGGTTAATGGGCTGTCGGGTCTTCAGCAGCTTTCTGCCGTTGTAAGCCTCAAGATCAGGATCGAGCGCCAGCGCTTCATGGCTAAACCAGATTGTCAGGGTCTCAGGATCAATGGCACAAACATCGGCATCAAAGAGCGCATGGATATCTGCGCGCATCAGTAAGCCATTAGTATAATGGTCGATACCTTCTTCTCCGTGACTTACCAAGTGAGCGGCTTCGCAACGGGCCAGCACTCGGGTTCCGGTCACCACGCATATTGCATTACAGTTCTCTTTGACCGCTCTGGCAAATGTTGCCTGGTCTGGGCGAGCATGTACCTGCATCAGCTTGCCTCTGCGCTTTGCCTTTTTAGCGTCCGATAGCAACGCGGCTACTGCTGCCGGGTTGGATTTCGCTTCAAGCTCCTGCTTAATGGCCTCATATTTCGGTTCGGGAATGAAAACGTCAAGACCCGTTACCTCTTCCACAATTGCGCGCAGGTGGTTAATGGCCTCACCCAGGGTGCGGTTGTTATTGCGGATGTAGACCTTCTTTTCGTTATTGAAATAGCGATCATACTTCGAATCCAGCGTGAATCCGGCCATGCGCTCCAGGCTCGATTTATATACGTAGACCAGGTATGGCGCGGTTGGATACGTATGCTGGATAGTCAGGAAATAAATACCCGTAGTGCTTTTCTTCGGGTTTGTCAGGTCGATAACCTTTTCCACTGCTGGAAGCTCCTGTGGTGAAATCAGCTAAATATTACCTTTAAATTTATCATTGCCTACTACCAGTAATAATGTGTACTTCGGTCGTTCTGAAGGAATCAGAAGCGGTCATGCAACACGTTACACACCGTGGAAAGTAGGCTATTTGCCATTTTCACTTGATGTCGCAAATGGGCCTTATTACCTGAACATTGTCACTGTATGACATTCAAATGCCGGGGGATTACTCCCCCACCAGCTCGATTCTGTTGCCGTCCGGGTCGGCGATCACCGCTTCGTAAAAGCCGTCGCCGGTCATGCGCGGGGGGCTTAACAGCGTGCCGGCCGCGCGCGCCTGCTCCGCCATCCGATCCACGTCGGCTTTACTGCCGACGTTAAGGGCGATATGCGCCCAGCCGATAAATTCCGGGTGGGCCGGGGCGTCTGGCAGATCCGGCACCGTCATCAGCTCGACGGTGGGGCCGCCGTCGAGGGTGAGAAAGTGCGAGGCAAAGCCCGGGCGGTTTTTGCTGTGGTAGCGTTCGTTGCAGCGGGCACCGAACGTCGTCTGCCAGAAGTGGACCTGGGCGTCGAGGTTGCGGGTCCAGAGTGCGACATGGGCAATATGCATATTATCCCTCACGTTGAGCTTGCTGGCCTGAAGTAACCGTTACCGACAGGCCCGCTACGACCAGCATCAGCACCATCACGATCATAAAGGCCTGGGTTAAGGAGGTGGCGTGGGCGACGAAGCCAATCACCGCCGGGCCGGCCAGCACGCCGAGATATCCCATGGTGGTGATGGCCGGCACCGCCACCGACTGCGGCATGCGGGTCTGGCGGCCTACCGCGGAGAACATCACCGGCACGATGTTGGCGCAGCCGGCGCCGATCAGCACGTAGCCCACCAGCGCCAGCTGCCACACCGGGACGAAGGTCACCAGCGCAAAGCCCGCGGCGGCGACAAAGGCTCCGCCCACCACCGCGCGCAGGGCGCCGGTGCGGGCAATAAGCTTATCGCCGGTCAGGCGCAGCAGGGTCATGGCCACCGCAAAGCAGGTAAAGCCCAGCCCGCCGGAGGACTCCGGCACGTTACGCACTTCGGTGAGATAGACCGCACTCCAGTCCAGCACCGTGCCTTCGGCGAGGAACACCGCAAAGCAGATGGCGCCAATCAGCAGCACGATGCCGCGCGGCATGGCAAACGCCGGGCCGCTGGCCGGGTTCGCCCAGGGCAGCAGCCCTTTCAGGCTTACGGCCAGCATCACTATCACGCTCAGAATAATAATCAGGCAGGCGGTAAAGGCGCTGACGCCAAGCGTCAGCAGCAGGGTCATCGCCCCGGCGCCGGCGATACCGCCCACGCTGTACATGCCGTGAAAGCCGGACATCACCGGCCCGGGCGCGTCGCGCTCAACGATAATTGCCTGGATATTCATGGCGCAGTCGGTCACCCCCACCCCCACGCCGAACAGCAGCAGGGCGAGGGCCAGCAGGCGCGGATCCGGGATAACGGCCAGCAGGGGAGTGGTGAGCATCACGATCGCCAGCGCCACCATGATCACCTTCCGGCAGCCGAAGCGGCTGGTCAGCACCCCGGTGAGCGGCATCGCCACCAGCGCCCCCATCCCGAGGCACAGCAGCAGCGAGCCGAGGGTCGCCTCGTTAACGCCGGTATTGGCCTTGGCATAGGGGACGATAACCGCCCAGGTGGCGGTAACGTAACCGGCAATAAAAAAGACGATCCTTGTGGCGAGCCGGTGCACGGCGCCGGTAGTCTGAAGTTGCATTTAACGTCCTTTTGGCATCGGGAAAAGCCGCTGTTGGCGCTTTTCAGGGAGAATTTTATCGCTGGTGCGGGTCGCAGGCTCAAACAGGAAGCCGTCATGGGGATGGGTAGGGGGCACCTGCGGGCGGTAATCATTATCGCGTTTCATTATGACGCTCCGGCGATTGACAGCAATGAGTGTCTTTGCAACATTATGCGCATTGATGCTCGATTAAAATATTCAACGAGGCAATTTATGCTCGATTATGCAGCTTTTCCGGAGCAACGACAAGATCGGATCCGCCAGATCCTCCAGCAAAACGGCAGGGTAGTCTGCACCGAGCTGGCCGCGCAGATGCAGGTCTCGGAGCACACGATCCGCCGGGATTTACATGAGCTTAGCAAAGCGGGGGTCTGCAAGAAGGTGTACGGCGGCGCGGTGCTCCAGCTGGCGGATGCAGGTTCCTTCTTCAGCCGCGAGCAGCACAACCACGCTAAAAAAGAGCAGATCGCGCAGAAAGCGGCAACGCTTATCAGCGCCAGCAGCTGCATTTTTATCGATACCGGCACCACCAACCTGGCGCTGGCGAAGGCGCTGCCCGCCGATCTCAGCCTGACGGTGGTGACCAACTCCCCGGCGATCGCCGTCGAGCTGCTGCGCCATCCGCTGTGCGAGGTGATCATCACCGGCGGGCAGCTCCAGCGCACCTCCGGCGGGGCGACGGGCAGCACCGCGGCCAGCCAGATCCAGGGGATTATCTTCGATCAGGCCTTTATCGGCGGCTGCGCCATGGATCCCGAGATGGGCCTCACCGGCTTTGATTACGCCGACTGCGAGTTTAAAAAAGCGGTGATTGGCCAGAGCAGCCAGACCATAGTGGCGCTGACCACCGATAAAATCCCCGGCGTGGCGCGCTACGTGGTGGCGAAAAGCCGCGATATCGACGTGCTGGTGGTGGATGGTGGGCTGGATAGCGAAGTGGCCGGGGCGTTTGAGGCGCAGGAGGTGAGGATTGAGACGGCCTGAGTTGGCAAGAAAGAATTAAAGGCTTTGTGTTGGGCTATTGACGAACTGTCGAGCCCAGTTTGCGCCACTCCTTTAGCGCACGTTCGTCAAAGTCCAGATGCCAGGTCATTACAGATCGTCCAGGGTCACGCGCACCGGTTTAGGGTTGCGCAGGCGTTCTTTAACGATTTCAACCAGTTCAGCATCTTCATCGCTCAGCAGCGTCTGTTTGAAAGGCAGCCGCTCATTGTCAGCGACATACTCCAGCATGAGGCGAAGCGCTTCGGAAGGCGTGATACCCATTTTTTCCAGCGCCGCGTATGACCGGAGTTTAAGGTCATCGTCGATGCGCAGATTAATGGTCCCCATTTTTACCTCCTCGGGTAATTACGTTTGTCATTACAATTATTGCATCAGCCGCTGAACAAGACAAGTTGCGCAGCAACAGGTGAGGTCGTTAAGGCAGCCGCAGTTTGCGATGTCCGTCATGGCATGGATGCCCCATGCGCGGAAAAGGGCTACACTCAGTTTTTAGCGCTAAACGCCGAGGATAAAAAGAGCCATGTTCCAACTGCAAACTAAAGATGACGAGACCCCGAAAGAGAACGAAAGCGGCGGCAGCGCCCTGATCCAGCAAAAAATGCTGGCGTCGCGCTCAATCGTGATTTCCGGTGAGATCAACCAGGCGCTGGCCGAGAAGGTGGTAAGCCAGCTGATCCTGCTGCAAAGCATTAATAACGATCCGATCAAGATCTACATTAACAGCCAGGGCGGCCACGTGGAGGCGGGGGATACCATCCACGACTTTATCAAGTTTATCCGCCCGGAAGTACACGTGATCGGCACCGGCTGGGTCGCCAGCGCCGGGATCACCATCTTCCTCGCCGCCAAAAAAGAGCACCGCTACGCCCTGCCGAACACCCGCTTTATGATCCACCAGCCGCTGGGCGGCGTGCGTGGACAGGCCACGGATATTGAGATCGAAGCGCGTGAGATCATTCGCATGCTGGAGCGGGTGAACAAGCTGATCGCCGACGCCACCGGCCAGCCGCTGGAGAAAGTGAAAAAAGATACCGACCGTAACTTCTGGATGTCGCCGTCAGAGGCGCTGGATTACGGGATCGTGGGTAAAATCATTACCCACTACGACGATCTGAAGCTGGATTAATCCCTCCCGCAGCGCCCGGCTCCCGGGCGCTATCGCACTTCAAACACCACCGCTTTCCACTTCATCCGCTGCTCCTGCGGGAACGCCGGACAGGGGCTGAGCCGCGTGCAGGCGCCCGCCCAGACGTAGGCGTCTTCGCTGATGCGATACCAGCGGCTATTGCCCTCAACCGCATCCCCCGTTACCAGGGCGCACACCGCGATGGCGCAGCCCGCGGGCAGATCGCTGGCGACCGGGGCAAAGAGCGACGGCGCGCCCCGGCGCGCATACGCCGGCACCCTGGTCTGCACCCTGCCGGTAACGGTAAGTTCGTTGTTATGGCTCATCCCACACCTCATCACAATACACGCCTGCATAAACGATATAAGTCCCGGTGAATAGCGCGATAACCTTAAAGCCTGACGCTGTCAGGATGTGTCATGCAAAAGGCTGAGGGATCGGGCGATTGGTTATCTCTTGACCCACGACAAGGCGGCCCGGCGCGGCCTCTTCCTATAATCAGGCCCGTTTGACTTTCACTGGTGCGACCCATGGCTTACCAACTCAACCTGAACTGGCCGGAATTTTTAGAAAAATACTGGCAGAAACAACCCGTTGTTTTAAAAAATGCGTTTCCAAACTTTGTCGATCCCATTACCCCGGACGAGCTGGCGGGGCTGGCGATGGAGCCGGAGGTGGACAGCCGTCTGGTGAGCTACAAAGAGGGCAAATGGTCTGCCAGCAACGGGCCTTTTGAGCACTTCGACGGGCTGGGCGAAACCGGCTGGTCGCTGCTGGCGCAGGCGGTTAACCACTGGCACCTGCCGGCCGCCGGGCTGGTGCGTCCGTTCCGCGTGCTGCCGGACTGGCGTCTGGACGATCTGATGATTTCCTACTCGGTGCCGGGCGGCGGCGTCGGCCCGCATATCGATCAGTACGATGTGTTTATCATTCAGGGGATGGGCAGCCGCCGCTGGCGCGTGGGGGACAAGCTGCCGATGCGTCAGTTCTGCCCGCATCCGGCATTGCTGCACGTGGATCCCTTTGAGCCAATCATCGATGAAGACCTTGCCCCTGGCGACATTCTCTACATCCCGCCTGGATTCCCGCACGACGGCTTTACCCACGAGACGGCGCTGAACTACTCGGTAGGGTTCCGCGGGCCGAACGGCCGGGATCTGATCAGCAGCTTTGCCGACTACGCGCTGGAAAACGATCTGGGGGGGGAACACTATAGCGATCCGGATCTGACCTGCCGCGACCACCCGGGCCGCGTGGAGGAGTACGAGCTTGAGCGCCTGCGCAAGATGATGATCGCCATGATCGACCAGCCGGACGACTTCAAAAAATGGTTCGGCAGCTTTATCTCCACCCCGCGCCACGAGCTGGACATCGCCGCCGCCGAGCCGCCGTATACCACCGAAGAGGTGCTGGACGCCCTGCAGGGCGGCGAAACCTTAATCCGCCTGAGCGGGCTGCGGGTGCTAAACGTCGCCGGCAGCGTCTTTATCAACAGCGAACAGCTGGAGACCAGTGACGCCGCGGCGGCCGATGTTCTGTGTCGCTATACCGAGTTTGGTCAGCAGGAGCTGGGGAGCGCACTGGACAACCCGGACTTTATGGACGCCCTGACCGGGCTGATTAACCAGGGCTACTGGTATTTCGACGAGTAATCTTACCGGCGGCGGCGGGCGAGACCCGCAGCCGCCGCTTACTGTGCGTGGGATGTACCACACGCGATCGTACTACATCGTACTACACGAGGATATTACAGGCTTTCCAGTAGCTGAGCAGGCGTTCATCGTCAGCCTCCCGCTCTGCTTTTACCCTCATGGCCCGTGCCAGATTCGCTCTCGACACCTCCTGGCCTTTCTGCACAACGTCTAACACCGCTTCGCCAAGAGCCAGGGATATTTCGGTACGATTTTGGTCAATTACCATATATGCCTCCGAGTTGAATGGGCATATTAATTATAAGACGTAATAACGCTGGTAAAATATTTATCGTCTAATTCTTATATATTGTCCGACGCATTTAATAATATTCCCCCGTAGTAGGTAATTGCGCCGCCGTCAATAATGTTTCGAAATGCTAATAGCGCTGCCAAATAGCAATTTATGGACTACAGTTAATTTCGTGTCACAACCCGTATAAACCTTTTGAGGAGAATTCATAATGGTAAACAAGAGTGAAATCAAGGAACATACACAGGTTGTCGCCAGCTGCGGTACTCACGTAGGCGTAGTTGACCATCTTGATGGCGAGCGTATTAAACTGGCGAAAAGCGATCCGGAATCCGGTGGCAAACACCATTCTATTCCGCTGGAGTGGGTCGATAAAGTCGATGCAAATAAAGTGGTGCTGACCAAAAACCACGAAGAGGTATTTGCCGGCTGGCAAGAAGCCTGATTATCATAATATCCCCTTTATGATATTTAAGCCCTGGCGTAAGGCCGGGGCTTAACCCTGTTTAAAATATGCCATTGCGGCTTACATTGCCGCCGCGCTAAATGAGTGATACTGTTTTCGCTATATTATCTCTCGTTCAGGCACCGGTATGTCTAAAACAGCGTCGCGTAAAAAAACCTTTTCCGTTGCGGATTTTAAGGTCTTCGGCGAGCGTTACGGCATTGACTACCGTTTTCCGCTGCTCACCGATACCTGCGCCAGCTCCAGCTCCAGCCCGGTACTGCACGGCGACGTGGAAGAGATGATCCTCCCCTCCGGCATCGCCTTAACCCACTCTGACGTGCAGGTGCTACAACCCTATGAAACCACCTCCCGCCACAGCAGCCCCTTATACGTGCTGGTGGTGCTGGAAGGCTGCGTCACCCTGACCATCAGCGGTGAAGTCTGGACGGTGCGCCCCGGCATGGCCTTCAGCGCCAGGCTGAGCGAACAGCAGGCGATGTCCGCCCGCCACGACGCTAATATCGCCCTGAAAACCCTCTCTTTTGGCGTCTATCCCAACGATGCGCGCCGGGAAAGCCTGCTGGCGACGCTGCTGGAGCAGTGGGAGCGGCTCAACGCCCCGACCTTCGTCTGGCAGGTGCCGGAGTTTGTGCTGGCCGCCATCCAGCACGCCCGCCAGCGCGAGCGCAGCGGCCTGTCGCGCCAGCTGCTGCTGGAAGGGGTGATGTATCAACTGCTGGGCCACGCCCTGCACCTGCGCGAACAGCAGGGGAGTGCTTTGCCCCAGCCCACCGGCGGCGAGCAGGCGCGGCTGGAGCAGATCCGCCGCCTGCTGGAGCAGGCCCCCGAGCAGGAGTACAGCCTGGCGCAGCTGGCAATTCAGGCGGCCATGAGCCCCAGCAGCCTGCGCAGCAAGTTCCGCCAGGCCTACGGCTGCACGGTATTTGACTACCTGCGCGACTGCCGCCTGGCGCTGGCCCGCCGCTATCTGCTGGAGGGGCATAGCGTACAGCAGGCGGCGTGGATGTCCGGCTATCAGCACGCTACCAACTTTGCCACCGCCTTTCGCCGCCGCTACGGCATCTGCCCCGGCGCGCTTCGCAGCGGGTGTTAATCGGCTTTTCTCCTTACCGCAAACGCTTTGCGTGCGGTTTGTCATTGCGCATACATAACCTGGCGGCGCGCATAGCTATCGGCGAGATGAAAAAGGTAATAATTCTTATTAACAATTAGAAATGCCTTTGGAGATGTTCATGTTCGCTAAATCGCGTTTGGCTCTGCTGGTGGGATGGGTTACCGGCAGCGTCGCTTTCCCTTTGCTGGCGCAGGATACGCCGAAAAACGATACCGTGGTGGTTACCTCGCAGATGCAGAGCGGCGCCACCAAGCTCGCCACGCCGGATATCGAAACCCCGCAGTCGGTCTCCATCGTCACCCGCGAACAGTTTGAAGAGCAGGGCGCCACCAGCGTGCGCCAGGCGGTAAGCTACACGCCGGGGGTCTACAGCAACCAGATCGGCGCCTCTAACCGCTTTGATTATATGGTGCTGCGCGGCTTCTCCGACGGCAGCCTGGACAACGTCTATCTCGACGGCCTGAAGATGATGGGCGACACCAACTCCCACAGCTCGCTGGTGGTCGATCCCTGGTTCCTGGAGAACATCGAAGTGGTGCGCGGCCCGGCCTCGGTGCTCTATGGCCGCTCCTCGCCGGGGGGCATAGTGGCGCTTACCTCGCGTAAGCCTTCATTCGATCCGGGCGGCGAGGTGAAGCTCTTCGCCGGGAATAATAACCAGCGCGGCGCCATGTTCGACGTCACCGGCCCGCTGGACGACAACGACCGGGTGGCGGCGCGCCTGAGCGGCATGACCCGCTACGCCGACTCCCAGTTCGATCCGCTGAAGGAGGAGCGCTATGCGCTGATGCCCTCCGTCACCTGGCGCATCACCGATAATACCCGCCTGGATCTGATGGCCTACCTGCACCGGGATCCGGAGGGCGGCAGCCACTCCGGCCTGCCTTACGACGGTACCGTGGTGCCGCATAACGGCAAGCGTATCTCCAATACCTTCTTCGAGGGCGAGGACGATTACGATAAGTACGATCGCCGGGAGCAGATGGTGGGCTACAACGTCGAGCACCTGTTCGATAACGGCTGGTCGGCGCGCCAGAAGCTGCGCTACCTGCACACTAAGGTGAAGCTGAATCAGGTTTACGCCGCCGGCTGGCTGAACGACACCGAGCTGAACCGCGGCTACTCCGGCTCCGACGAGAAGATGGATGCCATCACCCTGGATAACCAGCTCGACGGCAGCTTTGATACCTGGGCGGTGAACCACCGGCTGCTGATTGGCCTCGATTATCAGGATCGCAGCAATAACACCACCGGCTACTACGGCGGCTTCCCGCCTATCGACGCCTTTAACCCGGTGTACGGCGCGGGCCCGGACTACATCACCATGTACAGCCGGGAAAAGCACAAGCTGCGCCAGACCGGCTACTACCTGCAGGATCAGATGGCTTACGACCGCTGGCGCCTGACCCTCGGCGGGCGCTACGATCAGGTAAGCGTGTCGAACATCGACAAGCTGAACAACACCCGCAGCGATCTGGATAAGAACAACTTCAGCAGCCGCGCGGCGCTGCTCTACCTGTTTGATAACGGCGTGGCGCCTTATATCAGCTACTCCACCGCCTTTACCCCCACCAGCTTTGCCGATGAGAACGGCAAGCTGCTGGATCCGATGAAGGGCAAGCAGTGGGAGGCGGGCGTGAAGGTGGAGCCGGAGGGGATGAACAGCCAGTTCAGCGCCTCGGTGTTCCGCATCAACCAGAAAAATATCGCCACCAAGGAGGAGCCGACCGATCCGTACCGCTCCATCGGCGAGATCGAATCCGAGGGCGTCGAGCTGGAGGCGGTAAGCCAGCTGACCGAGAGCCTGCGCCTGCAGGCGGCTTATACCTATACCGATATTCGCTATAAGAAGAGCAGCCCGGAAGAGGAGGGCAAGCGCGCGGTCTATGCCCCACGTAATATGGCCAGCGCCTGGCTGAGCTACGACGTGAAAAGCGGCCCGCTGGACGGGCTGACCCTCGGCTCCGGCGTGCGCTATGTGAATGGCATCACCAGCGATCGCCTCAATACCCATACGCTGCCTTCTTATACGCTGGTGGATATGGCGGTAGGGTATGATTTTTCGAAGCTTGGGCTGAAGGGGGTTAGCGCCCAGCTGAACGTGAATAACCTGACCGATGAGGATTACGTGGCGGCGTGTAATTCGCTTTCGTATTGTTATTTTGGCGCGGAGCGCAGCATCGTGGGGAGCGTGTCGTGGAAGTTTTGATGTGGTGAGCTCAAGGTAAATGTAAAACGGCAACCTTTGGTTGCCGTTTTTGGTGTTTTCTCCCTCTCCCCGTGGGAGAGGGTTAGGGTGAGGGCACCAGACCGCACCGACTATCCCCTCTCCCCTCCGGGGAGAGGGCCAGGGTGAGGGGAACATGCGGCTCCGTTGGCGGTTCCGTTCACCTCACGTCCTGTGCTTCTCTGGCACACCCGCACCGGTGAACGTGCCAGGGGGGCTCGCCGCCACCCCCCTGGCGACCCTGGCTCCCGGCAAAGAAAATCGCCGCTTCGCGGTGCCTTCGGCTTATTCCTTCCGGCTATCGGGTCGGGCGCGATCCTACATCCATGTAGGTCGCGCCCTCTCGGCGCATCCATGCGCCTCGCCCCGGCCTTCAGTCAACGCCTCAGCGATTTTCAGCCGGACCAGGTCGCCGCTGTAAGTTGGTCACTTAATGCGACCCGGCATCGCTGCGAGTGAAAAAAGCATCATTCCCCCATCGCGATATTCAACGCCTCAGCGATTTTCAGCCGGACCAGGTCGCCGCTGAAAGTTAGTCACTTAATGCGACCCGGCATCGCTGCGAGTGAAAAAGCATCACCCCATCGCCATATTCACCGCCTCCCCCATCTGCTCCACCGCCGCGCGGTGCTTCTCGTCCGGCGGCAGGGCGCAGTTGATCCGCAGGCAGTTGCGGTACTTGCCGGAGGCCGAGAAGAGCGATCCGGCGGCGATCTGAATATTAAACCGCGCCAGCTCCCGCGCCACGCAAACCATATCCACGTGCTCGGGCAGCTCCACCCACAGCATGTAACCCCCCATCGGGCGGGTCACGCAGATCCCGCACGGGAAAAACTGCCGCACCCAGCAGGTGTAGGTCTCGATATTCTGCTGATAAATCTGGCGCATCCGCCGCACGTGGCGGTGGTAATAGCCTTCGCGGATAAAGGCGGCGAGGGCCAGCTGGTTAGCCGGCACGTTGGTGCCGCTGGCGGCATACTTCATATGCATAATCCGGTCGTGATAGCGGCCCGGCGCAATCCAGCCCACCCGCAGGCCGGGGGCGACCGTTTTGGTGAAGGAGTTACACAGCAGCACCCGGCCGTCGATGTCCAGCGAGTGGATGCTGGAAGGGCGCGGATACTCGTAGGCCAGCTCGCCGTAAATATCATCTTCAAAAATCACGATATCGTGGCGCTGGGCGAGGGCCAGCAGCTGGCGCTTACGGGCTTCGGGCATGATAAACCCGAGCGGATTATTGCAGTTGGGCACCACAATCACCCCTTTGATCGGCCACTGCTCCAGCGCCAGCTCAAGGGCCTCGACGCTGATCCCGGTTACCGGATCGGTGGGGATCTCGATCGCCTTGATCCCCAGCCCGCGCAGCATCTGCATGGTGCCGTAGAACGAGGGGGATTCAAGGGCGACGATATCGCCGGGCTTGCAGACCGTCAGCAGCGCCAGGGAGAGGGCGCTGTGGCAGCCGCTGGTGACGATAAGATCGTCGGCGGTGACCACCGATCCCGCGTCCAGCATCAGGCGGGCAATCTGCTCGCGCAGCTCGCGCCGTCCGGGCAGCTCGTCATAGCTGAGGATCTCTTTCACATTGTGCTGCACCACCCGGCTCAGCTCTTTCCACAGCGGCTTCAGGCTCGGCTGCGCCAGGTCGGGCTGGCCGCCGCCAAAGGCGGTGATATCCGGCTTTGTGCGCCCCTCCATCAGGGTCAGCACCTCGTCCCACTGGGTCACCTCCACCGGGCGCTGCACCGGGCGCGACATCGCCGGCACCGGCGGCTGCGCCTTGCGCGGGGCGACAAAATAGCCCGAACGCGGCTGGGGGGTAATAAGCTGCAGGTTTTCGAGGATCTGATAGGCCTGCTGTATGGTGCTGATGCTGACGCCGTGCTCCTGGCTCAGGGCGCGCACCGAGGGGAGCCGCTCCCCGCTGCGGTACAGCCCTTGCTCAATGCGTTCCGCCAGCAGATTGGCCAGATGTTGGTAGCGCGTCATGCTGTATCCCTTATTGTCACCATACAGAGAAGAAAACCGGTACAGATGGCGACAAAAATCGCCATCAGTTCCTGTTTTAGCGGATCTGTATGTTAAAAAAAAGTAATTTTTGAATCTGTATTGCGAGGCGCGGGATCCCTGATGATAACCACTCTGACCATCTGAGGAGAGCATCATGGAATTCTATGAAAATCGTGCCAAAAGACCCTTCGCGATCTTTATCTGGACCGGAAAAGCCATCGCCCGCTGGTATCGCATCAACCGCACGCGCCGGGTTTTAGGCGCCTTAAGCGATGAGCATCTGAAAGATATTGGCCTGTCGCGGACGGATGCCCAGGCGTATAAGCTGGATCGCCGGGCAGATGAGATCGCCCGGCGCTATTAACCCTTACTCGCCGGTTTTACCGGTATTTTCAGCAATGCGGCGCAGGTATTCGTTGTTTTTGAATGCCACCATAATCAGCTCGAACATTACGCGGGTGCCGATCAGGCTGAACAGCATGCCGAAAAAGCCGGCGATCAGGTGCTCGGTAAACATGGAGTAGATGCCGCCGATCAGAATGAACAGCATCGCGATCCAGTAGAAGAACACCAGCACGCGCGGCGTAAGCAGATAGTCGAATCCCAGAAGTGATTTCATTTTTTGTTCCCAGTGAGGTTTATTTTGCGCGCTGATTATAAAGGCCGCCGGAGGGAAGTACAGCCTCGCCGGCCGCCTATACCGGGCTTTTATAGTGCAAAATCAGGTGGTTGCTATTTTAAAATAATTGCAGGGTCTGCGCCTTTGGCCGCGAAAGCAGTTCCACCGCCTCGGCGTAGCTGCGCACGTTGTTATAGCCCATCACCAGCCCATAGCGTTTGCCGGAGCCGCGATACCACTCCGACAGGGCGTTCACCTGCAGCTGCTGCGCCTGCCAGCAGCGGGCGATTTCGCGATCGCGGCTGCCGGCGGTGAGAAAGGCGACGATGTGCATCCCGCCGTCGTTCTGCTCGGTGAAGAAGCGATCGCCGTACACCTCGTGCAGGGCGGCAATCATCCAGTCGCGGCGCTGCTGATAGAGTGCGCGCATTTTTTTCAGATGGCGGAAGAAGTGGCCCTCGCTGATAAAGGCGGTGAGGATCTTCTGCGTCAGCACCGGCTGGCCGCTGGCGACGATATCCGCGCAGTCGCTAAAGGCGGCCACCGTGCTGGCGGGCATCACCACGTATCCCAGGCGCAGGGAGGGCATTACCGTTTTGCTGAAGGTGCCCATAAAGATCACCCGGTCGTGGCGATCGAGGCTTTTCAGCGACGGCAGTACCTTGCGGGTGTAGTGAAACTCGCCGTCATAGTCATCTTCAATAATCCACGCCCCGCTGCGGGCGGCCCACTCGAGCAGCTGCTGTTTACGCGGCAGCGACAGGGTAACCGCCAGCGGGCTCTGGTGCGACGGGGTGACGATGGCGAAGCGGGCGTCCGCGTGGTGGCGCAGTAAATAGCCGGTATCCATGCCCGCGCGATCCACCGGCACGGTGTGCAGGCGCGGCACGATGCGCTTCAGCAGCTGCTGGCCCATAAAGTAGCCCGGATCTTCAAACAGCACCTTGTCGCGGCGCCCGGCAAGGGCGTCGAGGATCAGGCGCAGGCTGCCGCTGTAGCCGCTGGTGATCAGCACCTGTTCCGGGGTGCAGGCGAGCCCGCGGGAGATATTCAGATAGCTGGCAATGGCCTGGCGCAGCGGGTACCAGCCCATCACCGGCGGGTTGAGCATCTCCTCCTGGCGCATGGATCGCGTCGCCTGGCCCGCCAGCAGCAGCCACTTTTTATAGGGGAAGCCGTCCAGCGCCGGAATGCCGGGGCGTAAATAGCCGCCCCGTTCCCGCTGGGTGATAAGGGACTCCGGCAGGGCGGCGGTGGGCTGCTCCGCCGCTGCCTGCGGGCTGGCGGGCAGATTGAGGTCCGGGTTCACCCTGGTGCCCCGCGCCCCCTGGCTTACCAGGTAGCCCTCGCCGCACAGAATGGCGTAGGCCGTTTCCACGGTTTTACGCGCGACCTTCAGCTCGGCCGCCAGCACGCGGATGGCGGGCACCCTGTCGCCGGGCCGCAGCACGCCGCGGGTGATGTTGTCCCGATAGCGCTGATAAATTTGCTGGTAACCCGGCTTCATGTCCTACCTCATTTCACGGTTTTTGTGTCTTTTTACTATGTCATGAACCGCGTAGATTTGCTCCATCGCATGTACGATGCCGTCCACATAAGAGGAAAGACAATGAGCACCCGCGTTAACCAACACAAAGCCACTCCGGCGCTGACCAAAGCCCTGTCCGACCTGAGCATGGCGCTGGCAAAAACCTCCCTCGAACCGGCCCTGAAGCACCTGATCGATATCCGCGTTTCCCAGCTCAACGGCTGTACCTTCTGCCTGGATATGCACTCGAAAGAGGCGAAGATCGCAGGCGAGCGCGAGCTGCGCCTCTATCATCTGGCCGCATGGCGTGAATCTCCGCTGTTCAGCGCCAGGGAAAAGGCGGCGCTGGAGTTCGCCGAGGCCCTGACCCACATCACTCCGGAAGGGATTAGCGACGAACTGTACCGCCGCGTGGCGGAGCACTACTCCGACGTGGAGCTCTCCGAGCTTAACTTCGCCATCGTGGCGATCAACGCCTGGAACCGCTTAGGCATCACCTCGCGCATGGAGCCGGGCGCGCTGGATGTGGCCTACGGCCTGAACAAAGCTAACCTCGAATAAGCCCGCTCGCCCCCGGACGCGCCGGGGGCACATTTCGCTACCCACCGAAGCATCATTCCGCCGATGGCTCCACAATCCCCGCTAACAACACAGCGGAGAGACAACCATGATCGCAGTCCTTTTCGAAGCCCAGGCCGCGCCGGCCCATCAGGCGCGCTATCTGCAGCTGGCGGCGGAGCTTAAGCCGCTGCTGGCGGACATCGACGGCTTTATCGATATCGAACGTTTTCAGAGCCTGACCACCGAGGGCAGGATCCTCTCCCTCTCCTGGTGGCGTGACGAGGAGGCCATCCGTCGGTGGAAGCAAAATGTTTTTCACCGGGCGGCGCAGGACGAAGGGCGGGAGACCATTTTTGCCGGCTACCGCATCCGCGTGGCGCAGGTTATACGGGAGTATGGATCGGATATGACGGGAGGCGCTCATGTATGACATTCACCTGACGTTCGCCGAGGATCGCCATGCGCTGGCCCGCTTTGGCCAGCTGCTGGGGCAAAACGGCGTCGGGCTGGAGGGGGGCGGGCTGTTTGGCCGGGAGGCCCATTTTCTGGTGGAGGAGGGGGAAAAAGCCCACCGGCTGCTGCTTGAGGCCGGGTTTCAGGTGCTGGCGGTGCGTAAACCGCTTATTCGCAGGCTAAAGCAGGAGCGACCGGGCGAGCTGGGGGCGATTGCGGCGCGGCTGGCGGAAAACGGCATCACCCTGCTTACCCAGTACAGCGACCACGCTAACCGGCTCATTCTGCTGACGGATAATGATAAGCTGGCGGCAGAGGTCACAACCGAGTGGGCACCCGATGCTGAAGCATTTACCGACAGAAGATAAAGCCGCGCTGGAGCGGGCCATGGCGGCGGTTGCTGCCGCCATGGCCGACCCGTCGCGGGTGAAAATGCTCTGCGCCTTAATGGACGGGCGGGCCTGGACCGCCACCGAGCTGAGCGCCGCGGCGGAGGTGGCCCCGTCAACGGCGAGCGGGCACCTGACGCGGCTGCTGGAGGGGCAACTCATTACCTGCCTTTCACAGGGCAGGCACCGCTATTATCGCCTGGCCGGGCACGAGGTGGCGGCGCTGGTGGAGCAGATGATGGGGCTCTCCTGGAGCCGCGTCGCGCCGCCTGAAACCCGCGCCCCCGCCTCCATGCGCGAGGCGCGAACCTGCTATGACCATCTGGCCGGGCGCGTTGCGGTGCAGGTCTACGAGACCATGCAGGCGGACGGCTGGCTGGCGGCCGACGGCTCGGCGCTTACCCCGCGCGGGCGCGAGCAGTTTTTGCAGATGGGCGTTGTCCTGAACGCCGCCTCCCGGCGTAAAGCAAGCTGCGCCTGCCTGGACTGGAGCGAGCGGCGGTTTCATCTGGGGGGCGAAGCGGGGGCGGCGCTGCTGGCGCATATGGAGACAAAAGGATGGATCGCCAGGGTGGCGGGGTACCGGGAAGTGACGATTAGTGACAAAGGGCAGAGGGCGCTGGGTAAATGGTTCGGGCAGTAAAAAGCCGCATGCCCGAAGGCATGCGGCTGCGTTGACTCAGAAGGCGAGCGAGTAAGTGGCGCTAACAATCTGGTCGGTGTCGTGCTGCGAGGCGCTGACGTTATAGCCCACCCCGAAGGTCATGGTGCCTTTCTGCACTTTAACTCCCAGCTGGCCGTTAAAGCCGGTCTCATCCATCACCTCAGCGGTGATGATATCGCTGCTGCGCACGCCGACCGTGTGCAGGCGGTTTTTGCTGTCCCGGTCGCCGGTCACCGCCACCACCGCGGCATCCGCCTGGGTGTGCAGGTTCCAGCCCTGATCCAGGGCGAAGGTTTTCGCCAGCTTCACCCCTACCGGGAACTGCCAGATATCCTGCGTACCTTTATCGGTACGGAACACCGGATCTTTCTGACCGTTTTTGCTGTCAAAGGCTTTGGTGGTGAGCTGGTTAAAGCGCGCCCCGGCGTGCGGGATGATATCCACCGCGCCTGTGTCGATCAGGTATTCAGCGCGCAGACCGGCGCTGAACAGGCTGCCGTCGACGCTGGCGCGCAGCTTATCCCCCGCCTCCATCCAGCCCGGCTGCTTCTGCGTCAGATCGCTGCTGGTCTGGGTGAGGCTGACATCCCCGGTCAGGTTCCAGCTGTCCCGCTGCCAGCCCTGGTACAGCATCACGCCCCAGAAGCTGAAGTCGTTATGGGTGGCCGCAAAATCGCCGCGGGAGTCGCTGTCGCCGTTACCGGCGTGGAAGGCGGCGCCGCTGCGCAGGTTGCCCCAGCCGCTGGCCCAGGTTTTATCTGCCCCCAGCATCAGGCCGTAGAAGTTGCTGCTCTGGCCGTAGCGCATGTTGCCGGCACGCAGATCGCTGGTGTGCGGGTTGCCGTAGAGCACGTTTACCCACACGCCCGCATCGGTATCGGCAGGCTGCTGCGCCGCGCCGGTGACGGAGGCGCGTTCGAGCACCGCCTCCGTCGCCGCGTTGCCGACGGCCCAGGTGTTACGCTGCACGCCGCCTGCGGTGGCGATTTGCGCCGCGCTGTTAACCGTTCTTACTACCTCGTTCACCCCCACCTGCGGGGTATCGATGGCGATCGACAGGTAACGCGCGCCCGCCCCCGCAGCCGTGCGCGAGTTTTCGCCGCTGCCGACAAGCTGATTCAGCGCGTTCGGGGTGACGATGCCGGGCAACATCTCCTGAGCCGCCCGCGCCTCGGTGGTGACCACCACCTCGCCGTCACGCGCCCGGGTGGTGGCGGTCAGCAGTTTGTTCAGCTGCAGGTTGTCGTTCTGCCAGCCGCTGCCGCTGATATTCACCTCGCTAAAGCCTTTGGCAATGGTGTAGGTCTGGTTGGCTTTGGCATCCGCGACGTACAGCGCGGCGCGGTTCGCCACGTTCAGCGTCCCCTCGCTGGCGTTAAGCGCGGCCTGGCCGTTGCTCACCTCTTTGCTGCTGACCATCAGCAGGGAGCGGTCGGCAAAGTCGGCGGTGTTGAAGGCGGCATCAACGTTGTCCGCCCCGCCGGTGAGGGAGCCGTCAACGCGCAGCCCGCCCTGGGTGGCGCTGAGATACTGCGGCGCCTGGATGGAGACCGCCGCCGTAATGCCCTCTTCGCCCCAGCGCAGGCCGCTGTCGGCAAAGCGGGATTCGGCCACATTGGTGGTGGTATCGCCGAGCACCAGCAGGGCGTTTTGCCCCACGGTGACGCGGCCGTTAATCTCGCTGCCGCCGCTCGCCACGCGGGAGGCGTCGGCAAGGGTGCCGCCGTCGGTCCAGGCCGGGTCGATAAACAGCCGCGCCCCCTGCAGGTCCAGACGCTCGGCCATCAGCGCCCCGGCGGCGGTGTTATCGCCCACGGTGATCTGCACGTCTTTATCCGCGGTGAGCTGGTCTGCCAGCAGCGCGCCGGTCACGGCCAACTGCCCCTTCTCCTTCAGCGCCACGTCGGCGTGCAGGGTGGCCTGATGCGCGACGGTTACCAGACCGCTGCTGACGATCCCGGCCGCGCTGCCGCCGGAGGTGACGGTATGGTCGCCCGCGACAACGTTCATGGTGCCCTGCGGGGCGACGGTGACGGTGCCGGTAAGATGCCCGGTAACGTCCGGCATCGCCGCCACGCCCAGATTCAGCGTGCCGTTATTCACCGCAACCTCAACCGGGGTCTGCGGCGCACCGGCGACCTCAATTAAGGCGCCGGCGGCGCCGCTCAGGGTCAGGGCCTGACCGCTGCCAATAGCCACCGACGGTTTGCCTTCCCCTTCAAAGCGCAGCTGTGAGGCGCCGAAGCCGACGGGAACGGCGATCGCCTGGTCGGTCGGCGCTTTGTCCGCGCCGATGATCAGCTGGTTTTTAGCGGAGGTGACCTGGGTATTGGCCAGCACCGCGCCGGTAGTGGCGGCGTCGATAACGGTAGCCGTGCCCGCCGCGGTGTCCGCATTTTGCAGGGTGCCGAGCATCACCAGGGTATTGCCTGCCGTCTGCCCCAGCAGGCTGTTAACGGATTTGACGAACTCCAGCTGATAGGCGGCATCGGTCAGGACCAGGGTACTGTCGGTAAACTGGGTACGCGCGCCGGTATCGTTATATTTCGCCGCCTGGGCGGAGTCGGCCGCCGGGCTGAACAGCTGGTCGGAGCGGGTCTGGAGCTGGCTATGGTTGGTGAGGGCCAGCGAGGCGCCGCCGCTGAGTGCCAGGGTATCGGCAACCAGCCTGGTGTTATCGAAGGTTAACTTGCCGCTGCCGAGCTTCACCGGGGCGGTGACGCTAGTGCCTTTAACGGTGAGGGCGGAGCCGACGCTGGTATTGGTGAAGCCGCCGATCAGGCTGGTATCGCCGCTAATCGCCAGGGTGGCGAAATTGCTGAACTGGGAGCCGCCAAAGGTCGGGGTGTTCGCCAGATGCAGGGTACTGTTCGCGCCGCTGCCGTACAGGTGGCCCGCCACGCGGGTGTTGTCCAGCCAGACGTCGCTGGTTTTAAGGCTGGCGCCCTTAAGGTTAAGGTCCCCGTCGAGGGTGCTGTTGGTCAGGTGCAGGGCCGCGCTGCCCTGGCCGGCGCTGGCGTCGATGTTGCCTTTCAGCACGGACCGGGTGATATCCAGTGCGATCTGCGCCGCGTTATTAGCGATCAGGTTGCCGTTAAGGCGGGTGTTGTTCAGCGAGGCCGAGATACTCTCGCTGCCGGCCAGCTGGACGTTGCCGCCGATGTCGCTGTTATCCAGCGTCAGGCGGGTCGCTTTGCTGCTCTGCAGGTTCACGGCGTTGCCGTCGGCGGTGGTGCCGAGAGTGGAATCTTTAACGCTAAGGGAGCTGCTGCCCGTGCTGGCGTCGATGCCGCCCTTCAGGGTGGCGTTAGCGAGCTCCAGGGCGATCTGTTCTGCGCTGTCGGCGAGCAGGTTACCGTCGATCTGCGCCTTGTTCATCGTGGCCGTGATGCTCTCGGTAGCCCCCAGTGCGACGTTGCCGCCAAGCCCGCCGTTATCCAGGGTCAGGCGGGTGGTTTTACCGCTCTGCAGGTTCAGGGCGGTGCCGTCGGCGGTTGCGCCAACGGTGGAATCTTTCAGGCTAAGGGTATTGCTGCTGCCCGCGACTGCGTCGATGCCGCCCTTCAGCGTGGTGTTAGTGAGATCCAGGGCGATTTCCGCGGCGTTATCGGCGAGCAAATTGCCGTCGAGCTGCGCCTTGTTCATCGTGGCCGTGATGCTCTCGGTAGCCCCCAGTGTGACGTTGCCGCCGAGCCCGCCGTTATCCAGCGTCAGGCGGGTGGTTTTGCCGCTCTGCAGGTTCAGGGCGTTGCCGTCGGCGGTTGCGCCAATAGTGGAATCTTTAACGCTGAGGGTACCGGTATCGCCCGCGCTGGCGTCAATGCCGCCCGTCAGTACCGAGGCGGTGATATCCATGGCCAGCTGCGCCGCTTTGCTGGCGGTCAGGTTGCCGTTGAGCTGGGCTTTGTTCAGCGTGGCGGTGATGCTCTCGCTGCCGGCCAGCACGGCGTCCCCGCCGATCTCGCTGTTATCCAGCGTCAGCAGGGTCGCTTTGCCGTTCTTCAGGTTAAGGGCGCTGCCGTCGGCGCGGGTGGTTTTGTTGATGGTGGAGTCTTTTACCGCAAGGGTGTTGGTGCTGCCGGTACTGGCAATCGCCACCGAGCCCGTCACCTTACTGTTGTCGATAACCACCGCATGGGTTTTGTCGGGGGTGGCGCCGTTGGTGATATCGATGGCGTTGGCCGTGGCGACCACCGCACCGGTAGTATCGAGGGTACTGTTAACCAGGCTGACGGCGTTATTGTCTTTGGTCATGCTCAACACAATGCTGCCGCCCTGCATGCGGCTATCCCGCAGGCTGATATTGTGCGTGCCCGCGCCGCCGGCCAGGATTTTGCCGTTGATAACGCTGCCGTTGCGAATATCGATATCGGTATTGCCCTTGTCACCCGCCGAGAGGTAAATGGCGTAGCCCCGGGCATAGTTTTTTGAATAGACCGCTTTGTTGGTCTTGTCGTAGTCTGTCGCCGCGCTGGCGCCGTTTAGCGTGGAGCGATCGACAATGATATTGGTGTTAGTGGTTACCGATCCCCCCGCCTCGAGCCAGTCCACTTTGGCGTTATTGGTCAGTAAAATAGTGGCCGAGCCGTTTTTACTGGCGTTAATGTAATACCCGCTGAGATCCGCGCCATCCACCAGCAGATTCTGGACATCGGCTGCGGTTCGCGAAGAGGTGCCGCTGGCGAAATAGATATTTTGTTTTTTGGCCGCGTTATTAATGGCGGCATCCTGCGTCGGCTGGGTGAAATACCAGGCCTTCGGCTTCGGATCCAGCGGGGAGGTCATATCATATTCGGTTAACCCACAGGTTCCGGCCTCGGTGAGAGGTGTGCAGGTATTGGCTAATGCGGGCGTTAGCGCCAGGCTACCCCCAACAACGAGGCTGATGCTGGCGGCGAGTTGCGACAGGCGAAATGATGATTTCATATTAATTCCCTCTATTTTGCGTAATGACTTTTATTTCGCTCACGCAAATATAAAAACGCATACACGGTTTAATCCTTCGTTACATTTCGCAGCATATCAAAAGGGATGGACATTCACGGTCAGAATGGTCTTTCCTGTATTGGAAAATTCTCATGCGCAAGAATATCTCACTGTATTTAGGCATTAATATTTTTTAAATTATCCGCGCATTGTGAGGGACCGCACGAATCGCCCCTAACGGCTTAAGAAAAATCCTATAATCACCCGGAAAATTGTTAATTGAAAATTAGTAAATTCTCACTGATTATTTATCAATCCACAGTGATGATAGGGTTATGGACGATGATTATAGTTTTGACATCCTGTAGATATTTCAGGCAGGGTTTTGCCATGCTGGTGGAAAACCTGAAGATTGACACGCCCTCTTTTAAAAAAGTGCTTTACGTAGATGATATTAAGAAAGTGAAGCGGGACGAGCTTTCCAGCGCCAAAGCCATAGTAGTGGACTACGGGCAGTCGGATATTAAGGTGCTGAACGGGCTTCTGGAAATTAAAAATCGCTATGAGAACAGCTATTTTATTCTTATTACCCGCGATGCCTGCTATGAAAGTACGATCGAAAACATACTCATTAACACTATTGCCGATTGCACTATAGATTGCAAAAGCGCGGTGCGTAAATTAAGCGCCTGTCTTGCCCATTTTGCACTGGAGGACCAGCAGGTCACCATATTTAAAAATATTCGCTGGCATCATCTGGAAAAAGAGCAGCGTTTAACCAGGATGGAGACGATGCTGCTTCCGTATATCGTGTCGGGGAAAAAGAATAAAGAGATAACCCGCTATCTGGACGTCTCCGGAAAAACCGTCAGCCACCACCGGCGCAATATCTACCGGAAATTCGCCGTCACCAACCTGACCGGCTTATATAAAAAATTCGACCACAGCGTATAAGTTCTGAAGAGGCACATAAAATGGAAAAAATGGTTGCCGTACAAAAAAGGCTGGAGAATGCGCTTTTAATCCTGGCGGAGGATGCGGATATCCAGGATCGGCAGCGGCGGATCTACCACGAGTGTTTAAGCCACATCACGCTGGGCGACCTACCCTGGGTGCTGCGCCGGGATTATTACCGGCTGTTATCCCTGACCAACATGCTGTATCGCGGCATTAACCATGTTAACGGCCATACCGCGATGATGATTAACGACGCTCGCCAGGAGATGGCAAGCGCGCTGCCCGGCACCCTGCTTTTACTGCTTAAACGCCTGACCGAGTGGATGGCGGTAGAGAGCTATCTTCGCAGCCAGCCGCACGCCATGAGCTAAAGGCCACGCGCCTTTTCACAATTCCTGCTGTTATTAACCTCGTTTCTTGATACTTACCCTGATAACTATTATCGTGGCGCCGTGAGATGCGAGGTTCCCCCAATGAATGAAGACGATCTGTTCTGCCGTCGGCCTATGGGCATGCGTATGGCAATGATCGTGCGCCAGTGGCGCGCGGTTATTGATGACGCCATTCTCGAGACCGGATTAACCCAGTCGAGCTGGACGGTGATGATGCAGCTTAAACAGCTGGGGGATAACGTCTCGGTAAGCGAGCTGGCGGAGGTGCAGGGTATTGAACTGCCGCCCCTGATGCGCACCCTCACACAGCTGGAAAAGCAGGGTTATCTGCTGCGCACCACATCGCCTTATGACAAGCGCATCCGGCTTCTGACGCTGACTCCCGAGGGCAGGGCGGTACTGGTCACCCTCGGCGAGGTTATTGAAACCTTCCAGGCTCGCGTGTCCGAAAATATTCCGCCCGCGCATCTGGAGATTTTCAGCGCCACCCTGAATCAAATCGCCTGCAATTTGCGGACAATCCGCGAAGAAGATAACAAGACTAAATAACTATGACGCCTGAACAAAAGTTTGCCCGCTGGGTAAGGGTCAGTATTGCCTCTTTCCTGCTGATGTTTGTCTATTTCATCGTGGCGGATATCTGGATCCCCCTGACGCCGGACTCCACCGTGATGCGCGTGGTGACGCCGGTTTCGGCCCGCGTCTCCGGCTACGTATCGGCGGTGCACGTGCACAACAACAGCCAGGTCAAAAAGGGCGATCTGCTGTTTGAGCTCGATCCGACGCCGTTTCGCAATAAGGTCGAAGCCGCGCAGATCGCGCTCGAGCAGTCCCGCCTGTCTAACCAGCAGCTTGACGCGCAGATCGTGGCCGCCCAGGCCAGCCTGAAGACGGCGCAGCTCACCGCCCGCAACGACAAAGTGACCTACGATCGCTACCAGCGCCTGAGCAGCATGCAGAACGTCTCCCGGGCGGATCTGGATAAAGTGCGCACCACCTGGCAGAGCAGCGAGCAGTCGGTCGCCAGCCTCGAGGCCAATATCCACCAGCTGCGCATTGAGCGCGGGGAGCGCGACGAAAACCGCAACGTGAACCTGCAAAAATACCGCAACGCGCTGGAAGAGGCCGAGCTGAATCTCGGCTGGACGAAGGTCTACGCCGAGGCCGACGGCACGGTCAGCAACCTGCAGCTAAGCCCCGGCTTTTACGCCTCGTCCGGCTCGGCGGCGCTGGCGCTGGTCAATAACCAGACCGATATCGTGGCCGACTTCCGCGAGAAGAGCCTGCGCCACACCCACCAGGGCACCGACGCCGCGGTGGTGTTCGACGCCTTCCCGGGACGGGTGTTCCGCGCCCACGTAACCAGCAGCGATGCCGGTATCCTGGCGGGGCAGGAGGCGGTCAACGGCGAGCTGTCGGCGCCGGAGACCTCCAACCGCTGGGTGCGCGACGCCCAGCGCATGCGCATTCACGTGGCGCTGGACGAAGCGCTGCCAAAACATCTGCCCACAGGCGCGCGCGCCACCGTGCAGCTGTATAACAGCGAAGGGCCCTTTGCCCGCTTCTTCTCCGGCCTGCAAATCCATCTGGTCAGCCTGCTGCATTATGTCTATTAATACCCTCGCGCGGGTCTTTACCCCGCACGGCAACATCGTCTATACGGCCAACGATTTTCGCCAGACGCTGCGCATCGTGCTGGCCGGGATGATTGCCCTGAGTATTTCGAGCTTTTATAACACCAGTTACGGCGTCTTTTTCGTGGTCTATCCGATCATGCTCCTGTCGCTGGTGCCGGTATTTAACCGCCACGTGGCAAAGCAGTTTATTTTCAGCGCGGCGCTAAACGGCGTCGAAATGGTGCTGATTATCGGCTATCTGTCGCAGTGGCCGGTGATCATGACCCTGGTGGTCTTTGCGCTCTACGTGATGCGTTTTCGCTTTATGAGCAAGGGGCCGCTGTTCCTGTTTGGCTCGATGGGGGTGGTGTGCCAGAGCGTGATGCTCAACTTTATGAGCTACCCCACCACCAGCTGGCATACGCTGCTGTTTTCCAATATCGAGGCCAGCGTGATGGCGGTCTGCTTAAGCGCCCTGATGAACTATCTGCTGCCGGACGTGGAGCCGCGCAGGCCGCCGCCGGCCATCGAGAAAGATGCTGCCAGGGTACGCCATGAGTCGCTGCTCTCCGGCACAGTAGCGACGCTGATCTTTGTCGTCTTTCAGATAAGCGATCTCAGCGACTCCCTGTCGGCGCTGATGGCGGGGGTGTTGATCCTCTTCCCCATGAGCTACCGGGGGGCGGTGATGAGCTCCGTCTGGCGCGTGGTGGGCGTAGTGCTTGGCTGTCTCTATATTCTGGTGATGCAGCTGGTGCTCTACGATCACACTAGCCATATGCTGCTGATGATGCCGCTCATCGCCCTCGGGCTGGCGTTTGGCGCCCGGCTGCACGTGATGGAGAAGGTGGGGGCCGGGGTCGGGTTTTCCAGCATCACCACCATCGGCATTATGTTCGGGCAGAATATGCACCCGGACAGCGACCTGGTCTTCAGCGATCTCTACCGCATCGTGTCGGTGACCGTGGCGCTGCTGGCAACCCTGACCCTGGTGTTTCTGGTGCATCTGATCCTGAACTGCTTCGCCCCGACCCGCTATGTGATCCACAATCCCTGATGCCCGTCAGGGCCGGTATAACTCGCCGCGGCTGAAGCTCCAGTCCTCAGCCGCGGTAAACTGGATCACCACCATCACGTCGTCCCCGGCAATCCCCATTTCATTCTGCAAATCCCTCGCCAGCTGCCTATAAAAAGCCGCTTTTTGCGCGGCGTCGCGCGGTTTTCCCGCCACGATATGAAATAAAAGATAGCCTTCGCTGCGGCCGCCGCTCAGGTAGTGGCGATCGAAGATACGAATTCCGTCGGCAAAGCGGTCAAAAAAATGGAAGCGATCCGCCTGGGGGACGGCAAAGGTGTCGGTCAGCGCCCGGTGCAGAATATCGGAGATACGCTGGCATTCCGGCGCGCCGTAGCGCGAGCCGGTAAAAATTCGTACAAAGGGCATCAGGCCTGCTCCTCTGCGAGAACAGTCAGGGCTGTAACCGCGGCGGGCCAGCCCGCATAAAAGGCCAGGTGGGTAAAGAGCTCGGCCATCTCCTCACGGCTGACGCCGTTTTGCCCGGCGAAGTCGATATGCCAGGGGAGCTGCGCGGTACGCCCCAGGGCGCACAGGGCGGCGAGAGTAATCAGGCTGCGATCGCGGCGGGCAAGCTGCGGGCGCTGCCAGATATCATCGAACAAGATCTGCTGGCTCAGCTGCGCCAGTTTGGGTGAAACAGAGGCCAGGGTATCCCGGGTGAGTGATGTGGTCATGATCGTCTCCTGTGGTCTGGATTTCACTTTCGCAGGCTGCCAGGATAAAGAAAATCGCAACGTTCAGGACGGATCGTCCTGAAAACGAGGACAGTTATGCACAAGCGGATCCCGGCGCTCGACCCCGAGGCGTTACGCAGTTTTGTTGAAGGTATGGATGCCGCCAGCTTTGCCCGGGCGGCGGACAAGCTCAGCCGCTCTACCTCGGCCGTCAGCGCCCACCTGAAAAAGCTGGAGCAGCAGTGCGGCGCCCCCCTTACCGCTAAACAGGGGCGCAGGCTGGTACTTACGCCGGCCGGAGAGATCCTGCTGAGCTACGCCCGTCGCCTGCTGGCGCTGAACGATGAAGCCCTGCGCGCCGTCAGGGGTGAGCTGTTGCAGGGTGAGGTGCGGGTGGGCATGCAGGAGGATTTCGGCGAGTCGCTGATGCCCCGGGTGCTCGGGCAGTTTAACCGCCAGCATACGGGGCTGCGCATTACCGCCCGTATCGATCGCAATGCCCCTTTATTGCAGGCGCTGGAGGCAGGTGCCCTCGATCTGGCGTTGATATGGCAGGAAAAAGCGGAAGAGACGACCCTTCGCCGCGAGCCGCTGCTGTGGGTGTGCCGGGACCCCGAGCAGGTGGCAGAGCTCCTGCGGCGCGACGAGCCGTTGCCGCTGGTGATGTTTGACGCCCCCTGCCTGTTCCGCCGTCAGGCGGTGGCGGCCCTGGAGGCCGCGGGTATCGCCTGGCGGGTGGCTTTTACCAGCCACAGCCTGAACGGACTCTGGGCAGGGGTACAGGCGGGACTGGGAGTAACGCTTCGCACGCGCATCGGCCTGCCGGAGGGGCTGCATACGGCGGGCCGCGCGCTGCCGCAGGCCGGGGCGCTGAATATGGGGCTGCATATGGCAAGCCCCGCCCCCGGCGCCGCCGTTGAGGGCATGCGCCAGGCGATCCTGACGGCGCTTAGTGAATAAAGGCCGGGATTTGTGAAAGCAGGAACAGGATCAGGCCGATGGTGCCGCCCACCAGGGTGCCGTTGACGCGAATAAACTGCAGATCTTTGCCGATATTAAGCTCGATCTGGCGCGACATATCTTTGGCGTCCCAGCCTTTGACCGTATCGCTGATATGGCGGGTGAGGAAGGTGGCGAACTCCGGCGCCACGCGGTGCGCGGCCTGCTCGAGATGCTCGTTCAGGGAGGCGCGCAGGTTGGCGTCCGCCACCAGGGTTTCACCAAACCACAGCCCGGCGTTGGCGATGCGCTGTTTCACGCGCGAATCCTCGCTATGCATATCCGCCTTCAGCCACTGGCGCAGGTCGGCCCACATCTCCCCGAGATAGCGGTTAAAGGCCTCGTCGTTCTTCAGATACTCTTTGATGTTCTCCGCTTTGGCGGCGGTTTCCGGGTCGTTTTTCAGGTTATCGACCAGCTTCAGCACCGCCCGGTCGAAGGCCTGACGTATCTGGTGGGTGCGGTCATGGCTGACGTCATCCAGAATGGCGTTCACCGCGTTGGACACCAGCTCCGCGCTCTGATCCCCCAGCCACTCGGTGGGCAACATCATTGATTTGCGCGGGTGTTCGGTCTTCAGCCAGTGGACGATCTGCGCGGCGATAAAATCCCGGGTGCTGTCGCGCTGGAGCAGGGTAATCAGGCGATTAATAACCGCGTCCAGCAGCACCTGATGACGGCCGTTTTTGGTCATGCTATCCAGCATGGCGGCGCTGGTTTCGCTGAAGTCGACCTTATCCAGCGCCTTGTGCACCGCCCGCTTCAGCATCCGCTGGATCCGCCCGTCGTCTGTCAGCTCCAGAAAACCGCTCATCACCTGCATAAGATGCTGGCCGACGCGCCGGGCGTTGTCCGGCTGGCTGAACCAGTTGCCGATAAGCAGCGCCGGCTCGTGCTTGCGAATAAGCGATACCAGCGACTGGGTATCAAGAAACTTTTCCTGCACGAACTGGCCGAGGTTGTCGCCGATCCGATCTTTATTACGCGGGATAATCGCCGTATGTCGCGATATAAACGGGATCGGCACCCGACGAAAAAGCGCCACCACGGCGAACCAGTCGGCCAGCGCGCCGACCATCGCCGCTTCGGCAATGGCCTTAACGCCGCGCACCCAGAAGGTTTGCGGCAGGAAGAGGGTGGTGATGAAGGTCGCGGCGGCGATCAGCAGCAGCGACAGCGCCAGAAGCTTGGCGCGTTTGAGTTCGGCTAATTTTTCCATAGGGTTAAGCATAGAGGGAAGCGGGGAGAAGATGCAAAAATCGCCCCACGATCCAGATGCCAAACCCCATTAATACCAGGCCCGCCGCCCGCTCGATCTTCCAGATGTTGCGGCTCAGCCGCCGCTGAACGGCGGGCCGGGCGATAAGCGACACCACCGCCAGATCCCACGCCAGCACCACCGTCACCATCCAGATGCCGCTCACTGACTGCTGGAGCAGGGTGACGTCCGGCCCCAGCAGAGCGGTCATTAGCGCCAGGTAAAAGAGGGCGTTTTTCGGATTAAGTAGCGCCGAGCCCAGGCCGAGCAGCAGCTGCCTGCGCCAGGAGGGACAGGCGGATTCGGCATGGTTGATGGCGAGCGCGGCGGGACGGCTTCGCGCCAGCTGCCGGCCGATCCACAGCAGATAGAGCGCCCCCGCCAGCTCAATGAGGCTAAAGAGCAGGGTGAACGCGCGCAGCGCCTGCCAGCCGAGGATGACCAGCAGAATATACAGCCCGTTGCCCGCCGCGATCCCCACGCACAGCCCGGCGCTACCGCGCAGGCGGTGGCGGGCGGCAAACCCCATCAGCAAAAAGAAGTCCGGGCCCGGGCTGAGCAGGGCGACAAAATGGGCCAGCGCAAGGGCCAGAAAAGCGGGCGGGAAGAGTGTGGTAAGCAGTTCCATAGCGACCTCGGGAGCGAAATGAGGTCAGGCTACCCCGGCGCGGGCGCTAATTATTGTCGGATATTGATCGCCCGGTGGCGTACTGGCGCGGCGTGGCGGCGGTGTAGCGGACAAAGGTTTTATGGAAGTGGCTCTGGTCGGCAAAGCCGCTCTGGTAACCGACGTCGGCGATGTCGTCCCCGGCGCGCAGGCGCGCTTTGGCGAACTCGATGCGGGAAATGTTCAGGTATGAGCCGGGCGTCAGGCCGGTATCCTGCTTAAAGGTTCTGATTAAGGTCTCTTTACGCAATGAAAAGCGCCGGGCTAACGCATCCAGCGACGGCGGATTGTGCAGGCTGTTGCCTAATGCCTCCTGCAGCGCCAGGCTAACCGGGTGCAGAGGATCGGGCGCCGCCGGCGGGGCGGCAAGCAGGGATAACAGCCTGTCGATGGCCGGCGCGGAGAGCGTCTCAACCGCGTCCAGATAGTGGCGGAACAGCGCCGGGCTGCGGATAACCTGCAGCGCGGGCTGAATCCCGGTTTCCAGATACAGCATATAGTAGCTGCGCGGGATCCCCGCCACCGGATTACAGCTGTGCGGCATATGCGCCGGGATGACAATCAGATCGCCCGGATAAAGCATAAACGGCTCACCGTCACAGGTGCAGCAGGTTTGCCCCTCAAGAATAGCGCCAATGGAGAGCTGGGCATGGCTATGGCGCTTATAGGCCTGGGTGCTGCGCCAGGTGCTGCGCAGCTCTACGCCGGGTTTGCGTAAAAAGGTCTGGTTAACGTGGCGCGTGTGGGTCATGGGGGGTACCTGAGCGAGGGCGTTTAAGGGTTATAGCATGGCGGGACGCTGGCTGTCCTCCCGCCGTAATTGGCACTGAAAGGACTCTTTTCTGTAGCAGGTTAGAGGATGGGAAGCTCCATTCAATCTCATCTGGTTATGTTAAATCAGCAAAAATAACCGATGCCGCTTCGTGGGGGAATCCTTCCAGATAATTGACGGCAACAATTAAAAGTTATTAATGAATATGTTTGAATTATTATTCAAGTAAAACGAATCGATAATAGCTTTTCTGAAGGTATGTTTCCGCAATGAAATAATGGTTTGCACTGGTTTAACAGGGTGATATAAAGCATAGGCAACGCTAAACAGGAATGTCTATTATGGTCAATGCCGCTATTTTTGTTGGAAATATAGCTACGGATGATGTCAAAAGGGTTGCTAACAGAATTTACGATATACTGGTTTCGCCGGGTATCGTTGCTGGATTAGTAAATGGAGCGCTTACCGTTCCACTTGATCTAGGATACCTTGCTATAGGTTATTTCGATACGGATTCTCGTTTTACCCATCAAACGCAACGAATACGCATGGCGGAGGCTATTCATAATGACATTTTAAGTTATGACCACATTACCAACGCAGTTGGTAAAATTTTTGAAAAATTCAATAAATACCTCACCATAAGCCAACAGGATAAGGTGTATCGCAGCGTAGTTTCATGCGTTGCCGGCCGCCTGACGACCGCTAAAATGATTTCATCAATTGGGGCGGCAGTCCTCACTCGGGTATCATTCATTGGCGCAAAACGCGCTAACAACTGGATTGGCAGGGTTACTATGCTGTTGCTTATCGGTGGCATGGCGGAGCGTTCAATCAGCGTATCGGAAGAGCTGGCTATCAACGCCCCTGAAATTTATCAGCTACTCCGGCCTCATGATTATGACCTGACTTATTTTCTTTTTGAACCCGCTGTAAAACCTTTTGTAGAAGCCATCCATATAGCCAACCATCTGGGACAACCATATTTTGATAAAATAATAGAACTCGTTGAGAGTAAATTAAATGCTGAGTAATCAATCTCTCTCGTTTGCCTGTAAGCATGTTTTGCATATATTAGTAGTGACGGTTGTTTATATCTGGAGTTTCTTCGAGGGTGTCTTATTTGTGGGCGGCTTTATACTTTGCATTATGCTACCCGTCGTGTGGCCAATGAAGTTCGTTTATGCTGTTTTATGGTTGGTTGTATTCTACGTATGTACCAAAGTGGTTTTCTTTTTGGAAAACCATGTTAACAGAGATAAAAATAGCGAATAGGGAAATAATATGTCTAACCCGGCTTATTTATGGTTAACAGATGAAAATGGCTCTCCTGTTGTAGGAGGATGCTGCGTGTTGGGCCGTGTGGGCTCGATCGAGATCAAATCGCTTTCTCACCATATGACGATTCCGACTGATTCAAATACGGGGAAGTTAACCGGCACACGTCTGCATACGCCCGTGCTGTTGCAAAAAGAGTTTGACCGTGTCACCCCTGTTTTATATCGCGCTATTAGCCGTGGCTATACCTTTAAATCAGCGGAAATTAAAATGTATCAAATAGTAGATTCAGGCAGGGAGGAGGAATATTTCAATATTTTTATGGAAAATGTAAAAATCACCGGGATTACCCCCAGTCTTCATCCAGGCTCGGGAACAGGAACCCACTTAGAAAATATTGAGCTTCGCTACGAGTCTATTCAGTGGAAGTATGTTGATGGAAATATCGTCTTTAAAGACACCTGGAACGAACGCTGCGTCGCATAAATAACCGTGCGATAAGGCAATCCTGGCCCACGCCACCCTGCGGGTGGCGTTCCCTTTATACCCAACTTTACCTTCAACCCCAGCCATTTTGACTACGCTTATAACCCTGTGCGGTAAAAAAGGAGGCAATAATGGCTTATCAGACAGTGAATCCTGCTAACAACAAACTCATCAAAGAGTACCCCTCCCATACGGATGCGGACGTCGAAGCGGCGCTAAAAACGGCCGACGCCCTTTACCATTCGGACTGGTCGAAAGGCAGTATCGACAAGCGCCTGCCGGTGCTGAAAAAGCTGGCCGATCTTATCGATTCGCGCAGCGAAGAGCTGGCGAAAATTGCCAGCGAAGAGATGGGCAAGCTCATCGGGCAGAGCCGCAGCGAAGTGAAACTCTGCGCCCAAATCGCCCGCTACTATGCCGACAACGCAAAACAGTTTCTTGCCCCGGTGAAATACCCCTCTGAGATGGGTGAAGCCTGGGTTGAGCATCACCCGATTGGCGTCATCATGGCCGTGGAGCCGTGGAACTTCCCCTACTATCAGCTGATGCGCGTGCTGGCGCCAAACCTGGCGGCGGGTAACCCGGTGCTGGCTAAGCATGCCAGCATCGTGCCGCACTGTGCGGAAGCCTTTGCCCACCTGGTACGCGAGGCTGGCGCGCCGGAAGGGGCCTGGACTAACCTGTTTATCTCCCAGGATCAGGTGGCAAATATTATCGCTGACGATCGGGTGCAGGGCGCGGCGCTGACCGGTTCCGAAAAGGCCGGCAGCGTGGTGGCGGCCCAGGCGGCGAAGCACATCAAAAAATCGACCCTTGAGCTGGGGGGCAACGACGTCTTCGTGGTGCTGGACGATGCGGATCTGGAGAAAGCGGTGAAGATTGGCGTTAACGCTCGCCTCGCCAATGCCGGACAGGTCTGTACCGCCGCCAAGCGATTTATCGTCCATGAGAAAGTCGCGGAGCAGTTTCTGGCGCAGTACACCGAGGCCTTTAAGCAGGTGAAGATCGGCGATCCGCTGGACGAAAGCACCACCCTGGGGCCGCTGTCTTCGAAAGCGGCGCTGGAGACCCTGACCGAGCAGGTGAACGAGGCGGTGAAAAACGGTGCCACCCTGCACTACGGCGGCAAGCCGGTAGCGCGCGAGGGCAGTTTCTTCGAGCCGACCATTCTGACCAATATCACCCGCGACAACCCGGCGTACTTCGAAGAGTTCTTCGGCCCGGTGGCGCAGATCTACGTGGTGAAAAACGACGACGAGGCGGTGGCGCTGGCCAACGACTCCCATTACGGCCTCGGCGGCGCGGTGTTCAGTAAAGATTTTGAACGTGCTAAAAAGATGGCTTCGCGCATCGAGACCGGGATGGTGTGGATCAACTGGCTCACCGATACCTCGGCTGAGCTGCCGTTTGGCGGCGTGAAGCGCTCCGGCTACGGACGCGAGCTGTCGGATCTGGGGATTAAAGAGTTTGTGAACCAGAAGCTGGTGGCGATCCGCCGCTAGGCTCCGGGCTAAAAACAAAAAACCTGCCTTGCGGCAGGTTTTTTTTGGTCTGTTTTTGGCGTCTTAGAAGGTTACGCCGCCGCCGACGTAGGCGCCGTCGATCAGGGTGTGGCCCGGACGACCGTCTTTACCATCCACGCTGACGTGGCGGTAACCCACCTTCAGGGTGACGGGGGTAATCGGGGTCCAGCTCACGCCGCCGTTGGCTTCAACGTAGTTTTTCACGCTGTTGTTCAGACCTTCCGGAGCCGCATAGCCTTCACCAAACAGGTTAATGCTGTCGGTCAGGGCCAGGTTTACGCCACCACCGATGGGGAATGCCACGCCGTTATCGCCTTTTTTCGGCCCGATGTAGATGGCTTTCGCACCGGCATTCAGCGTGACAGGGCCAACGCCCAGGTTATAACCCGCGCCGACGCCGCCGGTCTGGGTGCCGTCATCGGTGTTTTTCAGCCAGTTGCTTTCGAGATACAGGCCGGAGGAGGATTTACCCATTTCCAGATTGAGGTTGGTGTAGTTTTTACCCTGCTCAACGCTGCCGCCCATAGCCATGGCGGAGCCGGAGAGGGCGGTCATTGCGCAAAGGATAACGATATTAAGCTTTTTCATGATTTCTGCCTCATCATCAAATTAATCTGGGCACACCCTAACAGGCGCGGTTTATGACTGCAAATGTGATGAGGGTCGCGGTTTTATGCTGTTTTTGCGAGGGAAGTGTTTACGCGATGTTGTAAAAAAGTTGAAAGCACCCGAGGTCAATGGTTACTGTTTTAATGTTTAGACAGCGTTTAGATTCGCGGCTAAATAGAAGCTGAACGGCGCGGGAAAAGTGATTAGCCGCAGAGTAATTAAGCTTCTAATAATTTCCAAAAGTGTTTCTGATGTTACATGTTAAAACGTGAATTTACATTTTTCGGCGATAAGATGAAATTGTGACAACGGGGCTCAGGGCGGATGTTGGCCTGCGCAGGAGAAACGGAAACGAAACTGGGGTAGTCTCCGGTGATGGATATGCCACAACGGGACAGAGATTATTTTGAGAAGTGATGAAAAAGGGAAGAAAATCCGGCCCCTGATCTCCCGGCTGGCACTTTTAGTATCGACAAAGAAAAAGCGCTTTATTGCCCTCTGCGTGGTGGTGGCTGGGGTAGTTGGTTTTGCAAACGATCTGTTTGGCCTCTTGGATATGCTTAGTGGAAAGCCGCAGGACAGGCTGGCGGTCATTCAGGCACGGCTACAGCCTTTTCGCACCAGCCCGCTCATCACCCATGCGGTGAACGATCTTTTTTTGATAATGGAAGTCAGAAATTATGGTGATAAAACCATAATGTTGACGTCGGCTGAAATTAATATCAGAAACAGCAACACGGCGTCGAAGGGAACGGCCGGATCCTTTTCCCGCTGCGCCCTGACGAACGATCCCAATCGAAATACCCCCCTCCTGCTTCGGCCCGGTGAGACCTCCTGGCTTATGGTGTCGCAGGCGGTTACTCTGCCGGGGCTTGTTGACTGGCTAAACGATCGAGAGCTGAAGGATATTTTTGTTTCCACGCCGGACGATCCCTTTACCATCGCGCAGCATGATTACTTACCGATTTTTAATAACAAGCTTGCCGGACATTATGGTGTAGATGCCGAAATTGAGGCCGTTTTGCATTTTGGGCAGGGTAGCGGCTATCAGGTTTTCCATTTTCCGCTGGCTAAGGGCTAAGACATCTATGATAAAAACGGCAGCCTGCAGCACGACTGGTTTATCGCCAACTAGCTTTATCCCCAGAACACCGTACTGCGCGCGGATGGCGACATTTGTCATTACCGCAGCGGCTAACCTGGAATAAGCACTCCTCTCCTGTGCAGAGAGGAGTAAAATCAATCATTTGCGAAGCCCGGCAAATCCCGCCCGAATCTCTTCTTCCGGCAGCTGCAGGCCAATAAACACCATCACGCTGTGCGGCTGTTCGTCGCCCCAGGGTCTGTCCCAGTCGGCGCTATACAGGCGCTGCACGCCCTGGAACAGCAGGCGGTTCGGCTCGCCGTCGATCCACAGCATCCCTTTGTAGCGCAGCAGCCTGTCGGCAAAGGAGAGCAGCAGGTTCTCCATCACGCGGGAGACTTCGCCGATATCCACCGGATAGTCCAGCTCCACCACGATCGACGAGACGTCGTTTTGCTTGTCGGCCATAAAGTGGAATCGCGGTTTTGCGGTGACCTTCTCCTCCAGCATAAAGCCGTTGGTATTGAACAGCTGCGCCAGGTCGATCTCGCCGTGCGTTACGGTGTAAACGGGGGCGCGGGCGTTGATGCGCGTCAGGCGCTCGCGCAGTTTTTCGGCTTCGCCCGCCACGTCGGTTTTGGTCAGCAGGATGCGGTCGGCGTAGCCCACCTGCGACTGGGCGATGGTGAACTGGTTCATCTGCTCGTCGGCGTGCATCGCGTCTACCAGGGCGATTACGCCATCCAGCAGATAACGCTGGCAGATAATCTCGTGGGAGAAAAAGGTCTGAATAATCGGGCCGGGGTCGGCCATGCCGGTGCACTCAATCACCAGCCGGTCGAAGTCGATCTCACCGCGATCGCGGCTGTCGAGCAGGTCGAGCAGGGCGTCTTCTAATTCGTTTGAGCGGGTGCAGCAGATGCAGCCGTTGGTCAGGGTTTTGATCTGGGTGGCGCGGTCGCCAATCAGCTGGTCGTCTACCGATACTTCGCCGAATTCGTTTTCGATAACGGCGATTTTAAAGCCGTGCTGTTCGTTGAGGATATGGCGCAGCAGGGTGGTTTTGCCCGCGCCGAGAAAGCCGGTGAGCAGGGTTACGGCAATCGGTGTCATGATCTCTCCTTTAGCAGCAGCGTACGCCGCCTTCGCCACTTCCGCCGTAGCGCGCTTGCTGGCGCTCGCGGAAAAATTCGCTGTAGGTCATGTACGGCTTATCCGGATGATTGGTCTTCATATGCTCAACGTAGTTGTCATAGTCCGGGATGCCAATCAGCATTTTCGCCGCCTGACCGAGGTATTTTTTTGCTTCGCCTAAGTTACCAAACATTGAGGGTTCCAGACAGGAAAGCCCTTCACCCTAACCCTCTCCCCTATGGGGAGAGGGAACTTTACCACCCTCTCCCCATAGAGGAGAGGGCCGGGGTGAGGGGAGAGGTGTGGATTAATGGTGTGAAGAGGTCTTCACGCCGCCTTCCGGCACCGGCACGTACGGGGTCTCTTTATCCGTACGAACGTCGGAATTACGCACCTTCATCCAGGTTTTAATCCCGTAGAAGATGATGCTGTAAACCACGACCAGGAACAGAATGCTCAGACCGGCGTTGGTGTAGTTATTCACCACGATATGGTTCATGTTGGCAATCTGCTGGGCGGTGAGCTCACCGCCGCCCGCCGCAATCTTCTCTTTGTACTGGTTAGCCATAAAGAAGAAGCCTTCCAGCTGCGGGTTGGTGCTGAACAGCTTCAGCCCCAGCGCCCATGTGGTGCAGAGCAGCAGCCACAGGGCCGGTACCACGGTCACCCAGATGTATTTGGTGCGCTTCATCTTCACCAGCACCACGGTGCCGAGCACCAGCGCCACGGCGGCCAGCATCTGGTTAGAGATACCGAACAGCGGCCACAGGCTCTTCACGCCGCCCAGCGGATCGACCACGCCCTGATACAGCAGGTAGCCCCACAGGCCAACGCAGCCCGCCGTACCCAGCACGCCCGCCACCAGCGAGTCGGTCTTCTTCAGGAACGGAACAAAGTTGCCCAGCAGATCCTGGAGCATAAAGCGGCCCGCACGGGTACCGGCGTCCAGCGCGGTGAGGATAAACAGCGCTTCAAACAGAATACCGAAGTGGTACCAGAAGCCCATATCCGCCCACGGCAGCACTTTGTGGAACACGTGGGCGATACCTACCGCCAGCGTCGGTGCGCCGCCTGCACGGTTCAGCACCGAGGGTTCGCCGATATCTTTCGCGGTCTGCATGATCTGCTCAGGAGAGATCACAAAGCCCCAGGAGCTGACGGTCGCCGCCGCGTGGGCGCTTGCCTCTTTCAGCTGCGCCATGATCATCGCGGTGTTTTCACCGCCCATCTCGTGCAGGTTCGGCATGGTGATGCCAAGGCCCGCCGGCGGGGTGTTCATCGCAAAGTAGAGGCCCGGCTCGATAATAGAGGCCGCTACCAGCGCCATGATGGCCACGAAGGACTCCATCAGCATGGCGCCATAGCCGATAAAGCGCGCGTCGGTTTCATTAGCCATCAGCTTCGGCGTGGTGCCGGAGGCGATGAGCGCGTGGAAGCCGGAGACCGCGCCACAGGCGATGGTGATAAACAGGAACGGGAAGAGCGCGCCTTTCCACAGCGGGCCGGTACCGTCGATGTACTGGGTTACCGCCGGCATTTTCAGCTCAGGGTTGATGATCACAATGCCGATCGCCAGCCCGACGATAACGCCGATTTTCAGGAAGGTCGCCAGGTAGTCGCGCGGGGCCAGAATCAGCCACACCGGCAGCAGGGCGGAGATAAAGGCGTAGCCAATCAGCGCGAAGGTGATGGTGGTGTCTTTAAAGGTCAGCGCCGGGCCCCAGTACGGGTCGTGGGCGATGATGCCGCCAAAGTAAATGGAGGCCACCAGCAGCACAATGCCGATCACCGAGACTTCGCCAACGCGGCCCGGGCGGATAAAGCGCATGTAGATGCCCATAAAGAGCGCAATCGGCACCGTCGAGCAGACGGTGAAGACGCCCCACGGGCTCTCTGCCAGGGCTTTCACCACGATCAGGGCCAGCACCGCAAGGATGATAATCATGATCAGGAAGCAGCCGAACAGGGCAATGGTGCCCGGCACGCGGCCCATCTCTTCTTTGATCATCTCGCCCAGCGAAGAGCCGTTACGGCGCGAGGAGATAAACAGCACCATAAAGTCCTGCACCGCGCCCGCCAGCACCACCCCGGCCAGCAGCCACAGGGTGCCCGGCAGGTAGCCCATCTGGGCAGCCAGCACCGGCCCTACCAGCGGGCCCGCGCCGGCGATAGCGGCAAAGTGGTGGCCAAACAGCACGTAGCGGTTGGTTGGCACGTAGTTCAGGCCGTCATTGTTAATGACCGCCGGGGTGGCGCGCGTCGGGTCGAGCTTCATGACCTTTTGCGCAATGTAGAGGCTGTAGTAGCGATAAGCCACAAGATAGACGGAGACGGCCGCCACCACGATCCACAGGGCGCTGACATGCTCGCCCCGGCGCAGTGCGACTACCGCCAGGCAGAAAGCGCCGAGGATCCCGAGGAGCGCCCAGGGCACGTGCTTAAGTAGTTTTTTGGTATCCATAATAAGACCTGGTTTTTAGGCTGAAAAATGGGTCAAGGTTTGCTGTAGATAGATTGAGTAATGCTGCGGCGATCATGCCAGAGCATCGCGCGCGCGGAGGCGGGGATTTGGCTGAGTGGTTATATGGGCCGCTGAACGGTCACAAAGAGGGGCGAGCGGTTGCGGCTCGCCCCGGCACCGATAAATGTTGTGATAGGGATCACGCGAGACGGTTCAGTCCAGCGTTTCCAGCACCCGGCAGGCGATCTGATTCAGGGCGATAAACTCGCTCCAGCTGTACTGCTGCCGGTAGTTCAGCACAAACTGTTTTTCCACCTGGCAAATCAGCGGCCGGGTTTCATAGATGCCGCACAGCTTTGTGCCGACGTCGTAGTGGCGGCACATGCCGTCTCCCCGGTCGAGAAACCGGGTCTCATCGGCCCGGTTAACGTGGCGGCAGCAGGCCCCGCACTGGTTGCAGGGAAACGCCGGCGTCAGGATCATAGGGATTTCAGCCAGTCGTTGACCGATGCCAGATTCCCCGCCTCGAAGGGCAGATCGATATCGCGGCGTTCAATCTCCTGGCGCAGCATGAACTCCCGCTCCAGCTCGCTATTGACCAGGCTAAGGTGGTGGGCGAAAAACGCCAGCTCTTGCGCATTCATCGAAAACTCAAGGGCGGCCAGCTCTTTGAGATAGCGATCCAGCTCGGCATTTACCTTCTCGTAATACGCCACCCCCTTCTGGTACTTATCCTGGAAGCGGTCCAGGAACGCCCAGACGCTTTTCATCACCGCGCTGTGCTCAAGGAAATAGTGCATCACCAGGGTAAGCAGACCGGTCGCCAGCGCGCTGCAAAATGCCGCCAGCTCCTGGCCGAAGGGGAAGGCGAAAATAGTCGCCAGCTGCTCGTTGATGATGACCCCGGCGGTCACCGCGACGCCGGCGGCGATAATTTTGCTGACCGCCTTCATCAGCTCGCCCGGCGCCAGGTTTTGCGGGTTGAATATCATCAGCTTGACCGCCTGCACCAGGTTGTTCCACATCTCGCGGATCAGCCTTACCGCCATTTTCTGGGTGGTGAAGACGATATTCATCAGGGTGGTGGTCACGGTAGAGAGCACGCCGCCGATGGCGCCATCCTTAAAGGCGATCAGGAATTCGCTGAACCTGCCGCGGATGCGCTCCCACACGGCGCGCAGCGCCTCACCAAGATCGCCGCAGAAGTCGCCGGCCTGGAAGCCGTGGCGATGGCGCTGGTAAATGGCCGGAATACGTTCGCGGAATTCGAACCACACCTCCGCCAGTACCAGGCCGAGCATCTGGCGGGTGCCCATTTTGAAGCCGTTAGCCAGCGACGCCTGCGAGATATTAAGCGCAAATTTGCTGCTGGTGTAATAGGCCTGGCTGAGGGTGGCGTTGTAGCGGGCGCGGGCTTTCTCGTCGGCTTCACGCATCTTGTCAAAGTCGGCGCTGGCTTTATTCTCCAGCTTTTTCAGACGTTTTTGTTCCTGCTCGGTCAGCGCGGGTTTGCTTTTCAGCCCGGCGATCTCCAGGGTCGTCGCCTGATACTCCTCCTGCAGCACCTTAATAAAATCGCCCATCGGTTTGGCTTTTTTGGCCTTGTTAAGGGATTCATTGGTGAAGGTCAGGTTGCTGGCGTCGTTTGCCAGGTCGGCGCCGTCCATCTCCGCCAGAATGCGTCCGGCGTCGTGGTGGATTTCATTGGCGGCAATAATGTGGTCGAGGTTGGTCACCCCGTCGGCGGCAAAGGTCGCCCCGGTGTAGCTGTCCGTTAAGTTTCCCGCAAGGCGCTGCTTTTTGCCCTCGCGGTTGGTGTTGATGTAATTTTCATGACGATGGTAGTGGTGCGAGTCGTAGGCTTCGCGCTGTTCATAGCGCTGGCGCTCCGCCTCGGTGCCGTAGATGTTTTGCCGGGCGTTGTGGATGGTATTTACATCGCCGCCGGTTTTGTCTTCGAACAGTAAAAAATCGAGCCCGAACGAGGTGGTCAGGCTTTTCACGACCGTGGCGTGCAGCTCTGCACCCCAGTCGAAGGTGGTTGTGCTCATGATAACGCTTCCTGGAATCGGTAAACCGGGCCGGAGCCCGGCAGCAAGGTTAGGCCTTCGCTAAAAACTGGAGATACTCCTGGTCTGATTTTTCCAGAGCGCCGTCCAGCGCCTGTTTGTTCAGCACGTTGATGCCGTTTTCGTCCACTTCCAGCTCGATAACGCCTTCGGCGTTGATAACCGCCTCGTTCTGGGCGTTGGTGACCGGTTTGAACAGCGGGGTGGTGATGACGTCGGTCATAATGGCGGCGAGCATGTAGCCGTTCTGGATCGCGCGCAGTACCGCTTCCGGTTCGTTAATCTCTTTCTGGCCGGCGGCGATTTTCTGGTGGGTCGCCTTCAGGATGTCGAAGTAACGTTCGAAGCTGTCGTGCATGCGGACCAGCGCGTGGTAGATGTTATCCACGTAGTGGTTGACGTTGGCGAGGTGGGCTTCGGCCTGATCCATCTGGCTAATGGCTTTACGCACTTTACGCGCCATCTCCTGCGCGTTTTCCAGCGCTTTTTCGGCATGATTGTTATAGGCCCAGCCCATAATGGCGATCAGCGGCGCAACTACCGCGCCGCCCAGCACCATGGCGCCGCCGGCCATCCCCCAGCCGCCCGCCGCCAGCGAACCGCCGCCGATAGCGGCCATGGTGGCATTATAGGCGGCCGCGCCGGAGAGAGCGGCAATAGGCGTGCCGGTAGAGGCCGCCGCAAACGCCATCACGCCGCTGTAGACGGCAAAGCCCGCCGCGGCGCCGGAGGTGCCTGCGCCAATCACGGTGCCGAGGAATTCCGTTGCCGAAATAGAGAGTTTTTCAATCTGGTTCAGACGATGCTGGGGCACCTGCACGTTGAGATCCGTTTGCCCCTCTTTGGCCATTTTTTCTAACAGCGCTTTGGCGATGGTATTGAACTCTTTGAACTCGGTGCCAATCTGCAGCTCTTTCTCACCCAGGCGTTCGAGCTTTTGTGAGGAGAGGGTATTGGCCGCCTCGAACGTCTCTTTGCGGTTATCGAAGCGCTCCTGGGCGCCATCAAAGATGTCGTTGGCTTCGGATTTCTTCTGGTAGCCGTCGTACGCTTTTTTCCCGCCAAAGGCGGTTGCCGCCGCCGCGACGCCCAGAATGATAAAAGGTAATGCCATCGTTTTTTCTCCGTTGTGTGTCGTCAAATGCAACGCGCGCCTTAATCAACCGACGCCGGGGCCGTTGCCAGGTAATCTTCTAATGTTTTTAAAAATGTCTCTTTCAGCCACGCGGGCTCCAGCACCTGAATATTGGGCAGCCAGTAGAAAATAAGCGGCAGGATCTGGTTTTCGTGCGCGGCCAGGCAGCGGATGACGGCCCCTTCGGAGCGCTCTTCCACTATCTCCTGCTGAGGCAGCAAATTACGGCGGCGGAAATAGTGAGAAATATTATCCTTGATAAATATTTTCACTTCGAAAGTATCTTCCGAAACCCAGGGGCTGAGATTTTTTTCCAGCAGCGCGATGGCGTGCTCTTCAGGGATAAAGACGGTATTTTCGATATCAAGCCATTTTATCAGGCTTAAAGAAAACGATTTCAATCTGCCTTTTTCGGTAGCTTGTAAATACCAGATGTTCTTTTTATTGATCAGCTTATAGGGATTAACCGAGCGGCTTTTATCTTTATAAAGGATCCGGCAGACATTATGGTTTTTAATCGCTTTCTCGATTGAGGGTAAATAGCGGCGGATATCATTTTTTACCGAATGTTCGGCATCGTTATTGAGGATGTGGATATGATTTTCGTCAACGCGGGACTCCAGTTTTTGCCAGAATTCCGCCCCCCTTTCAGGAAAAAAATTGTCTGCATTCAGAAAGTTAGCAATAATCTGATGCAGCCCCTGACCGGCGCTGTTCTGAACGCTGTGGATTAAGCGGTACTGCCCGCCGCCGGTATGTTCAACGATGGGCGAGAGCGCGTTGAGATCGCGATAAACCGTCCGCTCGGTGATATTGAATTTTTCCATCAGCGCCTGCCTGCTGACCACGCCGTGCAAATGAAGCTCCATAAGAATATCGACCAGCCTTTCCGCTGACCGACTCTTGATCGGAATTGTCATAATAGAATTCCCGTAACCTAAAGCATTGCTGTGAATTATGCCCACGGCGCTGACAAAATATGTCAGCGGTGTTTTTGGCATAAAAATTTATGTTATGGAGATCTATAACGGCGCAATTTGCGATAAACATTAATGCTTTTTATCAGGCAGACGAAAATGGCGGGAGAATCTGCGCTGGCCGTCAAAAAAAGCCAGCGCCGGGGCAAGAAGGGGGCCGACGTGCTGAAAGCGCGTCGGCCTTTTTAGCACCCGCTGCGGGGCGCTAAAAAGTAGGGCGCTTTTGCTCAGGGCGAAAATAAAACATTTACCTTTCTTAGTTTGCCGATGCGGTTGGTCTGATGGTGATTTCGGTGGTATCCACGTTTTCGGGCGCCTCTATGACCTGCCGCACGGCGCGGGCGATGTCCGCGGGTTTAAGGGCTATCGAGCGGTAGGCGTCCATCACCGCCATGGTCTCTTTATGGGTAATGGTAGAGGCGAGCTCGCTTTCCACCACACCGGGGTTAACGCAGGTAACGCGAATAGTCGGGCTTTCCTGACGCAGGCCGTCGGAGATCGCCCGTACCGCGAACTTGGTCGCACAGTAGACGGCGGCGGTTGGCACCACGGCAAGGGCGCCGATAGAGCCAATATTGATTATCTGGCCGCTGCCCTGCGCCTCCATCACCGGAAGAACCGCACCAATTCCCCAGAGCACGCCCTTGATATTCACGTCGACGGTGCGTTCCCATTCGTCCTGCTTGCCGGCAGACAGCGGAGAAAGGGGCATAATGCCCGCGTTGTTGATGAGCACGTCGACTCGACCCCAGCTATCAAGCGCCGTCTGCACGAAGGCCGCCATCGACGCCCGGTTGGTCACGTCCAGTTCGCACGCTTGGGCCACGCCGCCCGCGCCGCGTATTTCAGCGGCGATGCTTTCAACGCGATCCAGCCTGCGGGCGCCCAGTAATACCTTTGCCCCTGCCTGCCCAAGCTCTCTTGCAATACCTTCGCCAATCCCGCTGGATGCGCCGGTAATAAGGATAACTTTGTTCATGATCTGCTCCTTCGGTTGAGTTCAGGGAAATCATAGATCCTTAAGATTGTTTCTTATATCCTCCGCTACTGGACCCACTGGTTAGCAGCGTTAAACAATGAAAATCGATCTTAATCTTTTACCGCTTTTTGTTACGGTGGCGGAGGAGCGAAGCTTCAGCGCGGCCGCCGAGCGCCTCGGCGTGACCCGATCGGCCGTCAGTCAGGGGATCAGGCGGCTCGAAGACGCGTTCGGCACCCTACTGGTTATGCGCACCACGCGTTCCGTCCGCCTGACCGAAGCGGGGGAGCGGCTGCGCCACTCCCTGTCATCACCGTTATCAAATATTGCTGCGGCCTTTGAGGAGGCGGCGTCGGAGAGTACGCCGCGTGGTCTGCTGCGGATCGCGGTAACCTCGATTGCCGAAGAGTTTCTTGCCGGCCCGCTGCTCGCCTCGTTTGCGGCGGCCAATCCTGACGTGACTATCGATATCCTGGTGTCTGATGAGGAGTTTGATATCGTCGCCGCCGGCTATGACGCGGGGGTAAGGCTCGGGGAGGTCATCGAAAAAGATATGATTGCCATTGCCATAACGGGAGAGCAGCGGGAGATGGTGGTGGCATCGCCAGCTTATCTGGCCGCCCGGGGCGCGCCCGCGCATCCACGTGAGCTTATTCATCATCGCTGCATTGGCTGGCGCCCCTCCCCGGAGGCTGCCCCCTATCGCTGGGAGTTTGCGCAGAATGGGATCCCTTTCGATCTGGCGATCGACCCGCAGATCACTACCAACGATCTGCATCTGATGCTAAAGCTCGCGCTTGCCGGCGGCGGAATTACCTTCGCTCCGCAGGAAACCTTCAGGCCTTGTATTGAAACCGGGCAGCTTGTCTCGCTGCTGGATGATTTTTTGCCCCCTTTCCCGGGGTTTTATCTCTATTTTCCGCAACGGCGCAATATGGCGCCGAAGCTGCGGGCGCTAATCGACCATATCAGGCAATGGCGGCAGCCGGTGAGTTAACAGAAAATAACGCTGATGAAAAATGGCAGAATATTTACCGAGGGTAAAAAAGATAAAAAGGGCGGGTCTCAGGGAAATTAAGATAATAAAAAACCCGCACGGGGCGGGTTTATTTTCTTATCAGCAGAAATTAACTGCTCGGGCCTCTGGCCTTCATCGCTATCGTAAGCTCTGCTGATAATTAGCGCGTATTACAGCGCAGTGACGTTACCGGCCGCTGGGCCTTTCGCGCCATTTTCAATGGTGAAGGAGACTTTCTGGCCTTCATCAAGGGTTTTGTAGCTGTCGCTCTGGATTGCAGAGAAGTGTACGAATACATCTTTGCTGCCGTCGTCAGGCGTAATGAAGCCAAAACCTTTATCAGAGTTAAACCATTTTACTAAACCAGTCATTTTATTAGACATAGATAATTCCTTAATTTATGAGCCACGTAAAAGCGGCGAAGATGGCCTGTATTGAGAGAGTTACTTATTTGGCACTTAGGAGGAGGCTCATGAAGAAGGGTATCTGTGGATAACACTTGAACTGAGGACTGCTTTACTAAAACTGCTTTCATAAGGTCTGTTTTCCAAACCGATGGCGCTATTAAGACATAGAAAAATTAACTGCGCAATCTATATATTATTTATTTTACCCGTTTAAACGCCCGGATGGCTGAATAAAAATAGCCACGCTATAAGCGCAGCAGATGGCGAAACAGGGAGCGCGACTATGCGAGGTGACTCGCTAAACGATGGTGCATTGACAGTCAGTTTTAAAGAATGCATATTGTTACGTTATAATATAACCAATTGCGAAATAATGAAACTAACACTGCCACTTTTACTGACCGTACTGCTGTCGTTTCCCCTGGCGGGCGCAGCCGCCGACGGCTACCCGCTGACCATGGAAAACTGCGGCCTTAAAGAGACCTTCAACCACCCCCCTTCACGCGTGGTGACTATTGGTCAGCACGAAACGGAGCTGATGCTGGCCCTCGGGCTGGAGGAGAAAATTGCGGGTACCGCCGTCTGGTTTGGTCCCCTGCCTGATGAAGTAAGGGAGCGGGGCGCCGGGCTAAAGCGGCTGGCTGAGAACGCCCCCGGATTCGAAGCCGTAGTAGCTCAGCGCCCCGAGCTGGTTCTTGCCCAGTACAGCTGGCACGTCGGCCCGCAGGGAGAGGTGGCGACGCGCCAGCAGTTTGAACAGCTGGGGATCAACACCTGGATCTCTCCGGCCGACTGCACGGCGAAAGCCGTCACCGCTACCTCCAACGGCGACGGCGCCCGCTCAAAGCCTTACTCCATCAACGCGGTTTTTGATGAGATCACAGCGCTGGCGCGCATTTTTAACGTGCCGGCACGCGGCGAGGCGCTGAAGCAGCGGTTATCCCGGCGCATTGCCGTCGCGCAGCAGCAGAGCCACGCCCGGGCGCTTAAGGTGGTCTACTGGTTCTCAAGTACCCGCCTGAAGGGCGATCCCTGGGTCGCCGGCAGTAAAGGCGCGCCGGGCTGGATTAGTCAAACGCTTGGCCTGACGAACATCATCGATTCTGACGAGGAGTGGCCCGCGGTGACCTGGGAGCGGATCGTTCAGTCTCAGCCCGACATTATCGTTATCGCCAGTATGGACCGGCGGCTTTATCCCGCCGATGACGTAGCGGCTAAAAAGCGCTTCCTGGAAACCGATCCCGTCACCCGTGAAATGCCTGCGGTCAGGGAAGGGCATATAGTGGTGGTTCCGGCCATGTCCCTTAATCCATCCCTGCGCAACGTCGAAGCGGTAGAGCTGATTAGCCAGCAGATGAACGCTTTTGCCCACGCCCGATGACCAGCCGCTCTCTCTTTTACTGGCGAACCGGCCTGATAATTTTCTGCGGTATCCTGAGCCTGCCGATCATGATGACGCTGGCCGCGGCAACCGGCGATATGCCGGTAAGTTACGCCACCGCCTTTCGCGCCATCACCAACGGTCTGGGGATAACGCATTTCGATCTGCCCGCCGTCGAAGCCGGGGTCGTCTGGCAGTACCGTATGAGCCGGGCGCTGATGGCGGCCAGCAGCGGGGGAGGGCTGGCGCTATGCGGCCTGGTGTTGCAATCGCTATTGCGTAATCCGCTTGCCGATCCTTACCTGCTGGGTATCTCCGCCGGCGCCTCAACCGGCGCCGTCAGCGTGATGCTGCTTGGTATCGGCAGCGGCGCCATCACCACGGGAGCCGGGGCGTTTATCGGCGCCTGCCTCGCTTTTATGCTGATTATCCTGCTATCAGGGGGCATGCGCGTAAATACGGCGCGCATCATTCTGGCCGGTATCGCCGGTACGCAGCTGTTTAACGCCCTGACGTCGTACATTGTCAGTACGGCGGCCAACGCTGAACAGTCGCGCGGGGTCATGTTCTGGCTGCTGGGCAGCCTGAGCGGGGTTCGCTGGGCGGATGCGCTGCTGTGCTTCGCTACGGTGGCCGTGGGGCTGCTGATTGTGATCTGCTACGCCCGCTCGCTGGATACCTTTAACTTTGGTACCGAGGTTTCGGCGACGCTTGGCACCCGCGTGCAGCTGGTGCGGGCGGTTTTACTGCTGACCACCGCCTTGATGACGGCGGCGATCGTCAGCGCCATCGGTGCCGTGGGCTTTGTGGGGCTGGTCATTCCGCATATCACCCGCATGGTTGCCGGGCATCGTCATCTGCTCACTATTCCCGTCGCCTTTCTTGCCGGATGCCATTTTATGATCCTGGCCGATCTGATCTCACGCACCCTGATCGATCATCAGGTTTTGCCGATCGGCGTGGTGACGGCCCTGGTCGGCGCCCCCGTTTTTGCCCTGATCCTCTACCGCAGCCGGGAGAAATGATTATGCACGTCGTGGTTGATAAGCTGAGCGTGACGCTCCAGGCTCGCCGGGTGTTATCTGATATCAGCTTTGTGGCGCAGCGCGCGCAAACGGTGGGGCTGCTCGGCCCTAACGGCTCCGGTAAATCGACGCTGATCCGCGCCATGGCCGGCGTCCAGCCCTGCGCATACGCCGGGGTGAAAATTGGCGGCAGGCAGTCGAGTCAACTGAGCCGCCGCCAGCTGTCCCGCACCCTGGCTTTTGTGCCGCAGCATGCGGAGTCGGAGGCCGAGATGAGCGTTATTGATATTGTTCGCCTCGGACGCACGCCGCATCGCCATGCCTTTACGCCGTGGCGGCAGGCCGATGAGGATGCGGTGCGGCAGGCGCTGGCGATGATGAAGCTTGACGCTCTGGCCCACAGGGCCTGGCAGCGGCTCTCCGGCGGAGAGCGCCAGCGCTGTCAGATAGCCCGGGCGCTCGCCCAACAGCCGGATATTCTGCTGCTGGACGAGCCGATTAACCATCTGGATATTCAGTTCCAGCTGGAGCTGATGCGCCTTATTTCCGCGCTGCCGGTTACCGTAATCGTGGCCTTACACGACCTCAACCTGGCGGCAAAATATTGTCAGCACCTGGTGGTACTGCATGAAGGCGAGGTGGTGGCGTCCGGTGAACCTGCCGCCGTGCTGACCCCGGCGCTGATCCAGTCTACCTGGCAGGTGGATGCCACCGTCTGCAGAACCGGGCGGGGCATAATGAACATTCAGTATGCCTGACACGAGGCGCCTTACCGCGGCAGTTTATCGCGCTGGATCAGCGGCAGTTTGCCTGCCGGGAGGGGAGTAAGCCCCACAAAAAATCAGGACGATTTTCGTAAAGTTTTTCCTTACCAGGCCGAAAATTCTGTTATCTGTCTGATGGAAAGAGAAAAAATGTTAAATCGTATCAAGATTGTTACTAGCTTATTGTTAGTGTTAGCTATTTTCGGCCTTTTACAACTCACCTCCGGTGGTCTTTTCTTTAATGCCCTGAAGCATGACAAAGAGAATTTCACCGTTCTGCAAACTATACGTCAGCAACAATCCACGCTTAACGGCAGCTGGGTCGCCTTGCTGCAAACCCGTAACACCCTGAACCGTGCGGGCATCCGCTACATGATGGATCAGAGCAATATCGGCAGCGGCGCCACCGTTGCCGAGCTGATGCAGATAGCTTCTGCTTCCCTGAAGCAGGCGGAAAAAAACTGGGCGGATTACGAAGCCCTGCCGCGCGATCCGCGCCAGAGCGATGCCGCGGCGCTGGAAATTAAGCGCAACTACGACATCTACCACGGCGCGCTGGCGGAGCTTATCCAGCTGCTGGGCGCAGGTAAAATCAACGAATTCTTCGATCAGCCGACCCAGGGTTACCAGGACGGCTTTGAGAAGCAGTATGTAAACTACCTGCAGCAGAACGACCATCTGTACCAGGTGGCGGTGGATGACAGCAACAGCTCCTACAGCCAGGCGATCTGGGTGCTGGTTACTATTCTGCTGGCCGTACTGGTGGTGATTGTTGGCGTCTGGTTCGGGATCCGTCAGACGCTTATCTCTCCGCTGAACCGCCTGATCGACAGCATCCGCCATATCGCCAGCGGCGACCTGGTGAAGCGTATCGACGTGGAAGGCACCAACGAAATGGGGCAGCTGGCCGAAACCCTGCGCCATATGCAGGGCGAGCTGGTCCGTACCGTGGGCGATGTGCGTAACGGCGCCAACGCTATCTACAGCGGTGCGAGCGAGATCTCCATGGGCAATAACGATCTCTCTTCCCGTACCGAGCAGCAGGCCGCTTCGCTGGAAGAGACCGCCGCCAGCATGGAAGAGCTGACCGCCACCGTGAAGCAGAACGCCGAGAACGCCCGTCAGGCGAGCAATCTGGCGCTGAGCGCGTCGGAAACCGCGCAGAAAGGCGGCAAAGTGGTGGATAACGTGGTGCAGACCATGCGCGATATCGCCGGCAGTTCGCAGAAAATCGCCGACATTATCAGCGTGATCGACGGCATCGCCTTCCAGACCAACATCCTGGCGCTGAACGCCGCGGTAGAAGCCGCGCGTGCCGGCGAGCAGGGGCGCGGTTTTGCGGTGGTAGCAGGGGAAGTACGTAACCTGGCCCAGCGCAGCGCCCAGGCGGCCCGTGAGATCAAGAGCCTGATTGAAGACTCGGTGAGCCGCGTTGACCTGGGCTCGACCCTGGTTGAGAGCGCCGGTGAAACCATGGGCGAGATCGTGAATGCGGTAACCCGCGTAACCGACATCATGGGTGAAATCGCCTCTGCTTCTGACGAGCAGAGCCGCGGTATCGACCAGGTCGGCCTGGCGGTTGCCGAGATGGATCGCGTCACCCAGCAGAACGCCTCGCTGGTGGAAGAGTCCGCCGCTGCCGCCGCGGCGCTGGAAGAGCAGGCGAGCCGCCTGACCCAGGCCGTTGCGGTATTCCGCATTCAGCAGGAGCAGCAAAACGCCCGCGCCAGCGCCGCGTTGAAATCCCCTGCCGCCCCGGCCATGGCGCGTAAAGCCGCCGTGACCACCTCGGGCGACAACTGGGAAACCTTCTGATAAACGCGCGCCCCGTTCAGGCGGGGCGCGTTACTCTTCTGCCTATGCCTTACGCGGATCGTCAATGGGTTTGCGTACCAGGAATACGTAGGCCAGCGCGCCCAGCGCGGTGACGCAGCCGCAGATAATCAGCGCCAGACGGAATGAGTGGGTGGTATCCACGATAAATCCGGTGACGATGGGGGCAAAGGAGGCGCAGATAAAGCTGGCGAAGTTCTGAATACTGCCCACCGAGGCGGTCATTCGCGACGCCACCGCCACGTGAATCAATCCCCAGCAGCTTGTGCCTGCAAAATGAATGCAGAACAGCGCCATCCCAATTAATAACACCGCGCTCATCGGCGTGGTCGCCTGCGGTACCACAAAAGTAAAGGCCGCCGAGCAGAGCATCCCGGCAATAATACTGACTTTACGACTGCGCACCGGCGCCATGCCGCGCTTCACCAGCCAGTCGGTGGCAAAGCCGTTGGTGAGCATGCCCGCCGCGCCGAACAGGAACGGAATGGCCGCCATCAGGCCGGTACTTTTCAGATCGAGGCTATAGGCCGTTTGCAGATAGCCCGGCAGCCAGGCGAGGTAGAGCCAGGCCGTGTAGTTGATGCCGCTGAAGCCCAGCATCATCCCCCACATGGTGCGGTTGCGAAACAGGCTGCGCCACTCGGCGAAGGTCAGCGGATCGCGGCGGGCGTCTACGCTGCCGGCGTTAAGGTACGCCTCTTCCTGGCCGGTCAGCTTCAGCTCTTCGCGGTTGCGATAGAGCATGTACCAGCCGATCGCGAGGAAGATACCGAGCACGCCGATGGTGATAAACATGCCGCGCCAGCCCATCACCAGCATCATGGCGGCGAGGATCGGCGGGCTCATGGCCACGCCCACCGTCGAGGCGGCGTTAAAAATGCCCATCGGCCGCCCGCGCTCGTTGATATTGAACCAGTCGTTGATCACCTTTACGCCGCAGGGGTTCATGGGCGCTTCGCCAATGCCCATCCCGATACGTACCAGCACAAACTGGGTAAAGCTGTGCACCATGCCGGAGATGGCCTGGAACAGCGACCAGAAGAACATGCCGAGCCCGAGCATCAGCCGTGGCCCCTTGCGATCCAGCAGCGGGCCGCAGGGCAGCTGCGCGATGCCGTAGGCCAGTGAAAAGACCGACAGCAGGGCGCCGATCTCGGTGGCGCTCAGCCCCAGCTCGTCGCGGATGGTAAGGTTGGCTACCGACAGGGAGCTGCGGTCGAGATAATTAATCACCGAGGCGAAAAATAATAACAGCATGGCGGTGATCTGAATGCGTTTAATACGCGGGGTGCGCTGGACGGCACTCAGAGGAGGTACGGGTATATCCACCCTTTTATCTTTGTCGAAGGTGGTCTGCGGGTCGAGAGTAATATTATTTTTTTCCACGCCTGACTCCTTAAATATAGTTAGCAATTTCCCTTTTAGTGATTAATAAGAGAAATATTTATAACGAAAGATGATGTTAAAATTAAAATTCATCACCGCTCACGTAAATAACAGCGGGCAAGTCGACTTCTGGTGAGCATAGGCAGCCCGTTTTTTGACGCGCGGGACTTTTATCGGAAGCGTGCTGTTCTTAAAGCTTTGTTGTTTTTAATCGGTACTTAATAAAAGACCGTGGCGCTTTGTTTAATGGAGCGAATCATGGTCTGCTTGGCGGTATGCAGGTGGTAACGCATCGCCAGATTGGCATCGAGATCGTTGCGGCAGATAAGGGCGCTGAGAATGGTCATATGCTCGTCGATGGCAATGATATTGCGCTGCTTGAGGTCGCTTTCGTCCCATTGATAGTGGAAATGAAAGATAAAGGAGATGATCTCCAGCGACTGGTTAAAGAAGATGTTGTTCGCCGCGGAGAGCAGCAGGGAGTGGAAGTCGCGATCCAGCTGGGAAAACTTGCGAAAGCCGTCCCCCATGCTGTCACGCAGGGCGCGGTGCTCCTCAAGCAGGGTTTTGGCCTGCAGCCAGCGCGGATCGGCATCGGGCAGATTCAGGAAGTGCTGCAGGGCGTGGGTCTCGAGCATCTCCCGCAGCTCAAACAGCTGTTCGGCGTAAGACTGGTCGAACTGTTTCATGCTCCAGTGGCCGCGCTTATCGCTCTCGATCAGGTTATAGCGGCTGAATTTAAGTAAGTACTCCCTTACCACCACAGGACTGACGCCAGCGGCACGAGCAAGCTGTAGTTCGGAAAATGTCTCGCCCGCCCGCAGCTGACGCTGGTTGATCATAGAAAAGAAAGCCTGTTCAAACACGCGGCTCTGCTCGGCAAGGGGAGCCGCGTCGCAGGTGAAGCCATCCTCGCTGCCGGGAGCGCGGGTAATCACATAATCGCTGTTCACCCTGGCAAGCACGCCGCGATCGCAAAGATGGGCCTGAATATGGCGCACCGTGGTGCGGCTGATGTTATACATTTCGGCCAGCGCGCTTTGCGAGGGCAGCGGCGAGGGAATGTGGCCCCGGGCCATATCGTCGATAACTTGGTTAATAACGTTATGACGCAGATTCTGGGAACGGCTCATACGGGCTCCTTTTGCCGGTGAAACGGCATTAAAACCCTATTTAAAACGGCTTTATGCGCGGCAATTCACAATTCCGCTTTTTCTCCACCCGTTATTTCCCGTTTTCATCGATATCTGAATCCACTTAAAAACGGGAGGCTCGTTATGACAACCATGAATACGCTGATATGCCAGCAGCCGAAAAAACTTATCTGGGCCCGGCGCGCAATTCCGGAGCCGGGAAAAAACGAAGCGTTAATAAAAATAAAAACCGTCGGGATCTGCGGCACCGATATTCATGCCTGGGGCGGCAACCAGCCTTTTTTTAATTATCCCCGGGTGCTGGGCCATGAAATATGCGGTGAAGTGGTTGCGACAGGTGAAAATATTAACGCGCTGCGGGTGGGGCAACAGGTGGTGGTGATCCCCTACGTGGCCTGCCAGCAGTGCCCGGCCTGCAAGAGCGGCAGAACCAACTGCTGCGAGGCCATCTCGGTGATTGGCGTTCATCGGGACGGCGGCTTCTGCGAATACCTTGCCGTGCCGGAAAGCAATCTGCTGCTGGCGGAGGGGATTGAGCCCGAAGCCGCCGCGCTAATTGAGCCCTTTGCCATCAGCGCCCACGCGGTGCGCCGCGCGGCGGTGCGCCCGGGCGACGAGGTGCTGGTGGTAGGGGCCGGCCCTATTGGTCTTGGGGTGGCGGCGATTGCCCACGCCGACGGCGCCAGGGTGGTGATAGCGGATACCAGCCCGGCCCGCCGCGAGCACGTGGCCGCCTGTCTTAACCTGCCCGCGCTCGATCCCGGCGCAGCGGATTTTGCCGACCGGCTGCGCGGGCAGTTTGGCGGCGCGCTGGCGCAGAAGGTGATTGACGCGACCGGCAATCAGCACGCCATGAACAACTGCGTAAACCTGATCCGCCACGGGGGCAGCATCGTTTTTGTTGGCCTGTTTAAAGGCGATCTGCACTTTTCCGATCCCGAATTTCACAAAAAAGAGACCACCATGATGGGCAGCCGAAACGCCACCGGCGAGGATTTTACGAAGGTTGGCAGGCTGATGGCGGCGGGCAAACTGACCGCGCGCATGATGCTGACCCATCGCTACGTCTTCCGGGAGCTGGCGGAGGTGTACGAGGAGGAGGTTATTAATAACCGGCGGTTAATCAAAGGGGTAATTGCGTTCTAGAAGCTTGCCATGGAGCGCCCGGGGAGGGTTGGGCGCTCTTTTTTTATTGCCGGGCAGGAGAGGCGCACCTCTCCTGCCGTTAGCCTTCGGCGTTGACGATTTTGATCTCCACCATCCCAATGCCAAGCTGGCGCGGAGAGTGGCCGAGAATATTGCCCTCGTTGGTGGACTGCGGGTCCGGCGGGACTATCACCAGAGTATTGCTGCGCGACGGGTTGTCGAAATGCAGCGTGGTGGTGGTCACCTCTTTACCCAGGGTAAGCGTCTGCTCGCTCTGGCCGATACGCACCGGGATCGGGCGCCCGGCGTTGGGGCCAAAGGCTTTGGCGGTGATAACCAGGTCGAACTTCGCCGGCAGCGGCCGTTTATATTCGATTGAAACCTCATCACCCAGCTGGGCGTTGGACCAGCGGCCCCAGGACTCGGGGCGCGAAATGCCGCTGAACTGCTTCACCTCTTCCGGCGCGCCGGCGACGTTAAAGACGAAGCTGTCGGCTTTGTAGCGAATATCGTTGTCGGCCACCTTCAGCAGCTCAACGTTGCGCTTATAGCGGTCGGTGCTGATGACCGTATCTTTAAACGCCGTTTTGCCCTGCCACTGAGCTTTATCTACCCGCTGGATCTGCTGTTCGCCGCCGAGCTGCCCCTGGGAGACGCACCAGTCGGTGGAGAGCGCCAGCGCCTGCGACCAGAGCTGGCCCATCTTGTAGCAGCGATCGACCCAGACGAAATTATCCCGCGGGGCGAAGTCGGCCAGCTGATAGCGCAGCGGCGCGGAGTATTCGCTCTCCGGCAGCGGCTCTACGCGCTTGTCCGAGACCCGCAGCAGCAGCGGCAGGCGGAAGTGGGTGCCGGAGAAGGCCATCATATTTTTGTCGCTGTCGACGGTGAACTCTTTCAGCTCTTTCGGGAAGTTCCACAGGCGGATCACGTCCGGTTTCCACGCCAGCACTTTTTCCTTCATGTTAAGGAAAATCTCCGACATGGACTGCCCGGAGAGGCTGCTGCGGCCGAGGCCGATAAAGTTATCCCCGCCGAGAATATCCAGCACGGTGGCGCCGTTATCCATGGTGTTGCGCTTGACGGCGTTGAGCTCCTGCTGCGGGCTGTCGCCGCGCAGGATAAAGAACAGGTTGCTGCGATCCTGCTTGTTCAGCTCGTCCCAGGCGGTGTTCTTCATTGCCAGATGATCTGAAGAGACCACGATGACCGTATTTTTAAACCACGGCGAGGCTTTGATTTTTTCAATAAGCGCCGCAATGTGCTCCTGGCTACAGCCTACCGCGCTGAACGACTGGTTGGGCTTGCCGTTAACGGCGTAGCTTTTACGCTGGCAGGTGCGGGAGATAAAGCCGTCCGGATGGTGGGTATCGACGGTCAGGGCGAACAGCGAGAAGCGTTTGCCGGAGCGGGAGAGCTCCTCGAACTTCTTCCAGGTTTCGTCCAGCACCGTGTCGTCATAGAAGCCCCAGTCGTTACGATAGGCAGGATCGGCGACGGTGGTTTTCAGCTCTTCGGCGCCATACAGATGATCGAAACCGTGGGATTTCAGGAACACATCTTTCCCGGCAAAGCGCAGGTTGGCGCCCTGCACAAAATAGTTCTCGTAGCCGGAGTTTTTCAGGATATCCCCGAGGCAGATATTCTGCGGGAAGAAGCTGGAGACCGACGCCGAGGCGTTGCCTTCAAAGGGGGCAAACAGCGGAATACCGCACTGGGAAGCCACCATTCCGGCGATGGTGTAGTCGGTGCCCGGCAGCTGGGCGGTGTGGCTAAAATCGATGCCTTCGTTTTTGAACGCCCCTAATTCCGGCGCCAGATCCGGGAAGGCGTCGTTATTAAAGTAAGTGCGCTCCAGGCTCTCGCCATAGATATAGACGAGGTTCAGCTTCGGATCGGGGATAGATTTGGCCGGCTCTTTGTAATACGCGGCAAAGTCCGGATCGCCGTCGCGGGACTGGGATTTTACCAGCTCGGTGATCTGGTGAAACGCCGGGCTGGCGTCCACCGAGGCCAGCGCCAGCACCAGCGCCGCCAGGCTATAGCCCAGATGGTAAGGATGGTGACGGCGGCGGCGCAGGATCCAGCCCAGCAGGCCAAACACTACCACCAGCGCAACCACGATGCCCAGACCAGGAAGTATGTACTTACTAACCCCGGCGCCGGTTAGGCTGTTGGTGAGGGTGTAGAGAACGGCATCGTTAATACCGTCACCGGTAAAGTAATCGCTGGCGTAAAGGGTAATGTTTAAAACGACAAAAAGCCCCAGCACCAGCAGCGTGGCGACAAACCACCAGGTGTTGCGACCCGCTTTCCAGGCATAAATGCCTATAGAGGCGAGAAACAGGGCAATAGAAATAAACTCTGACAACAGCTTATCCTCAACAAGTGCAGTCGCCGGTTAGCTGACTAACTGTTTATTTTTTGGGTAACGTAATGTAATTGCGATGCCATTTAGCTGCAATTCTAGTGTCACGGAAATGTGCTGTTGTTAGGATTTGGTTTAGAAATAACAAAGTTTGACGGCCATCGCTTCCCGCGATACGGGGGCTTAAGCGTCTTCGGGCGGGGAAAAGGGGAGTTCCACGCCGCGATGCGGCTTAAAGCTACAAACGCGGCGGGCAACGGCTGAAAAGCGTGGTTATCCGGAGATAAAATTAAGCCCTTGCTTTAACACTAAATCGCAGGCTTTGGTCTTCACCTGTTTTGCCAGCGACGAGTTGCCGATGGCGCTCAGATCCAGCTGCTGCCCGTTCTGGGCATTCAGCAGACCCTGGATACCGTCCATAAAATTGGTATCCGCTTTTTGCTCCTGCGTATCCAGCCCCAGCTTGCCCAGCACCTGGTTTTTAATGTTCTGGGTATCGGTCACCGAGGCCAGCTTTTGCTTTGCGCAATATTCCAGAATACCGGCGGCGTTGTTCATGGTTCCGGCGCTCAGGCTCTGGTTGCTGTTGCCCAGCAGGCCGGCGAGGGAGCTGGCGGATAGCCCGCCGCTCTGCGCGTTGCCGCTGTTTTGTGAGAGTTCGCTGGCGGCGCTGGAGAGCGACTCCTGCCAGGAGGCGGCGTGGGCGGTGCCCAGCATCAGTAGTGCGCTAACGGCGGCGGCGATTGGAAAAGATGTTTTCATAGAAGCTACTCAACAAGAGCCCCGCGGGGCGGAAGTGGGGCCAGTATAAACCCCGCGGCGGCGCACTACCCGGGTATATTTCCTAATACTCTTTGCCGGTGACCCGGTCGCGGTAGCTGTCCCAGTTGAAGTTAACCCACAGGCTGTTGCCAAGACGCATCCTGTCCATGACGCGCTCGCCCAGCAGCCGGGTCATCTCGTCCATTTTATGGTTGGTCAGCATGCCGGTGGGGCGCTTGGAGGAGGAGCGGCGGTCGACGATCTGGTTAATGATCACCTTTTCGTAGCGCGATTCGGTCTGCACGCCGATTTCGTCAATCACCAGCAGGTCAACGTTGCTCAGGTCGTTGAGCAGCTGCTCTTCGCTGGTTTCACGGTTGGCGAAGGTATCTTTCATGGCGGACATAATATCGGCCACGGTAATGATAAGCACCGATTTGCCGCGCAGCAGCAGTTCGTTGCAGATGGCGGCGGCAAGATGGTTTTTACCGGTGCCGGGTTTGCCCGAGAAAATAAAGCTGGCAATACTGTCGTCAAACGCCTCCACGTACTGGCGGGCTTTCTGCAGGGCCGTCATCTGCCCTTCATTCTCCACCTTGTAGTTATCAAACGAGCAGTTCTGATGCAGGGGGCGAATGCCGGATCGGTTAAAGGTGCGCTGCATCTTCATGGCGCGGTTTTCGCGAGCCAGCGCTTCTGAACGCAGTTTTCCCTGCTCTTTCTGCCAGGCCAGCAGCTCTTCGCCCGTGGTAAAGGTGGGTTTGACGTTGGCTGGCATCATTTTTTGCAGCCGTTTCATTAAATCACCGACGTTTTTCATATCAGCCTCTAAATCCTGGTGGGATCTGGTTATCCGGTTCGGAAATGGTATTGATATCGCGTTTAGCCTGCCCGCCGCTGCTGGCACGGTTGATTTGCACGCTGCGCGCCAGCTTCTGCTGCCACTGAATATGGTGAAAAACTTTGCCCTCCGCCTGCCAGTAGGCGGTAAAGGCCGCCAGCTCTTCCGGGGTGACCGGCTGGGTGAGGGCGATGCCCCATAGCGCGGCCTGGCGCTGGAAGTCGGGATCGGGCTGCCAGCCCTGATACATGGCGAATTTGCCCATCGGCACGGCGATCGGGGCGCTTGCGGGATCGTCAAAAAATTGCGTATCCAGAGTCACATCGCTGGCCGGGCGGGCAAGCCGCGCTTCGGTTTCCAGCAGCTGTGCCAGACGCTCCGGCGTGATGGCGTAAAAGGCCGGTGCGTTATCAACAAGTACCGCAATGGCGCCGCCTTCGGCGTTCGCCAGTACGCCACGGGGATCGCGCATTAAGGCATCAAGGCCAGCGACACGGGATGTCAGGATTCTGGAGGACATAACACTTTCTCAACTGGATTACTGCGGGCGTGATTTCAGCACATAGTAGCACAGAGAGAAGGGGGGATGAATGTGCAGACGGCGGCCCGATTCTTGCGAAAAGGGCCGCCGGGAGATTAGGCGATGATGTTCAGGGTCACATCGATGTTGCCGCGGGTAGCGTTGGAGTATGGGCAGACGATATGCGCCGCATCCACCAGTTTTTTCGCTTCGGCCTGGTCCATGCCCGGCAGGTGAATATTCAGCTTAGCTTCGATACCAAAACCGGTTGGCAGCGGACCGATGCCAACTTCGCCTTCGATAAAGGCCTCTTTCGGCATGCTGATTTTGTCACGGGCGGAGACGAACTTCATGGCGCCGAGGAAGCAGGCGGAATAGCCTGCTGCGAACAGCTGCTCCGGGTTGGTGGCTTCGCCGCCCGCGCCGCCCATCTCTTTTGGTACGCCCAGCTTCACGTCCAGAACGCCGTCGGATGAGGTTGCGCGGCCGTCACGGCCTCCGGTGGCTTTTGCTTTGGCGGTGTAGACAACTTTTTCTAAAGACATGGCAGGTTCCTTATTTTGCTGTTATTTACGCTATTAAATAGCGCGCGATTTAGTTGGATATAACAAACATCTAAACTATAGCTTCACGCCCGGTGAAGCTGATGACGTAATTGTTCCAGCTGCTGCTTTAGCTCTGCCATGGTGTCGGCATCGCACCGGGCGGCGCAGCCGACGGCATCCGGGATACCCTGGGCCTGCTGTCGCAGCGCGCGGCCGGCCTCCGTCAGGGTGACGGCCACCTGGCGTTCATCCTGGCGCGAGCGCTGGCGAACAATAAGCTCTGCGCTCTCAAGGCGCTTTAGCAGCGGCGTTAAGGTGGCGGAATCCAGAAACAGCCGCTCTCCGATCTCTGACACCGTTAAATCATCCTGCTCCCACAGAACCAGCATCACCAGATATTGCGGATAGGTGAGGTTCAGGGGGGCCAGCAGCTGCCGGTAGAGCTTATTCAGCGCCAGGTTCGCCGAGTAAAGGGCGAAACAGAGCTGATTATCCAGCAGCAGGGCGGCGGTGTTAGAAGTCGGTGTCGTTTTCATGTTTTTAAATATAGATAGTGCACGATTTAATTGCAAGCAATTTTATGGGCAGGTATAACGCAGCGCCACCTGAACGGCCATTTTGCGGTAGTGCCGGCGCTGGGCCTGCTCGTCGGCACCCTCTTCGAACAGCAGGGTGAAGGTGTAGCTGTTCGCCACATAGTGAAAGCTAAAGCTGCTGATAAGACGGTGCAGATCGCGGGCGTCCACGGTCTGGTTAAACAGCTGCTTCGCCTTGCCGCGGCGCAGGATCGCCTCCAGCAGCTCCAGCGCGCTGCGGTTCACCTGGCGCAGATAGCTCGACTGCTGCATAAAGCGCCCGCGCTGCATGTTCTCCATACAGATAATGCGAATGTAGTCCGGATGATCGGCATGATAATCAAAGGTGGTTTCCACCAGATGGACCAGCGCCTCGACCGGGGGCATGTCATCAAGGCTGAGCTGTTTTTCGCTGGCGCGGATCTGGGTATAGACATACTCCAGCACCAGCAGGTAGAGGTTCTCTTTATTTTTGAAGTGATAGACCACCATACGCTTGGTGGTGCCAGCCTTCTCGGCAATCTGCTCCATACGCGCGCCGTTCAGCCCATACTCGGCGAACAGCGCGATGGCGCTGAGAAATATTTTATCCTTCAGGCTGGATTCGTCTGAGCGTTCGCCGGGTTCGCTGTCGGGGGTTGCCACATCGGCTCCTTAATTCGCCACGTAGAGTCAGGCGATTATCGCCATGGCCGACAGAGAACACAAATTTCATACGCGCGGGCGTTTTCGGTACAGCCACAGCCCGGGGATCGACAGGCCGATGGAGAGCGCGCCGACAATGGACGACGCCTTCAGGAAGTTGGTGAGCAACATAATCATCTGCGCTTCGCTGTAGCCGAAATGGCTGATTTTCACCGCAGAGATCATCGCCGTATAGGCCGATATGCCGGGGAACATGGGGATCACCGCCGCGACGGTAAATACCTTGGGATGGGCCAGATACCAGCGCGACCACTGAATGCCAATGCAGCCAACCAGCATTGCCGCCATAAAGGTCGACCACTCGATGTTCAGCCCGGCGGTCATCATTACCATCCGCGACCCGTGCCCGATTGCGCCCAGTAGGGCGCACCAGGCCAGCGCGCGCTGAGGGACGTTAAATACCATGGCAAAGCCAAGCGCCGGGATCGCCGCCAGCAGCATGTCCTGCGCCAGCGCCAGTAAAAAGTCGGTCACGCCCATCCGCGAAGCCCCCATAGCGTCATGGCCATCACCACCCCGATGCAGGTGGCAAGGGTGAGTAAACTGGCGATCGCCCAGCGGGCAAGGCCGGTATTAATGTGTCCTTTAAACATATCGGCCACCGCATTGATAAGCGGGAAACCGGGCACCAGCAGCAGTACGCTGGCGGCCATGGCAATAGTGGGCGTATGGCTAAAGCCGGGCAGGCGCAGCATCAGGCCGGAGACGGTGGTGGCGACAAAGGCGGTAATACAGAAATTAATTTGCGGGTGCAGCTGACGGTGCGTCAGCACCTGGCGCACATACATGGCGAGGGCGCTGGCGAAGAAGGTGACCAGGGCGCCGTCCCAGCCGCCGTTATTCAGTTTGCAAAAGCAGGCGCAGGAAAGCCCGACCATCAGCACCACCAGCCAGCGTGGATAGCGTAGCGGCTTAATCTGGCTAAAGCGCTTTTCGATATCCCGGACATCCAGCAATTTATGTTCCGCCATAATGACGATGTGCTGTACCTCGGTCACCACGTGCATATTGATGCCGCGGTCGTGATTTTTACGCGTAGAGGTAACACACTGGCCGTCTTTAATGGTGGTTAGCACAATAGCGTTTGAGGAGATGGCGCTCTCTACGCTGTCCATGCCCAGCGCCAGCCCCAGCCGGGTTGAGAGCTCTTCAACCAGCGCGCTTTCCGCGCCGTGTTGCAAAAGGAAAAGGCCGCACTGAATACAGAGTCGCGTGACGGCGCGTTGCGTTGACCGATCTGCCTGCATTGATAGCCCTGCAAAATGAAAAAGGAGATAAACAGCCTTACTTTTATCACACAAGGCAGGGCCCCTGGCGCCGGGTAAGATCAAGGTTTAGGCATTCAGGATATTCTCAAATCCGATTCTGACAAAATAATCAATTTCTAATATCAATAAAGTTAACCTATTTATTATTTTATATTTTATATTAAGAAAATCTAACTTCACTTTTTCACAATAGTCAGGGGTTGTGCATTATAAAAGCAGGCCAAATGTGCGATATTGACGCTGGTTTTTTACGGTATATACAAACTGGATGCAATACCGTATTACGGACGAGATAAAACTAACGGCGTTGAATGAACCAATGAAAGGACTCGGAGCGAAAATGCCGCCAACAAGTTGTAAGCATGCAATTATTATCAGTAAATTACCTCTTATGCAAACCGGTATTGGCGGCATCATGTTACGCTATTTTCCGGAGTATGAATTTGTTTATTGCCGTACTCAGGAACAACTGACGCTGCTTCAATTGCGCCGCGCACAGGTCGTTATTGCGGATATTTCTGGTGAACAACGCTATCCACGCGGTATTTGCGAGCAATATTATGCATTACAAAATCAGTATCGCGATATTCACTGGATATTCCTGGTTTCACGCGTCGTTTACCCCTGCGCTGTTGAGCTCTTAATGCGGCCAAATAGCACGCTGCTTTCTGATATGGAGCCGGTGGATGGCGTCATTAACGCCATACGCGCCGGGAGCGCGGGGGCGGAGCGAATCAGCCAGACGCTGCTAAAGCCAGAGCCGGAGGAGTTCGACGATAGCCGCAGCGACGTCATGCTAACCCATTCGGAGCGAAAAGTATTACGCCTGCTGGGAAAAGGGTGGGGTATAAATCAGATCGCTACGTTACTTAAAAAGAGCAATAAAACGGTCAGCGCGCAGAAAAATAGTGCCATGAAACGTCTCTCTTTACGAAGTAATGCCGAAATGTACGCCTGGATTAATAGTAATAAAGGGATGAAAGAGCTGAGCCTGTTTTCAGCCTATGGAGAGCAAGACGAATGGAAAAAAGCGCCACAAAACGATCTGTCGCTATCGTCGAAAAGTGCATAATGGGCGCCGTAGGGCTGGAACATCTTTTTTCCAGCCCCGCTCTGAATATGTATCAGCCACATGTTTTTAATGATATTGAATGTTTTAATGCTTCCCTTAAAACAGAACCTTATTACGCGCTTATTTATTCCCTGTCAGACGGAAGAGAAGAGCGACGTAATTGTTTAAACTGTCTGAAAACATTAGCCACAACCCACAGCCATATTCAGCGGATTGTCCTGGCATCCGATGCTAAAGAGGCGAGTCTGATAAACCATCTTTCGCCTTCGCATCTGCATGGTATTGTGCTCAAGTCACAGTCTTTAAGCGAGCTGCGTGAAAATATCAGCAGATTACTGGGTGAAACCCGGCGTACCAATGAGAGCATACACAACCACTGGAATCTGCATCGCGGACGTTTGTTAAGCCCGACAGAGCGCGCCATTTTGCAGTTTTTGTCCAGCGGTTATTCGATTTCAGAAATTGCCGCCCGGCTGGATCGTAATATCAAAACCATCCGCGCGCATAAGTTTAATGCCATGGTCAAACTGGGCGTGCATTCGGATATGGGGTTACTGGATGCGGCTGATATTCTCAGCCACTTCCCGATGCCGGATCGTCGCAACCCGACGCCTTTTATGCCGTACCACTCCTGATAACCGGCGCCAGAGTTGCTCTGGCGCTCTCCTCACAAACAGACGTCAACCCATTTTGCCTGCGTCAGCTCCGCCATCCTCTGGGGAGAGATGCGTACCGCGCTGTGAATAGCGCCGGCGGCGGGCAGCACTTCGTCGTAGGCTTTTAGCGAAATATCGCAATATACCGCCAGCGGATTCTCCAGCCCGAAGGGACAGACGCCACCCACGGGATGGCCGGTTAAGGTGACCACCTCATCGCTGCTCAGCATGCGGGCTTTGGCGCCAAAGGTCTCTTTGAGTTTTTTGTTATCCAGCCGCGCATCGCCTTTAGCCACCACCAGAATCACCTCGTTTTTAACCTTCAGTGAAAGGGTTTTGGCAATCTGGCCGGGCGCGACCCGGTGGGCCGCCGCCGCAAGCGCAACGGTAGCGGTACTCTGGCTGAGCTCGATCACTTCAATGTCCGGGGCATTATCGGCGAAAAATTGCCGTACAGACTGCAAACTCATTGTTTTCTCCTGCTTTGTAGTCTGCGTAATCTGTCATAACAATTTATGCTCTGTAAATATGCCTTAAGTAACAAATATCCCGTAGGGACGATTTATGGATCCCCTTCACAATCACGGAAACCGGTTACAGTAACCGGTTGCAGAAGCAGGAAGCTGAGATTAATACTGATGAGGTAACTTCCCCTGTATCCAATAATAAGAGTCGACTATGAAACCTATCCGTTTGAGCAGTACCGCTGGTAAGCGAACCAGCAAGGTTGTGAAAGTGGTTTATGGAACAACGTGCGGCGCGCAGGCGCCCGTAATAAACGTCTGACAGGAGAGCCGTTATGTCTGCCAACCATGCTGCGTTTAACCTGATATTCCGTTTTGTCGAAAACTACGTCAGCCCGATTGCCGGGCGTATCTCCGCCCAGCGCCACGTGATGGCTATCCGCGACGGCTTTATTTCGGCCATGCCGTTTATGATTGTCGGCTCTTTCCTGTTAGTCTTCGCCTACCCGCCGTTTTCCCCGGATACCACCTGGGGATTTGCCCGTGCCTGGCTGGACATGGCAAAACAGTTCGAAGGCCAGATCCTGACGCCCTTTGATATGACCATGGGCATCATGTCCATCTATATCTGTGCCGCCATCGCCTATAACCTTGGCAAACACTACGTCAAATCCCATCAGCTCGATCCCTTTATGTGCGCCATGCTGTCGCTGATGGCGTTTCTGCTGATTGCCGCGCCCAAAACCAAAGGGGCGATGCCGATGGACAGCCTGGGCGGCACGGGGATCTTTACCGCCATCCTGGTGGCGATTTATTGCGTGGAGATGATGCGTTTTCTGAAGGCGCGCAACATTGGCATTCGCCTGCCGGACCAGGTGCCGCCGATGATCAAAAACTCGTTCGATCTGCTGATCCCGGTGCTGGTGGTGGTGTTAACCCTCTACCCGCTGAGCCTGTTTATCCAGTCGCAGTTTGATATGCTGATCCCGCAGGCGATTATGGCCATCTTCAAGCCGCTGGTCTCGGCGGCGGATTCGCTGCCCGCCATTCTGCTGGCGGTGCTGATTGGTCACCTGCTGTGGTTTGCGGGCATTCACGGGGCGGCGATTATCTCCGGCATGCTGCAAATGTTCTGGCTCACCAACCTGGGGATGAACCAGACGGCGCTGGCCCAGGGCGCACCGCTGCCGCACATCTTTATGGAGGCGTTCTGGACGTTCTTTATTGTTATCGGCGGCTCCGGCGCCACCATGGGGCTGGTGTTCTGCTATCTGCGCAGCCGTTCCGCGCACCTGCGCTCTATCGGGCGCCTGAGCGTGGTGCCGAGCATCTTTAACATTAACGAGCCGGTGATCTTCGGCACCCCTATCGTGATGAACCCGGTCTTCTTTATCCCCTTCCTGCTTGCCCCGATGGTGAACGCGGTACTGGCATGGGCCGCCATGAAGCTGGATCTTATCGGCCGGGTGATCTCCGTGGTGCCATGGACCGCGCCGGCGCCGGTGGGCGCGGCCTGGGCGCTGGGCTGGGATTTCCGGGCCGCGGTGCTGGTAATCGTGCTGGCGCTGGTTTCCGCCATCATCTACTTCCCGTTCTTTAAGGTTTACGAGAAACAGCTGCTGGCGCAGGAGGCAGAAGAGGCGCAGCGCGCCGAAGAAGAGAGACAGCAGGTGGCGTAATAAAAGCAAAACGGCAACCGGAGGTTGCCGTTTTTAATTCGCACTAAAGGAGAGGCCGCCAGATCGCGCGCCGCTATTTCAGGGTGCAGTCGCCGCACTGCTGCACGTCCGGCAGGCGGTAGCGCTGGCAGCAGGTTCGACGTACCAGCAGCCCTTCGCGGGGAACCACGGTGCGGAACAGCGGATTTTCCCGGCCGTCGGTAAGCTGGCGGGCAAAGAAGCAGGACTGACGCAGCGCTTCCACTTTCTCTTCGCCCAGCAGGGGCTTCATCTCATTCAGATACCAGTTGATCAGATAGCCGGTATTGCTCCAGATAAGCTTGCCGTTAATCTGGCCCGTCTCTTCCAGCGCTTCAACCACAGGGATTAGCGCCCGGGTGATGAGCACTTCCATACGCTGTTCAGCGGCTAGCTGTGAGGTCTGGCGATCTTCATGCACGTCGATCCAGAAGCAGGCGGCACGCCCGGTTTCGTGGAACTCAACGTGGAAGTGGTCAGGCGATACGTCCAGGGCGGTATCCTGCGCCAGCAGGGCCAGCATCAGCGGTGGCACCATCAGACCGGTATACCACTGGGCCCACAGGGAGAGCAGCGGCTTGTTTTCGCGCGTCAGGGTGGGCTGGTTGCGATAGATATGGTCTGAGTAGAGGGCCAGCAGCGATTGCAGCTCAACGGGGCGACGCCACTGCGCCAGCGTCAGGGCGCGGTGCGGGTGGGGCTCATCCAGCCTGACGAATTCCAGCAGATGTTCACGGTTCTGGACGATAGTGTCACGCAACTGCGCCGCCAGCGCCGAAGGCCCGGTTGCAAGCGGGGCGCGCCAGATAATGTTGTCCAGAGATTGTGCGAAAACAGTGGCCATAAGCTGTCTGGATAAAAATCTAAATGATAATGATTGCCAATCCTAACTATAGATAAAACCGATCGCAAGGCTTTTTACACTGCCCGGGATAGCTGACAAATGAGAAATGATGTCATATGATATTGGTTATCATTATCAGGATGAGGCAGGCCATGTTAAGCAGAGCGTTAAGAAGCGGATGGGGCGTGTTACTGCCGGGTACGATCGTGGCCACTCTGGCCTGTATCGATCTGCCGCTGGCGCTATGGAAAGGGATGATTGTGTCGGGATTACTGCTGACGGCGGCGATGATCTGGCATAAACAGTTACGGCACTTTGTGCTGTTGCCATCGTGTCTGGCGCTGATTAGCGGAATGCTGCTGCTGATGATGAATCTGAAGTAACGGGAAGAGGTAACGCAGGGAGGAGAGCAAGATAATTGGTGCGAGGGGGGGGACTCGAACCCCCACATCCTAAGGACACTAACACCTGAAGCTAGCGCGTCTACCAATTCCGCCACCTTCGCACAGTCAT
>Ga0209370_1000292_pt1 | contig 86422 bp, 76 predicted proteins | sample AgamicAtPrz_FD_187164 | JGI IMG/M metagenome (GOLD analysis project Ga0209370, IMG submission 187164) | Agave microbial communities from Guanajuato, Mexico - At.P.rz (SPAdes) (version 2) | ecosystem: Host-associated > Plants > Phyllosphere > Phylloplane/Leaf | place: Guanajuato, Mexico...
ATTCCAAATATGCTTCAGAAGTTCTGAAACCTACCGTATGATCTTCAAGTGTATTCCAATCGACCAATAAAAGGTACTTGTTTTCAACTTCAAGACATTTTTCCAAACGATGCCCTAAATAACCATCGATTGAGGAAATGTATTGACTTGCTTTTGCAAAATCAGCTTCAAATTGATTGGCTAATTCTGGTTTAACATACAGAAATGCTGCTTCTAGAATCATATATTTTAATATTGACAAACCTAACAGGTTTTTAAAACCTGTTAGGTTTAGATATTTAGTTTTTAGAAAATTTCGCTTCAAAAGTTTTAAAACGATTGTCTAAATCTTTAATCAATTGTTTTTTAACCGATTCATCCTGAATGAAACTGTAATTGATGCTGTTGTAAACGTATTTTTTGATTGTTTCATAATTTACATCAGGATATCTTTTTGCCAATAAAACATATTGCTCAGTCATATTGCTTCTTAAAATTCCCGCATCGTCTGTACTGATTACAATTGGCACATTAAACTCTTTGTAAAGCGTAAATGGATGTCTGTTTTCTTTTACTTTCAAAATGAATTCATTACTTACTAAATTGATTTCAATTGGAATATTGTTTTTAGACATATATTTCAATAAATCATACGAATTGGCTTCATAAGCAATATCAACTCCGTGACCAATTCTGTTAGCGTCTGCCACATAAATCGCATCGTTGATGTGCCACGTTAATTCTTCTGGCAGAACCAAACCTAAAGTTAATTCACCGGCATGAAGCGTATATTTTACGTCTGGGAATTTCGAGTGGCAATATTTGAACATCACCATATGCAGCCAATAATCTTTCATAGAGTTTTCGCCATGCTCTGGAGAAACGATGTTTACACCTGCAGTCAGTTTACTTTCGCTTGACGAAATAAAAGCAATTACCAGATTTTTGAATAGATCTACCGGTTCCATAAAACGAAGTACAAAGTTTTGATAACGCATCGTGAACTTTTCATCATCAATTTTTAAGTCTTTGTGAAGTTTCGCTAAGAAATTGGTATTGAAATCATCGGCATATTTTTTGGCCTCTTTTTTCTGAAGCGATTTGTACAATTCATCCAAAAGTTTTAAAACCGCTTTTTCATCTTTTTGAGTTGAAGCCTGGCGTAATTTGGCGTTAAAATCATCTAAATCAGAAACATTCATATCACAAGGAATTGTTGATAATTGTGTTTCAATATAGCTTACATTTTCAGCAATGGCGCGTTTTTTTAATTCCAACATTCCTTCTGCAAAATGACCAGCAATTGTTGGCTCAAATTTCATGAAAGAATCAAAAAACTGATCGTCAGAAGGCACAGAACCATTATAATCTTTAACAGACCAAGTCTGCATAATTTGCTGTTCATAGTGCTCTAATTTTCCTTTATTTTTAAGAGATGAAAAGTTTTCCCAGTTTCCGTTTGAAGGTTTGGTTTTAGAAACGGCCATAGTTTCCAGATTCAAATAAAAGTCTTCTGCAATAGCTCTTTCCAAAAGAGGTTCTGCATAAACTGATCCCGAAAAATGATGGTGTAAATCGCCTCCTTTAGGCATTTGTTGAAAGAAAGCTGTTAAGAGAGCTTCATTATTCCTGATTTTTTCTAAATAACTCTCAGCTGATTGAGAAAAGCCGATTTGTGCTATAAAAAAACAGAAAAGCGTAATTATTCTTGTCATACTCTAAGATTAAATTACGCGCAAATATACGAGTTTTCGGAGAAATTTGAAAATCGAATTTCGTTATGTTGAATTTTTACCGCAAAGAACGCAAGGTTTTGTTATTTACTAGACTTAGTATAAACGCAAAGTTCGCAAAGCTTTACGTGAAAAACTTTGCGAACTTTGCGTTCCCGATAGCTATCGGGATTGCGCGCTCTGCGGTTAAAAAAAAACTTAGCATCTTAGCATCTCATTATCTTAGAAACTCACGAAAAAAGTACATCATGTATTTCAGGAACCTTATCAAAAACGCTTTTAGCGAAAGGACAAAGCGGGATAATTTTTAAGTTGTTTGCTCTAGCATAATCAACAGAAGCCATAACTAGTTTTTTGCCGACACCTTTTCCGTTAAAATCTGGACTTACTTCGGTATGATCGATGATGAATTTTGAGTCTCCTGCCCAAGTATACGTCATTTTTCCTGCTTCTTTTCCGTCTTCTACGGCTTCAAAATAGCCTCTTTTTATATCGTTTATTTGTTGAATTTCCATGATAATTATATTAGTGTGGTTTTGATTTCGATTGAATGTGTCAATGTTTTATGAATTGGACAACTGTTTGCAATCGTTTCCAGTCTTTGTCTTTGCGTTTCGTCAACTTCACCGATTACTTCAATTCTTCTGGTAAATGAGGTGCAATTTCGCTCAGAATCTCTTTCGAAATCAATTTTGATATTGATTTCTTCAACGTTCCATTGCTTGCGATTAATGTACATTCTTAAAGTAATTAAGGTACAAGAAGCTAATGATGACGCTAAAAGTTCAGTAGGATTTAGACCTAAATTTTTTCCGCCTAAAGATTGTGGTTCATCTGAAATTAAAACATTTCCGCTGGCAGATGTGATTTCCGTTCGATACAGGCGCGTATCTATTTTTGCTGAAAGTGTATCCATAATTATTTAATTCTTGGTTCTGGTAATGGTACAAATTCGGTTTCGCCAGGAACTTTTGGGAAAGTTTGGTTTGTCCAGTCAATTTTAGCTTTTTCGATGAGGTTTTTATCAGAAGAAACAAAGTTCCAAAAGATAAAATGTTCTTCAGGAAATGGCTGTCCGCCAAAAAGATAAACCGTAGAATTTTCAGCAATTTCGAACTCGCAAAGCGAAGCTTCAGTTGTAATTAAAATCTGTTTTGGATCGTAAACATGTTCGCCATTTTTAATGCTTCCTTCCAAAATATACAAACCGCTTTCACCAAATAAATGATGTCCGATATTGATTTTTTTAGCTTCTTTACTTTTAATTTCAATAAAGTATAACGGACTGTAAACAGGAACTGGCGATTTTTTACCAAAAGCTTCACCAGCAATTAATTTATATGAAACACCGTCTTCTTCCCAAGCTGGAATATCATCTGCTTCCACATGCGTGAAATTCGGATCCATTTGTTCCAATTCTTTCGGAAGCGCTACCCAAATCTGCAATCCGTGAAGCATTTTGTCTGAATGTCTTAAATATTCTGGAGTTCTTTCAGAATGAACGATGCCTTTTCCAGCCGTCATCCAGTTTACGGCTCCAGGTTTTATTTCCAATTCTGTTCCTAAACTGTCGCGGTGCATAATGCTTCCTTCGAATAAAAATGTTAGTGTAGAAAGTCCGATATGCGGATGCGGTGGAACATCCATATTTTCGTGGTCACTTAAATGTGCAGGTCCCATATGGTCGATGAATACAAATGGTCCGACGGATCTTTTTTCACGGAAAGGCAATAAACGGCCTACCAAAAAGTTGCCAATATTGGCAGCACGTTCTTCGATTATTAAACTGATATTTGACATGGTTTTATTTGATTTGAAAACAAAATTACAGTAGTTGTGTTTGTCTGTAACTTAATTTAGATTAAGAAACTTGTTTTTGGATTTTTTTTTGAATTATAAAAATAAGAAAAAACGTTGGTTAAGTTTTAGGATATGATTAAATTTAAGTTTAGAAGTCCCAGAGGGACAAAACATTTATAGCAAATAAAATATAACATCACCAAAAGCCCCATCGAGGCAAAATAAATGTCGCTCCGCTGGAGCTTTTTTGCGGTAACTATGATGTTTTCTATAAATATTTTGCTCCGGTAGAGCATGAAAATTGAAATGTTTTTTGTTTAACCAATCAACTCAAATTCCAAAACCTCACTTTCAGTTCCATTAATAATAATCGACAATTGATGCGCTCCAGTATGAAAAACTCTAGTTGTGATTAACTTAAAAGATTGGTTTCTTTCAATTTTGGTTAATTGATTTGGATGATACACCTTTTCACTAATTTTAAAGACTTTTTTTGCTAAATGTCCTTTTGCTTTTTTATAATGAACGGCATATTCTAAACGAACCGTTTTTGGTTCTTCGTTTTTGTTATTTAAATGAAATTGAAACCGAAGATAATCACCAATTTTTACAACAGGAGTTTTGATTTCGAAAGAAGAAAGTTCAATATTAGTGCTTTCTAAACCATAATGGCTTAAAATTTCAGGATGACCTTGTTTTAATAAAGTTCGCGAGCCATGTTTAATAATTCCGTCAGTTTCTTTGCTGTGGCCTTTCCATTTCGAAGCAATTCCGAGCACAATCTGCGGATTATCTTTAGCAATATCGTTTAAATTATTGGCTACGCTTCTACGGACATATTCAGAAGGATCATTTTTTAAATTTTCCAAAATCGGCAGAATAGAAGAAGGATCTTTCTTTAGAAACGGAATTGCCATTGCCCATGGTAATCTCGGGCGAGAACCTTCGCTTGCTAAACGGCGTACGTGATGATTTTTATGCAATGACCATTTTATCATTTCGTTAATCATTTTCTCTTTATATTTTAAAATGAAAGGGCGAACGGCAAATTCACAGCTTATAAATTGGGTTACAGAAACAAAAGCTTTTTTCGAAGTTTCAAAATCCTCTAAACCGTACATTTCGATATAATCGGCAAAGAAAATGAAAGCCAAATTGCTGTCAGCAAAGTTGTTTTTTCTTAGATTTTCTATGATTTTGTCAATAAGAGAAACAGCTTCTGGAAAATTTTGAGGCATAAATTGATGAAATACAACGGTTGTATGTTTCATTCTTTCTTTCCATTCTTTTTGAGTAAAATCGCCTTCATAAATCGCTTCAATAAATTTTTGTTTATTGAATGCTGGATACACTTCGGCAACAGCCTGAGTAAATTTTTCGTAAAAAGTAACGGAGTAAATGTCTTTAATTAAACCCATGATTTTTGTTTGATTGAACTTCAAAGATATTTAATTGAACGCTTATTAAGAGATTAAGTGTTGTTAAGAATTGTAACTTTATTTTTCAGAATATCTTAAGGGTTAAAAAAGAGATATTTAATGTTTTGCATAATTTTTCATGTTATTGGAATTTTCAAATCCATAAAATATATCCTAATTTAGCATTATTATTAAAAACAGAAAAATGATAAGCAAAGTTCAATTTCAAGCAGAATTAAAACTCTTAATAGAAAATGCCATAAGAGAAGATGTCGGACCGGGCGATTATAGTTCGCTTGCGTGTATTCCTGATACAGCTCATGGTCAGGCAAAGCTATTGGTAAAAGATCAGGGAATTATTGCTGGTGTTGAACTTGCCAAAATGATATTCGAATATGTAGATCCGAAACTTAAAGTAAAAACATTTATTGAAGACGGTACGCGTGTAGAATATGGTGAGGTCGTTTTTGAAGTTTCTGGAAGCTCGCAATCTATTTTAAAAGCCGAAAGAGTGGTTTTGAATACCATGCAAAGAATGTCAGCGATCGCTACAAAAACAAACCATTTAATGCAGCTTTTGGAAGGAACAAATGCAAAGATTCTGGATACGCGTAAAACAACTCCAAATTTTAGAGTGGCAGAAAAATGGGCTGTAAAAATTGGCGGAGGAGAGAATCATCGATATGCGTTATATGACATGATCATGCTGAAAGACAATCATATTGATTTTGCTGGCGGAATTACACGCGCTATTGCAAAAACTAAAGAATATTTGAAAGAGAATAATCTTGACTTGAAAATTATTGTTGAAGCTCGTGATTTGGATGAAATCAGAGAAATTTTATTGAGCGATGGAGTTCACAGAATTCTGATAGATAACTTTAACTATGAAGATACAAAAACGGCAGTCAATTTGATTGGTTCAAAATGCCAGACAGAATCTTCTGGAAATATCAGCGAAAAAACAGTTCGCGAATATGCTTTATGCGGTGTGAATTATATTTCGTCAGGTGCTTTAACGCATTCTGTCTATAATATGGATTTGAGCTTGAAAGCTTTTTAAAATTTTGATTGTAATTATCCATTTTAAAATCTAAGAAGTCTAACATCTAAGAAGTCTAAAAATCTATAAAATATGTCGAAAGAGATAGAAGATCGGATTGAGAAGCTGCCCGTAATACGCAATCTGGCCCGACTTTTTAAAAGAATAAAATTCCCTTGGTTAGAGGGATTTTCTTTGTATGATTTGCTCGAAATGTACTCTTTAGGAATTCTTGAAGGGGCTTTTTCATATCATGCAAGTGCTGTTTCTTTTAGCTTTTTCATGGCATTATTTCCTTTTGCTTTATTTATTTTAAATTTAATTCCGTTTATTCCGATAGATAATTTTCAGGAAGATTTTCTACAGTTTGTGCAGCAGAGTGTACCTCCAAATACATTTGATGCAATTAGTAAAATTATCAGCGATATCTTAAACAATAGTCACTCGGGATTATTATCGTCTGGATTTTTGCTTTCTATTTTTTTGATGGCAAATGGAATTAATGGGATTTTGAGTGGTTTTGAATCTTCAAAACATGTTTTTGATAAACGCGGATTTTTTAAGCAGTATCTCGTTGCCTTAGCGATTTCTCTTGTAATGACGGTTATTCTGTTTGTGACCGTGGCTACAATTGTAGTTTTTGAGGTTTTCATTCAAAAAACCATTATTCAAGATGTGCTGAGTGATCGTATTCCGCTGATTATTTTAGGACGATATTTATTCGTGATTTTAATGATTTTGATAACATCTTCAATATTATTGCGTTATGGAACAAAGCAGTATAATAAAGTGCCTTTTATTAGTATTGGTTCTGTTTTTACGACGGTCTTAATTGTTATATCTTCATTCTTTTTTGGGATTTGGGTTATAAAATTTTCAAAATACAACGAACTTTATGGTTCAATTGGGACATTATTAATTCTAATGTTTTATATTTGGATAAACTGTATGATTCTGCTTTTAGGGTTCGAATTGAATGCTTCTATCAGAAAATTAAAACAAAAAAAAGAAAAATAATATGAAAAATTTGATGCTAACTATCGGAGTGTTCTTCTTTGCCCTAACCATGCAAAGTCAAAGTGTAATTGGAAAATGGAAGACAATTGACGATGAAACTGGCGAAGCAAAATCGATTGTTGAGATTTACGAGAAATCAGGAAAAATATATGGCAAGGTAGTGGATATACTTCGTGAAGGCCACAAAAAAGATGTTTGTGTAAAATGTGATGGTGCAGAAAAAAACAAACCCATTTTAGGAATGGTTATTATAAACGGACTTAAAAAGGATGGTTCTGAATATAACGGAGGGACAATTTTGGATCCTACAAGCGGTAAAAAATACAAATGTTATGTTACTTTAGAATCTGCCGATAAATTGAAGCTACGAGGTTATGTTGGGATTTCTTTAATGGGTAGAACACAATATTGGACTAGAGTAAAAAGCTAATTAAAATCTAATGCGAAAATTAACTTCGATAATTTTATTCTTAGTCGCAGTTTCAAATAATTTTGGACAATCTAAGAATTCGCCATTACCAATAAGTCATCTAACAGGTGACTTTTATGTTTATAAAACATTTCATGATTACAACGGAACACTGATTTCTGCCAATGCCATGTATCTAGTTACAGATAAAGGTGTTGTGCTTTTTGATGCGCCTTGGGATAAAACGCAGTTTCAACCTTTGCTCGACAGTATAAAAGCAAAACATAATAAAGACGTTATTATGCTTTTTGGTACGCATTCTCATGAGGATCGTGCAGGAGGATTTGATTTTTATAGAAAAAAAGGAATTAAAACCTATTCAGGTAAATTAACCGACAATATTCTGAAAAGCAAAAATGAACCAAGAGCGGAGTTTGTAATTCCAAATGATACTACTTTTACTGTCGGGCAATATAAGTTTGAAGTCTATTATCCAGGAAAAGGACATGCGCCAGATAATATCGTAGCGTGGTTTGGAAAAGATAAAATTCTTTATGGCGGATGTTTTATAAAAAGTGAAGAAGCGAAAGATTTAGGATATTTAGGAGATGCTGATGTCAAAGAATGGGAGAAATCAATCAAGAAAGTTCAATTAAAGTTTAAAAATCCAAAGTATGTTATTCCGGGACATGATGGCGGAACAACCAATAAATCAATAGATCATACTTTAAAATTGGTTAAGGAGTATTTAGCTCAAAATTCTACCGAAAAAAAGTAACTTTGCATTCATATCTATAGTACATGTTTTTTATCGAAGTTATTTTACCACTTTCCTTAGCAAAAACCTTTACATATCGTGTTTCTGAGGCTGAATTCCATTTTATAAAAAAAGGAATGCGGGTTGCGGTACCTTTTGGTAAAAGTAAAATATATACGGCACTAGTTTTAGATGTTCATGAAAATGCGCCAACATTATATGAAGCGAAAGAAATTCATCAGATTTTAGATGAAAAACCAATTGCGACCGAAATTCAGATTAAACACTGGCTTTGGGTTGCAAATTATTATATGTGCGGGATTGGCGATGTTTACCGCGGAGCATTTCCAAGTGGATTACTGTTGGAAAGCGAAACCATTATTTCGCACAAACCTGATGTTATCGTAAACGACAGCGAGCTTTCTGACGACGAGTTTTTGATTTATGAAGCTTTACACCATCAGAGTTCACTGAAGGTTCAGGAAATTGTTTCGATTTTAAACAAAAAGAATATACTTCCAATTTTGCAGAAATTGATTGCGAAGGATATTATTTTTTTGGATGAAGAAATAAAAGAAACCTACAAGCCAAAATTGGTTCGGTATGTAAAATTACATTCTAAATACGAATCGGATAATGGTTTGGAAGAATTGCTGACGGTGCTGAAAAATGCTAATAAACAAAAAGAAATCGTTTTGGCTTATTTTCAAATCAGTGCCTCAGAAAAAAAGCCAATTACAGTAAAGAAGCTTACTGAAATTTCAAATGCAGGCTCAGCAGCTGTAAAATCTTTGATTGAAAAAGAAATATTTGAAGAATATTATTTGCAGCATGACCGTGTTACATTTGATGGAGAAAAAACGGAAAAGGAATTGCAGTTGAGCCAAGCGCAAGAAAAAGCTTTTTCTGAGATCAAAAACAGCTTTTTAGAGAAAGAAGTTTGCTTGCTGCATGGTGTAACTTCGAGCGGCAAGACTGAGATTTATATTAAGTTAATAGAAGAATATCTGCATACAGGAAAACAGGTTTTGTATCTCTTGCCTGAAATTGCACTTACGACACAACTTGTTTCGAGATTGCGTCTTCATTTTGGTGATAAAGTAGCTGTTTTTCATTCAAAATACAGCAATAATGAAAGAGTTGAGGTTTGGAGGCAAACGCTTGAGAATTCTCCAAAAGCACAGATTGTCATAGGAGCGAGATCGGCTTTATTCTTGCCATTTAATGATTTAGGATTATTGATTGTTGACGAAGAGCATGAGCAGACTTTCAAACAGACTGATCCTGCGCCCAGATATCATGCGAGAGATGCGGCTATAGTTTTGGCTAATTTTCATAAGGCTAAAGTTTTATTAGGCTCAGCAACGCCTAGCATCGAAACTTATTTTAACACTCAAAATGACAAATACGGATTGGTAACTCTTTCCGAACGTTATAAAAATGTTCGTTTGCCTGAAGTAATTTTAGTTGATATCAAAGACAAACATTTCAGAAAAAGAATGACAGGGCATTTTAGTGATCTTTTAATTGAAGAAATTGCAGAATCATTGTCATTGGGCGAACAAGTTATTTTATTTCAAAATAGAAGAGGATATTCACCTATAATTGAATGTTTGACTTGTGGGCATGTTCCGCATTGCCAGCAGTGCGATGTTAGTTTGACGTATCATAAACACAAAAATCAGCTTCGTTGCCATTATTGCGGGTATTCAATTGCAAAACCTACAAATTGCCACAGCTGTTCAAGTATTGATTTGACTACAAAAGGATTTGGGACAGAGCAAATTGAACAGGAATTGTCTTCGCTTTTTCCAAAAGCTAAAACAGCTAGGATGGATCAAGATACTACTCGAGGCAAGTTCGGTTTCGAAAAAATAATAGATACATTTAAAAATCGTGAAATTGATATTTTAGTCGGTACACAAATGCTAGCCAAAGGACTTGATTTTGATAATGTTGGTTTGGTTGGAATAATGAACGCCGATAATATGCTTCATCATCCCGATTTTAGGGCTTTTGAGCGTAGTTTCCAGATGATGACTCAGGTTGCGGGAAGAGCAGGAAGGTCTGAAAAACAAGGGAAGGTTGTCATCCAGACTTATAATCCTAATCATAATACAATTCAGCAGGTTACAAACCATAATTATATAGGTATGTATAAAGAGCAATTGTATGACAGGCAAATTTATAGATATCCACCTTATTTCAGAATTATAAAACTTACGCTAAAACACAAAGATTTTGACAAACTGAAGGAGGGAGCAATGTGGCTGTATCAGGTTTTGAGCCAGAATTTAGGAATGCCGGTTTTAGGTCCAGAAGAACCTGCTATAAGCAGAATTCGAAACGAATATATCAGAACTATTTTGATTAAGATTCCTCAAAATCTTCATTTAGGGAATACAAAAAAAACTATTCAGAAAATGCTGAATAGTTTTGAAGCTGTGGCCCAATACAGGGCTATAAAAGTTGTGATTAATGTAGATTTCTATTAAATAGCAATTAAGAAGAAGTTGAAAGCGCTTTTACCAGATCTTCTTTTTTGTTGCGGCTTAATGGTATTTTGGTGATGCCTATTTCAGCAAATTTGCTGTTAAAACGCTCAACCTTATCTATATTAATAATATATGATTTGTGAACACGGATAAATTTGTCTTTCGATAAATCATTTTCAAAAGATTTCATGGTAGAAAGAACCAGATTGCTGTCATCCTCGGTTACTACTCTCACGTAATCTCCAAAAGCTTCAATCCATTTTATTTTTGAAGTGAAGATTTTAAGTTTTTTTAGATTACTTTTGATGAATATATGCTCGCCTTCTTCTTCTTTGATGTCTTTTTTGAGCAGATGCATATCGATTGCTCTTTTTACAGAGGCGTTAAAGCGATCTACTGCAATTGGTTTTTGAAGATAGTCGGTAGCGTCATAGTCGAAAGCTTTTAAAGCGTATTCGGCTTTAGATGTGATAAATATAATCTGCGGTTTTGATTTTAGTCCGTCAAGGAAATCAAAGCCGTTAATAACTGGCATTTCTATATCAAGAAATATTAAATCGATATTATTTAATGAGATACAACTTTTTGCTTCAATTGCATTAGAAAAATCCCCGATTAAATGCAAGCCTGGGTGATTATTAACCAATTTGGCAATAATTGTCCTTTGTATAGAACTATCATCTACAACAACACAGTTTAGTTTCATAACATTTAAATTTAGAATAAATTCAGGATAGCAGTAGTAAATGTATTATTTTTTTGTAAAAAAAACTAAAGTTGAGGCATCTTTTTTGCATTACGACGAATAAAAGAAAAAAAATGTTGCATATATAAATTAAATGCTTACTTTTGCACCCAATTTTAACAAATAAATTTTTTATTTATGAATCATTATGAAACTGTTTTCATTTTAAATCCCGTTTTATCTGAGGTTCAGGTGAAGGAAACAGTAACGAAATTTGAAGAATTTCTTACTAGTAGAGGAGCTGAAATGGTATCGAAAGAGGATTGGGGTCTTAAAAAAATGGCTTACGAAATCCAAAACAAAAAAAGTGGTTTTTATCACTTATTCGAATTCAAAGTTCCAGGAGAAGTTCTACTTGCTTTTGAAACTGAATTTAGACGTGACGAAAGAGTTATGCGTTTCTTAACTGTAAGTTTAGATAAACATGCTATTGCGTGGGCGGAAAGAAGAAGAGCAAAATTAAAATCTACTAAAGCGTAATTATTATGTCTACAATTGAGCAATCTGCAAAAGGAAAAAAAGACGGAGATATCAGATATTTAACGCCTTTAAACATTGAAACTAACAAAACTAAAAAGTATTGCCGTTTCAAAAAATCTGGAATCAAATATATCGATTATAAAGATGCTGATTTCTTATTGAAATTCGTTAATGAGCAAGGAAAAATTCTTCCTCGTCGTTTAACTGGAACTTCATTAAAATACCAAAGAAAAGTTTCTGTAGCTGTAAAAAGAGCTCGTCACTTAGCTTTAATGCCATACGTGGCCGATTTATTAAAATAGTATAAAAATCTAGTCGCTGGTTTCTGTTAGAACAGAACCTAACTTCTAAAATATAAGGACAACAACATGGAAATTATTTTAAAACAAGACGTACAGAACTTAGGATTTAAAGATGATGTAGTATCTGTAAAACCTGGTTACGGACGTAACTTTTTAATTCCTCAAGGTTTTGCTACTTTAGCAACACCTTCTGCTAAAAAAGTTTTAGCTGAAAACCTAAAACAAAGAGCGCACAAAGAAGCTAAAATTGTTGCTGATGCAAAAGCGTTAGCAGAAACAATTAAAGCTCTTGAAATTAAAATTTCTGCAAAAGCTGGTGGAGAGAAACTTTTTGGTTCTATCACAAACATCGACATTGCTGAAGCTTTAGAAAAATCTGGAAACGTTATCGACAGAAAATTCATCACTAGTGGTATCGTAAAACGTATTGGAAAATACAATGCAAGTATCCGTTTACACAGAGATGTAATTGTTGAGTTACCATACGAAATTGTTGCTGAAAAGTAATAGTTTTAAAACCTATATTAAAATCCCGATGTAAATCGGGATTTTTTTGTTTAAAAAAAAACTGACACTAACAATTAGATTTATGGCTGAGGCTTAGAGCTTGCAGCGTAAAGTTTAAAACTTAAAGGGAAATGAAATACGCGAGATTAACAAAAGAGCAGTTTGATGAATTACATGCTGAATTTGCAAGTTTTTTGGCTACACAAGCAATAGACAGAAAGGAGTGGGAAGAACTTAAAGTTAATAAACCAGAAGTTGCAGAACAGGAACTTGATGTTTTTTCAGATTTAATCTGGGAAGGCGTATTGACTAGAGCAGAATATTTGGAGCATTTTTCTAAGAATCATATCTTTTTATTTCATTGTTTTGATACCTACATTCAATCTATTGTTTTAAAATCATTTTCTCCTGAAGTTGATTTTTTAACTAAAGACGGACTTCAATGGTTGAGTGATAATATGTTTACTGACAATATTGAAATGAAGGTAGGGAAGAAGGTGTTTACAGAGGAACGAAATTCTTCAATTTTTGAATTGATTAAACAAGGTGCTTTTTTAAGCGACGGTCAATTATTTAATCAAATTAATACTATTATCGAATCTTAATTCTAGTTTTTTTTTGAAAACGTCTAAATGGCAATCAATTTACAAATAATTGTTTGCCATTTTTTATTTTTTAACTCTTGTTTAATGTTTTTGTTAATTTTGACCCCGTATTTCTACGTGATTATTTCTAATCTTTCAATATATTGAAAAATGAACTTTTTTTTTGGGGTAAATTGCTTAAATGAACTCTTTAACAGACAATTTTGCCTTTAAAATCTGTTTAATATGTAGGATTTTACTTTATTTATATCGATTTAACATATTTTGCTTATTATTTTATCTAGTTAATAAACAGCATAGAAATTATGTTAAATGTAGCGATTTTTCTAATGTTTTGCGTCGTCCAGAGTTTTCGAATTAAAGATTTAAGAATAAATTATAAGAATTTTAGGCTTGTTTTATGTTTTTGTTTTTCCTAATTTTAGATAACAAAAGTTAAACAAAGTTTTTCTTTTGGTTTCTAAACATACAGGTAAAATTATTTTACTAATTGTTGAGATTGAAATTAGAACAATTAAATAATAACTTAATAAGTCTGCTTATGGAATTGACAATTACTTTCTTTATCAAATTTACTTTAGTTGTTTACCTTATTTTAGCTTTATTTTTTACTCTATTAAGCTTACTTCGTCTCAACGATAATTTTAATCGTTATAATATATTTAGTTTTTTGTCAAAACGTTTACCTTTTGGTTTGCTGTCTTATAATTACCCCATTGGGTGTGCTAATTGTAAGGAGTAATAATTTTATTGGATATAATGAAGATTCTAATCTAGCTTTGTAGCTTGATATTTTTAGGAATGACTAATCAACTTTCTCTAAAAAATGAATTGACTATATAGAATTCCCCAGTTCTACTTCAACTAAAAAATTTTCGTTATGAAAATTTGACCTACAACAAATCACTCCTCCGGGAAAAATGACAACAATCATTTTTCCTGAAAATGCAGAACTTATTTTGTCTCAGAGAGATCGAATTTGTTCTCCGGTATATTTTGGTATGCCGAACTCAGCATATTTTTTTTACTAAAACAGAGTTTGACAGCTTTTTTGCAAGTTGCTGTATTTTGTTTTAACTGTTTGATTTTTAATTGATTGTTTAATTGCTTAAGTGCTTGCACTTATTGCAAGAGGTGTTTTATTGTCCATTTTCTAATCTTCCAAATTATGAAAAAAAAATTTACTTTTTGTAATCTCTTTCAAAAGAGATTATTGGGACTTTTAACTTTATTCTTTATATGTACTCATGCATTCTCTCAGACTATTTGTAGACCTGTGTCTCAGACAAATAGTACGGGAGGAGGACTTTTATGTATAGGAGTAGATGTTAATAGTCCAGCCAATGCTTATGATAGTGCTGGCTTATCTACTTATGCAACTCTAACAAATGGTGTTGGATTGCTGGGATGTTTCGCCGAAGAAACAATGACTTTGAACCAAACGGCACGAGCCGGTGACCAAATTGCTATTTACTTTGGTACGGGTAATGGTTTGCTTGATTTAAGTTTACTGTCAAATGCTTCTCTTCAAGCGAAAAATTCTGGAACAAATGTAGGTTCAAGTGTGGCTTTAAACAGTCCGCTTTTGAATTTAAACTTACTAAATGGCAATACTGTTGCTGTTGCAAAGTTTCCGATAACAGGCGATACCAACCAAATTCAAGTACAGGTTGGAGGTTTAGTAAGTCTCTTGGTAAATTTAAGAATTTATGATGTTAGATTAGAATTTGCACAGCCAACTGTCTCTGGCGGTTTAACACAGACTATTTGCGCTGGAATTCCAACAACTCTTACCGCAACACCAGCTGCGGGTACTTCGCTAGCTTGGTATAGTTCTGAATTTTCGACAACAGCTTTGGCGTTAGGAAATACGTATACAACTCCTGCCTTAACAGCAAATACGACATATTATATAGGAATAACTAGAGCAGCAGGGTGCGAAGGTAATGTTCGTGTACCTGTTGTTTTAAATGTTTCTAATCCGGTTGCACCTGCAATTAGTAACACAGGACTTACTGTTTGTTCTACAGGATCTACACAGCAGACTACTTTGTCAATCGTAAATGCTGTTCCAGGAACAACTTATTCTTGGTATGCTACTTCAAATGGAGGTACCGCATTAGCAACAGGTACGACTTATTCGCCAACTGTTCCTTTAGGAACTACTCCATTTTTTGTGGAAGGTTCCATAGGAAGTTGCATTAGTCCAACTCGTACTCAGGTTAATGTAGTTTCTACAGCGGTTCCCGCTACACCAACAGTTCTGACGCAAAGTGTAACAATACAATCTGGTCAGAATGCAACTTTAAACGCCACAACTTCAGAAGTTGGGGCACAATTAAATTGGTATGAAACGGCTACTGGCGGAACTGCTGTTGCGACCAATACAGCCACTTTTACGACGCCAATTTTAACAGCTACTAAAACCTATTATGTTGAAGCGCAAAGTCCAAATGGAAATTGTGTCAGTGCAACTAGAGTACCGGTTACTGTAACGGTTCAGCCAGCTTCACTTATGGGCTGTCTTGAAGCAGGAAGTCAGCAGATTACTCAAAACGGTTTGTGTTTATTATGTAGTTCTACAAATCCAAATTTTTCTGTAGATGGAAATACAGCAACTGCAACCCGATTAACTGTACCAGTTGGGTTAGTAAACGGGTATATTCAGCAGACATTACAATTTAATAATCCTGGAAAAGCAGGAGACATTGTTGATGTTGAATTAGAATTGCCAAGCGGTTTAGCAGACGTACAATTATTAAGCGCAGTAAGTCTAGCAACATATAATGGACTAACTTATAATAACGATCGAGTTGCTATAAATAATCCTCTTATTACTTTGCAATTATTAAGTGGCAATAGATTTAGAGCAAGTGTTACGGCAGGAGCCAATTTTGATCGAGTAGAAATTCGATTAGGAGGATTGGCAACAGTTTTGACAAGTGTAGATATTTATCAGGCAGCATATAGATATAAGGTACCTACGATTACTGGAGATACAACTATTTGCAGTGGATCAAGTACAACGTTGACAGCGGCTCTTGCAGTAGGAGAAACTGTAAATTGGTATAGTGCTGCTACAGGAGGGACTTCGCTAGCTTCTACAGCTGCATTTACAACTCCTGCTTTAACTACACCAACGACTTATTATGTTGAGGTTACAAGAAATGGTTGTGTGAATAGCGAAAGAAATCCAATTCAAGTATTAATAGATAATCCTGTATTGCCTACTGTTACTGCTTCACCTACAACTATTTGTAGCGGTCAGACTACGACTTTAACTGTTCAGGCACCTGTTGCAGGTGCTACATATAATTGGTACGATGCTGCCACAGGCGGTACTTTACTATTTACAGGTAATGCTTTTACGACTCCTGTATTAACTGTAAATACATCTTATTTTGTAGAAGCTGCTATCGGTGCATGTACAACGCCAACACGCACAACAGTAAATTTGACTGTTAGTCCAATACCTGCAACACCGACTTTTACAGCATCTAATGTAATTATTCAGTCTGGTCAGAGTGCTACATTGACGATTGCGAATCCAGATTCTGGAGTACGATATAATTGGTATGATGCGGCAACAAATGGAAATCTAGTAGCTAGTAATGTTACTTCCTTTACGACTCCAATATTAACAAGTAATCAAACTTATTATGTAGAGGCTTCTGATTTAACAACTGATTGCCCTAATACAGCAAGAGGAGTGGTTACGGTTACGGTAATAGCAAATGCTAGTACTTGTTTGCAGGCTAATTCTCAAGTATCATCAAATGATGGTATATTATGTGTATTATGTGCGCCTACAGACCCAAATAATGCCGTTGATGGTGATATTACTACTTTCTCACAGCTTAGTGTACCAGTTGGTGTGGGGGCTTACTTACAGCAACAATTGATTTTTGCAAATCCAGGTTTGGCAGGAGATATCATCGATGTTGATTTAGAAGTTCCAGGAGGGCTTTTAGATATAGGGGCATTATCTAATGTTACTCTTGCCACTTATAATGGTGCCACTTATAATAATGACAGAACAGCGGTAAATGGTGGTTTATTAAACATTCAATTATTATCTGGAAATAAATTTAAAGCTAGTTTCACAGCAACAGCGGCGTTTGACCGTATAGAAGTGCGATTGGGAGGTACTGCAACTTTATTAAGTAATTTATATATTTATCAAGCGGCTTATAGATATCCAAATGCTACAATTACTGGAGCTGCAGCACCAATTTGTGCTGGTCAGACAGCTAATTTATCTGCAACTTCAGCGGGAGGAGAAACTTTTGTATGGTATGATGCTCCAACAGGAGGAAATATTGTAGCAGTATCTCCAACAGCAGCTCTATCAGCTACCACTACTTATTATTTAGAGGCAACTCGCGGAACTTGTATAAATAGCTTACGTCAAGCTGTGACAGTTAATGTTTTGCCAATACCGACTGCAGCAGATATTGTAATTACAAGTCCAGTTGAAGCGACTTGTACTGGAGAGGCGGTTTTAACCCCATCTTCTGCTATTGCAGGCGTTCAGTTCAAATATTATACAGATCAAAATAAAACTACAGAAATAGTAGACGGAAGTGTCATTGGCGGAGTAACATTCGCAAAAGATGCTCTTACTGGTGCTCTTTCATTAAGCGGTTTAACTGCTGCTGGAGCTCCTTATAATTATTATATTTCTGCATTAAATGGTGGTACTTGTGAAAACGTGAATGGAGATTTAAAACAAGTAACGGTTAATTTCCCTTCAACAACTCCTTTAACTGTTATTACTACTCCATTGCAAGCTTGTGGAAGTGCTAATTTGGTAAATGCAATCACTAATTTTGATTCCACAGGAGCTACTACTTATACTTTTTACGATCCTTCAAATAATGTTATAACTGCCGATGCGGCTGCAAATATAACAGTAAGCGGAGTTTACTCTATAGAAGCTCAAAGTGCAACAAGCACTTGCCCTTCAGCTAAACAATCTGTAACGGTAACAATTAATGCTTTACCAAGTTTGACAGTAACTACTCCGCAAGAATCTGTAAACGTTGGAACAGATGTTCCATTAAATGCAGTTTCTACGGGGACAATTACATGGTTTGATCCGCAAGGAAATCCAATTTCTGGACCTCCATTTACAACTGGTCCACTAAATATTCCGGGAATTTATACTTATACAGCTGTTGCAAGTGACGGAATTTGTACTACAACTGCAACTAAAATAATCAATGTAATTGACCTTACAAGCTGTCAAAACTTAACAGAACGAGTTTATGCTTCTGCACAATCTCAAGGTTCTATAATCACTGGAGGTGTTTCAAACGGTGCGAATGCGGTTGACGGAAATCCTCAGACATTCTCAACAATTACTACAGGTTTAGGACTTTTGGGAGTTGGTACAACATGGCAGAATTTAACTTGGTCTTCTCCTATTGCTAAAGGTACTCCAGTAACAGTAAAATTAGGTTCTGAATATAGTTTATTGGCTGTTGGCCAGAATTTATCAGTAGTTGGAACTATTGGAGGAACTCCTATCGGCGCAATGCAGCCTGTTTCTGGGTCATTGTTAAATCTGATTTCAGGAGATAATACATATGAATTTACTTTTGTTCCTTCAGATGCATCTGGACCACAAGATTATGATGGTATTCGTATTCAATTAGCCTCACTTTTAAGTGTTGCTCAAAATACAAAAGTATTTGATGCTCATTATAATAAACCTGTTACAGCAGTAACTTGTACTTCAGGAGATATTCAGGATATTTTTTATGGTGCAACAGATTTAGGAATCGGAGCAGCAACTGCATTAGTAGGAGTAAGTGATGCTTGGAATATTGCTGACAATGATGTGACTACTTTTGCAACAATGTATAGCGGAGCAGGAGTCTTAGCGGCTGCAGATTTAACAGCGCAATTTAAAACACCTTCTGTTCTTAGTGATACTTTAAGAATTGTGATTTCTAAACCGGGGACTCTTTTAAGTGTTAATGCGCTTACAGGGTTTTCAATTCAGCGCTATTTAGGAAATGTGGCAGTTGGTGCTCCAATTCAAAATACAAGTACATTGTTGAGTGTAAAATTATTGCCTGGGAATTCTTTGGCAATGGTATTAGTATCTTCTCCAACAGAAATTTACGATAGAGTTAGAATTCGTTTAGGAGGTGTTGCAGGTGTACTAGATTTTTTAAGAGTTCATACTGTAGAAAGAACAGCCAATACAACTGTCATTGGAGCAGATCCACAGAATAAAATAACGGTCTGTCCAGGATCCGATATTACGCTTCAGATACCCGAAGTGGCTTGCTCTACTTATCGATGGTACGATGCAGAAACAGGAGGAAATTTGGTTGCAAGCGGACCGACTTTTACGGTGCCAGATAATTTAACTGCAGGAATCTACAGATATTATGTGCAGCCGGTACGTTATGGTTGTGAAAATTACGCAAGAGGAGAAGTTACTGTTGAAGTGAAAGCTTCTGCTCCACTAAATGCTTTAACAGATATTACTTTGAATGGAGGAACAGCAACATCAATTTGTTCTGCTTCTGGAACTGTAACTTTAGCAACAAGCTTAAGCGGAACGCCAGTTTTAACAAATCCTGTTTACCACTGGTATCGTTTTGATGGAACAACCAGCCAGTTAATCCCAGGTGAAACGACTGCACAGTTGGTAGTAAACGGATTGGCTCCTGGAACTTATACTTATTTTGTTGGAGTGAGTTCGGATGAATTGTGTGAAACTGCAGCTGCGGACAGAAAACAAATTACATTCACTATTTTGCCTCCTTCAACAGTAAACGATATTACAGTTGACGATGTAACAGTTTGTAATGGTGTTCCGGCATCTTTAACTCCGTCAGCACCAACATTAACGAGTCCAGTATTCACTTGGTACTTAGATGCTAATAAAACACAGCCAATTACAAATGGAGCTGTAATAGCAGGAGTTACTTATGCTATAGATGCTGCCGGTGTATTAACCGCTACAGGTTTAACAAAAGCGGTAAGTCCAATAACGTATTATGTAGCTGTTGCTAGCACTAATACCTGCGAAAATTTAGCAGGAACATTGCAAGACGCGGTAATTATTATTAGTGATCCAAATACGCCAACAACTACAAATAGTACTCAGAATTTCTGTTTGTCTTCTGCGTCTACAGTTGCAAATATTCAAGTAAATGAAAGCAATGTGATTTGGTACGATGCAGCAGTAGGAGGAAACGTAATTGCTTCAACTACTCCATTAGTAAGCAGAATTTATTATGGAGCAGCAACTGATGCGGTTACTGGCTGTGAAAGCTCTGTAAGATTGGAAGTAACAGTAAATGTAAACGATCCAGGAACTCCGACTTTAGTAACTGCAGGAGTGCAAAATTTCTGTCAGGAAGATCAGCCAACATTTGCAAGCGTTCAGTTTAATGAAGCAAACATCGTTTGGTATACGGCATTAACAGGCGGAACATTGATTCCATCTACTACAGCTCTGACAACAGGCCAGTATTTTGCGGCAATCTCAGATCCGACAACAGGCTGCGAGAGCGCCACAAGATTGACAGTCGATGTGATTGTAAACGATCCGGGAACACCGACACTGGTGACTGCGGGAACGCAAAACTTCTGTCTGGCAAATGCACCGACATTTGCAAGCGTTCAGTTTAATGAAACTAATATCGTTTGGTATACAGCAATAACAGGCGGAACAGTTATAGCTCCAGCAACAGCTCTGACAACAGGCCAGTATTTTGCAGCGATTAGCGATCCGACAACAGGCTGCGAGAGCGCTGCGAGATTGACGGTCGATGTGATTGTAAATGATCCAGGAACGCCGACATTGGTGACAGCGGGAACACAAAACTTCTGTCTGGCAAATGCACCGACATTTGCAAGCATTCAGTTTAATGAAACTAATATCGTTTGGTATACAGCAATAACAGGCGGAACAGTTATAGCTCCAACAACAGCTTTGACAACAGGCCAATATTTTGCGGCAATCTCAGATCCGACAACAGGCTGCGAGAGCGCTACAAGATTGACGGTCGATGTGATTGTAAGCGATCCGGGTACGCCAACACTGCTAACAGCGGGAACGCAAAACTTCTGTCTGGCAAATGCACCGACATTTGCAAGCGTTCAGTTTAATGAATCGAACATCGTTTGGTATACAGCAATAACAGGGGGAACAGTGATTGCGCCAACAACAGCCTTGACAACAGGCCAATATTTTGCGGCAATCTTAGATCCGACAACAGGCTGCGAGAGCGCTACAAGACTAACAGTCGATGTAATTGTAAATGATCCTGGAACGCCGACATTGGTGACAGCGGGAACGCAAAACTTCTGTCTGGCAAATGCTCCGACATTTGCAAGCATTCAGACAAACGAGACTAATATCATTTGGTATACAGCTTCGACAGGCGGAACAGTAATTGCACCGACAACAGCTTTGACAACAGGCCAGTATTTTGCAGCAATCTCAGATCCGACAACAGGCTGCGAGAGCACTACAAGACTGACGGTCGATGTGATTGTAAATGATCCGGGTACGCCAACATTGGTGACTGCGGGAACACAAAACTTCTGTCTGGCAAATGCACCGACATTTGCAAGCATACAGTTTAATGAAACTAATATCGTTTGGTATACAGTAATAACAGGCGGAACAGTTATAGCTCCAACAACAGCTTTGACAACAGGCCAGTATTTTGCGGCAATCTCAGATCCTACAACAGGCTGCGAGAGCGCTATAAGATTGACGGTTGATGTGATTGTAAGCGATCCGGGAACGCCAACACTGGTGACTGCTGGAACTCAAAACTTCTGTGTGGCAAATGCTCCGACATTTGCGAGCGTTCAGTTTAATGAAATTAATATCGTTTGGTATACAGCTTCAACAGGCGGAACAGTAATTGCTCCAACAACAGCCTTGACAACAGGACAGTATTTTGCGTCAATCTCAGATCCGACAACAGGCTGTGAAAGTGCTTCAAGATTAACTGTTAACATAACTGTGTCAGATCCTGCAACACCAACAACAAACGCTTCGGCACAAACGTTTTGTACAGGAGCAAATCCGACAGTGGCTAATATTCAAGTGAATGAAAGCAATGTAGTTTGGTATACAACTCAAACAGGAGGAACAGCTTTAGCTTCTACAGCTGCGCTAACTACGCAAACTTATTTTGGAGCAATTAAGGATCCGGTAACAGGATGCGAAAGCAGTATAAGATTACAAGTAGCTGTAACGGTTGGTAATACAATAAACCCAACAACAAACAATACAGCGCAGACTTTTTGTTCTGGAAACTCTCCGACAATTGCAAATATTCAAGTAAACGAAAGCAATGTAACATGGTATACAGCTGCAACTGGAGGAACAGCAATTCCTGTAGGAACGGCTCTTACTTCTGGAATATATTTTGGAAATATTGTTGATCCAGCAGGTTGCGAAAGCTCAACTCGTCTTCAGGTAACAGTGACAGTAATCGATCCAAGTCCAACGCCGACGACAGCTAATACAACTCAAAACTTCTGTACTTTAAATTCGCCAACTGTGGCAAATATTCAAGTAAACGAAGCAAATGTTGTTTGGTATAGCACAGCAACAGGAGGAACAGCAATTCCGCCAACAACAGCGCTTGTTACAGGCACCTATTATGGAGCAGTTTCAAGTGCTATAGGTTGCGAAAATCCAGTAAGATTGGCTGTTACGGTAAATGTAAATTCACCAAGTGTAATTACAACACCAAGAACAACACAGACATTCTGTTTATCTGCTTTGCCAACATTAGCTAATATTTTGGTAAACGAACCAAATGTGGTTTGGTATGCATCTGCAACTGGTGGAACTCCATTAGCAAATACCACTCCGCTTACGGCAACTACTTATTATGCAGGGGCGTTAGCTAATACTTTTAATGGTTGTGATAACGGACCAAGATTAGGAATTACCATTGCATTTGAAAATGATGCTGCAGTTCAACTTACTTCTACAGATGATACTCCATGTGTATTCAAAGGTGTAACTTATTCAATTGCAAATGGAAAATCCAATTATGTATGGACTATTAACGGAGGTACTATTATTTCAGGAGGTGGTACAAACGATGGATCTGTAACCGTTTCTTGGTCAGACATCGGACCAGGAACAGTAACAGTAGCTTATGTTAACAATTGTGACGAAAGAACAATGAAGACTTTAAATGTTACTGTAGCAAGCTGTTCAGATTTAACGATTACTCATACAGTTGATAATCCAACTCCAAATTTTGGTGATCAGGTAACCTTTACTATCACAGTGAACAATGTAGGAGAAGGCGATTTCATAAATACTATTGTAAGTGATTTACTTCCTAGCGGTTTGCAATTAGTTAGTTCATCTGCAACATCAGGAACATATGATCCAGCGACGCAGCTTTGGACAATACCAACGCTAAATGCAGGTCAGAGTGTAGTATTAACAATTGTTGCAGAAGTATTGCCAAACGGTAATTATACAAGTGTAGCAACTGTGGAAACTTCAACTCCTTTAGATGTTGATGCTTCAAACAATTCAGCTTCAGTTACATTAGAACCAATTTGTCTTACTGTTTACAATGAGTTTACTCCAAATAATGATGGCAAAAACGATTTGTTCAGAATTGACTGTATTGAATCTTATCCAAACAACGAGCTGAAAGTGTTTAATAGATACGGTGCATTAGTGTATAGTAAAGCACATTATGAAAATGATTGGAACGGAACAGCAAATGTATCCGGTGTAGTTAATAGAGGAGATATGCTGCCAACAGGTACTTATTTTTATGTGATAACCATTGGAGATGGAACGGTTAAAAAAGGCTGGTTGTCTATCATGAGATAACCCACTTCTATTAATCATCTAATTAATTAAACTAAATAAGTATCGTTATGAAACTATATATAAAATCATTAGAAACATATTTAATTTTAATATGTTCTTTTATTACGGTTTGCGCTTCGGCACAACAAGATCCCGAATATACGCAGTATATGTATAACACTATGGCGGTAAATCCAGCGTATGCTGGATCTACCGGAACCATAGAGGCAGCACTTTTATATCGTTCGCAATGGGCAGGAATGCCAGGCGCTCCAGAAACACAATCTTTTTCTGTTCATTCTCCACTTAGAAATGAAAAACTAGGAGTAGGTTTAAGCGTTGTAAATGATAAAATTGGGCCTTCAAATGAGCTGTATCTGGATGGAAATTTCTCTTATTCAATACCTCTTGGCTACGAACAAAGATTGGCGTTTGGTGTAAAAGCGGGTACAAGGATGTTAAACATCGATTGGTCTAAAGGGAGATATTACGATGATGATGATGTTTTGTTAAATCAGAACATTAACAATCAGATGAAATTAGCAGTAGGAGCAGGGGTTTACTATTATACAGAAAAATGGTATGTGGGATTCTCTATTCCGAGTTTTATTCAGAATGATTACTATGACGATGTTCGTGAATCTATTGATTATGATCGTATGCATTACTATTTAATGGGAGGTTATGTTTTTGATTTGAATCCAAATTTGAAATTTAAACCAGCATTTTTAGTGAAAGCAGTAAGCGGGGCTCCCATCACTGCAGACATATCAGCAAATTTCATGATTCAAGAAAAGTTTGTTATAGGAGGAGCGTATCGAACAGATGATTCGATAGCTATACTGGCAGGTTTTCAAATTTCACCAAGTTTCTTTCTTGGATATTCTTTTGATTACACTGTAAGCGAATTGAACAAATACAACGATGGTTCTCACGAATTCATCTTGCGTTATCAATTTGTTCAAAAACAAAGTAAAATTAAATCTCCTCGATTCTTCTAAAAACAAAACTTATGAGAAAACTATATATCCTATGTTTAATTTTGAGCGTTACGTCTAGTTTCGCTCAAAAAACTAACTTAAAGAAAGCTGATGCTTTGTTTAGAAGCTTTTCTTATCTGGATGCTTCCAAAGCTTACGAAGAATGTTTGCAAAACATAAAAGATCCATCAGCGCAGACTTTGAAGAATGCGGCAGATTCTTATTATTTTATTTCTGATTCTAGAAATGCACTAAAATGGTATAAAAAATTATATGAAGTGCAGGGAAATAATCTGACTGATATTTACTATTTGCGTTACATTCAATCTATGAAAGCAGTTATGGATTATGATGAGGCAGATAAAATCACAAAAGAATACCTGAATAAAAAAGGAGATAAAGCAGAAATTAACCGATATGTTGCCCAAAAGAAGTACATGGACAGCGTTGCGAAGGCAAAACCTCTTTTTACCATTAAAAATTTAGATATTAATACGAGTAAATCAGATTTTGGAGCTACATTTTTCAAAGATAACATCGTATTTACATCGGCTCGCGATACGACGAAGTTTAGTGAGAAATTGTATACTTGGAACAATCAGCCTTTTCTAAATCTGTATATCGCAGAAAGAAATCCGGCAGATGGAAGTTTATTCAACGAAACGGTTTTTCTTCCAAATGTAATGACTAAATATCACGAAGCAACTGCAAGTTTTGACAGTCAGGGAAAAACGATTTATTATTCGACCAATATTGTAAAGAAAAACAAATTGGTTGTTGATGAAGCGAGGGTAAATAATTTCCAGATTGTCAAAGGATCCATCGTCAATAATAAATTAGAAAATCCAGAAAAAGTGTTTTTTGATAGTGACGATTATTCTGTTGGACATCCGTCATTAAGCGAAGATGGAAAATTGCTTTTCTTTGCTTCAGATATGCCAGGCGGACAAGGAGAAACCGATTTGTACATGGTAAAAATTGCGGCAGACGGCACAATGAGTTCGCCTCAGAATCTCGGCACTAATATTAATACTATTGGGAATGAGGTGTTTCCATTCTTTCAAAACGGAGTTTTATATTTTTCTTCTGATGGGCACTACGGTTGGGGAGATTTGGATGTTTACGAAAGTAAGCTTCAGGCAGATGGAACTTTTTCAGTGCCAAAAAACCTTGGAGCACCTATCAATAGCAACAAAGACGATTTTTCTTTTATCATTGACAAAACAGATGCTTACGGCTATTTCTCTTCAAATAGAGCAGGAGGTAAAGGAGACGATGATATTTATTCTTTCGTAAAAGGAAAACCAGTTTGCAACCAAAGTATTTCTGGAATGGCAATAGATCGTAAAACGAAAAAACCTTTAGCAGATGTTACTATAATGGCGTACAACTCTTTTAGTGAAGTTTTAGGCGAAACCAAAACAAATTTTGATGGAAAATATGCTATCGAAGTTCCTTGTAACAAAGTAGTCAAAATGATTGCTGCAAAACCAAATTACAGTAGCGACGATAAAACTGTGGAAACCACCGATCAGAATGGAGGCGAAATAAAAGATGTCAATTTTGAGCTGAGCAATTACGATGATTTGGTTGTTAAAAAACAAGGAGTAGAAAAAGTAGATGTAAACCCGATTTATTTTGATTACGATAAGTATGACATTACGCCAAAAGCAGTAGAAGAATTATCTAAGGTTGTGTTCATCATGCAGAAATTCCCAAACATCAGAATCAAAATTGAATCTCATACCGATTCGCGCGGAAAAGATTCGTACAACTTGAAACTTTCAGACAATAGAGCAAAATCAACTCGAGATTATATCCTTTCGCAAGGCATAGATGCTTCTAGAATTGAAAGTGCCATTGGGTATGGAGAAACCCGATTAATTAATAAATGCAAAAATGGTGTAAAATGTTCTGAGGAAGAACATCTCTTAAATAGACGTTCAGACTTTATCATTATTCAAAAATAATTTTATATTTTCGCTGTAAAATATTGATTTTCAGTTAAAAATATAAAACGTCGAAACCATTTGGAAGTTGGTTTTTTTTAATTCTTTTTTAAGAATAATGGACAAGGAGAAAATCAGACTGCATGAATTTGCAGTCTGATTTTTGATTTCTAAAACTTTTATTTTTTCTGCATTGTAACAAAAATAAATTCTAATTTTGATATTCAGTTTTTCATCACAATAATCTGCAATATTTTACAATTTATGAGCATTCAAGAGACTATTCAAGCATTACGAAATGAACTTAATCAACACAACTATAATTACTATGTGTTAGACAATGCCACAATTTCAGATTATGATTTTGATATTAAATTAAAAGAACTTCAGGATTTAGAAGATAAACATCCAGAGTTTTTTGATGAAAACTCGCCAACACAAAGAGTAGGTGGAGCTGTTACCAAAAATTTCAAAACAGTTGCGCATCAGTATAGAATGTATTCTTTGGATAATTCTTATTCTAAAGAAGATCTTTTGGATTGGGAAAACCGTATTCAAAGAGTTTTAGGGAATGTTGACTTGCAATACACTTGTGAGCTAAAATATGATGGAGCTTCGATAAGCATTACTTACGAAAACGGAAAATTAGTTCAAGCCTTGACACGTGGAGATGGTTTTCAAGGAGATGAGGTCACTACTAATATAAAAACTATAAAATCAGTTCCTTTACATTTGAAAGGAAATTATCCAGATAAATTTGATATTCGAGGCGAAATAATTCTGCCATTTGCTGGTTTTGAAAAGATGAATCAGGAATTAATCGAAATTGGCGAAACACCTTATTCAAATCCAAGGAACACAGCTTCAGGAAGTTTAAAATTGCAAGACAGCGCTGAGGTTGCCAAACGTCCGCTGGAGTGTCTTCTTTATTTTGTGACAGGGAATAATTTGCCATTCAAGACTCAATATGAAGGATTGGAATTGGCTAGAAGCTGGGGCTTTAAAGTGCCTATGGAAGCAAAACTAGTCAACAGTATGGATGAGGTTTTTGACTTTATTGATTATTGGGATACGCACCGCCATAATTTACCTTATGAAACTGATGGAGTTGTGATAAAGGTCAATAGTATCCAGCATCAGGAAGAATTAGGGTATACAGCAAAATCACCACGTTGGGCAATTGCTTACAAATTCAAATCAGAACAAGTTTCAACTGTATTAAAATCAATTTCATATCAAGTCGGAAGAACTGGAGCTATAACACCAGTGGCGAATTTGGAGCCTGTACAGCTTGCAGGTACCATTGTAAAAAGAGCTTCTCTTCATAATGCCGATCAAATTGAAAAATTAGACATCAGAATAAACGATACTGTTTTTGTTGAAAAAGGAGGAGAAATCATTCCAAAAATCATTGCAGTAGATTTAGAAAAACGTCCTGAAAATTCAGAACCAACGCATTATATTGCGTATTGTCCAGAATGCCACACCGAATTGGTTCGAAATGTTGGTGAAGCCAATCATTATTGCCCTAATTTCTACGGATGTCCTCCGCAAATTATCGGAAGAATCCAGCATTATATTTCAAGAAAAGCAATGGATATTGAAGGACTTGGAGGTGAAACTGTCGCTTTATTATTTAAAAATGGTTTGGTGCACAATTATGCAGATTTATATGAATTGAAAGTTGACGATATTCTGCATTTGGAAAGAATGGCTCAGAAATCTGCAGAAAATTTGGTAAATGGAGTTCAGAAATCAAAAGAAATTCCGTTTGAGAGCGTCTTGTTTGCGCTTGGAATCCGTTTTGTGGGAGAAACTGTGGCTAAAAAACTTGCCAAACATTATAAGAATATCGATGCTTTAGCACAAGCTTCTTTAATGGATTTAGTTTTAGTTGATGAAATTGGAGAAAGAATCGCCAAAAGTGTTGTCGAATTCTTCGAAAATGAAGAAAACCGAAAAATTATTGAGCGTTTAAAAAGTTATGGAATCCAATTTGAAATTGAAGAAAAAATAAACCCAAATGCTACTGATAAATTTGTTGGAAAAACTTTTGTGGTTTCTGGCGTTTTCAGTCAATTTTCTAGAGACGAATTAAAGAAAACCATAGAAGATAACGGAGGGAAAGTAGGAAGCTCAATTTCTGCAAAAACAGATTTTGTAGTGGCAGGAGATAATATGGGACCAGCAAAACTGGAAAAAGCAACAAAGCTAAACATCCCTATATTATCAGAAGAAGATTTTATAAACAAACTGAATGAAGCTTAATAAACCGTCATTAATTTTGTTCTTTTTTGCCTTGTTGTGTACAATTATTTTTGATTGGACTCAGCAAGAAGTTTTTGCGACATACTCAAAAGCGATTGTTCTTCCTGCTATTTTTATTTATTATTTAATTAGCAGCGAGTTCGAAATAAAAAAAACAGAAGGTGTCATTTTTCTCTTTTGTTTTGTTGGACAAGTTTATGATTTGATGGATGTAGAAAGTTCCGAACTAGGAGGAGTGCTTTGCTTTCTGGCGGTATATAGCTTAATTGTTACCTTATTTATTAGGGAACATGAACCGATAAAACTAACTAAACGAGATATTTTGCCAATTTCTATTGTAGTTGTTTTTATAGTGTATTTATTGATTTCTGTTTTGAGTCTGCAGCTTGACAGTATGAGAAAATTTATTTGGATTTACACTGTATACGGAATCGTTTTGAGTGTATTAAGCTATTTCTGCTTCGTAAGCTACATCACAAAAGGAACGCATATCGCTTTATTGATGTCTCTGATGGCAATAAGCTATATCTTTTCTGATATCTTTTACATTTTTAATGAATATTTCTCGTATTCGGTCGTTCTAGTCCTAATACGAGATACAACTCAAATTCTAGCTTATTTCTTTATGGTAGAATACTTTTTAGAAAAAGCTAGAATTCAAAAAAAGACTACACTACAATAGTGGCGCTTTGGTTGGTATGAGCTTTATCTTTGTCAAAATAGAAATCGATGCGGCCTAAATTGATTCCGTAGCATCCTACTTGATTTACCAATACATCTTTTCCAGCCTTGTTCTTTACAACTGTAGGTTTGTCTAAGAAGGTATGAGTATGTCCTCCAATAATCAGATCTATATCTTGAGTTTGTGCGGCAAATGTCAAATCACTAATTTTCGTTGGCTCATCTTTGTATTTGTAACCTAAATGCGAAAGACAAATTACCAAATCACATTTCTGTTCTTGTTTTAAAAGTTTTGTCATATCTTGAGCAACTTCAACAGGATTGTTATAAACTGTTTCTAGGTACAATTTTTTGTCTACCAAACCTTGAAGCTCAATTCCAACGCCGAAGACACCAACTTTAATTCCGTTTTTATTGAAGATTTTGTACGGTTTAACATGTCCGTCCATAACGGTATTTTTGAAATCATAATTAGAATTGATAAAATCGAAACTCGCATGCGGAAGCTGAGCATACAATCCGTCAAGACCATTGTCAAAATCGTGGTTTCCAATTGTTGAAGCATCATATTTCATCATGCTCATCAATTTAAATTCCAATTCACCTCCATAATAATTGAAATAGGGTGTTCCTTGAAAAATATCACCTGCGTCTAACAAAAGCACATTTGGATTTTCTCTACGAATAGTTTCAATCAAGGCAGCACGACGAGAAACGCCTCCTTTATTAGGATTACGTGGGTCATCAGCAGGAAAAGGATCAATGTGGCTGTGCACATCATTTGTATGTAGAATTGTTAGATGCTTAATGTCGTTACTTTCAAAACTGCTCAAAGACAATCCTAAACTTAGTAGGGCAGTACTTGCTGCTGTTTTTTCGATAAACTCTCTTCTTTTCATTTTATATGTTTTTTTGCCAGAGGCGCTATGTCGTTTTAATTTTTTTAGCCACCAATTTCATGAATTAACACGAATTGGTTTTTCAATCATTTAAAAATTTGTGCAAATTTGTGTAATTCGCGGCAAACTCTTTTATTCTTCTGTTATTCTGATATTTTTTGGAGCAACAACTGTGTCTACTTCTTTAAAATAATCAATCAAAACATCTCTAAGTTTGTAGTTTAAGTCAAACTTTTGAGTGCTTTTTGCAAAGAAAGTCATGCTGTCGCCTCCATTTGCCAAATAGTCATTTGTAGCAACATAATACGTTTTGTTTAGATCAAGCGGTTTACCTTGAACCATTATATCTTTTGCCTTGTTGTCTTTTGTAATAGTAAACGTCATTCCAGACAAAGGCTGAGGTTTTTTCTCCTTAATAATATAAGAAGCAATATCTAAGATTTGATCACCTTTTAAAGCCATCACAACCAAACTGTTTTCAAACGGCATAATTTCAAAAGCTGTTCTAGTGGTAACATTTCCTTTAGGAAGAATAGCGCGAATACCGCCATGATTTAAAAGACATACATCAATATCTTTCTTTTCGCGTGCATTAAAAACGATGTTTCCTCTTTGTATACAAACATCTGCCATTAAGCTTCCAATGCCAGTTTGCCACTTTCCCGTGCTTTTGTCAAGAGTCTCAGGGCAATACGCCAATACATTATCCAAATCCTTATTAATGTGATCGCGATAAGGTTTAATAAAATTTTCAATTTCAGCTGTTTCGCCAGCTTTTTCACTAACAGGAAGCTGTTTTCCCTCAATTTTAGTTAAATTGTAGTTTTTTGTACTACACGAAGAGATTGAAAAAAGTGTTAAGAATATAACAAAAAGTTTTAAAAATCCGTTATACTTTTTTAGTTTTACCATTTTAAATGCAACTTAAATAATTAATTTTGTAATCTGGTAAAAGTACTATGTTTTTGAATTATATAAAGGAGTTTTTTGTAAAAAAATCATTAAATGTTAATTTAAATAATGAAAAAAGCGAAGTATTTACTAAAAACGTTCAAACAATTGGTTTATTGATAGATGAGAGCACTTTTGAATATTCAGAAGCCGTAATAAAAGAGTTAGCGCTCCACGGAATTGCTTTAGAAAATATAAAAGTTCTTGCCTACAAAGAAAAATTTAAGGAAAAAGAAGCCTATTCGCGTCCAACTTTTGGTAAAAAACACATCAATTGGAACGGAGAAATTACAGAAGGTTTCTTAAATGAATTTATAAATTCAGAATTTGATCTTTTGCTAAGTTACTACGATATTGAAAATGTTTTTTTAATGTTGGTAACCAGCAATTCAAAAGCTAAATTTAAAGTCGGATTTTCCGCTGTAGATCAAAATCTGAACCGATTGACAATTAGTACAGAATTAGGGAATTATAAACTATTCATTTCAGAATTGTTTCGGTATTTAAAAAATATAAAATAAATTTTAATTAATAATATGCAATCATTAATAGGTACGGGTGTTGCGCTTGTAACGCCATTTAAAAAAGATTTTTCTGTTGACATCGAAGCTTTACAGCGTATTGTAAACTTTTCTATAGATGGTGGAGTGGAGTATCTTGTTGTGATGGGAACAACAGCTGAAAATGCGACCCTTACAGCAGAAGAGAAAGAATTGGTTATAAAGACTGTAATCGATGTGAATAAAGGAAGACTGCCTCTAGTTTTAGGAGTTGGAGGTAATAATACTATGCAGATTGTAGAAGAGTTAAAAACAAGAGATTTTTCTGCTTTTGAAGCGATATTATCTGTTTCTCCATATTATAATAAACCTACTCAGGAAGGAATTTACCAGCACTTTAAAGCAATTGCTGAAACTTCTCCAATTCCTGTAATCCTATATAATGTTCCAGGTAGAACGGCAAGCAACATGCTTCCTTCGACAGTGGTGCGTTTGGCTAACGATTTTAAAAATGTTGTAGCAATTAAAGAAGCTGCTGGAGATATGGCTCAGGCAATGCAGATTATTAAAAATGCTCCAAAAGATTTCTTGGTGATTTCTGGAGATGATATGCTGGCGCTTCCAATCGTTTTAGCGGGTGGAGCAGGAGTTATTTCTGTAATCGGACAAGGTTTTCCTAAAGAATTTTCAGAAATGATTCGATTAGGATTGAATAAAAAAGCAGCAGACGCTTTCAAAACACATTACTTTTTATCAGACAGTATCGATATGATTTTTGAGCAGGGGAATCCAGCTGGAATCAAACAAATCTTCCAAGCACTTGGAATTGCTGAGAATACTGTTCGTCTTCCATTGGTATCTGTTGATGATTCTCTAGCAACAAGACTTAATGAGTTTGTAAAAAACAGCATTAAATAATTGTTAAAGTGTTAGTATTTTAAGATACTAAAAAATTATTTTGCAGTAGCTAAATTAATAACTAAATTTGCCACCGAAACTTCGGTGCAATTTCACTTTGGCATAATTGTCTGAGAGATTGTAATAACAGTAAGGAAATGAAAAAAATACTATCGCTATTAATTGTTGTAACTCTTTTTTATTCTTGTGGAGAATATCAAAAAGCGTTGAAAAATGAAGATGTTGCAGCAAAATTTGAAATGGCAACAAAAATGTATGATGCCGGTAAATACACAAAAGCGATTCGTCTTTTTGAGCAATTAGCCACTTCTTACCGAGGAAAACCTCAGGCAGAAAAGCTTTTTTACATGTTTTCACAATCGTATTACAAAACAAAACAATATTATCTAGCTGGTTATCAGTTTGAAGCATTTGTTTCGGGTTATCCAAGAAGTGAAAAAGTACAGGAAGCTGCGTTTTTAGGGGCATATAGCTATTCTAAATTATCGCCAGTTTACAGCTTAGATCAGGCAGATACAGTAAAAGCATTGGAGAAATTACAGGCTTTTATTGATAATTATCCAAACTCAGAATACATTCCTCAAGCAAACGAGGCTGTACAAAAACTGAACGGAAAATTAGAGAAAAAAGCATATGAAAATGCTAAAGGATACAATACAATTTCAGATTATAAATCGGCAATAATAGCTTTTGATAACTTTATAGCTGATTTTCCTGGAACGCCTTTAAAAGAAGATGCATTGTTTTATAAATACGATTCAGCATATCAATTGGCCATTAACAGTGTTCCTTCAAAAATGGAAGAGCGTCTGCATGTTGCGCAAACCGCTTATGCTAATCTGTTGAAGTTTAAAAGCGATACAAAATACAAAGAAAAGGCAGACGAAATGAATGCCAGAGTTGAAACAGATTTACAAAAATTTACTAAATAAAATAAAGTCATGGATTTAAAAAAGACGAATGCTCCTGTAAACACAATAACTTACAACAAAACAGTTATTGAAGAGCCAACAGGAAATGTGTATGAGGCAATTACCATTATGGCTAAAAGAGCAAATCAAATTAATTCAGAGATTAAAAAAGAATTGACTGAAAAATTAGAAGAGTTTGCTACTTATAATGATAGTCTAGAAGAAGTTTTTGAAAATAAAGAACAAATTGAAGTTTCTAAATTTTACGAAAAATTACCAAAACCACACGCTTTAGCTGTTCAAGAATGGTTAGACGGTAAAACTTACCACAGAAGTTCAAACAAATAATAGTACAATGTCAGTTTTAAACGGGAAAAAGATTTTACTGGGTGTTTCCGGTGGAATTGCAGCCTATAAAACAGCCACTTTAGTACGACTTTTTATAAAAGCAGGTGCACATGTCCAAGTGATCATGACACCTGCTTCTAAGGATTTTGTAACCCCACTTACATTATCTACTTTATCAAAAAATCCAGTACATTCAAGTTTCTTTAATCAAGATGATGAAGATGAGGTTTGGAACAATCATGTAGAATTGGCTCTTTGGGCAGATTTTATGCTGGTTGCGCCTGCTACTGCAAATACTTTGTCTAAAATGGCGACGGGAAATTGCGATAATCTTTTAATTGCTACCTATTTATCGGCAAAATGTCCAGTTTATTTTGCACCTGCAATGGACTTGGATATGTACAAGCACCCTTCAACTTTATCTAGCTTTACTGCATTAAAACAGTATGGAAACATTATGATTCCTGCTGAAAGCGGAGAATTGGCTAGCGGTTTATCTGGAGAAGGCCGAATGGCTGAACCTGAAAATATTGTTGCTTTTTTAGAAGCTGATTTAGAGAGCAAGTTGCCGCTAAAAGGAAAAAAAATACTAGTTACAGCTGGTCCAACATACGAAGCGATAGATCCTGTGCGTTTTATTGGAAATCATTCTTCTGGTAAAATGGGATTTGATATTGGCAATGAAGCGGCGAGCTTAGGAGCAGAAGTATTTTTGATTGCAGGTCCGACTCATTTAAAAGCTAAAAATAGTCTAATAAAAGTGGTTGATGTTGTTTCAGCTCAAGAAATGTATGATGCTTGTCATTTGTATTTTAATGAAGTTGACGCGGCAATTGCAGCCGCAGCTGTTGCGGACTACAGACCTAAATTTGTTGCAGATCAGAAAATTAAGAAAACCACAGAAGAATTTTCAATAGAGCTGGAAAAAACAAAAGACATACTGTCTTCTTTGGGTGCCATCAAAAAAAATCAGTTTTTAATCGGATTTGCTTTAGAAACCGAAAATGAAATTGAAAATGCTAAGTTGAAAATTCAGAAAAAAAACTTAGATTTGATTGTTCTAAATTCCTTACAAGATAAAGGTGCCGGTTTTAAGAAAGATACCAATAAAGTAACGTTTATTGATAAGAATTTTGAAATTGAGCCAATGGAATTGAAATCAAAAGAATCTGTAGCGGCTGATATTTTGAATAAGGTTATTCAGCATTTTTCAAAATCATCAATTTAAAATATACGCCGGAAACATAATTTGGAAGCAATTTATGTTTGTAAATTAAATATTTAGACGATTATGAATAAATTAGTTACGCTATTAGTGTTTTTAAGCTTTGGTTTTGTACAAGCTCAACAGCTAAATTGTACAGTAACTATCAATACAGAACGTCTGACAAATCCAAATAATCAGGTCTTTAAAACACTTCAGACTGCTTTATCTGAATTTGTAAATAAAACAGATTGGACGGGATCAGTTTTAAAACAAAACGAGAGAATAAACTGTTCTATGTATATTACTTTGTCATCAAATAGTTCAGATCAGTTTACAGGAACCATTCAGGTTCAATCTTCAAGATTGATTTTTAATTCTACTTATTCTTCTCCTGTTTTAAATTATAACGATAAAGATTTTAACTTTAGATATACAGAATACGAGCCATTGCTGTTTAATCCAAATACTTACGATTCAAATTTGGTTTCTGTAATCTCTTTTTATTGTTATATGATTTTAGGTATGGATGCTGACACTTTTCAAATGGGTGCAGGAAATCCATATCTTCAAACCGCTCAGAATATTGCAAATGTAGCACAACAAGGCGGATTTAAAGGGTGGAATCAATCAGACGGATTACAAAATCGTTATTATTTGATTAATGATATGATCGCGCCAACTTATAGCGATCTACGCCAAACAACTTATGCTTATCATACAGGATTGGATGCAATGACATTGGATCAAAAAGTTGCAAAAGAAAAAATAAAAAATGCTTTGCTGTTAATAGGAAAACTAAATTCAGTAAAACCAAATGCTTTTATAATTCGAGTTTTCTTTGACGCAAAATCAGATGAAATTGTTTCTATTTTTTCTGGTGGACCAAGTATTCCAATTACAGATTTAACGGATGTTTTGAATAAAGTTTCGCCGTTAAACTCTACCAAATGGTCACAGATTAAATACTAATCTCGTTTCTTTTTACAATCTTTTATTTATCATTATAACTTTTATTTTTACCAAATCGCCCTATGATTACATCACTGTCAATTAAAAATTATGCTCTTATTGAAAAGCTAGTCATAGATTTTTCTAAAGGTTTTTCTATAATAACAGGTGAGACAGGTGCAGGAAAATCGATTATTTTGGGAGCTATCGGTCTTGTTTTGGGAAAGAGAGCAGATCTTACTTCATTAAAAAATAAAGAAGAAAAATGTGTTATTGAAGCACAGTTTGAAATCGGAAAATACAATTTAAAAGATTTTTTTGAGGCTAATGATTTAGATTATGAAGATGATACAATCATAAGAAGAGAAATTCTTCCTTCTGGTAAATCTCGTGCTTTTATAAACGATAGTCCTGTAAATCTTCAGGAATTGCAAGATTTAAGTTTGTATTTAATTGATATTCATTCGCAACAGCAAACTCAGGAACTTTCTGATGAGAGCGTTCAGTTTAAGATTATAGATGCTATTGCTAATAATTCAGAAATAATCGCTGAATATCAAAAACTGCTGAAATCTTATAAATCAGATAAATCTAAGTTAAACGCATTGCTTAAAAAACAAAGTGATGCAAGCAAGGAACAAGAATACCATACATTTTTATTAAATGAATTGGTTGCAGCACAGTTAAAATCTGGAGAACAAGAAGAATTAGAGGCTGACTACGAAAAACTGAATAATGTTGAGATCATTAAAGAATCTCTTGATAAATCTTTAGCCATTGCCAATGAAGAACAATTTGGTGTTTTTCATAATTTGAATGAAATCAAAAATGCATTGCAAAAAGTGGCTCCTTTTTCGCCAGAATATCAAAATCTATTCGAAAGAATTACAAGTTTGACTATTGAGTTTGATGATATTTCTAAAGAATTGGAAAACTGTTCAGAGAAATTATTAAATGATCCTGCACAGTTAGAATTGATAAATCAAAAATTACAGCTGATTTATAATTTGCAGAAAAAACATCAGGTGAGTTCTGTAGATGATCTTCTTCAAATCCAATCAGATTTGGGTAATTCTTTATTGGAATTGGATAATATGGATGAAGAGATTGCTTCTTTGTCTAAAATTATCGAAGAGAAAGCAGCTGAATTAGATAATTATGCATCGAAAATACATGAAAACAGAGTAAATGCAATCCCGAATCTATCAGCGCAATTGGTTGCTATTTTAGAAACATTAGGAATGCCGAATGCTCGTTTTAATATGGAATTGCAACCTTCTGAAACTTATTTCCAAAATGGAAAAGACGAATTGCAATTTTTATTCTCTGCCAATAAAGGAACTGATTTTGGTTTGCTGAAAAAAGTAGCTTCAGGAGGGGAGATGTCTCGTATAATGCTGGCTGTGAAAGCAATTTTGGCTAAATATTCAAAATTACCAACCTTAATTTTTGACGAAATTGATACAGGAGTTTCTGGAGAAATTGCAATTAGAATGGGAGAGATTATGAAAGAAATGAGTACAACGATGCAGATATTTGCTATTACTCATTTGCCTCAAATTGCAGCAAAAGGAGATTCTCACTTCAAGGTTTCTAAATCGACTATTGGCGATGATACACAGTCTGAGTTAAAGCTTTTAGCTCAAGAAGATCGAATTATAGAGATTGCTCAAATGTTGTCAGGAGCTAATATTTCCGACTCGGCTTTAAATCACGCAAAGGAATTATTGAATTAAAACAGAGAAATGGAAAGTTTGAGTTTTTACGAAAATCAGTTTATAAAAGCAGATTCGTTAATTTCTGAAGGAAATTCGGCAGATGCAAAAGAACTGTTGGAAGAAATTTTATCGCAATATCCTGATTTTGGCAAAGCCCATAATCATCTGGGATGGATTTATTATAACAAGCTAAGTGATTACGAAAGAGGAATCTATCACTATAAATTGGCTATGAAATTTGATCCTAAATATCCTGCTCCATACTTAAATTATACGTATTTGCTGATTGATATTGGCCGTTATGCCGAGGCAAAAGAGCATATTAATTTTACATTGGCTACATTAGAAAATGCTGATAACTCTTCTTATAACAGTGAATTAGGAAGAATGGCGGAATACGAAAACCAATATATTGTGGCTTATGGGTATTATAAAGAAGCTGTGAAAAACGCATTAAACCCAAATTTTATTGACAATATGAAGGCCAATATGAAAAGGGTTAAAGATAAAATGTCTATTTTTGAAAAATTAAAACTGAAATTGAAATAATACAAAAAAAAAAAATAATTGCAAGATGATTATAGAACCTAGAATGAGAGGATTTATTTGTTTGACTGCCCACCCAACTGGAGCTGAACAAAATGTAAAAAATCAAATCGAATACGTAAAATCTAAAGGAGAAATTGCTGGAGCTAAAAAAGTTTTAGTAATTGGTGCTTCTACAGGTTTCGGATTAGCTTCAAGAATTACTAGTGCTTTTGGTTCTGGTGCATCAACAATTGGAGTGTTTTTCGAAAAACCGCCAGTTGAAGGAAAAACTGCTTCTCCAGGATGGTATAATTCTGCAGCATTTGAAAAAGAGGCTCATAAAGCAGGTTTATATGCAAAAAGTATTAATGGAGATGCCTTCTCAAACGAAATTAAGAGAGAAACTCTAGATTTAATTAAAGCAGATTTAGGTCAAGTAGATCTTGTGATTTATAGTTTAGCTTCTCCAGTGCGTACAAATCCAAATACAGGCGTTACGCACCGTTCAGTTTTAAAACCAATTGGGCAGACGTTTACAAACAAAACAGTTGATTTCCACACAGGAAAAGTTTCAGATGTTTCTATTGCTCCTGCAAATGAGGAAGATATTGAAAATACAGTTGCTGTTATGGGTGGAGAAGACTGGGCAATGTGGATTGAAGCTTTAAAAGCTGAAAATTTATTAGCTGAAGGAGCTACAACAGTTGCTTATTCTTATATTGGTCCAGCATTGACTGAAGCAGTTTACCGTAAAGGAACAATTGGTCGTGCTAAAGATCATTTAGAGGCTACTGCATTTACTATCGGTGATTCTTTAAAATCTATTGGAGGAAAAGCGTATGTTTCTGTAAATAAAGCTTTGGTTACACAAGCAAGTTCTGCAATTCCAGTAATTCCGTTATATATTTCTCTTTTATATAAAATCATGAAAGAAGAAGGGATTCACGAAGGTTGTATCGAGCAAATTCAGCGTTTATTCCAAGATAGATTATACACTGGTTCTGAAGTTCCTGTTGATGAAAAAGGAAGAATCAGAATTGATGATTGGGAAATGCGTGAAGATGTTCAGGAAAAAGTGGCTAAACTTTGGTTAGAAGCAACAACTGAAACATTGCCAGAAATTGGTGATTTAGCAGGATACAGAAATGATTTCTTAAACTTATTCGGATTTGAAGTTCCTGGTGTTGATTATAACGCAGATACTAACGAAGTTGTTGAGATAGAAAGCATCAAATAATACTAATTTACTTAGTAAAACGAAAAACCATCACCCAAAAGTTGATGGTTTTTTTGTGAATATACCATATCTTTGTTAAAATTTTACAACACTAAAAATATACCCTTTAATAACGCGCATTCTGCTATGATTTTTTCTTTAATTATACCCGTGTATAATCGTCCAGATGAAGTTGATGAGCTTTTGGAAAGTCTCTCAAAATCTGATTATAATGAAGCTTTTGAAATTGTTCTCGTCGAAGATGGATCTTCAATTCCATGTCGAGATGTGGTGATGAATTATCAAGGAAAATTAAATATATCATATTATTTTAAAGAAAACTCAGGTCCGGGAGATTCTAGAAATTTTGGAATGCAGAGAGCCAGAGGAGATTATTTCATCATTTTTGATTCGGATTGTATTATTCCCTCTCAATATTTGACAGAAGTTCGCAAAGAATTAGATGCAAATTATGTGGACTGTTTTGGCGGACCAGATAAAGCACTAGACAGTTTTTCAGACATTCAAAAAGCAATCAATTTTGCTATGACTTCTTTTTTGACGACAGGTGGAATTAGAGGCGGTTCTGAGAAAATCAATAAATTTCAGCCACGCAGTTTTAATATGGGTATTTCTAAAAAAGCTTTTGAGGCTTCGAAAGGTTTTGGAAACATACATCCTGGAGAAGATCCAGATTTATCAATTCGTTTATGGAATTTAGGTTTTGAAACAAGACTTTTTAAAGAAGCTTATGTGTATCATAAAAGAAGAATTGATTGGGAGAAGTTCTCTATTCAGGTAAATAAGTTTGGTATTGCAAGGCCAATTTTAAATAGCTGGTATCCAGAACATAATAAGCTTACTTTTTTCTTTCCAACATTTTTTATAATCGGATTATTATTAGCTTTTTTATTGTTAATTTTTAATATCGATATTTTATTACAATTATATTTCGTATATTTCGTTATAATTTTTCTTACAGCGAGTGTGCAAAACAAAAGCATCAAAATTGGATACTTGTCTGTAATAGCTGTTTGGAAACAGTTTTATGGTTACGGAACAGGATTTTTGAAATCATATGTGAAAGTTATTTTGTTAAAGAAAAAGCCACAAGAAGCTTTTCCGCGTATGTTTTTTAAATTATAAGAATGACAAAAGTTATTGGTCTTACAGGAGGAATTGGCAGCGGTAAAACAACTGTTGCAAACTATTTTGAAGAAATAGGCGTTCCTGTTTATATCGCCGATGAAGGTGCTAAAAGAGTAATGCAGTCAAAAAATATTCTCGATGAAGTAAAATCTGCTTTTGGTGGCAATATTTTTGATGGTGATATTTTGAATCGTGCCAAATTAGCACAGATAGTTTTTAATGATAAGGAACAATTGGCAAAATTGAATGCCATTGTGCATCCAGCAGTGAAACTTGATTTTGAAGCTTGGCTAGAAAAATATAAAAATTATGATTATGTGATTTATGAAGCCGCGATTTTATTTGAAAGCGGCCGATATAAAGAATGCGACGTAATTATAACCGTTACAGCTCCAGAAGAAGTGAGAATTGAACGAGTGATAAAACGAGATAATACGACCCGCGAACAAGTTTTAAGCAGAATGAAAATGCAGTGGGATGATGAAAAACGAATTTCTAAGAGCAATTTCGTGATTAATAACAATAATCTTAAAAATGCTAAAGAAGAAGTTGTTAAAATTCTTAAAATTTTAAATATAAAACAAAAACAGTCTTAAATGTTAATATTTGGTTAATGTATTATTTAGTATATTGTTAAAATATTAATTTTGTTTCGATGAATAAATTATTTTTTAGAATACTTGTTTTATTGATGAGTCTGTCCTTGATAGGGATAATTCTGGTTCAAGTATTTTGGTTCAATTCTTCGTTCAAAAATAATGAAGAGCAATTTAAATACCACGTTACTCAAGTAATTGGAAATGTTGCAGATAAGCTGGAACAACAAGAAGAGTACAGTTTCTACGACAAATACAACCGTATTAAAGACAGTACGGGTAAAATTCCAAAAAAAGAAGATTTACTAGAAGTACTTTATGTACAGAGAAACACAAAAACAAATAAAACAATTGTTTATTCTAATACCTTGACATCTGAGGATTATGATATCAATGGTTCGGTATTTAACAAAAAATTCAGCAGTGAACGTTTTAAAAATTTTAGTTCAAAAAGAGTAACTGAAGTTTATAATAACAATAACGGAATTGATAATAATAGTTTAGGACAAAGTATTATTCCTGATCTGAAAATTGAAAAATCAGGAAGCTTAGACATATTAAATAAAGTTCAGCAACAGATTCAATATAAAGATATTGCTTCTTTGACTCCAATTGAAGGGAGAATCACAAAAGATAAGCTTTTTAAATTATTGAAGAAAGAGCTCGAAGAATATGGTGTAAAAACCAAGTTTGAATTCGGAATATACAGTAGCGGTAATCCAACAAAGATAAAATCTGACGGATTTCATTATGATAAGGAAGCTACATACAATATTCCAATTTATACAGATAATGAAGGAAACAGCAGATATGAACTTTCGGTTACGTTTCCTCATAAAAAGAAGTTCTTATTATCCGAATTGTTAAGTATTACTATTTTATCGATAGTTTTTACTTTAATCATAATTGTAGCCTACACGAGTGCATTAAATCAGCTATTGCGTCAGAAACATATTTCTGAAATTAAAACAGATTTTATTAACAACATGACGCATGAGTTTAAAACTCCGATCGCTACAATAAATTTGGCACTAGATGCGATAAGAAGTCCTAAGGTTATTGAAGATAAAGAAAAGGTTTATCGATATCTTCAAATGATTCGAGACGAAAATAAAAGAATGCACGCTCAAGTCGAAAATGTATTGCGTATCTCTAAACTAGAGAAAAGAGAACTTGACATTACAAAAGAGCCTACTGTAGTTACAGATATTATTGACGATGCAATTGAGCATGTTAATTTAATTTTAGAAGACAGACAAGGAACTGTAGAAAAGCATTATAATGCAGCCAGAACAACAGTTTTGATAAATGAAGTTCATTTTACAAACGTATTGGTTAATATTTTAGAAAATGCAATCAAATATTCTCCAGATGCGCCTAAGATTGAAATTTTTACAGAAAATGTGAAGGACATGATTCTGATAAAAGTAAAAGATCATGGTTTGGGAATGAGTAAGATAGCTCAGAAACGAGTTTTTGAGAAGTTTTATAGAGAGCATACCGGTGACCTTCATAATGTAAAAGGTCATGGTTTAGGATTGGCATATGTAAAAAGAATAGTGGAGGATCACAATGGTCAAGTATATGTAGAAAGCGAAAAAGGAAAAGGTAGCACCTTTATAATAAAAATACCATTAATAAATTAAAATATGGAAAATACTAACAAAAGAATACTTTTAGTAGAAGATGACCTAAATTTTGGGGCGGTTCTTAAAGATTATCTAATGTTAAATGACTTTGAAGTTACTTTAGCTAAAAACGGTATGGAAGGTTTCGAGAAATTCAAGAAGGATGTATATGATTTATGTATTCTTGATGTAATGATGCCTTATAAAGATGGTTACACTTTAGCCAAAGAAATTAGAGAGAAGAACAGTGAGGTGCCAATTATATTCTTGACAGCAAAATCTATGAAAGAGGATGTCTTAAAAGGATACAAAGCTGGGGCTGACGACTATTTAAATAAACCTTTTGATTCTGAAGTTCTTTTAATGAAAATTAAAGCAATCATTCAAAGAAAATCAGCTGATACAAAAGCAGAGCAAGTACAATTTGAATTTAATATTGGTAAATTCCATTTAAATTCAAAATTGAGATTCCTTACTTTCCAAGATGAGGAACCAATTAAATTATCTCCAAAAGAAAACGAATTGCTTAAAATGTTAATTCTTCATGAAAATGACTTAATGCCAAGAGAATTAGCTTTAACTAAAATCTGGAGAGATGATAACTACTTTACTTCAAGAAGTATGGATGTTTACATCGCTAAATTGAGAAAATACTTAAAAGCGGATGAAGATGTTGAAATCTTAAACATTCACGGAGAAGGTTTCAGATTAGTTGTAAAAAGCAAAGTTTCTGAATAATTAAGTTCATTTATATAAAATATAAGCTCTGAGAAATCAGAGCTTTTTTATTGTTCCAAAATGAAATGTTTTTATCAGTCTAATTATTTGATTGTTAAAGTTATATACTAGTTTTGCTTGTTCTGTTATTTCTGGTTTTAAAATTATTTAAAGAATTTTCTTTAAAATAAATTTGGAAATTCAAAAAACAATTCTGAATATTTGCACACGAAAAAAATAATAACCCTTTAAAACGAAGAAAAAATGTTTGTACTTACATCGACATCACAAAGCTTCACACCAAACGAATTTGGTGCAGCGATTCTTCGTGGCTTATTTCAATCTTAGAAAAATACATTTTTAGATATATAAAAAAGCCCGAAGACAATAAGTTTCGGGCTTTTTTTTATTCTAGACACTTCAAAATTTTCCCGAAAAGCATTTAGTATTTATCCAAAAAGATAAATGATTCCGCATGTTTATTTCATTTTTGATTTCTTCCAGATTTCATCTGATTTATTCTGCACAATAAAATAATTAAACAATTTATGGGAAATAAATTATCTGGAAAAGACCTGATTAAATTGGGTTTTCCAAAAAACAATTCAATAAACATCGCCTTAGGGCAGATAAACAGATATAGAAAAAGAGAAAAAAAAGAATCTATTCTAACAGAAGCAAAAGATGTTTTGCTAAATCCTGAAAAGTACGAAGGGAACGGAACTTGGGGAAAAGTAGCTGAAGGGCTAATTAAACCTGTCCAAGTAAGGATGCATCAGCTTAAAAACACCAGAGCTCCTTTTAAAATTTTTGGTGAAAATGAAATTGATGAACAGGCAAAATTTCAATTGTACGATTCATTGAAACTGCCAATTTCTGTTGCAGGAGCATTAATGCCAGATGCGCATTCGGGTTACGGATTGCCAATTGGCGGAGTTTTAGCGACTGATAATGCCGTGATTCCATACGGAGTTGGAGTTGACATTGGCTGTCGAATGAGCCTTTCGATTTTTGATTTGCCCGGTTCTCATTTTAAAGGAAAAGAACATCAATTGGAAGCCATTTTAAAAGACAATACAAAGTTTGGAATGTATGAAACGCACGCTTCTCGTGTAGATCATGAGGTGTTTTACAATAGTGGATTTCAAGATATTCCATTATTGAAGAATCTTCTTCCAAAAGCCTATAAACAATTAGGAACATCAGGAGGAGGAAACCATTTTGTAGAATTTGGAATCGCTAAAATTGAAAATCCTGAGAACGAGTGGAAATTGGAAAAAGGGGAATATTTTGCTGTTCTTTCGCATAGCGGTTCTCGCGGATTGGGCGCTAACATTGCGAAACATTATACGTATTTAGCAACAAAACAATGTCCGTTGCCAAAAAACGTACAGCATTTGGCTTGGCTGGATCTGAATACGCACGATGGTCAGGAATATTGGCTGGCGATGAATTTGGCCGGAGAATATGCAAAAGCCTGTCATGATGATATTCACAGAAGAATTGCAAAAGCAATTGGAAAAAGAGTAGTGGTGACAATTGAAAACCATCACAATTTTGCTTGGAAAGAAATGGTAAACGGTCAGGAATGTATTGTACACAGAAAAGGAGCAACACCTGCAGGCGAAGGCCAGCTTGGGATTATTCCAGGATCAATGACAGCACCAGGATTTATTGTAAAAGGAAAAGGAAATGCAGAGAGTCTGAACTCGGCTTCTCATGGTGCAGGACGTTTGTTTTCGAGAGCAAAATGTAAAAGCACTTTTACGCAAAGTCAGATCAATAAAGAGTTGAAGAAACACGAAGTGACTTTAATTGGCGGAAATATTGACGAAGCTCCAATGGCATACAAAGACATCACGAAAGTAATGACGAATCAAACTGATCTAGTTGAAGTTTTGGGAACTTTTACGCCGAAAATTGTTAGAATGGATCGTTAAGAAGAAATTTAAAATGGAAAAAATAATTCAGATAACGGCGGGTCGCGGACCTGCAGAATGCACTTGGGTAGTTGCCCAAGTGCTTAAAAAAGTTTTGGAAGAAGCGCAGGATCAGAATTTAGATGTGGTTTTACTTCAGAGAGAGAAAGGAGAAGAAAATGGAACTATTGAAACTGCCTCAATTTCTGTAAAAGGAAAAAATGCCGATGAGTTTGTGAAATCTTGGGTTGGAACGATTCAATGGATTGGTCAGAGTCAGTTTAGGAAAATGCATAAAAGAAAAAACTGGTTTATTGGAATTTTTGAAATTGAACCACAGAAGAATGCTATAGTTTCAGAAAATGATATTCAATATCAAGCCATGAGAAGTTCTGGAGCGGGAGGTCAGCATGTGAATAAAGTGAGTTCGGCAATTCGCGCAACTCATATTCCGACTGGAATTGCTGTTGTAGCAATGGACAACCGTTCGCAGCACCAAAACAAAAAACTGGCAACAGAAAGATTAATAAAAAAACTAGAAGACGAGAAACTAGTTCAGCTTAAAAATCATGTTGGAAAACAATGGGAAAATCAGCTCAATGTAGAGCGTGGAAATCCTGTGAGAGTTTTTACAGGAAGTGATTTTAAAAAGAACAAAGTAGAGAAAAGCTACAAAGGAACTCGTCAGAAATTAAAAAACGATTTACGAAATGAAAACAACTGATAAATACCTTTTTCAGGCCTTGGATAATTATCCGTTTTGGTTGGAAGGAACAATTGAGTCTTTGGATTATGCTTTTTCTTATGATGACAAAAATACAATGGTTTTGTGTTTGTACGGAAGAATTCAGGCGGAGCAGTTAATGAATTATGAAGAAGCGAAATCTTATTTTCAGCAAGCTTTAGCGATTAACATTCATGCTCTTGAAGTATATCCGTATTATCTGAAAACGTTGATTTTAAATGAAGATTACGAAGAAGCACAAAAATTAATTGATTTTGCTCTGACTGTTAAAGGAATAAACAAATCAGAAATTTATGTCAAGAAAGCCATTCTTTTAGAAGCGCAAAATGAGTTTAAAAAAGCATTAGAAGAAATAAAAAATGCGAAACTTCATTTGTTGCAATTTAATTATGAGTCTGATATTATAGATGTTGAAAAGAGGATTGAAAATAAAATTGATTTGCTGAAAAAGAAAAAAGAGAAGAAAGATAAGAAATCTAAGAAAGGCTCTAAAAAGAGATCGAAATGATTTTGAATAAAAAAAAACGATGCAAATTTTGCATCGTTTTTTTTATATGCATCAAGTTTGTCATTTCGACGAAGGAGAAATCTTCGCGAGAAGCTCGACAAAGATTTGATTTTCGTTGCGGATTTACTTGTGGAGATTTCTCCTTCGTCGAAATGACAATATTGTGGATAGTATTGTGAGATTAAAGAAAAGTTATTTCCAATGCAATTCCAAAGCAAAACACGTTTTTTCACCTTTTGTAATGCTGAAAGTTGCTGTTGTATGATCATCATCTTCACTTTCGTGAATTACTACATTATCCTGAAGCGAAAGCTCTTTCATAAAATTCATTTCAAAGCTTTTAACTTCTTGTTTCATGATCCGTTTTGGATCAACATGATCAAGGCACCATTCCAAGTATTTTACGTTATTTACGTGATTTACAATGTCTAAATCTGATAAATAGACTGTTTTTTCAAAAACGGCTTCTTTTTCGTGATTGATATTGATTTTTGAAAATCCTTCTTCTGTTGCTCTTTTTTCTGGAAATAATTCGAAATGTTCAAAAGGCAATGCTAAAGCTTCTGGACGACGCGCTTTGGTATTGAAAACGGCCCAATAGGTTTCGCTTCCCACAATCTTTTTTCCGTTTACATACATTTCCAAGGCACGGACAGAACGTGAATTTTCTAAACTGTTAATCCATGTTTTTACGGTTACAACATCTTGCCATTTTGGTAATGCTGTAATTTCAACGCGCATGCGGCTTAAAACCCAAGCTTGATCAAATTCCTGCATATCAGAAAAACTGATTCCGCCAACTTCAGAATGTGCTGCAGCGGTTAATTGTAAAAGATTACACAAATCTGTATATTTTAAGTAGCCGTTTGGCGTACATTGCGTGAAATTGATTTCCCAGTCCTTGCTTAAAACTGATGTGAAATTGGGAGATATTGGCATTTTTTATTTTTTTTTAGAGAATAGAGTAAAGAGGATAGATAAAAGACTTTCTTACTTTGTAAGATTTTCTATGTAATGTATGATTATTTTTCTATTTGTTGCGTAATCAAACCATTTGGTGTTTTCGTTTCGTTTGAACCACGTTAATTGTCTTTTAGAAAATCTTCTGGTGTTCTTTTTGATTTCTTCTATTGCAAAAGGCAAAGTGAATTCTCCTTCAAAATAACTAAATAATTCTCTATAACCGACCGTTTGAAGCGCATTTAACGCTTTATTAGGATAGAGAGTTTCGGCTTCTTTTAGCAGTCCTTCGTTCATCATGATGTCAACACGCTGGTTGATTCTGCTGTAAATGATTTCTCTGTCGGCGTCTAAGCCAATTAAAATAGGAGTGAAGTCTCTATTGTTTTTCTTTTGATTTAAAAAGGAAGAATATGGTTTTTGAGCTCCGATACAAACTTCTACAAAACGCATCATTCGTTGCGGGTTTTGTAAAGTCTGTGGATTTTCAGCTGCTATCTTTTGAAAATATTCAGAATCTAAATTTTTCAGTTGTTCTTGAAGATATTCAATTCCAAGTTTTTCATAGTTTGAATTTACTTCAGCACGAACTTTTGGATCAATTTCGGGAAATTCGTCGAAACCTTTTAAAATGGCATCAACATATAATCCTGAACCGCCAATGAGAATTACGAAATCATTGGTTTGAAATAATTCTTCGATTTTGGCTAAAGCTTCTTTTTCGTAATCGCCAACTGTATAATTTTCAAAAATAGATTTGTTTTGAATAAAATGATGTTTGGCCGAATTTAATTCTTCTTGGCTTGGAACTGCGGTTCCGATTGTCATTTCCTTGAAAAACTGACGGCTGTCACAAGAAACGATTTCGCATTTAAAATGTTGTGCCAAAGCAATACTCAAGGCTGTTTTGCCTATGGCTGTTGGTCCGACAATGGTAATTAGGTATTTCATATTTTTTAGCCCAGATGGAAATGGAAACCCCGGACTTATATTTGTTGAATTTTTTTGGTATAAAAGAGCGACCAGCGGAAGCTCCTTTTATGCCTTAAAAAATTACAAATATAAGGAGGAGTTGGAATGTACAGCTGGATTAGCTTCTAAAATTAATTATTTGGCAGTTCGGTTCCGCATTCATAACAATATTTAGCGTTGTCAAAATGGACTTGGGACTGGCATTTCTTGCATGTTTTTTTACCGCTTACTGAATTATTTTTTAGACTACTTTTGGCAAATTCCGCAGTTACGATTCCAGTTGGGACAGCAATGATGCCATAACCTAAAATCATTACAAGTGCCGCAATAAACTGTCCTGGTGGAGTTTGTGGCGAAATGTCTCCGTAGCCTACTGTTGTTAAGGTTACAATTGTCCAGTAAATTGCCATTGGAATGCTGGTAAATCCTGATTCTTTGCCTTCGACTAGATACATAATAGTACCAATGATTACGGTACTAACGAGAACAAAATAAATGAAAACCAGAATTTTTTCTTTACTGGCTTCTATAGCTTCTTTTAATTGCAGTGACTGATAGTTGATTTGCGGAATATGCAAAATTTTGAATAATCGAAGGAAACGTAAGGCCCTTACGATCGATAAAATGCTTGCGCCAGGGAAAAAGATGGACAAATACATGGGCAAAACGGCGAGTAAATCGATAATTCCGTAAAAGCTAAAAATGTATTTGACTGGTTTTTGAATGGAGATAATTCTTAGTATATATTCAATGCTGAAAAATACTGTAATTACCCATTCGCAGATCAATAATTGTTCATGATATTTTGAGCTTACGCCTTCAACAGTATCCAACATTATAAGAAGAACGCTCAATAAGATTAAACCCAGCAACACTAAATCGAACATTCGTCCTAGAATGGTGTTGGTGCCATATAGGACGATTTTGACTTTTTCTCTAAAGATTTCGTATTGTGATTTTTTGTTTTTCATATCCTTAAAGATAATGAAAAGTTTCGTTTTGTTAAAAATGAAGTATTTTTAATGATTTGCTTTTGCGGATATAACTCTGAATGATGTTCTTTACGTCGCGATTGTGCTGCATCGGAACCAGAATATTTTTTAAGATATCGATATTCGTGATTTGATAATTAAGATCGTAATAGGCATAACCTTTGTAAATTCCGTTTTCGATCAGGATTGCGCTTCGTTCGTTTACATTTCTTCCCCTGTCTATCAATACCATGCTTTTGTTTTCGAAACTGTTTTCTGAAATAAATTGCTGCACTCGTAAATTATAAATTTCGGAAGTGACTTCACCAATGCATGCGCCGTCACATTCTTTGATTTTATATTGAAAACATTCTTTTTTGGTTTGGTATAGACCTGTTAATTTTTGGCACAAATGATATTTTGCCGTAATCTTAAAAAGTGCATTTTTGCCTTCTTGCAAAGAAACATAAGAAGTGATCTCTTTTTTACGTCCGTCTGCTTTTTCCAGTATTAAATTGATGTAACCGTTTGAATCTATTTCTGAATATAAAGCGACGGGAAATACAGTTTTTTTCTGCGAACGATTGTATCGCGGACGATTTACTTTAACTTCTTGACTTTCTTTTAAAAGTGCAATTAATTCGCTTCCGGTTTCATCGTAAGTAATGGTGAAAACTTCTGCCTGAATTCGTTTGCTTTTGGTTGTAATTCCTGTAAAATGCTGATTGACTCTTTTTTTGATATTTTGGCTTTTTCCAATGTAAATTAAAGTCCCATCTTCTTTGTAGATATAATAAACGCCTGTTTTAGCTGGCATTTGATTTAAAATGTCTAAGAATTTTGGAGAAATTCCTTTTTCTACTTCGAGTTTTATAAAGTCTTTTACAATGGTTTTCTCAACATCTTTTTCCAAAAGCATTTTGAAAAGCTTAGTCGTAGCCATAGCGTCTCCGCTAGCACGATGTCTGTCGGCCATTGGAATTCCGAGTGAACGAACTAGTTTTCCTAAACTATATGAAGGCTGTTCTGGAATTAGTTTTTTGGCTAATTCTACTGTGCAAAGTGTTTTGGCTTCAAAATCGTAGCCTAAACGACGGAATTCTGTGCGAAGGATTCTATAATCGAAAGAAGCATTATGTGCTACAATAACACAATCTTGAGTAATTTCTATAATTCGTTTAGCAACTTCGTAGAATTTTGGAGCAGAACGCAACATCGCATTGTTAATTCCGGTCAGTTTTACTACGAAAGGCTGAATCGGAATTTCAGGATTGACAAGGCTAATGAATTGATCAACTACTTCATGCCCATCAAATTTGTAGATAGCGATTTCGGTAATTCCCTCTTCATTAAACTGTCCCCCAGTGGTTTCTATGTCAAGTATTGCGTACATATTCAATGTCAATGTCAATTTCAAAAATCAATGTCAATTTCAAAAATCAATAGTGAAAATTGAAATTTGCAATTGTTATTGTAATTGTCATTGAAAAGTTATCTTTTATTTATTATCATTTTTGATGAAATTGCGATTAATTGCTCCACTTCGATTAGAAGTTTATTTCTTTTACTGTCATCGCCTTCTTTAATATAATCTAAAATTTTTAATGAGTTTCTAGATTCTTTTAACTCCTTCACGACTAATGAAACTTTGAAGACAAAATCTTTATCAGTTATCGTTCCTTGTGCTTCTCCAAAATTTAAAGAGGCACTTCCAGATGAACGAATTAATTGATTTTTGTAATATTCATTTTCAAATAACCTTTCTAATTGTCGAGTGAAAAAAATACATTCTCCAGCAAATCGCACTAATCGATCTTCAAAATTGAATATTTTTTCCATTTAATTTTTCCCCATTTTTTAAATTGACATTGATTTTTGCAATTGTAATTGATATTGAAAAAATTAACGACCGCCAAAAATGCTGCTTCCAATGCGAACCATTGTACTTCCGCATTCTATTGCCAATTGATAATCTCCAGACATTCCCATTGAAATAATTGTAAAATCTTTAATGTCTTGTGATTTTTGGATTGAATCAAAAATAGATTTTAAATGGGTAAATTCTTTTTTAATTTGGTTTTGGTCTTCGGTAAAAGTGGCCATTCCCATTAAACCTAAGATACGAATATTTTTTAACTCTTTAAACTCCGCAGAAGTTAAAAGTTCATTTAGTTCATTTTCGTCCAAACCAAATTTAGATTCTTCTTCGGCAATATAAATTTGAAGAAGGCAATCTATTGTTCTGTTGTTTTTTAAAGCTTGTTTATTGATTTCTTGCAATAATTTCAAACTGTCAACGCCGTGAATCAAAGTAACATAAGGCGCCATAAATTTGACTTTATTGGACTGAACGTGACCAATCATATGCCATTGGATATCTTTTGGCATTTGTTCCCATTTTTCAGTCATTTCCTGAATTTTGTTTTCTCCAAAGATGCGTTGCCCAGCTTCATAAGCCTGCATCAAATCGGATACAGGTTTGGTTTTTGAAACGGCAACTAGAGTTACATGTTCAGGTAAAGTTGCTTTAATTGTATTTAAATTCGATTGAATCGACATGGTATTTCTTTTTATGAAAACTGCTTAGAGATTTTCTCTGCTTTTTTGCTTTCGCTATAATCGTAAAAACCTTCGCCAGATTTTACTCCCAGTTTTCCAGCTCTCACCATATTTACTAAAAGTGGGCAAGGAGCATATTTAGGATTTTTGAATCCGTCATACATTACATTTAAGATTGCTAAACAAACGTCAAGTCCAATAAAATCAGCTAATTGCAATGGTCCCATTGGGTGTCCCATTCCTAATTTCATTACCGTATCGATTTCGTAAACTCCAGCAACTCCATTATATAACGTTTCGATTGCCTCATTTAGCATTGGCATTAAAATTCTGTTTGCCACAAAACCTGGATAATCATTTACTTCTACAGGAACTTTACCTAATTTTTCAGATAAATCCATGATGAATTTAGTTACTTCATCGCTTGTATTGTATCCGCGAATGATTTCAACTAATTTCATAATCGGTACCGGATTCATAAAGTGCATTCCGATAACGCGTTCTGGATGTGCGACAACAGCTCCAATTTGCGTAATTGAGATCGAAGATGTATTAGTTGCTAAAATTGTATTATGCGAGCAATATTCATTTAATTGTTTGAAGATGTTCAGTTTTAATTCAACGTTTTCAGTTGCGGCCTCAACTACTAAATCAACGCCAACAACTCCGTCTTTTAAATCTGTATAAGTAATAATATTAGTTATAGTTTTAGTAACATCTTCCTGAGTGATTGTTCCTTTAGACAGCATACGGTCTAAGTTGGCAGCAATAGTTGCCATTCCTTTATCTAATGATTTTTCAGAAACATCGATTAATTTTACGGTAAATCCGCTTTGTGCAAAAGTATGAGCAATTCCGTTACCCATTGTTCCTGCTCCAATTACAGCTATTGTTTTCATTTTATGCTAGATATTTTTTTATGATTTAGCCACGAATTCACCAAATAATTCGTGAATTCGTGGCTAATTTATTTTTTGAAATTTTTATTATTTTTTGAAACAATCAATAATTTGATAAGCCACGCGTAATGCATCAGTTGCCTGCTCAAGTGTTACAACTGGAGTTGTGTCGTTATTGATAGCATCTGCAAACGAATTTAACTCATCTAAGATGGCATTGTTTTGCTCTACATCAGGATTTGTGAAATAGATTTGTTTTTTTACGCCTTCAGCATTTTGAAGAATCATATCAAAATCTCCAGGAACTTCTGGTGCATCTTTCATACGAACCACTTCACATTTTTTCTCTAAAAAGTCAACAGAAATGTAGGCATCTTTTTGAAAGAAACGTGACTTACGCATGTTTTTCATTGAAATTCTGCTGGCAGTTAAGTTAGCAACACAGCCATTTTCGAATTCAATTCTCGCGTTGGCAATATCTGGAGTTTCGCTGATAACCGAAACACCACTTGCATTGATGCTTTTTACTTTAGATTTTACAACACTTAAAATAGCGTCGATATCGTGAATCATTAAATCCAAAACTACAGGAACATCTGTACCGCGAGGGTTAAACTCTGCTAAACGATGCGTTTCTATAAACATCGGATTTTCGATCATTTCCTTAGTAGCGATAAAAGCTGGATTAAAGCGCTCTACGTGACCTACTTGTCCTTTTACGTTATGCTCTTTGGCCAAAGCAATAATTTCTTCAGCTTCTTCAACGGTATTGGCAATTGGTTTTTCGATAAAGATATGTTTTCCTGATTTTATGGCAACTTTTGCACATTTGTAGTGCGAAAGTGTTGGAGTTACAATATCAATCACGTCGACAGCGTGAATGAGTTTGGCAATTGTGCTGAAATTTTTATAGCCAAATTCTTTTGAGATTTTTTCGGCATTTTCTTGATTTTCGTCGTAAAATCCAACTAATTCGTATTTGTCAGATTGTTGTAATAAGCGTAAATGTATTTTACCAAGATGACCAGCACCTAAAACTCCTACTTTTAACATGAGAATGTATTTTAAACAAAAATATAATTTATTTGTTTAACGTGAAAATGAATTTATCTAATTGTGAGTTATGAATTTTGAGTTACGATTGGAACTGCTCTTTTTTGTTTAACACCCTGAGCGAAGTCGGCGGGCGCTTAGTTAGGACGCGAAAAGCTCCAACTTCGTTCAGCATAATAAATGAGAGCTTTCTACTTTCTACTTTTGGCTTTCGACTTTATAAAATTTATTATTTAAAAATCAATATTTGAAATCCTGTTTTGTTTCTTATTTTTGCGAAAATAAAACCTACCCATTTTGAAAGACACTGCCAAACATCAAGGACTTCGTAATCAATTAGTAACCACTTTAGAGCAAAAAGGAATTACTGATAGAGCGGTTCTAGATGCGATAAAAAAAATCCCGAGACACCTTTTTTTGAATTCCAGTTTTGAAGATTTCGCTTATCAGGATAAAGCTTTTCCTATTGGTGCGGGACAGACCATTTCTCAGCCTTATACGGTGGCTTTTCAGTCACAATTGCTCGAAGTTAAAAAGGATCACAAAGTTTTAGAAATAGGAACAGGCTCTGGCTATCAGACTGCTGTTTTGTTTGCTTTAGGTGCAAAAGTATATACGGTTGAGAGACAAAGCGAATTATTTAAAACTACGTCTAATTTATTTCCTAAATTAAACATTCGTCCAAAACACGTTACTTTTGGTGATGGTTATAAAGGATTGCCAAATTTTGCGCCTTTTGACAGTATTATAGTTACAGCAGGCGCACCGTTTATTCCACAGCCATTAATGGCACAATTAAAAATAGGAGGAAGACTTGTTATTCCGTTAGGAGAAGATGTTCAGATTATGACTTTATTAATCAGGAAAAACGAAACGCAATTTGAAAAACATGAATTTGGAGAGTTTCGATTTGTTCCTTTATTAGAAGATAAAAATTAATGAGAAGCCCGTTTTGAACGGGCTTTTTTATCGTGTAAGAATTGAAATATATCTTTCCAGACATTCTTTTTCTTTTTGAGCTATAAACAGAAAAAAATCTTCTTTGTTTTTTTGGGTTTGAGCAATTTCTAAAGACTGGTGATATTGCATTCTTGTTTCATAATCTCCTTTTATATTGGCTATTGGATAACCTTTGTGCATCAGAATTAAATTCATTATTAATCTTGAAGTTTTTCCGTTTCCATCAATAAATGGATGAATTGTGGCTAATCGTTCATGCATTTCAGCAGCAAGAATAATGGGGTGTAATTTATTTTTATTGATTTCATACCAAACAAAATATTCTTCCATTTCCTGTGGAATCATTAAAGGTTGTGGAGGCATGTGACTACTTCCCTGAATCATAACTTGAACTTTTCTATAGCGTCCTGCATCTTCTGGAATAATTCCGCGTAAAATTAGATTATGAATAGATAAAAGATCACGTTCATTTAAAGAATTGTTTTTATTCATTAAATCTTTAATAAAGCCAATTGCTTCCTGATGATTTAAAGCTTCAAGATGTTCCCGCATGCTTTTTCCAGAAATTGTCAAACCTTCATTGATGACCATATCTGTTTCACGAAGTGTCATTGTATTTCCTTCAATTCGATTGCTTTCAAAAGTATATTCCAATTCTAAAGCTTGTTTTATTTTAAAGCTGTCATATTGGCGGTAAGAATCTAGTTTTTCTTTTAAGGCATCAATTTCTTTTAAGATTTTTTCTAAAGAAGTAGATAATTTAAGATTTGAAACCGTTTTATTGTATTTGATTTCGTCTTCAGCAACTTTTAATGCTTTTAAGGCAAGTTCGTCATCCCCAATTTCATAAAGAATCTTTTCTTTAAGCCAAGCAATCATTAAAGTTTCATAATCAATTTCTAAAAGTTGAGAAAGTTTAATAATTTGATCTTTGGTTGGTTTTCGTGTTCCAGATTCAAATTTACTGATTAAGGCTTGATCAATTCCGGCAAGTTGAGCCAATTCACGTGTTTTTAAGCCTTTCTGTTCTCTGGCGTTTTTTAATAAAGATTTCATTTAATGAAAATTTTAGTCTTGACAAATTTAGTCAATTTTTAAATCAAAAGAAAAGCGATGTTTATACACCGCTTTTTTTCTATAATTATTTTGGAGGCAGAGAGCCGTCTTTTCTCATTTCTTTCACTACAGCTTGCATAATTGCATCGACTGTTTGTCCTAAATCTGTAACGTATTGTGATTCTGTAGTTCCTGTCCAGATTAATTTGTTTTGCTTTAATGAAAAAACGTTAGTTTCTACCATGTAAGAAGTAGTTTCCTGATAATAGCCTGGATCATAAAAGTTAGGAGAATACATTCCGTACCAGTTTCCAAAACCATATCCATACATTCCGGTGTACATTCCGTCAAAACCTCCGTAATACATTCCTGTATAAGTGCCTGGAACATAATTAACTTCTTTTTCTTTGCTAACTAATCGCATACTGATTACTCCATCAAAGTTTTCATCTTGCAAAACCTTTAGCTTTTGTTCTTGCGTTAATTGAGAAGTTGCGTTTAAATATTGATACGAAGTTTTGAATATCGGATTGGCCGCTGCAATTCTGTTTTCTGTAATTCGTCTTGAAGCTTCGTCTTTGACTAAAGCTACAACCAAAACTTTCTTAAATTGTTCCTGAGTTATAGTTACATCAGGATCTCTCCAGCTGTTTACAATTGAAGTATTACTGCCACAACTTGAAAACACAATAGCGAAAAATAAAACTAAATACTTTTTCATATTTTACAGTTAAATTATTTGTAATAAAAATAACAATAAAATATTATAAATATATCATTAAGAGGAAATTAAATTTGCTATTAGTTGTAAGCTTTTTTAATTCTGTCCAAATCTCTTTTTGTGTCTTGTTCTTTTAGAGATTCACGTTTGTCATAGTTTTTCTTTCCTTTACACAACCCGATCTGAAGTTTTGCTAAACCTTTTTCGTTGGTAAATAGCTTTAAAGGTATAATGGTTAAACCTTTTGCCTGAACATTTTTATGAAGTGTTTTTAATTCTTTTTTGTTTAAAAGTAGTTTTCTTTCGCTTCTTGATTTATGGTTGAATTGGTTTCCAAAAGAATACTCTTCAATATAAGTGTTAATGGCGAAAAGTTCCATGCCGCTAAACTCGCAGAAACTTTCGGTAATATTGGCTTTTCCTAAGCGGATAGATTTGATTTCTGTTCCTGCCAAAACAATTCCAGCAGTATAAGTATCGATTATTTCGTAATCGAATCGGGCTCTCTTGTTAAGTATATTGACTGATTTTATCATAGCTGCAAATGTAAGACAAAATTGAAAAATGTTGCAGTTAAAGATAATTAAAGTTTTCTTTTAATATATGATTTAAATCAGTCTTAAGCAGAAACCTTACTCATAAGTTTGTCCTGTAATTAAAAACAAAAATAAAAATGAAAAAGATTGTTACATTAGTGAGTATCGTATTAATCAGTTTAACTGCTAAAGCTCAAGATTCGTCTCAAGGATTAAAAGGGGCTTGGTTTGCCACTTCTCAATTTGGTTATCAGCAGACTAAAAATGAAGGCAATAAAAATACAAATTTATCTGTAATTCCAGTTGTAGGTACATTTGTTACTCCATCGGTTGCTGTTGGAGCGGGTGTAGGGTATATTAATATCAAAGCCGATACAGATGCAGGAACAGCAGCTAAAACAGATTTAATTGTTGTTCAGCCTTTAATTAGAAAATACTGGAATGTAGCTGGTTCGTTATACTTCTTCGGACAAGCAGCAATTCCAGTTATTACAGGTAAAGAAAAAGAGAGTGAGTTGAAAGTAAATCAGGTAGGGCTTTCAGTATCGGGAGGTTTAGATTATTTTGTTACTAAAAACTTCTCTGTAGAGTTCTCTTACGATTTGGCCAATTTTACTTCTACAACACTTAAAGCGAAGGATGGAGAAAAAACAACAGTTACCAATTTTGGTTTGGCACACGTTGCCAATGTAGATCCATTTTACAATACAGCATTAGCAGGAAGTAATCCAAACTTGACCTCTCCTGTTTCTGTCGGATTTAAATTCATATTCTAATTTATTCTTTATTTGATTAATGTAAAATTCTATTTAGTAATTTTGCGAAAAAGGAAGACCGTACTTTTTTGAAGTACGGTCTTTTAATATTGTTTAAAAAGTATAAGATGCAAAATCAATCCAAAGACCCCTTACATGGGATTACACTTCAAAAAATTGTTGAAACTTTAGTAGATTATTATGGGTTTGATACTTTGGGTGAATTAATTCCAATTAAATGTTTTAATTCAAATCCAAGTGTAAAATCAAGTCTTACTTTCTTAAGAAAAACAGATTGGGCTCGTAAAAAAGTAGAGGATCTTTATATTAAAACGCTTCCTAAATTAAGCTGATTTTTATAATTTATACGAAATCATAACACCACCACGGTAAGGTAGCCATTCACCGCTTTTATTCCAGTGAATTGCTTTTTCATATCTTCCAGGAGTTCCGTCGTTATAATATCCATGATAAAATCCTTGGTGCCATCCGCCACCTACAAAAAAGTCAAGTAAAAATTTATCGCTTAATTTTAGATTGTAACCCACTGTAGCTCCAATTCTGTAACCAAAACCATCTTCGTAATGGGTGGTATTCCAATAATTCCATTTTTGTATTTCGTATTTATCAGCTCCAATGTGTGCGCCAGCATAAAAACCATTGTATTTCTCCTTAAAATGGTAGCGAATTTCTGGAGTAACGGTGACAAACTTCATTGGATTTTTTCCATCAAATGATTCCCAAAAAGAAGCCATTACATCGGCACTAAATGTGGTTTTTTCTCCAATGCTGGTTTCAATACCAATATTTGGGATTAGTAACAAAGCAGTTGCTCCATTAAATTTTACAAAAGTCTGACTTTGCATTTGCACACAAAGCAAAAGAAGAATTAAGGCGGATATCTTTTTCATATATTTTTGGGAATTCAAAACAGCCTTTTAGCTGATTTCGAGCGCAAATATAGCAGATAATGCTTGAGAACTATTAATTATAAGATTATTTTAACAAGTGTAAAACTTTACTTTTCTAATAATGAATAAATTACCTTATCTAAAAATTTTCCGTCCCAAAATTCTACTTCCCTTAGATGTGCTTCTTTAACAAAACCGCATTTTTGTAATACCTTTTCAGAGGCATAATTTTCGGGATCGATTACAGCTTCTATCGAATGTAGTTTTAGATCTTCAAAACCAAAAGTAATTAATTTCTTTACAGCTTCTGGAATAATTCCTTTTCCATGCTGATCAGGCGAAAGAATATAACCTATTTCAGCTCGGTAATTTTCGGGTTGCATCCGATAATAGCCAATAATCCCAAGTAATTTGGTGTTGCCTTTAAGTCTAATAGCCCAATTTATGCCAACATTAGTTTCAATTTTTTCATCAATAGTTCTGATGTGTTCCAGAGCGTCTTCATGGTCTTTCACTAAAGGTCTTGGGATGTATTTCATAGTCTCAGGATTAGAACGCAAGTCAAAGACTTCTTGTACGTCCTTATCTGTAAGCCTGTCTAAAACTAACCTTTCTGTTTCTATTACTGGAAATGGGGTAAAATTAAAATTTAACATTTTTTACTTTATAATATTGTAATACTAAATTTTGCACTGAAATTTTTGCTTTCTTCTAATGTCAAAATCCCTTCTTTTTTATATAAGTCACCTGTATTCTGATCGGTATCAGAATAACCAAGCCAAGGTTCGATGCAAACAAACGGAGCATTTTCTTTTGTCCAGATTCCTAAACTTGGAAAATCGTAATAATCCACCTTTACATAGGGTTTTGAATTGTTAAGAATGGTTAATGATTTTGATTCTAATGTTTTAAAAATCAAGGCGTCATTTTTGAACAGTTCATAATTTAAAGGAATTACATTATTTTTTGTCTCCAAAACTTTAGTCTTAGATGAAATTAAATCATTTTCAAGAAGATAGTACTTTAAATTTTCTTCTTTTTCAAATTGAAACGCATAATTTTCAAAGCTATCAGGAAGTGCTATTGCCGGATGTGCTCCAATAGAGAAAGGCATTTTTTCTTTCCCATTGTTTATTACTCTATATTCAAGCTCCAGTGTATTTTCGCTAAGCGTATAAATAAGTTGCAACTCAAATTCAAAAGGATATTTTGCGAATGTTTCTTGAGAAGATTTAAGAGAGAAAACAGCTTTGCTTTCAGTTTTTTCAATCAATTCAAAATCCATGTCACGTGCAAAACCATGGCGTGGCAAATGATATTCTTTTTCATTGATCGTATAGGTGTTGTTTTTTAAAGTTCCTACAATCGGAAAAAGTACAGGTGAATGCTTGCCCCAGAAATCAGGATTGCCTTCCCAAATATATTCGTTGCTTTGATTGTCTTTTATAGAAAATAATTCGGCTCCAGCATGTTTGATAGAAGCTTTTAATATAGAATTTGAGATAGTTGTAGTCACAATGTTGAATCTAAAATGAATGTTTTTTTAATAGATGTAAATATATTTTATAAAATTTAGTTTTTTAAGAAAAAGGCTCAAATTATTTTATTGATAAAATTATGCTAAAATTAAATTTATGTTTTAAAATTTCTCTGTGAATAGCTTTTTTTTCATTAATTTGCTACATAAACAGCTAAAAAATATGAAAAAGCAATCTGCAAAAGCCATTTTAACCGCGGCTTTATTTTTTGGGATTTCTTCAGTATGGGCGCAGCAAACTCCGTCAGCACCAGCAGCAAATCCAGTAAACAATTACAATTACCATGATGCCTTTGGACCTCATTTTTACACTAAAAATGGTACTTCAACTCGTACTGCGAGCGGTGAACCGGGAGTAGAATATTGGCAGAATAGAGCCGATTATCAGATTACGGCAAAATTAAATGCAACTACAAATGAGATTGTAGGTACAGATGAAATTACTTATACCAATAATAGCCCTAATAAATTATCATTTCTTTGGCTGAATTTAGATCAAAACTTATTCAAAGACGATTCTAGAGGAAATGCTGTTGTGCCTTTAACAGGAAGCCGTAACGGAGCTCAAGGACAAGTTTTTGATGGAGGAAATAAAATTAAATCTGTAAAAGTAGTTTCTGGAGGAAAAAACAAAACAGAAGTTGATGTTAAATATGTAGTTACAGATACCAGAATGCAGATTTTTCTTCCTCAAGCATTGGCTGCAAAAGGAGGTTCTGTAAAGGTTAAAATTGAATTCTCATTTATTGCGCCTTTCGAAGGATCAGACAGAATGGGGGTTTTGGAAACTAAAAACGGAAAAATCTTTACAATTGCACAGTGGTATCCGCGTATGTGTGTGTATGATGATGTGCGAGGATGGAATACGGCTCCTTATTTAGGTGCATCTGAGTTTTACTTAGAATATGGTGATTTTGATGTGAAACTTACAGTTCCCGGAAATCATTATGTTGTAGCTTCTGGTGAATTGTTAAACGGTCAGGAAGTGTTTTCTGCTGAGCAATTAAAAAGATATAAAGATGCTGCAAACAGTGATAAAACGGTGACAATTCGCTCAGAGCAAGAAGTTAATACAACAGCAAATAGTAATTCAGGAACAGAAAAAACATGGCATTATAAAATAAAAAATGCGCGTGATTTCTCTTGGGCGTCATCTCCAGCATTCATTTTAGATGGAGCAAAAATTAATCTTCCAAGCGGTAAAAAATCATTAGCATTATCTGCTTATCCTGTTGAAAGTGCAGGACAAGGTGCTTACGGACGTTCTACAGAATATGTAAAAGCGTCAATTGAACATTATTCTAAACAATGGTTTGAATATCCTTATCCAGCAGCTACAAACGTTGCAGGAAATGAAGGAGGAATGGAATACCCAGGAATTGTTTTCTGTGGATGGAAATCTAAAGGACAAGATCTTTGGGGAGTAACCGATCATGAATTTGGACATATTTGGTTCCCAATGATTGTGGGGTCAAACGAAAGATTATTTGCGTGGATGGATGAAGGATTTAATACATTTATCAATTCTTTAAGCACTGCTGCGTTTAATAATGGCGAATACAAAGAACAGACTACAGATTTACATCAAGAAGCAGAATCTTTCACACGCCCAGATTTAGAAACTATCATGAGTTCTCCTGATAATATGAAAGAAGCTAATATTGGAATGTTATGCTACTTTAAACCAAGCGCAGGTCTTATTTTATTAAGAGAACAAGTCTTAGGAAAAGAACGTTTTGATACTGCTTTTAGAACTTATATTGAGCGTTGGGCATATAAACATCCGCAGCCAGACGATTTTTTCAGAACTATGGAAAACGTGGCAGGAGAAGACTTGAGCTGGTTCTGGAGAAGCTGGTACGTAAACAACTGGCGTTTTGACCAAGGTGTTAACTCAGTTAAATATGTGAAAAACGATCCAGCTAAGGGTGCTGTAATCACAGTTGAGAATTTTGATAAAATGCCAATGCCAATTGTATTAGATGTTAAAACAAAGAGCGGAAAAGTAACAAGAGTTAATTTACCTGTAGAAATTTGGCAAAGAAATAACTCTTGGTCTTTCAAACATAATTCAACTGAAGAAATTGAGAGCATTACTTTAGATCCTGACCATGCTTTCCCAGATAATAATGAGTCAAACAATGTTTGGACAGCGGGAAAAGGTAAAATAGAAAAAGATCTTATTTTAGATCCATATTTAGGTAATTATGTTACTGCAAAATCTCCTCTGACAATTGTATTGACAGAGAAAAATAGCGTTTTAAATGCAGAACTTCCTAATTATCCAAAATTTGCATTAGAGCCTGTTGCAAACGAAAAAGATACATTCGAATCTGCTAGAGCTGGCTTAAAACTTAAATTTAACGAAGCTAAAAACGGTTTCGATTTGATACTTTCAAACGGTCAAGTAATACCTTTTACTAGAAAGTAATTTAGAATAATAGAGAAAAATTTAAAGCCCGATAGTTATTTTAACTGTCGGGTTTTTCTTTTGTTTTAAGTTTCAAGTTTAGGTTTCAAGTTTTTAATTCGTTCAAGTTAAAAGTAAAACCTTAGAACCTCAGTACCTTAGGATTTTAAAATCTTTAAAAAACAACAAAACGTCAAAAAAATGTTAGAAATTTAATTTTTTGTTTTGTGAATAAAAAAAAGATGTACTTTTGCACCGATGAATAAAATAAGTTTACATATAACTTCTTTGTCACGGACAAACTCACCGATTACTTCTCCCGAAGTACGGACGCTATCTCTATAGTGTTCACTGAGTTTTATAGCCGTATATTTATTCATACCCATTTTTCATTTTGAAATCACATAATTTGTCCATTGGACAAACATATCCTAAAAGTATTTATTATTTTGTAAATTTTCTCAATCAATGTTTTGATTTTGAAGGTGTTACTTCTTTTTTGCTTAATTTTATTGGATTCAATTCTGGATTTCAAACGAATCAATATGCTTTAATTTTTAACTCTAACTTCAATAATTGAAATGAAGATCTCTATTGTTGTAACTCAAGAAGAACATTTTAAGTATGCGCAGGAAATTTGCGATACGATAGAATCGTCTGCCTTATTAAGAGGTACGGGGATTGCTAAAAGAACTCCTGAGTACATTCAGAAAAAAATGGCAAATGGTGATGCAATGATTGCTTTGGCAGACGGAAAATTTGCAGGTTTTTGTTATATAGAAAGCTGGCAGCACGGAAAATTCGTTGCGCATTCTGGATTAATTGTACATCCAGATTATAGAAGTCATGGTTTGGCCAAAAAGATAAAATCAAAAGTTTTTGAATATTCTTTGAAGAGATTCCCAGATGCTAAAATATTTGGAATTACGACTGGTTTGGCTGTAATGAAAATTAACTCTGAATTAGGCTATAAACCAGTTCCTTTCTCAGAATTGACAACAGATCCGAGTTTCTGGGCGGGTTGTAAAACATGTACAAATTATCACATTTTGCAAAGCAAAGAAAATAAAATGTGCCTTTGTACGGGAATGTTATATGACCCAAAAGAAAAACAAAAAACACCGCCAAGACATCCTTTTAATGAGGCTGTTTTAAACAGACTTAGAAAAATAAAACAAGCTTTATTCTTAAACAAAATCTTGTCATTTATTTTTTTATTCAAAATTTAATTAAAAAGAAATCTCAAACTGCTATATACGAAAGTATTAGCCTAAATTATAAAAAATGAAAAAAGTAGTATTAGCTTATAGCGGAGGATTAGATACTTCGTATTGTTTGAAATATTTAAAAAACGAAAAAGGTTATGAAGTTCATACCGTTCTTGTTGATACAGGAGGATTTAGTGCAGAAGAATTATCAGCAATAGAAAAAAGAGCTTACGAGTTAGGAAGTGCGCAACACGCCAACTTAACTATTTTAGATAAATATTACGATAAAGCTATCAAATACCTAATTTTCGGAAATGTTTTAAAAAACAATACTTACCCGTTATCAGTTAGTGCAGAACGTGTTTTTCAAGCAATTGAAGCTATAAAATATGCTAAAAAAGTGGGAGCAACTGCTATCGCCCACGGAAGTACTGGTGCAGGAAACGATCAAATTCGTTTCGATTTGATTTTCCAGACTATTGCTCCAGAAATCGAAATCATCACGCCAATTAGAGATTTAAAATTGTCAAGACAAGAAGAAGTGGAATATCTTCAAAAAAATGGTGTAAGCTATTCTTGGGAAAAAGCACAATATTCTATCAATAAGGGGCTTTGGGGAACAAGCGTTGGAGGTAAGGAAACTTTAACTTCTGGTCAACCGTTACCAAGCGAAGCTTATCCATCGCAATTACAAAAAGAAGGAGAAGAGAAAGTAACACTTCATTTTGAGCAAGGAGAATTAGTTGGTTTAAACGGAAAAACGGATAAGCCTTCAAATAATATTGTAGCTCTTGAAAAATTGGCAAGTGCTTATGCAATTGGTAGAGATATTCACGTAGGAGATACCATTATCGGAATTAAAGGAAGAGTTGGTTTTGAAGCTGCAGCTCCGTTAATTATCATCAAAGCGCACCATTTATTAGAGAAACACACTCTAGGAAAATGGCAGCAATACTGGAAAGAACAGTTAGGAAACTGGTACGGAATGTTATTCCACGAAGGTCAATTCTTAGATCCAGTTATGAGAAACATTGAAACGTTCCTTCAAGACACTCAAAAAACAGTAAATGGAACTGTAACCGTTTCATTAAAACCATATCATTTCTCACTTGACGGAATAGAATCTCCAAACGATTTGATGAACACAGGTTTTGGTCAGTACGGAGAAATGAACAATGCTTGGACATCAGAAGATGCAAAAGGATTTATCAAGATTTTAGGAAATGCACAAAACATATTCTCATCTGTAAACAAATTAGATCATGATTAATGTCGGAATTATTGGTGGTTCGGGTTATACGGCCGGAGAACTCATCAGAATTTTAATGTATCATCCAAAAGTAAACATCGATTTTGTTTACAGTACAACAAATGCTGGAAAGCCACTTTCTGTAGCGCATCACGATTTGATGGGCGATATCGAAATGAATTTCACAGCCGAAATCAATCCAAATGTGAATGTAGTTTTCTTGTGTTTAGGCCACGGAAAATCAATTTCATTTTTGAAAGAAAATCAGTTTGCAAGTCATACTAAGATTATTGATTTAGGAAATGATTTCAGATTGAATAAAGATGCGCATTTTGAAGGGAAAAATTTCGTCTATGGTTTGCCTGAAATCAATAAAGCCGAAATCAAAAAGACAAATTATATTGCCAATCCAGGTTGTTTTGCAACTGCTATTCAGTTGGCTTTATTGCCTTTGGCAAAACATAATTTGTTGAATAACGATGTACATATTAATGCTACAACCGGAAGTACAGGAGCAGGAGTAAGTCTTTCTGAAACTTCTCATTTCAGTTGGAGAAACAACAATATGTCGCATTATAAAGCATTTGAACACCAGCATTTAGGTGAAATATCAGAAAGCTTAGTGCAATTGCAAGACGATTTTGACAGCGAATTACTTTTCATTCCGAATAGAGGAGATTTCCCAAGAGGAATTTTTGCAACCTTATATACAGTTTGCGATGATAGTTTGGAACAATTAGTTGAAAAATATGAAGAGTTCTATAAAAACGAACCTTTCGTAACCGTTACTACAACGAACATCAATATGAAACAGGTAGTGCAAACAAATAAATGTATTATTAGTTTATTGAAAAAAGGAAACCGGGTTCTCATAACATCAATTATCGATAACTTAACCAAAGGTGCTTCAGGACAAGCAATTCAAAACATGAATTTAATGTTCGGATTAGAAGAAACCACAGGTTTACATTTGAAACCAAGCGGATTTTAATTTTTTTAGTTTCAAGTTTCAGGTTTCACGTTTTGTGCGTGACTCGAAATGGATACGAAGAAACATAACTAGTTTTGAGGTTTGAAGTTTTAGTTTTCACGTTCAGTGAGTAACTTGAAACATGAAACCTGAAACAAAATAAACAAAACAAAATGAACTTATTCAATGTTTACCCATTATACGACATAACTCCAGTAAAAGCAGTAGATTGTACTATTATTGACGACAAAGGAGTAGAATATTTAGATTTATACAGCGGTCATGGTGTGATTTCTATTGGACACACACAGCCGGATTATGTAGCTAAACTTAAAAATCAAATAGATAATTTAGGATTTTATTCGAATGCGATTCAGAATCCTTTACAGGTGGAATTGGCGCAGAAATTAGGAAAACTTTCTGGTCTTGAAGACTACGAATTGTTTTTATGCAGTTCTGGTGCTGAAGCAAACGAAAATGCTTTAAAATTGGCTTCTTTCCATAACGGAAAATCAAGAGTTGTAGCTTTTGATAATTCTTTCCACGGAAGAACATCTGCAGCGGTTGCGGTTACAGATAACAAAAAGATTGTTGCGCCAATTAACGCACAGCAAGTTGTTACTTTTTTACCTTTAAATCAAATCGAATTAGTTGAAGCTGAATTAGCTAAAGGAGATGTTACAGCAGTAATTATTGAAGGAATTCAAGGAGTTGGAGGTTTAGACCAGGGAACAACTGAGTTTTTTCAGGCTTTAGAAAAAGCATGCAAAAAACACGATGTGGTTTTAATTTTAGATGAAGTACAATCAGGATACGGAAGAAGCGGGAAATTCTTCGCTTTCCAACATCACGGAATCAACGCTGATATTATTTCAGTTGCAAAAGGAATGGGGAACGGATTCCCAGTTGGAGCGATTTTGATTTCTCCAAAATTCCAAGCAAGTTTCGGATTATTAGGAACTACTTTCGGCGGAAGCCACCTGTCGTGTGCGGCAGGAATTGCAGTTTTAGATGTAATTGAAAAACTTGATTTACAAACGAATGTCAACGAAGTTTATGCATATTTCTTAGAAAAAATCAAAGAAGTTCCAGGAATCAAACAAGTAAAAGGAAAAGGATTAATGCTTGGAGTTGAATTTGATTTTGATGTAGCCGCTTTAAGAAAGAAACTAATCATCGAAAAACACATTTTTACAGGAAGCGCTAACAATAAAAATCTGTTAAGAATTTTACCGCCTTTGACTGTGAAAAAAGCTGATATCGATACGTTTGTAAAAGCTTTAAAAGAAAGTTTAGAAGAATTAAAAAACTAAACATAATACTATTATCCTAACAGGTTTCCAAAACCTGTTAGGTATTAATAAGTTTCTATAAAAAGAAACAACCAAAAAAACAACCAACCCACTTGAAATTATGAAACCATTATCAATTGAAACACGCAATGCGGTTTTGCGGACTATGGCAAAGCTGGTCGAACAGGAGCGGAATGAGATCATCTTAACCAATCAGGAAGATCTTGCTGATTACGACGGTTCCGATTTAGCGATGGAAGAACGCCTGAAAGTAGATGATAAAAAAGTCGATGAAATGATTTTATCGCTTAATCAGTTAGCTTCTCAAGAAGATCCCGTTGGTGTAGAACGTTTTCATTTTACCCATGATAATGGAATAAAAGTGGTTAATAAAACCGCTGCTTTCGGAACGATTTTAATTATTTATGAATCTCGTCCAGACGTTACAATCGAAGCTGGTGGAATTGCTTTTAAATCCGGGAATAAGATTTTGTTAAAAGGAGGAAAAGAGTCTTTAAAATCAAATTTGAAAATCGTAAGTCTTTGGCATAAAGCTTTACAAGAAAACGGAGTTTCAAAAGATTGGGTTGAATATTTGAATTACAATAGAACAGAAACTCAGGCTTTTTTAGAAAAACCAACTCAAAAAGTTGATTTAATAGTTCCAAGAGGCGGAGAAAAATTAATTGAATTTGTAAAAGCACATGCGACTTGCCCTGTTATTGTAAGCGGACGCGGAAATAATTTTGTTTACGTTCATGAAGATGCAGACACAGATTTAGCTTTAAAAGTAATTTTAAATGCAAAAACAGCTAAAATATCAGCTTGTAATGCATTAGATAAAGTTTTGATAAGTTCTAAGCTTCCAAATTTTGAAGGTTTTACAGCTATGTTAATCGAAGCTTTAGTAGAATCAAAAGTGGAAGTTATCGTAGATAAATCTTTAGCAAATTTCGAAAACACGAAAACACTTCAAAATGAAGATATTTGGTATGAAGAGTTTCTAGATTATAAAATTGTAATCGGAACTATCGATTCTCAGGAACATGCTATTGACAAGATTAATAAGTATTGTGGTGGACATTCTGCAGCAATTATTACCAGAAACGATGAAATCGCACAACAATTTATGGAATCAATTGATGCTGCGGCAGTTTACCAAAATGCATCAACCCGTTTCACAGACGGCGGACAATTTGGTCTTGGCGGAGAATTAGCAATAAGCACTGATAAATTGCATCAAAGAGGCCCAATTGGTTTACAGCATTTGGTAACCAATAAATGGTACGTGTACGGAGAAGGACAAATACGTTAGAATTTTAGATTTTAGAGTTCAGATTTTAGAGTTCAGATTTTAGATTGATGATTAACGATTTTTGATTTCAGATTATTAGAATTTGGAATTTATTTTTTGGAATTTATTATAGATAAAGCTTTGCGAACGTAGCGTTTGTAAGCACAAAGAATATAAAGCCTTGCGCACTTTGCGGTTTTAAAAAAAAACTTAGTGCCTTAGCGCCTTCGCGGCAAAAACAAAAGACATGGCAAAAAAACGGATTTTATTAAAAATAGGAAGTAATACTTTAACCAAAGAAACCAATCATATTTCGCGGGGAAAGATTGAAGATCTTGGAATACAGATTGCGGCTTTAAACGATGAATATGAATTTATCATAGTAAGTTCTGGAGCAATTGCGGCGGCAAAGCAATTTGTAAAACTGGATAATCAAGATAAAGATGTTTTTGTAAAGCAAGCTTTAGCTTCAATCGGACAGCCACATTTAATGCGGATTTACAATGAGAATTTCAAAGATTTAGGCTTAAATACGTCGCAGTGTTTACTTTCTTATTCTGATTTTGAAAAAGAGCAGACCAAAAAGAATATCGTAAATACCATTAATGTATTAGTCAAAAACAATTACATTCCGATTATCAATGAAAATGATACCGTTGCTACAGATGAGATTCGGTTTGGAGATAATGACAAATTAGCGGCTTTAACAGCGGTATTGCTAAATGTTGATATTCTTATAATTGCGACCAATACAAACGGAATTTACACGAAAGAATCAATTCATGATGAAAATCCGGAAACGATCAAATTAGTAAATGATTTAAAAACGCTCGAGAAGGAAATCGGTGAATCAAAATCATCACATGGAACAGGGGGAATGCAATCCAAAATAGAAGCTGCGGCAATTTCAAAAGCAGCAAACATTGAAACCTGGATTGTAAATGGGCTGAATGATAATTTTATTCTGCGGGCATTGAAAGACGAAATTCCATTTACGAAAATTTTATAGCCACGAATTCACAAATTATTCTTTTTACTATTTAAACGAAATATTAATTCGAATTCATTCGAAAAAAATCGCAAAGATTGAAAAAAATAATTCGTGAATTCGTGGCGGAAAAAACAACTAAAAAAGCAAAAAACAAATGAACTATATTTCAATAAAAGACATCAACTCATTATCAAAGTGGGTAAAACAAGCGATCAAAATCAAAAAGAATCCGCTTAAAAATCAAAGTTTAGGAAAGAATAAAACTCTTGGAATGTTATTTTTCAATCCAAGTTTAAGAACGCGTTTGAGTACTCAAAAAGCGGCCATGAATTTAGGAATGAATGTTATGGTAATGAATTTTACCAATGAAGGCTGGACATTAGAATTCGAAGATGGAGCCGTTATGAATTCTGGTGCGTCAGAGCACATCAAAGAAGCCGCAGAAGTAGTTTCGCAATATTGTGATATCATTGCTATTCGTGCTTTTGCAGGTTTAGTTGATAAGGAAAAAGATTATCAAGAAACTGTGATTTCAGGATTTTTGAAATATGCTACAGTGCCGATTGTAAATATGGAAAGTGCTATCCGTCACCCGCTGCAGTCACTTGCAGACGCAATTACAATGGAAGAATTCAAACCTAGACACAAAGACAAACCCAAAGTAGTGCTTTCTTGGGCGCCACATCCAAAAGCATTGCCGCAGGCTGTAGCCAATTCATTCGTAGAAATGATGCAGATGCAGAAAGATATGGATTTTGTAATCACACATCCAGAAGGTTACGAGTTAAGTCCGGAAATCACAAAAGACTGCAAAATCGAATACGATCAAAACAAAGCTTTTGAAAATGCTGATTTCGTTTACGTAAAAAACTGGAGTAACTTCAACGATTACGGAAAAGTGACCAACAGCGATCCAAATTGGACCGTCACCGCTGAAAAAATGGCTTTAACCAACAACGGAAAATTCATGCACTGTCTTCCAGTTCGTAGAAATGTAATTGTAAGTGACGAAGTTTTGGACGGAGAAAATTCAATCGTAATCGAGCAGGCAAATAATAGAACGTATTCAGCACAATTAGTTTTACAAAAGATTTTGAAGAAATTGTAAATTAAAGTTACAAAGAAACAAAGTTACAAAGTTACAGAGGCTTAAATCTTTTAAAAAAACTTTGCAACTTTGTTACTTTGTAACTTTGAACCTTTCAACCTCATGAAAAAAGTTACCGTAATCAAAATAGGTGGAAACATCATTGACAGTCCAACAGAATTAGAACAGTTTTTAACTGATTTTTCTAAAATTGAAGGCTATAAAGTTTTAGTTCACGGCGGTGGAAAATCGGCTACAAAAATGGCACAGAGTATTGGATTAGTTCCGCAAATGATTGACGGACGCCGAATTACAGATGCTCCAATGCTTGATGTTGTCGTGATGATTTACGCAGGACAAATCAACAAATATATTGTAGCGCAATTGCAGGCAAAAGATAACAATGCGATTGGTTTTTCGGGAGCTGATGGAAATTTAATCCAGTCGACAAAAAGAAATCACCCAACGATTGATTACGGGTTTGTAGGTGATGTAAAACAAGTGAATACCAAATTATTAGCGACTTTATTAGAAGCTGGAGTTGTTCCTGTTTTTTGTGCCATCACACACGACAAAAACGGACAATTGTTAAATACCAACGCTGATACAATCGCAAGTGAACTATCAATTGCTTTATCTGAAGTTTTTGATGTTACGCTGACCTACTGTTTTGAAAAGCAAGGTGTTTTAATGGATTCAGAAGACGATTCATCTGTAATTACAGAAATCAACGAGACATTATATAATAAACTAAAAGAAGAAAAAGTAATCCATTCCGGAATGATTCCAAAATTGGATAACTGCTTCAATAGTTTGTCAAGAGGCGTGCAGAAAATCAAAATTGGACATCACAGAATGCTTCAAAATTCAGATATTCCACATACAACAATTACATTATAAAAAATGTTGCCACAAATTGACTTTGATTTTTGCTGTTAAAAGAGAAAATAATTTTAGAGAAACATTAAAAAGTTCATTTTGATTTTAAATCTACAACAAAAAAATAATGTTTGGAAATCCGTGTAATTAGTGGCAAAAAAATAGAGCGCGCGAGGTATTTTAAATAAATTTGCGCAAGTAAAAATGGTCAAAGGAAAGCTCAAAAACTTTGCTGCTTTGTTCCTTTGAGCCTTTGAACCTTATTAAAATGAAAAATATAGATACGCTTACCCAAGAAGCAATTAGTTTATTAAAAAGCTTAATCGAAACCCCTTCATTTTCAAGTGAAGAAGATCAGACGGCTCTTTTAATAGAAAATTGGTTCAATCAGAATGAAATTCCTTTCAAGAGAGAAAACAACAATGTGTGGGCTTTCAACAAATATTTCGACGAAAATAAACCAACACTTTTACTAAACTCACATCACGATACCGTTCGCCCAAATCAAGCGTATACCAACGATCCGTTTAAAGCAATCGAAAAAGACGGAAAATTATTTGGTTTAGGAAGTAACGACGCTGGAGGATGTTTAGTTTCGTTACTAGCAACTTTTGTACATTTTTATGAAAATCAGAACCTTTCTCACAATATTGTAATTGTGGCTTCTGCCGAAGAAGAAAGCAGCGGAAAAAATGGATTAAACAGTGTTTTAAAACATTTACCAGAACTAGATTGCGCTATTGTAGGAGAACCAACTTTAATGCAATTAGCAATTGCTGAAAAAGGACTTTTAGTTCTTGATGTAAAAGTAAAAGGAACTGCAAGCCACGCTGCACATCAAAACGACGATAATGCATTATATAAATCAATTCCAGTAATGGAGTGGTTTAAAAACTATAAATTTGATAAAATCTCTGATGTTTTAGGTCCTGTAAAAATGACTGTAACCCAAATCAATGCAGGAAAACAGCACAACGTAGTGCCATCAGAATGTGATTTAGTAGTTGACATTCGTGTAACAGACCGTTATACCAATGCCGAAATCTTGGAAGTGGTAAAAGCAAACGTAAATGCCGAAGTAACACCAAGATCAATGCACTTAAATTCATCGTCTATTCCAATCGAACACGGTTTGGTTCAGGCGGGAATTGCTTTAGGAAGAACAACGTATGGTTCGCCAACACTTTCAGATCAGTCGGTTTTAAGCTGTCAGTCTTTGAAATTAGGGCCAGGAGAAACATTGCGTTCGCATTCAGCAGACGAATTTATTTTTGTAAATGAAATTGTAGAAGGAGTCGACCTGTATATCAAAATACTAACCGATTTCTTTAAATTATAATATTTTTTAGGAGCTAATCCCGCTATCCGTTACAATCTTTTATTTTTTAAAGAAAAAAATAAAAGGATTTCCACTACTATCGGGGCTAGATAATACCAGTATAAACAATGACATTAGGTCTGAATTAGAAAACAATCTAAGAAGTCTAAAATCTAAGAAGTCTAAAAATCTAAGTTATGAAACTTTGGGAAAAAGGAATACCAACAGATAAACAAATCGAACAATTCACCGTTGGAAACGACCGTGAACTGGATTTAGTTTTAGCAAAATATGATGCTTTAGGTTCAATCGCGCACGCCAAAATGTTGGGGCAGATTGGTTTATTGACTCATGAAGAAACAACATCTTTAGTTGATGCTTTAAACGAAATCATCGCTGATATCCTAGTAGGTAATTTCGAAATCGAAGACAGTTTCGAAGACGTACATTCTAAAATTGAATATCTGTTAACGGTAAAACTAGGCGATGCAGGAAAGAAAATCCATACGGCACGTTCTCGTAACGATCAGGTTTTAGTAGATGTTCATTTGTATTTAAAAGACGAATTAAAAGCAATCAAAGAGCAGGTAAAAACATTGTTTGATTTGCTGATGGAATCTGCAGAGAAACATCAAAACGTTTTATTGCCAGGTTATACGCATTTGCAAATTGCAATGCCATCATCATTCGGAATGTGGTTTTCTGCTTATGCTGAAAGTTTGATCGACGATATTACAATGTTGAATGCTGCTTCAAGAATTGTAGATCAGAATCCGTTGGGATCTGCAGCTGGTTATGGAAGTTCATTTCCAATCAACAGAACATTTACGACTCAGGAATTGGGTTTCGAAACTTTGAAATACAATGCTGTTGCGGCACAAATGAGCCGTGGAAAAGCAGAAAAAACGGTTGCTTTTGCTATGACAAGCGTTGCAGGAACGTTGTCAAAATTTGCAATGGACGTTTGTTTGTATATGAGCCAGAATTTTAATTTTATTGGTCTTCCGGCGCATCTTACGACAGGATCAAGCATTATGCCTCACAAGAAAAACCCAGATGTTTTCGAATTAATCAGAGGAAAATGCAATAAAATTCAGGCGCTTCCATACGAAATCACATTAATCACCAATAATCTTCCAAGTGGTTATCATAGAGATTTACAGCTTTTAAAAGAAGGTTTGTTTCCAGCGATTCAAAATCTGAAAGCTTGTTTGGATATTGCAATCTTTTCAATAAAAGACATTACAGTAAAAGATCATATTTTAGAAGATAAAAAATACGATTATTTGTTTACAGTAGATACTTTAAACGAAATGGTAGTTGCAGGAATGCCGTTTAGAGATGCGTACAAAGCCGTTGCAGAACAATTAGAAGCTGGAACATACAAATCTCCAAAAGAAACAAAACACACGCATGAAGGAAGTATCAACAATTTATGCTTAGATGCGATTAAAGATAAAATGAAAGCAGCTTTTTAGTTTTGTTAAATGTGAAAAATAAGCTGTAAAAAGTAAAAAGGTCATTGATTTGTTTCAATGACCTTTTGATTTATAGAAGAATTAGTTTTTTACTAATTTAAATGTTTTGCTTCGATTGTCAATTTGTACTTTGCACACATAAATACCTTTTGCAAGATTGCCAACGTTTAGTTCTAATTTTTCGTCAGGAGATACATTTTTTGAATGCGAATATACTTTCGATCCATTCGATGAAAATAATTGTACTTCAGCTAAACCATTATCTGAACTTGAAAAATCAATATTCAAAAGACGATTTATAACTGATGGATAATACTTCAAATCCAGATTATTTGAATTATTGTCATTAAGGCCTAAATTATTGCAGCTTGTAGAAAGAACGCCTTGAGGAGTAACCTGAAGTGTCGCTCCGGCTCCGCATGAAGCGTTTGAAATATAGCCCGCAACATTCCCGATCGGCAGAACACTATAAGGGTAAGAAGGTTTTGTAACTGTTGTTCCAGAATTTGTTGGGGCATTCAAACAATCTGTAAAAGCAATTCCGATTGTTCCGCCATCAGTGCTTATATAATTTTTAAAAGCTGTTCCTATTTTAGCAAAATCAGTTCCTTCAACATAACAAGTTGTATTGTTGCTTCCACCACCTAAACCAATTGCAAGCGAACCAGAAACAGAAGTGTTATAATAGCAGTTTAAAATATGAAGTTCAGCATTTCTTGCTCTTGGCATTCTTTCTTTGCATCCTTCAGCCCAATAGCAATTTTTAAAAGTGATGCTGTAATGGCCGTCAGAAGGAGCGTCAGTTTTAGAAGAGCCCACCAAATCAGAAAAGCGATGATCATCTGCTCCGCCAGAACCTCCAGCTTTTGGCGCTTTCAGATAAATGAATTTGCACCAAGAAACTGTCATGTTATCGGCAGCGCCTTTATTGTCAAAATTGCCATCCATTCCGTCTTGAAATTCGCAATGATCGACCCAAAGATTCGTTGCTTCTGAAGTAAGGTTGTCACGCCCATCAACATCATATGCGCCTGGTCCTTCAAAAATTAAATTTCTTATGATAATGTTATTAGAACCAGGTTTCAAACTTAAAATCCCTGAGCCAGCAGCCGTTTGATCCAGATTTACTAATCGTGCGCCTGGAAGGCCAATTATAGTTTTATCATTCACCAATAAGCTCGTATAAGTGCAATTTATAGTTCCTGAAACTAAAATTACCTGTGGTGTAGTTAGTTTTAGTTTTGCAGTCAAATCAGCTAGAGTAGTAACTGTAACGGGAGTTGCGTTCCCACCGCCAGTTGCGGAGGCGCCAAATCCTTCGGGAGCACTCATAAAATAATTTTGAGCAAACAGAAAGGAGCAAGGCAGAAGCAATGCTAATAAAATAATTTTTGTTTTCATTTTTTAAAATGTGGTTTTTTGTGGTTTTAATTGCAAATGTAATCGATTGCACAAATGTAAAAGAATTAAAATAATTTCAAATTAATTTATCAGATTTTGTGTTTTAAGGTTTTGATTTTTAGAATTATAAATGTTGTTTTTACGTTTATAATATCAAATAAATTGTAGATATATTTATAAAAAATAGTAAAGGTTGTTAGGTTAAAAGCAGAAAATTCATGCTAAATACATATATTTGATGTGCCAGTTTAAAACACGCCAATGGAAAAATTCAAAGATCAGTCGACCCTCCATCTTTTTGAGAAAGGCTTAATTACTGAAAATCAGTTTGAAGAAGTTAAAACCTATAGAAGCCTAAAAATCTTTTCATTAAACGCGGAATTAAAATTGTTCCTTTATTTATCAGTATTGCTGTTTACTTCAGGAATTGGAATTTTGATTTATGAAAATATTGATACCATCGGGCATATTGCCATTCTATCATTGCTTTTAATTGTGATTGCAGTTTGCTTTTTTTATTGTTTCAAACATTCCAAAGGTTTTCAGAAATCAGAAACAACATTTGAACATCCTGTTTTAGAATATCTGGTTTTGACGGGAAATATTCTAACCTGTATTTTCATTGGGTATCTCCAATTTCAATATAAACCCTTTGGAGAGCATTACGGTTTGGCTACTTTAGTACCAACCATTGTTAGTTTCTTTTGCGCATATTATTTTGATAATCGAAGCGTTTTAACTATTGCAATTACTGGTTTGGCGGCTTATGTGGGACTTTCAGTTACGCCACAAGATATATTTAATGACAGCAATAATTTGTATGCAAGCCAAAGTTTAAGCTATTCAGCAGTAATGTTAGGAGTTTTATTGGTTTTATGGACAATCTATAGCCAGCGAATTTCACTCAAAGCTCATTTTGGTTTGGTTTTTCTCACTTTTGCGCTACACATTGTAAGCATCGCGACAATTAGTAATTTAACTGGTTATGAAACTTTAACTTGGATACTATTTGCTCTAATTTTAGCTGGTTCAACGTATTATTTTTATAAAGCCAGTTATCAGTATAAAGCCATGTCTCTATATGTATTTATGATTGTTTACGCTTATATCGGCGGAAACATTGTTTTGTTCAGAATTTTTGAAAATGTTGATTTCTCTGATATTTGGGAATTACTTATTTTCTTGTTGCCAGCTTACTTTATTGGTTCGATTATTATGTTTATTAAATTGATTAAAAACTTCCATAAAGAAATCGCAGAATGATAGTATACAACAAACAATTATTGGATAATGAGGTTTTAACGGATGAAGCGGATGCTTTGTACAAAGGAGGTTTTATCAGTAAAGAACAGAAGAAATTTATAGAAAAAGAACTTCCAGTTTTAAAAAGCCAGAAAAATATCCTTGTTAGAATAGGTTTCTTTTTGCTTGGCTGTTTATTATTTGGTTCAATTTGTGGAGCAATTTCTTTGTTTGGGCTAAGCGCTGAGAATACATTTTTTAAAATCTGCTTTTATATTTTTGCTGTAGTTGGATTTGCAGGAGTAGAATTGCTTGCAAATCAGGAGTATCATAATCACGGTTTAGACGATGCTTTTATTTTGAATGCGCTTTTATGCTTAGGAGCAGCAATAGGAATAACAACGGAAGGTTACGAAATGGTAATTGCTTTTTTTGTAGCAGTGGGAGCGCTTTTTATCTTTCTAAGGTATTTGCATGTAATTTCAATGCTTGTGTTCTGCCTTTCTGCAACGGCATTTTTGTTTTTTGGAATGTTTGAATTTGGAGATATCGGAAAAGCTATTTTACCATTTACAGCAATGATTTTTGCAGGAGTTTTTTACTTTTTGACGAAAAAAATGTTGAATCGTCTGAATGAAAGGTATTATTACAACGGACTATTATTGGCAAATAGTTTTTGTCTAGTTTTATTTTATCTTTCTTGTAATTATTTGGTTGTTAGAGAACTTTCAGCAGAGCTTTTAGGACCAGAAGTAAAACCTGGAATAGATATTCCGTTTGCATATTTCTTTTATGCTTTCACTTTTATAGTTCCAGTACTTTATTTGGTTCAGGCTTTAAAAACGAAAGACAGATTAATGCTTTGGATTAGCTTTTTAGCTATAGGATTTTCAATTTATACGATTCGATTTTATCATTCGGTTTTACCGATTGAGGTTGCGCTTACACTTGGCGGTATAGTTTTATTCGGAATTGCTTATTTTTCAATTAGGATATTAAAAGAAAAAGAAAGCGGTCTGACTTTTAAACCAGATAGGATCAATCATTCCGATAGTTTATTAAATGCAGAAGCTTTAGTTGTAGCTTCAACTTTCGGTATGAAACCAGAAGTAAAGCCGCAAGCTTCTCCAATGGAGTTTGGAGGTGGAGGTTTCAGTGGAGGCGGATCTGATGGAAGTTTTTAAGTTTAATTATGAGTTGTGTGAATTATGAATTATGAGTTGAGCGCTAATTTGAATTAAAATTGGACTTGGCGTAAAAATATAAAAGCCTGGAATTATACAAATAATTTCAGGCTTTTAATTTTTAAAATTTGTTGTATTCTAAGTTAAGACTCATAAATCATAATTCACAACTCATAATTTATAACTTAGATCTTACTTTTTAACGCTTCAGCATCAATATCGCTGTGCGAAACATCGTAAACTGCTTTTCCGTTTTTGATTAAAATCAATTGAGGAGATTCGTGATAAACGCTAAATCTGCTGGCGATTTCATTTGAAATATCTCTGTGTGCGATTAAATCTAAAAAATACGCATCAACCACACCTTCAAGATCAAACTCTCTTTCAAATTGCTTTAAAGCCATACGGCTAATGCTGCATCTTGTGCTATGCTTGAAAATTACAACTGGTCTTTCTTGAGAAATGGCTTCAATTTCCATTAATTGAAGAATATCGGTTAATTCTGTCCAGTTTACTTTACTTTTTGCGGCTTCTGAGTTCTCTGAACTTCCGAAGATTGAATTAAAAAAACTCATATTTGGCTTGTTTTGTGACTTTTTGACACGTTAAATCGAGAAAAATTTGATTTAAACTGTCTTTTTGTCTGTTTTTATGCTATGGAATATAATTTGTCTGTTACAATGCAAAGTTAAATTATTTGAGTTAAAAAAGTACCTCAATAAATCGTAACTTTAATCTTATAAAATGTCAAACAAATAAAATCAATCAAAAACGTAAAAATATGAATATAAATAAGTTTACTATTAAATCGCAAGAAGCCATTCAGCTGTCTCAGCAGTTAGCACAGCGAAATGGCCAACAGCAAATTGAAAATGAACACATTTTCAAAGCTATTTTTGAAGTTGATGAAAACGTGGCGCCATTTATCTTGAAAAAACTAAATGTAAATGTGCCTTTGTTTTTACAAATTTTAGACGGTACAATTCAGAGTTTTCCAAAAGTTTCTGGAGGAGATGTTATGCTTTCCAGAGATGCTAATAAAGCTTTAAATGAAGCTGAAATTATCGCACAAAAAATGAACGACGAATACGTTTCGATCGAGCATTTAATTTTAGCCATTTTTGACTCAAAAAGTAAAGTTTCTCAGATTTTAAAAGATCAGGGAGTTACAGGAAAGGGGCTTAAAGCGGCTATTGAAGAATTAAGAAAAGGCGAAAGAGTAACATCAGCTTCGGCAGAAGAAACGTATAATTCGCTAAATAAATATGCTAAAAATTTAAACGAATTAGCTCGTACAGGAAAACTAGATCCAGTTATTGGACGTGACGAAGAAATTCGTCGTGTTTTGCAGATTTTGACTCGTAGAACCAAAAACAACCCAATGCTTATTGGTGAGCCTGGAGTTGGTAAAACTGCAATTGCAGAAGGTTTAGCGCATAGAATTGTGGACGGAGACGTTCCTGAGAACTTAAAAGAAAAAATCGTTTTCTCATTAGATATGGGAGCTTTGATTGCCGGAGCGAAATACAAAGGAGAATTCGAAGAACGTTTAAAATCGGTTGTAAAAGAAGTTACAGCTGCAGAAGGTGACATCGTATTGTTTATCGATGAGATTCATACGCTTGTAGGAGCGGGTGGAGGTGAAGGTGCGATGGACGCGGCAAACATCTTAAAACCAGCTTTAGCACGTGGAGAATTAAGAGCAATTGGAGCTACGACTTTAGATGAATATCAAAAATATTTTGAAAAAGATAAAGCGCTTGAAAGACGTTTCCAAAAGGTGTTAATCGATGAACCTGATACTGAAAGCGCGATTTCAATTCTTCGTGGAATCAAAGAAAAATACGAAACGCACCATAAAGTTCAGATTAAAGACGAAGCGATTATCGCAGCTGTTGAGCTTTCGCAAAGATATATTACGAATCGTTTCTTGCCAGATAAAGCGATCGACTTAATGGACGAAGCGGCTTCTAAATTGCGTATGGAAATCAATTCGAAACCAGAAGAATTAGATGTTTTGGATCGTAAAATCATGCAGTTGGAAATCGAAATTGAAGCCATTAAGCGTGAAAAAGAAGAAAGCAAACTGAAAATTTTAGGTATGGAATTGGCCAACCTGAAAGAAGAACGCAACGAAATCTATGCAAAATGGAAACAGGAAAAAGATATCGTTGACGGAATTCAGGCTGTAAAACACGAAATTGAAGACTTTAAATACGAAGCTGAACGTGCTGAACGTGATGGAGATTACGGAAAAGTAGCTGAAATTCGTTACGGAAAAATAAAAGAAGCACAGGAACGCCAAGAAACATTGCAGAAACAATTGCTTGAATTCCAATCTGGAAATTCTTTAATCAAAGAAGAAGTTACCAGAGAAGATATAGCAGAAGTTGTAGCAAAATGGACAGGAATTCCGGTAACCAAAATGCTTCAGACAGAAAGAGAAAAACTATTGCATCTTGAAGATGAATTGCACAAACGTGTAGTAGGACAAGAAGAAGCGATAGAAGCAGTGAGTGATGCGGTTCGTAGAAGCCGTGCCGGTTTACAGGATATGAAAAAACCTGTTGGATCATTCTTGTTCCTAGGAACAACTGGGGTTGGTAAAACGGAGCTGGCAAAAGCTTTGGCTGAATATCTTTTTGATGACGAAAATGCCATGACTCGTATCGATATGAGTGAGTATCAAGAACGCCACAGTGTGAGCCGTTTGGTTGGTGCGCCTCCAGGATATGTGGGTTATGATGAAGGAGGCCAGCTGACAGAAGCCGTTCGTAGAAAACCATATTCTGTTGTATTGTTGGATGAGATCGAAAAAGCGCATCCAGATACGTTCAATATTTTATTGCAGGTTCTAGATGAAGGACGTTTGACAGATAACAAAGGACGTCTGGCTGATTTTAGAAATACGATTATTATTATGACCTCAAATATGGGAAGTAATATCATTCAGGAGAAATTTGAAAACCTAAAAGGAGGTGTTGAAGCAGCAACAGAGGCGGCTAAAAATGAAGTTTTAGGATTATTAAAACAAACTGTTCGTCCTGAGTTTATCAACCGTATTGACGAGATTGTAATGTTTACACCGCTTACGGTAGAAAATATCTCAAGAATTGTGAGTTTACAATTAAAGAGCGTGACCAAAATGCTGGCTATGCAAGGCATTACAATGGATGCAACTCCAGAAGCTATTGGGTATTTGGCAGACAAAGGTTACGATCCACATTTTGGAGCTCGACCAGTGAAACGTGTGGTTCAGCGTGAAGTTTTAAATCAATTGTCAAAAGAAATTTTGGCAGGAAATATTACAACAGACAGCATCATTTTATTAGATGCTTTCGACGGCAAACTGGTTTTTAGAAACCAGACAGTTAAATAATTATTTTTGTTTAGTTAATCTTGAAAAGCATCAGTGTTAAAGCTGGTGCTTTTTTTTTGCCGTGAATTCTGAAACTTTTTGCACAATTCTTATAACAATAAATCTTGAATAAATATTCAATTTTAAGTTTATAAAAATCAGCAAATTATTAATTAAAAAAATCAAAATCATGAACAATATTTTCAGAGGATTATTAGCAGGATATGGTGCTAAAAAATTAGGAGGCGGATGTTTCGGAACCATTATAGTTTTTATTATTCTTTGGGTTCTTTTAGGACAATGCAACTAAAAAATGCTGTACAGAAAAATACGAATAAAAAGATAAATTTTGATGCAATATTATTGGGCAGATTAAGCCAAAATGTCTAGATTCGCGTCACTAAAAAATAAATTTAAAAAATGGGTTCAGGTTTTTTCGCATTATTAGATGATATCGCAGCAATTATGGATGATGTTGCAGTAATGAGTAAAGTTGCCGCAAAAAAAACAGCAGGGATTTTAGGTGACGATTTAGCTGTAAATGCAGAAAAAGCTTCTGGATTTGCATCTTCACGAGAATTGCCGGTTTTGTGGGCTATCAGTAAAGGTTCTTTATTGAATAAAATCATTATTCTTCCAGTTGCATTCCTTTTAAGTGCATTTTTTCCGATTGCCATTATAATAATCTTAGTTTTAGGAGGGCTTTTTTTAGCATACGAAGGAGCCGAAAAAATCTACGAGTTTATCGTTCCTCATAAACATGAAGAATCTGAGGGAATTACAGATGAAGTTCTTACTGAGGAACAAATTTTATTAATTGAAAAGGACAAGGTAAAATCGGCAATTGTAACAGATTTTATTCTTTCGGTTGAAATCGTGATTATCGCATTAGGAACTGTAATGGAACAGCCTCTCCTGCAGAAAATAATTGTAACTTCGATAATTGCAGTTGTAGCTACAATTGGGGTTTATGGAATAGTAGCGCTTATCGTTAGAATGGACGAAGCAGGTTTTAAGCTTATTAAATCTAGCAAAAGTGAAAAGAGTCTTTCAAGATTTATCGGAAACTTGTTAGTAAAAGCACTTCCGTTTGTAATAAAAAGTTTAACCGTAATTGGGACGATTGCTTTACTTTTAGTGGCTGGAGGAATATTTGTACATTATATTCCATTTTTTCACCATTTGTCAGAAGAAATTAAAATCCCTTCAATCTTCAAAGAATTTACGGTTGGATTAGTTCTAGGATTTATAGTTTTACTTTTTGTAAATCTTTTCAAAAAGATTTTTCAAAAGAAAACAGCTTAATTCAGCTTTAAAAATAGTAAAGGAAACACCAGTACACGCTGGTGTTTTTTTGTTTTTAGGAGCAGGAGTGATTCATTTAAAAGGAAGTTCAGTCCCGCTATTCACTATATTTTTTGTTGTGAACCCCACAACAAAAAGATGCCGTTTCTATCGGGGCTGTTTTAGAGAGTTTTTATTTTTGTAAGAAATAACGGTATTTTTTTTAATAATTTTTATTGAATAAATTGTTGATTTTTAAAATATTAATCGATAATCTGAATTTTTTAACATTTCTTCTAAGCAACCTTTACAACTAAGTCTTGTCTTCATAGTAATTAACAATTAATTATTATTTTATATGAAAAGTTTTAGATTACAAACAGCTTTAGTAGTATTATTTTTATCAATTGGATTTGTTTCATGCAGCAGTGATGATGATAAGGATCAAGTACCAGCTCCAACCACAAAGGCAGCTTTAGTAACAGAAATTAAAGGACCGGCAACAGGAAAAGTTAATGATGAACTAAGCTACGATGTGACTTACACAGTTGATAACGCTTGTGCAGAATTTGATAAAATCTCGGAAGTAACAATTGGATCTGTAAAAGGTTTGCAAGTAATTGCGAAATACCCATCAGAAGTTTGTACCCAGCAAGTGCCAGAACCAAAGAAAACAGTTTACAAATTCAAGTCTACTACAAAAGGGACTTTTGAAATCAAATTCAAGAAATCAGAAACAGAATTCTTAACTCAGAAGGTAGTTATCGAATAATAAGAAGCTTAGCTGATATTTTTTTAGGTTAAAAGCCATTTTACAGAGATTTTTATTCAATGTAAAATGGTTTTGTTTTTTTATAATCATTTAAAATTTTTTGTATTATTTCACGCAACCTTTGTAATTTAGCACCATCTATATAATATATTCAGAATAACTAAATTTAAATTTTATATGAGATTTTTTAGAATACAAACGATTTTGGCAGTGTTATTTTTAGCTGTTTTTTCAGTAGCATGCAGCAGTGACGATAATGGAAAAGAAACACCTCAAACTATTTCTAGAGCTGCAAATGTGACAGCGATTTCTGGACCTGCAACTGGCAAAGTGGGTGTCGATGTTAATTATGATGTATCGTTTATAGTTGATAATGCTTGCGGTGAATTTGATAGAATTGGCAGTACATCAATTGGTAAAGAAGAAGGATTTCAAATAGAAGCAAAATACCCTACGGGAACTTGTGCGAATCAAACGCCAACTGCGCTACATACACTTTATACATTTTCACCACAGTCAAAAGGAACTTTTGAAATAAAATTTAGAAAATCTGAAACAGAATTTTTGGTTAAAAAGCTAGTTATCGAATAAGTTTTTTTTTAGATATAATTTTAAAACCATTTTACAAGAGATTTGAATCAATTTAAAATGGTTTTTTGTTTTATATGAAATAATACAGATCATTAGTTGTTATATAAAAGTTATCGACTTTGCCATTCCTTTAAAAAGTACTATTTTTGCACTCTAAATTTTATGTCATGGCGAAAAGAAAGTATAAAATATCGGTTATTCAGTTAAACCTGAATGATGTTGCCGAAAATAATCTTAAAAAATGTATCAGCTGGGTAAGAGACGCTGCGAGTCAAGGTGCAGAAGTTATCTTATTGCCTGAATTATATAGCAGTCATTATTTTTGTCAAAGTGAAGATGTAGAGAATTTTGCATTAGCAGAACCACTTTACAGCACTTCATTTATTGCATTCAGCGAATTGGCAAAAGAATTAGGAGTAGTAATTATTGTTCCTTTTTTCGAGAAAAGAATGGCTGGAATTTATCATAACAGTGCTTATATTATCGATACTGATGGAACTGAGGCTGGTTTATACCGTAAAATGCATATTCCAGACGATCCTCATTTCTATGAAAAATTCTATTTCACTCCAGGTGACTTAGGTTTCCAAGCGATTGAAACTAAAAAAGGAACTGTTGGAACTTTAATCTGCTGGGATCAATGGTATCCAGAAGCGGCTCGTATTACAGCGCTTAAAGGAGCAGAAGTTTTATTCTACCCAACAGCAATTGGATGGCATCCAAAAGAAAAAGAGCAATATGGAGAAAATCAATATGGCGCTTGGATGAACGTAATGAAAGGTCATGCTGTAGCAAATGGTGTTTTCGTTGCAGCTGCAAACCGAATCGGTTTAGAAAAGTATATCGACGGGACAGAAGGGATTCAATTCTGGGGAGCTTCTTTTATTGCTGGACCGCAGGGAGAAATTTTAGCCCAAGCTTCGCACGATAAAGAAGAAATCTTAATTGCTGAGGTTGACTTAGATCTTCAGGAAAATGTTCGCCAAAATTGGCCATTCTTCAGAGATAGAAGAATTGATGCTTTTGGAGATATTACAAAAAGAGCAATCGATAAATAATTAATTTATCTAAAATATAAAAAAAGGACAAAATTCACATTTTGTCCTTTTTTTATGCAAGC
>Ga0209370_1000295_pt1 | contig 85528 bp, 64 predicted proteins | sample AgamicAtPrz_FD_187164 | JGI IMG/M metagenome (GOLD analysis project Ga0209370, IMG submission 187164) | Agave microbial communities from Guanajuato, Mexico - At.P.rz (SPAdes) (version 2) | ecosystem: Host-associated > Plants > Phyllosphere > Phylloplane/Leaf | place: Guanajuato, Mexico...
CGGCCGTGTACGAGTTCGTGAAGAACGACGACGGCGGCGATCGGCTCGTGATCAACGCGCAGAACTGCGTGCACTGCAAGACCTGCGACATCAAGGACCCGACGCAGAACATCGTGTGGGTCACGCCGGAAGGCGGCGGCGGACCGAATTACCCGAACATGTAACGCAACGCATCCCGCGCCTGCGGGCGCGAACGAACCGGAGTGAGACGATGAGCAATGCAGCGAAGGAAGTCGTGGTGGTGAGCGGTGTCCGTACCGCGATCGGTGATTTCGGCGGCAGCCTGAAGGATTTCTCGCCGACCGACCTCGGCGCGAAGGTGGTCGCCGACGTGCTGTCGCGCGCGAACGTGCCGGGCGATGCGGTCGGGCACGTCGTGTTCGGCCACGTCGTGAACACCGAGCCGAAGGACATGTATCTCGCGCGCGTCGCGGCGATTAACGGCGGTGTCGCGCAGCACACGCCGGCGCTGACCGTGAACCGCCTGTGCGGCTCGGGCCTGCAGGCGATCGTGTCGGCCGCGCAGACGATCATGCTCGGCGACGCCGACGTCGCGATCGGCGGCGGCTCGGAAAGCATGAGCCGCGCGCCGTACACCGTGCCGGCCGCGCGCTTCGGCCAGCGCATGGGTGACGCGAAGCTCGTCGACATGATGCTCGGCGCGCTGCACGACCCGTTCCAGACGATCCACATGGGCGTGACGGCCGAGAACGTCGCGAAGAAATACGACATCTCGCGTGACGCGCAGGATGCGCTGGCGCTCGAATCGCATCGTCGCGCGGCGCGCGCGATCGCGGAAGGCCGCTTCAAGGACCAGATCCTGCCGATCTCGATCCGCACGAAGAAGGGCGAAGTCGCGTTCGACACCGACGAGCACGTGCGGCACGACGCCGGCCCGGACGACTTCTCGAAGCTCAAGCCGGTATTCGCGAAGGAGAACGGCACCGTGACGGCCGGCAACGCATCGGGCATCAACGATGCGGCCGCCGCCGTGCTGATGATGAGCGCGGACGCCGCGCGCGCACAGGGCGTGAAGCCGCTCGCGCGCCTCGTCGCGTATGCGCACGCGGGTGTCGATCCGGCGTACATGGGCATCGGCCCGGTGCCGGCCACGCAGAAGGCGCTCGAACGCGCCGGCCTGAAGATCACCGATCTCGACGTGATCGAAGCGAACGAGGCGTTCGCCGCGCAGGCCTGCGCGGTCACGCAGGAACTCGGCCTCGATCCGGCCAAGGTCAACCCGAACGGCTCGGGCATCTCGCTCGGTCACCCGATCGGCGCGACCGGCGCGCTGATCACGGTGAAGGCGCTGTACGAACTGAAGCGCATCGGCGGGCGTTACGCGCTCGTGACGATGTGTATCGGCGGCGGCCAGGGGATTGCGGCGATCTTCGAGAACATCTGATAATCGACCGCTCAGCATCCGAATACACAGGAATCGTCATGGCCATCGAAACCGTCGGCGTCGTGGGCGCCGGAACCATGGGTAACGGCATTGCGCAAACCGCCGCCGTTGCAGGACTGAACGTCGTGATGATCGACGTCAGCGACGCCGCGCTCGACAAGGGCGTCGCGACGCTGAAGGGCAGCCTCGAGCGGCTCGTGTCGAAGGACAAGCTCGACGCGGCCGCACGCGATGCGGCGCTCGCGCGCATCACGACGTCGACTGATTACGCGAAGCTTGCCGCGGTCGACATCGTGATCGAAGCCGCGACCGAGAACGTCGAGCTGAAGGGCCGCATCCTGAAGCAGATCGAGGCCGTCGCGCGCCCGGACGCGATCATCGCGACCAACACGTCGTCGATCTCGATCACCGCGCTTGCGGCGCCGCTCGCCGATCCGTCGCGTTTTCTCGGCATGCACTTCTTCAACCCGGTGCCGCTGATGCCGCTCGTCGAGATCATCCGCGGGCTGCAGACGAGCGACGCGACCGCGTCGGCCGTGCGCGCGCTGACCGAGCGTTTCGACAAGTCGCCGATCGGCGTGCGCAACTCGCCGGGCTTCGTCGTGAACCGGATCCTGGTGCCGATGATCAACGAGGCGTTCTTCGTGCTGGCCGAAGGCATCGCGTCGGCCGAGGAAATCGACGCGGGGATGAAGCTCGGCGCGAACCACCCGATCGGGCCGCTCGCGCTGGCCGACCTCGTGGGCCTCGACGTGTGCCTTGCGGTGATGGACGTGTTCGTGAAGGACTTCGGCGATCCGAAATATCGCGCGTGCCCGCTGCTGCGCGAGATGGTGTCGGCAGGGCGGCTCGGGCGCAAGACCGGGCGCGGCGTGTACGACTACGGCAAGTAAGCGGCACTTCATTCCACTTCGCGCGGCCGCTTGCTTTGCGCGGCGCGATTACGCGTCGAGCACCGACAGGTCGCGCGGCAGCGCGCGCTTGAACATCGCCAGAATCTGCCGCGCCGCCTTCGGCGGCAGCGTGATCGCATGGCGCACGGCCGCGGCGATCTGGATCATCATCAGCTCGGCGAATGCGCTGCGCTGCGCGCGCGGCGTATCGGGCGCGACTTCCGCCAACGCATCCGCGAACAGGCCGGCCAGGAACGCGCCGTCCGCGCGATCCAGTTCCTGCAGCGCGCGATCGGCCTGCGTCGCGCGCCAGATGTCGCGCATCAGCGGCTCGTCGACGAACATCCGGTAGTAGCTGTCCGTGATGCGCGCGAGCGTGGCGTGCAGATCGTCGAGCGTCTTCATTCCCGCGAGGTCGCGCCGTACGCAGTCGTGGCCGGCTGCGTTGTAGCGCTCCGCGAGCGTGCCGATCACCGCGGCCTTGTCCGGAAAATACTGGTACAGCGAACCGAACGAGATGCCCGTGCGTTCGACGATGTCGCTCATCCGGAACGCGTCGCAGCCTTTCTCGATCATCACTTCCGACGCGCACGCGAGGATGCGCTCGAACCGCTCGCGGCTGCGCTGTTGCGTCGGCACCAGCCGCGCGCGCGCCGGCGCGTCCGCTGCCGCCGCGTCGGGCTCGTCGTTTCGCCCCGATTTTTGTCGGCCCATGCCGCCTCCCGAAAAACTTGACGTTGCTAATGCGAGAGTCTATCGTGTTTTTCAAATGCGAGAAATTCTCGTGTTTTATCAAAGGAGACGCACATGTCGGCACTTCCCATCCTCATCGTCGGCGGTTCGGGCAAGACGGGCGCCCGCGTCGATGCCCGGCTGCGCGTGCGCGGCCATGCGACGCGGCCGGTGTCGCGTACGTCGGCCGTCCGCTTCGACTGGACGGCGTCCGAGACCTGGCGCGCCGCGCTCGACGGCGTGTCGGCCGCCTATGTGACCTACCAGCCCGATCTGGCCGTCGAAGGCGCGGTGGACGCGATTGCCGGATTCGCGCGGCTCGCGCGGGACAGCGGCGTCGAGCGCGTGGTGCTGCTGTCCGGGCGCGGCGAGCCGCGCGCGCAGGCGGCCGAGGCCGCGTTGCAGGCGTCGGGCGTGGGCTGGAGCGTCGTGCGTGCAAGCTGGTTCAACCAGAACTTCTCCGAGGGCTATCTGCTCGACGGCGTGCTGGCCGGCGAAGTCGCGCTGCCGGCCGGCGCGGTGCGCGAGCCGTTCGTCGATGCGGACGACATCGCGGACGTCGCCGTGGCCGCGCTCACCGATCCGCGGTTCGCGAACCGCGTGATCGAGGTCACGGGCCCGCGCGCGCTGACGTTCGCGGAAGCGGTCGGCGAAATCGCGCGGGCCGCCGGGCGGCCGATCGCCTATCGCGAGATGCCGCGCGATGCGTTCGTCGCGGGGCTGCGCCAGGTCGGCGTGCCGGAGCCGGTCGTCGCGCTGCTCGACGACCTGTTCGATGTGGTGCTCGACGGGCGCAACAGCGCGGTGACGCACGGGGTCGACGACACGCTCGGGCGCCCGGCGCGCGATTTCGCCGACTATGCGCGCGCGGTCGCCGCAACCGGCGTGTGGAGCGCCCGGCCATGATCGCGTTCGTGACTGCCGCGCTGCTGTGGGGTTCGGCCATCGGCTGCGGGCTGATGGCCGGCGTGTATTTCGCGTTCTCGGCGTTCGTGATGACGTCGCTGGGACGGATCGCGCCGCAGGCCGGCGCGGCCGCGATGAACGCGATCAACGTCGACATCGTGCGTTCGCCGTTCATGCCGCTGTTCCTCGGCACGACACTGATGGCGCTCGCGCTCGTCGTGATCGCGCTGTTCGATCGCGACCAGCCGGGCGCGATGGCGGCGCTTGCCGGCGGCGTGCTGTATGTGTTCGGCATGTTCGCGGTGACGATGGCCGTCAACGTACCGCTCAACGATGCGCTCGCCGCGGCTGATCCGGCCACGGCGCAAGGCGCGGCGCTGTGGACGCGCTACCTGTACGACTGGACGAGATGGAATCACGTGCGCACGGTGGCGTCGGCGGCTGCGTGCGCGTGCTTCATCGCGGGCATTGCGGCACGGTAGCGGTCGCGCACAAAACGCCGAAGCACTCGCGCCGGATCGGGTCCGGGAACCGCGGCGGTTCACTTCCCGAGAAGCGTTTCTGCTGGCCGTGCCGGTCACGCGGCTTAGGCGTGGTCAGCCAGACACCGGGTTTCGCGATGAATGAACGATTTCAATCCGAACCTGCGGTCGTCAACGAAAGTCCGGGGCTGGCAGAGAATAGGTATGAAGTATGGGTGTGACCCGGTGCGCTACTGCGCTACATAATTCTGTCGCCTGGCCCTGAAACGCACACTGTCACCCCTATTCGCGCAAAGCACGCGTATTTATCGATAACAAAATCAAAAGATCCGTGCCGAACTGCGCATTCCGGCAATCTGCCGCTCCCCGAAGAACGTCCACCTGAAGCGCACGTTACGGCTTCGCGTTACGTAACGCGAACGACCGCGGCCGCTCCGCAAACGTTAAACCGAGCTATTTTCATATATTCATACGTTTCTAATTCTGAACCTAGGTCATTGGTTTAACAGAACTTTTTTGCGCTGCAGCAAGCGATTGCGTATCGATGGCACGGATCATGCATGAAACGTCGTGTGCCGAAGTAGTTAATCTCATAACATTAAATCAATCATGGACCACATCACCATTCCGATATCCGGTTGCGACGCGGGGGCAAAGCGATCGATTCCGGGCGCCCCGATCCGCCAATCCATTCAGGATGGCGAGGGCGCGGCATTTCCATTGCGATGCCGAACCGCGCCGACACGCCATCGCGGCACTCACGCATGGGTGCGGGGCGTGTACCCGAGCACCCGGTAATCCGGTTTATCGTCGAAATCCCTCGCTGAAACGGAATCTTCCGCCTGGAAGGCGAGTTCGATTTCATCTGGAAATGCGAATGGTTTGATTGGTTAATCAATGGGCGATTGACGTCCGGGATAAGTGTCGTCGATGCATCGGAATACCGATGACGGAGCTTGTCTGACACCAATGCGGAAGTTTCCGCCGGCGTAGCAGTGAGCTGCGATGCCCGACAGAGGGCGGTGAAAAGCGGACATGACGTACTTGAATGTCTTTCAATAAGGATTACATAAAATGAGAGAGCTTGAGTTCATCGACGATGCGTCCCGCATCGATCAGGGCGAGAAGGCGCGACGCCCTGTCGCTTCGGCAGCGGTGGTCCCGGTGGTCCTGGCGGGGGGAGCGGGAACCCGACTGTGGCCCATGTCCCGCGAGCAGCACCCGAAGCAACTCACGCATCTCGTCGGCGATGAAACCCTGCTCGAAGCGACGCTGCGCAGGGTGAGCGGGCTCGGTTCCACATTCGAGCTGGCGACCGCACAAGTCGTATGCGGCGACGCGCATCGGCACATCACCGTGCGGCAGCTTGCGGCGAGCGACCTTCGCGCGCGCGTGATCGTCGAGCCGGCGCGCCGCGATACCGCGCCCGCGATGACGCTCGCGGCGGCACTTGCGCTGGCCGAGTACGGCGATGCCGTGCTGGTCGTGATGCCGGCCGATCACGCGATCCATGACACGTTCGGCTTCGAGCGCTCGATGGAAACCGCATTACGTTACGCGCAGCTCGGGTGCATCGCGACGCTCGGCGTCCGGCCGACGCATGCCGATTCCGGCTTCGGCTATCTGCGTACTGGTGTTCCGGTCGCACTGGACGGCGCCGCCGGCGGCTACACGCTCGATGCGTTCGTCGAAAAGCCTGCGCCGGAAATCGCGGCGCAGTACGTCGCGTCGGGTTCGCACTGGTGGAACAGCGGCATTTACGTGGTCCGGGCCAGCGTGTGGCTGCGCGCCATCGAGGCGCTTGCGCCGAACATTCATGCAGCGTGCGTCGTCGCGATACGCGACGGTCATACGGACGACGGTTGCTTCCACCCGGCGCCGGCGCCGTTCGCCGCGAGCCCGTCGGATTCGATCGACTACGCGGTGATGGAACGGCTGCCCACGATGGCCGAACCGCCGGTGGCCGTCGCCGTGCCGCTGGATGCAGGCTGGTCCGATCTCGGGTCGTGGGACGCCGTCTGGGCCGCACTCGACAAGGATCAGGACGGCAACGCGGGGCGTGGGCGCGTGATGTTCGAAGGCGCGACCGCGTGCTATGCGCATTCGGAAGGCCGGCTCGTCGCGTGTGTCGGCGTCAGCGACGTGGCGGTGGTGGAGACGCCCGACGCCGTGCTGGTCGTGGACCGGCAGCACGTTCAGGGCGTCAGGTCGCTCGTCTCCCGGATCAAGGCCGAGCACGGCGCGGAAGCCGAGACGCACCGGCTCGTGCGGCGCCCGTGGGGCTGGTACGACTCGGTCGATCGCGGCGAACGCTTCCAGGTCAAGCGGATCGTGGTGGATCCAGGCGCGCGGCTGTCGTTGCAGATGCACCACCACCGCGCCGAGCACTGGACCGTCGTGAAAGGCACCGCGAACGTCACGCGCGGCGACGAGCAATTCCTGCTCGGCGAAAACGAATCGACCTACATCCCGATCGGCGTGCGGCACCGGCTTGAAAACCCGGGGCGGTTGCCGCTGGAAATCATCGAAGTGCAGACCGGCAGCTATCTCGGCGAAGACGACATCGTGCGTTTCGACGACGCATACGGGCGCGTTTGACGACAAATGCGGCGCCGTCGTGCGCCGCCTGGAGAAGAGTCATGTTCGGAGTTCAGTCGATTGTTGCGCGCCTGCTCGATGCACTCGTCGTGGCGCTGGCGGCGGCGGCCGCGTCGCATGTGCGGTTCGATGACGATACGCTCGGCCGGCCGGACGCGATGGTCGTCCCGTTCGTCGCGATGCTGACGCTTGCCGTGTTCCCGGCATGCCAGGTGTACCAGTCGTGGCGCGGGCGGTCGTGGATCGCGATGATCAGCCGCATCAGTGCCGCATGGGTCGCCGTGCAGGCGTGCACCCTCGTGCTGCTGTTCGCGATGCATCGCGTCGATCACGTGTCGCGGCTGTGGTTCGTCTACTGGACGGCGATCGCGGGATGCGGATTCATCGTCATCCGCCTGGTCGCCTACACGATGCTTGCGCGCGTCCGGCATGCCGGCCTGAATCTTCGCAAGGTGGCGATCGTCGGCAACGGCGCGCATGCGGTGCGGGTGATCGAAACGCTCGTGCTGTCCCCTGCGAGCGGGTTCCGCCCGGTCGTGCTCCACGATCTCGCGGGACGGTCCAACGGGATCATCCCGGCGATCGCGGATTTCACCGAATTCGTCGCGGCCGTGCGTGCCGAAGCCGCGACGGAAATCTGGCTCGCGTTGCCGATCTCCGAGGAACGGACGATCCGGCGGGTCCTGAAGACGTTCGGCGACGATCTGATCAACATCCGCTTCATGCCGGACATGTGCAGCATCGCACTGCTCGGCGGCACGATGATGGATCTCGTCGGCATGCCGGCGATCAACCTGGTGGCGTCGCCGATGTCGCACCGCGCGTTGCTGCAGAAGGCGCTGTTCGACCGCGTGTTCGCGGCCGCGGCGCTCGTCGCGCTGACGCCGCTGCTCGGCGTGATCGCGCTGGCGGTCAAGCTGTCGTCGCCGGGCCCGGTGCTGTTTACGCAGGTCCGCAAAGGCGCCGACGGCCGCGTGTTCCGGATCTACAAGTTCCGCACGATGCGCGTGCACGCCGAACCGACGGGCATCGTGCGCCAGGCCACGCGCGGCGACACGCGCATCACGCGCATCGGCGCGTTCCTGCGTCGCACGAGCCTCGACGAACTGCCGCAGTTCTTCAACGTGCTGCGCGGCGACATGTCGGTCGTCGGCCCGAGACCGCACGCGATCGAGCACGACGATCTGTACCGGCCGCTCGTGGAGGGCTACATCCATCGTTACCGGATCAAGCCCGGCATCACCGGATGGGCGCAGGTCAACGGCTATCGCGGCGAAACGGATCACCTCGACAAGATGGTCGGCCGCGTGCAGCACGACCTCTATTACCTGCGCAACTGGTCCTTCGGGCTCGACATGAAGATCGTCGCCGCCACGGTGCTGAAGGGCTTCGTCCATCCGAACGCGTACTGAGCCCCGCCATGATCGAACGCATTCTGGTCGTCTGCGACGGCAATGCATGCCGCAGCCCGATGGCGAGCGCGATGCTGGCGCGCGCACTGCCCTCCGTGCAGGTGCGTTGCGCCGGGCTGATCGCGCTGGCCGGGCGGCCGGCCGCGCAGGCCGCGATCGACGTCATGCGCGAGCGCGGCTTCGACATCACGTCCCATATCGCGCAGCCCGTGCATCTCGGCCACGTGCGCGCATCGCAGCTGATTCTCGCGATGACGTTCGTGCAATGCCGCGAGCTCGAGCGCCGCTACCCGTTCGCGCGCGGCCGCGTATTCCAGCTCGACCATGCGACGAAGCGCGATATCGCGGATCCCGTCGGCAAGTCGGCGGACGTGTTCGATGCGGTGGCGAGTCATATCGAGCGCGCGGTCGCGCACTGGATCGCGCGGATTCCCGCGGCCATCGCACGGGGAGACTGCTGATGCGATACCGCGCAGGTTATTTCGCGCTGCTCGTCGGCCTGGCGTGTGCGTCGGGTGCGCACGGTAGCGCACCGGCGGCACGCGCCGCGACGAACGCAGCACCGAACCCGCCTCGGTGGATCAGCGGACTCGCGGGCCCGGCATCACGAACGTCGAATCCCTGGCGCGGTTCGATCGCGAAGCCGGCGGCCGCATCCGGCGTCGCCGTCCGGTCGGTTGCTGACTACGCGCCGCTGCCGATCGAGCGGCAGATGCGTGCGTTGTCGGTCGACGCGCTGGGCATGCCGACCCGGCATCGCACGCGCGGTGCGCTGCGCGTACCGGTTCGGTCGTCCGGCGGGAGCGGCGGCACGGCAGACGACTGGCCGGGCATCGCGCCGCCGTGGTCCCGCTCGCCATGGTGATCGACCGGACAGCGCGGGAGGGGGGCGAGACGACTTTCACCATCGATCGACGCAACGAAAACAGCCGTGCGCGACGCGCCACGGACGGAATGAACGACAGCGCGACAGACGAGGCAGCAATGGGTAATGCATTTGACGTGGTATCGACAGGCAGCAGACGGGGCCGCGCGTGGGCGCTGCTGCTGCTGTCCATGTTCCTGACGGCATGCGCCGTCGCGCCCGGCATGCGGATGACCGGTTCGCCGACGCTGCCGGTGGCCAGCGCGCGCAATGGCGAGCCGGAGCGGTCGCTCGACGTGCCGATCCGGGAAATCGACGTCAACCTGCTGAAATCGATGCGCGACGACAGCGATGCGGCCGCGAACGTCGACACGCTGTTGAGCGAGCGCGCGAAGGGCGGCTATCGGATCGGCGCCGGCGACGTGTTGCAGATCACGGTGTGGGATCACCCCGAGCTGTCCGCCGCGGCGCCGACGAGCCAGTCGTCTTCGACGCAACGGCCGGGCGACCCCGTCGGCGGCTTCGTCGTCGATGAAACCGGCAGCGTGCAGTTTCCGTATGTCGGCGCGCTCGCGGTCGCGGGCCGGACGACGACCGAAGTCCGCGATGCGTTTCGTGTCGCGCTGACGAGGACCTTCCGCGACCCGCAGGTCACCGTGCGCGTGACGTCGTACCGCAGCCAGCAGGTCTACGTCGAGGGCGAGGTACGCAACCCGGGCGGCCAGCCGATCAACGACGTGCCGATGACGCTGATCGAGGCGCTCGATCGCGCGGGCGGCCTTCAACCGACGGCTGACCGAAGCCGCATCGAGTTGATGCGCGGCGACGCGCATTACGTGCTGAACCTGTCGCAGCTCGTCGCCCGACGGATCGACCCGGCCCGCATCCTGTTGCGCAACCGGGACGTGCTGCGCGTGCAGTCGCGCGAGGACAGCGGTGCATTCGTGATGGGCGAGGTCGCGAAGCCGACGCTCGCGCTGCCGCTTCGCGACGGCTCGTTGTCGCTCGGCGATGCGTTGCAGCAGGCCGGCAGCTTCAACAACGGCACCGCCGATACAGCGCAGGTCTATGTGATTCGCGGTCGCGGCTCCAGCACGCCCGACGTGTTTCATCTCGACGCGAAGTCGCCGGTCGCGATGGTGCTCGCGAACGACTTCAGGCTGGCGCCGAAGGACGTCGTCTACGTCGACGGCAACGGCCTCGTCCGGCTCAGCCGCGTGCTGTCGCTGCTGCTGCCCGCCATCAATGCCGGCATGACCGGCGCGCTGGTCGCGAAATGACCCGCCGCAACCCGATCGACACTGGATTCGCCATGACAGACCTTTCCGAAGCACGGCTGTACGACGCGGCGTTGTACGACGAGGCGCCCCTTTCGTCCTACGTCGACATCGTGCTGGCGCGGTGGCGGCTGGTACTGGGCATCGCGGCCGGCGTGTTCCTGGTGGGGCTGCTGTATGTCGTGTTCGCGGCGCCGATCTACCGTGTCGACGCGACGATCCAGGTCAACGAATCGACGGCGGCCGGCAATTCGCCGCTGCACGACATCGCGGCGTTGCTGGACAACGGCAGCACGACCGCAGCCGAACTCGAACTCGTGCGCGCGCGCATGGTGATCGACCAGGTCGTGTCGAAGCAGCATCTCGACATCATCGCCGAACCGCGCTATTTCCCGTTGATCGGCCGCTGGTTCGCGCGCCGCTACCGCGACGACGGCGTGGCGCCGCCGCGGTGGGGATTGTCGCGGTTCGCATGGGGCGGCGAGCGGTTCGACGTCGTCACGTTCGAGACGACCGGCACGAAGAGCCACGACGGCATCGACGTGCTGGACGGGCTCTGGTTCACCGTGACCGCCGAAGGCGGCGGTCGCTACGTGCTGCGGGACGAGGACGACGACGTCGTGCTGAAAGGCGCGGTCGGCGTGCCGGCGCACGGCGAGTTCAAGGGGCAGCCGATGACGCTGCTGGTCGCCGCTCTCTCCGCGCGCCCGGGCACGGTGCTGCGGCTCAAGCGCATCCCGCAGCTCGAAGCGGTGTCCCAGTTGCAGGACGATCTGATCGTCGAGGAGAAGGCCAAGCAATCCGGCATCCTGTCCGTCACGCTCGAGGGTGACGACAAGGAGCGCATCAGGGCGGTGCTGAAGGCCGTGGTCGACGGTTATGTCGCGCAGAACCGGGATTACCGGAGCGAGGAGGCCGCCGCGACGCTGAAATCGCTCGAGGCCAGCATGCCGGCGGTCGAGAAGACGCTGAAGGATGCCGAGCAACGGTACGCGGAGTTCCGGTCGCGTACGCGCACGGTCGATCTCGACGAACAGGGCAAGCTGCTGCTCGGTCAGGAAGTCGATATCGAGACGCGCACGCTCGAACTCAAGCAGAAGCGCGTCGACCTGATCGCGCGATTTGCCGACGGCCATCCGGCCGTGCAGGCCCTCGACGCCAATCTGGAGGAACTGGCGGGCAAGGCGCGGGAGCTGAAGGCGCTCGAGGCAAGATTGCCGAGTACGGAACGGGAGGGGCTCGCGGTGCTGCGCGACGTGCGCGTCAATACCGAGCTGTACACCAACCTGTTGAATACCGCGCAACAGCTCAAGATCGCCAAGCAAAGCGAGATCGGCAACGTGCGGGCAGTCGACCAGCCGGTCCTGCCGGTGAAGCCGGTCAAGCCCAAGCGCCTGCTGCTGGTCGCGCTGTCGCTGTGTCTCGGGATCGCCCTCGGCGTGGCCGCCCCGTTCGCGCAGCGGGCGGTGTGGGGGCGTGTCGAACATTCCGAGCACCTCGAGCAGGCGCTGGGCGTGCCGGTCTATGCGGCGATCCCGCACAGCCGCGAGCAGCGGCGCCTCGTGCGAAGCCAGCAACGTGCGATGCAGGGCCCGCATGTGCTCGCGTCGGAAATTCCCGAGGACGTGACCGTCGACGCGATCCGCAGCCTGCGCACGACGCTGCAGTTCACGATGTCCGAGTCGGGGCATCACGTGATCATGGTCACGAGCCCGCAGCCCAGTGCGGGCAAATCGTTTCTCTGCGCGAACCTGGCGTCGCTGTTCGCATCGGGCGGCAAGCGCGTGCTGCTGATCGACGCGGATATCCGCCGTGGCCAGGCACACCGTCACTTCGGGTTGCCGCCGGCGCCGGGCCTGCCGGACGCGATCGCGAGCGGCGCGCTCGAGCGCGGCGTCCAGCGCTCGGCGATCGCCGGCGTCGACGTGCTGGCGCGCGGTGCGGTCGCGCGCACGTCGGAGCTGTTCAACGACGGCCGCTTCAAGGTGCTGCTCGACACGGCGTCGCGGCTCTACGACGTCGTCATCGTCGATACGGCGCCGATCCTGGCGCTGCACGACGCGGCGACCATCGGTCGCCACGGCGCGACGACGCTGCTGTGCGTCCGGCATGGCCGCAGTTCGATGCCGGAGATCCGCGAGGCGGAGCGTCGCCTGCGCAACGCGGGCATCGCGATCAGCGGCGTCGTGCTGAACGACGTGCCGCGGCGCCAGGCCGTCTACGGCGCGTATGGCGAAGGGAAATACGCGTATGAAACCGAACACTGAGCCCGCGATGCGCGGCCTCGCGCTGCGCGCCGCGAACGACCACGCGTCGTCCGGCGGCGAGCGGCTCGGCGCACGCACCGCTCGCAGCCTCGCGTGGGCGCTGGTGCAGGCCTGGGGCGGCAAGCTCGTCGCGCTGGTCGCGTACCTGCTGGTCGCGCGCTGGCTCGGCCCGGCCGACGTCGGGCTCGCGGCGGCCGTCACGCTGTCGCTGTCGCTGGTCCTGATGATCGCCGAGGGCGGCCTGGCAGACGCGGTGGTGCAGCGCGCGACGCTCGACGACGACGATCTCGAATGGCCGTTCGTCTTGTCGATCGCGATGGCCGTCATGCTCGCGGCCGTGCTGTTCGCGCTGGCCGGGCACGTCGAGACCTGGCTGGGCGTACGGGGCCTCGCGCCGTATCTGCGGGTCGCCTGCGTGTTCGTCCCGATCGGGGCGGCGAGTTCGTTCCAGGAAGGGCTGTACAAGCGGCGGCTGGATTTCCGTACGCTGGCGGTGCGTCAACTCGTGTCGGTGAGCGTCGCCGGCGCCGTGGCGGTCGCGCTGGCGGTGGCGGGCGCCGGTGCGTGGAGCCTGATCGCGCAGGCGGCGACCTTCATGACGATGTCCGCGTTCTGGCTCTGGCGCAGAGCGGTCTGGCGTCCGCGCGGCCGGCGCGACGCATCGACTTTCTGGCCCATCGCGCGCTTCGGCGGCCACGTCGTCGCGGCGCGGCTGATCGACTGGGGGGCGACGCGCACCGTTGACCTGATCGTCGTCGCGCTGTACGGCGCGGCGGGGCTGGGCATCTACGCGATCGGCGCGCGGCTTTACCAGACCGCGCTGGAACTGCTGTGCCGCGCCGCGACCGACGTCGCGCTCGCGGTGCTGTCGCGCGTCGCGCACGACGCCGGAAAAATGGCGGCCACCTACCTCGACGTCACCGGGCTGGCCGCGATGGCCGCGGCGCCGCTGTTCGTGCTGATGGCCGTGTTGAGCCGCGATATCACGATCGTGCTGTTCGGCGCGCGCTGGGCCGACAGCGCCGCGATCATGACGCCGCTGATGGCGCTCGGCGCGATCCAGACGGTCCAGTTCGTCAACGGCGCATTCCTGTCCGCGCGCGGCCGGCCCAACGTCGGGATGTGGCTGACGGTCGTCAAGTTCGTGCTGGTGCTGGGTGCGATGCTGTGCCTGCCGTCGCACGACGTCGCCGGGCTCGCATGGCTGTACGTGGGGGCGGTGCTGTGCATCACGCCGCTCAGCTTCGGCGCCATCGTCGTCGAGCTGTCGATCGATCCCGGCCGCCTGCTGGGACGGCTCGTGCCGCCTTATCCGATCGCGCTCGGCTGCGCGCTGCTCGTATCGCGGCTCGGCGCGCACCTTGGCGGCATGCCGGTCATGGTCCGGTTGGCGCTGCTGATCGTCTGCTTCGTCGCCGCGTACGCCGGTGCGACCTGGATGCTGCGTCGTCGGGCCGCACGGCAAACCGTGTCGATGCTGATCGCGTTGCGCGATGCGAGGAAAGCGGCATGAACGGCCTCGTCCGGCAGATGCCGCCGCAGCGCGCGTCGTCGTCGGGCGCGGCGGCGCTCGGGCCGCGCGCGCGTGTCGATCTCGCGGACGCCGTGCTGCTCGCGCTGCTGCTGCTGAACGCGATCCAGTTCCTGAAGATCGGCGGCGCGCAGCTCGGCCAGCTGTTCGCGGTGCTCGTGCTGCCGGTGCTGCTGGTGCGGCGTCGGATCCCCGTCGGCGCGTGGCAAGTCTGGACCTTCGCGCTGTTCGTCGGCGCCGCGCTGTCGACGACGTTCCTGTCCGGCTATCCGCACTTCAAGGCGGCCGAACAGATCGTGAAATTCGTATTCGTGATGCCGGCGTTCTATCTGATCGGCCGCTATTACGGCGCCCGGGCGCGCCGGCGGCCGCTGCCGTTCGGCTATGTCGCGATCGCGGGATTTCTGGCGTTCCAGTACGCACTGCAGTACTTCAACGTCCCGGTGCTGTACGAAAAAGTCGATTTCATGCAGAACGCGATTCACGGTTCGTTCAAGGAGCGGAACTGGTTTGCCGCGTTCTTTTTCCTGACGGCCTACGCGTGTTTCCTGCAGTCGCCGCGCCGCATGCCCGACGTCGTGAAGTTCGTGGTGCTCGCACTGGTCGTGACGCTGCTGAGCGAATCGAAGACGGTGCTGATCGCCTGCGCGATCGTGATCCTGTTGCAGGTGCGCGGCCACTTCTTCGCGAAAGTGCTGACGATGGTCGCCGGGGCCGGGTTCTATCTGTATATGTTCACGCGCGAGCTGACCGGCGACCAGTTGCAGGTCCGGCTGCAGCAGGAGCGCGGGCTGGCCTTCACGGAGTCGATCAAGCTGGTCGGCCGCGACTGGATCGGTCACGGCTTCGGCTTCGTCGAACACTATTTCTCGCACTCGGCCGTCGCCGTCCGCGGGCTCGGCGAGGGCACGAGCGCCGTCTTCTGCGCGCCGCTGGACCTGATGCTGATCGCCGGCCCGATCGGACTGCTCGCGTGGGCGGTGTTCTTCGGCGGCCTCGGCCAGGGCCGGCGCGCGATGGTCGTGCTGGCGCCGATCGCCGCCTGGTCGCTGATCAATCCGATGCACCAGAGCGAAACGTCGTACCTGTTCATCGGCTTTCTCGCGTCGTTCGCCTTCGCTCCGCGGGCGGCACGCAGGAACGCCCGCACCGCGCCGCTCGTTTCGCGGCCTCGATCCCTTTTCCCATCCGGGCCTATTCGATGAAATTCTCCCTCATCATGGCGACGCTCGGCCGCAGCGACGAGATCGAGCGCATGTTCGATTCGCTGCTGCTGCAAGCTTATGCCGACCTCGAAGTCATCGTCGTCGATCAGAATCCGGACGACCGCGTCGAGCGGATCGTCGGCCGGTATCGCGACCGGTTGACGATCATCCACCTGCGATCGGAGAAGGGCAAGTCGCGCGCGACGAACGTCGGGCTGAAGGCCGTGACGGGCGACGTGGTCGGCTTTCCCGACGACGACTGCTGGTATCGGCCCGGCATGCTCCATGCGGTTGCGGCGCGCCTGTCGGCCGACCGGATGATCGACGGCGTGACGGGGATGAGCGTCGACGCCGCGGGCCGGCCGTCGCAAGGACGGTGGGCGACGTCGGCGCAGACCGTGAACCGCTTCAACGTGTGGGTGTGCGCGACGTCGTACACGATCTTCCTGCGCCGGACCGCCGTGACCGCGGCGGGGCAGTTCGACGTCGATCTCGGTGTCGGCGCGACCTCGCGCTGGGGGGCGGGGGAGGAGGTGGACTTCCTGGTCCGGGCGTTGCGGGCCGGATGCCGGATCCACTATGACCCGCACCTGCGCGTCCATCATCCCGAGCCGCTCGCCGTGCTCGACGAGCAGGCGTATGCGCGCGGACGGCGCTACAACCGCGGGTTCGGGCATGTGCTGCGCATCAATCGCTATCCGCTCGCGTACGTCCTTTACATGATCGCGCGGCCTGTGGGCGGCTGTGTGCTGTCATGCGTGCGCCGCAATCCCCGCCGCGCGAAGTACTACTGGATCGCCGCATCGTATCGGCTGCTTGGCTGGATGGACTGAGCGATGAGCACGATCTTCTCCCCGTCGACCGACATCGATGCGCGCGCCGAGCGTACACCCCTCACGGTCTACACCGACATGCGCTGGCCGGTCGGCACCGGCATCCACAACGTGATGGCGGCCTACGCCGCGCGCGCCCCGTCGACCGTGCGCATCGCCCCGCTGACGGTGGGCGGTGGTGTCGCGCACCCGCTGTCGCCGCTGGCGTTGAGCCGGGCGCTGCGGCGGCTGCCGGCCCGCAACGCGGTGTTCTGGAATCCCGGGTTCGTACCGGCCGCACTGCCCGGCTTCCCGTCGGTCGTCGTCGTGCACGACCTCACGCATCGTCACTTCTATACACGCGCGCACCGCCTCTACTACGACACGGTGCTTCGGCCGCTGTACCGGCGTTGCACGGCCATCGTCTGCGTGTCCGAATTCACGCGCGACGAATTCCTGCGCTGGTCGGGCATGCCGCCGGAGCGCGTTCACGTGATCCACAACGGAACCGACGATGCGTACCGGCGCAATCTCGACACGCTCGACTATCCGTTTCCGTACGTGCTTTATCCGGGCAACCGGCGCAACTACAAGAATCTGCACCGGCTCATCGAGGCGTTCGGCGCGAGCGGGCTGTTGCCGCTCGGCGTGCGTCTGATGCTGACCGGCGACCCCGATCCGGCACTGCTCGCGCACGCCGCGCAGCACCGATGCGCCGACGGCCTCGTATTTGCTGGGGTATTGCCGAACGATGCGATGCCGAAACTGTATCGGGGCGCGCTGTTTGTCGCCTTCGTATCGCAGTACGAAGGGTTTGGCCTGCCGATCCTCGAAGCGATGGCGTCCGACGTGCCCGTGCTGACGTCGATCGTGTCGGCGATGCCGGAAGTGGCGGGCGCCGCCGCGATGCTCGTCGATCCGCTGTCGGTCGTCGACATCGCGGTCGCGATGCGCCGGCTCGGCACGGAGGCCGCATCACGAGACGCGCTCGTCGCGCGGGGCCGCGAACGGATCGGCCGGTTCGACTGGGACACATCGGCGAGCAGGTTCTGGCAGCTCGTCGAGCAGGTCGGCGCGTCGGCATGACGCGCACGTCAACTCACAGAGCCGGGCAAACCGGCCGACACCATCCACCACGGTGCGGGGTATCACGATGGAAACCGAAGGAAGAATCAGCGTCATCGTCGTCAATTACGGCACGCCCGACCTGACGATTCGATGCGTGGCGTCGTTGACGTCGTTACGCGTCGCGCTCGCCGACGATATCGTCGTCGTCGAGAATGCATCGCCCGACGACTCGTACGCGCGCTTGCGTCGCGAGCTGCCGCACGGCGTGAGGCTGTTGCATGCCGCATGCAATCGCGGCTTCGGTTCGGGCGTGAACTTCGGCATGGCCGCGTGCCGGCGCGACTACGTGCTGGTGGTCAATCCCGATACGCGTTTCAGCGAGAACGGGCTGGCCAGGGTACTGGACCTGTTCGACGCGCGCCCCGAGACCGGGCTCGTCGGGCTCGATCTTCAGTATCCCGATGGCCGGCGCCAGTATTCGGCACGACGGTTCTACAGCTGGCTCGACATCCTGGCGCGCCGCACCGCGCTCGGCCGGTCGGACCGCTTCCGCGCGCGGATGGATCAGCATCTGATGATCGATGCATGGTCGTGCGGCAATCCGTTCGATGCCGAATGGGTGATGGGAACGGGGTTCGTGGTGCGACGCGACCTGTTCGAGTCGCTCGGCGGCATGGACGAATCGTATTTCCTGTACATGGAGGACGTCGATCTGTGCGCGCGGACCTGGCTCGCCGGCTATCGCGTGCTCGGCATGCCGGGCGTCACGCTCGTGCACGAGCATCAGCGGCAGTCGGCGGCGAGCCCCACCTCGCGCGCGGGACGGCATCATCTGCGCAGCCTGTGGCGGTTCTACCGCAAGTTCCACGTACCGTTGTCGCTGCCGCCCGGCGTGTCGCGGATCGCCCGGCAATGACGCAGGTCCGACCGTATCGCTTCGTCCTGCGTGCCGCGGCGGCCGCATGGTGCGCGCTGGTCGCGCACGCCGTGCATGCGGGCGGCGCGCCCGCGCGGGTATCGGCATCGGCGTCCGGCGCGCTGCTCGCGCAGGATGGCGTCGCGCGCTACCGCGTGCGTGCCGGTGCGGCGGATGCCGTCACGCGCCATGCAGCGGACGAGATTGCCGATTACCTGTCGCGGATCAGCGGCGCGTCGTTCGCGGTGTCGGACGACGACGAGGACCGGGCGCCGGCCATCGTCGTCGGCGGCGAGCACGCGGCGCAACGATGCGGCGCGGCGAACGCGGCGGGGCTCGGCAGCGACGGCTTCGTCATCTGCCGCAGCGGTGCCGACCTCGTCATTGCCGGCGCGACCCCGCGCGGTACGCTGTTCGGTGCGTACTGGTGGCTCGACCGCAAGCTCGGCGTGAAGTGGCTCGCGCCCGATGCGACCGACGTGCCCCGGCAGGCCGCGCTGCGCGTCGACGCGGCACCGGTCCGGCAGGTTCCGCGCTTCGCGTACCGCGAGGTGTTGAGCGCGGAAGGCGAGGACAAGCCGTTTCGCGCGCATAACCTGCTGAACGGCGAATCGCACGGCACGTCGTATCGCGCGTCCCCGGCCGGGATCGACATGTGGGATCGCAGCTGGCTCGCGCGGGACGGCGACGCCGACTTCTGGACGCTCGTGCCGCACGACCGCTACGCGGGCGCCCACCCCTCCTGGTATGCGGGCGGGCAACTCGCGATGATGTCGGCCGACGTCCGCGCCACGATGGCCGCCGAGATCGTGAAGCGCCTGAAGCGCCTTCCCGATCCGGGCGGCATCTGGTTCGGCATCCGCGACATGGATTGGGGCTGGGACCCGGACGCCGCCAGCCGCGCGTTCGCCGACGCGCATGGCGGCGCGCTGTCGGCGGCGTTTCTCGACATGGTGCGGGACGTGTCGGCGCAGGTCCGGGCCGCGGTGCCCGGTGCGCGCGTCGCGATGCCGGCCTATCACTGGGGCTTCACGCCGCCGGACGGCATGCAGGTTCCGGATCACGTTCGCGTGTATCCGATGACGATCCAGGTCGACTACAGCGTGGCGCTGAACGAGGACCGCAACGCGCGGTTGCGCGACGGCCTGAAGCAATGGAACGAGATCGCGCGGCACATCACCGTATGGGATCACGTCGTGAACTTCGGCGGTTACCTGCAGCCGACACCGAATCTCTATCCGGTCGGCCGCAGCATCGCATGGCTCGCCACGTTGCCGAACGTCGATGGCTACTTCGCGGAAGGCGACTGGCAGTCGCGCGGCGGCGAATTCGCGAGCCTGCGCGTGTGGCTGATCGCACGGCTGCTCTGGACGCCGACGGCGGACCCGCGCACGCTCGTCCGTGAATATTGCGACGCCTATTACGGCGCGGCGGCCCCGGCCGTCATGCGCTACATCGACCGCATGCATGAGGCGCTGCGCGCGAGCGGCGACGTGCTCGCGGAGCAGACGCCGCTCGGCATGTCGATGTACACGTACGACTTCGTTCGCCAGTCGGAACGCGATTTCGATGCGGCCGCCCGTGCCGTCGATGCGGATGCCGTGCGCAGCGCGCGCGTGCGCCAGGCGCGCGTACCGCTCGATTTCGTGATTCTGGCGCTGCGCGACCGCTACGCGGCGCGCGCCGCCCAGGACGGCTGGGCGCTCGATGTCGGCGCGCGACGCGCCCGTCTCGACGCGGCGATCGCGGCAGCGGGCATCCGTCAGTATCGGCAAAGCGGCAATCTCGCAGCACTCGGCGCATTGCTCGATATCGACCGGCATGCCGTCGTCGCGCCGCCGCTCGTGGCGGGTCTTGCCGACGGCGACTGGCACGCGATCGACGTATCGCACGTGAACCTCTACGACAGCGCGCGCATGGTGTCCGACCCAGGCTCGCTCGATGGCGCGGCGATCGCGATTCGCGGCGATTCGGGCGCGTGGGCGATCCAGCTCAAGCTCGACAAGCTTCCGCGCGACGGGCGCTGGGATCTCTACGTATCGGTGCGCGTGCCGGAAGGGGGCGGCGCGGGGGCCGCCGCCGTGCGCGTCGGCGCCTACCCGCCGATGACGCTGCGCACCGACACCCCGGCGCGCACGCTCGACGACACGCAATTCCGGTGGCTGCCCGTGCCGGGCGGCCCGTTCGCGTACGACGCCGATCACGAGAAGGGCGTCTATGTCCACGGGGTCGGTTTCGCGCGAGGACAGTCCGTGCGCGTGGGGGCTTTCGTCGCCATTCGTCACCGTGCGCCGGACGGCGCGCCGCCGCTCGTTCCGCTCAAAGGAAATGCCTGATGAAAGTCGCCATCGTTTCGCCCATTCCGCTGTTTCCGGTCAATGCCGGCAACCGCAGTCGCGTGCTGAATCTCGCGCGGGCGGTGAGGTCGCTCGGCTACGACGTGTATTTCGTCTATCTCGAGGCGCGCCAGACGGGCGGCATGGATCTCGCCGCGCATCGCGAGGAGTTCGGCGCCGACCGCGTGTCGGTATTGCGTCGTGCGGGACTGGCGCTGGCGCGCTATCGACTCAAGCGGGTCGCGTGGCTCGTGCGCCGGCTCGCCGCGAAAGCGGCCGGCAGCCGGCATGCCTATTACACGGGGCTCGACGAACTGTTCAGCGACAGCTTCTCCGGGCAGTTGCGCGCGCTGCAGCACCGCCATGCATTCGACGCCGTGTTCGTCGAGTACGTGTTCTATTCGCGAGCGCTCGATGCGTTTCCCGATACGGTCGTGAAGGTCATCGACACACACGACGTCTTCGCGGACCGGCACGTGCCGTTCATCGGCCGCCCCGGCGCGAAGCGCTACATGTTCTCGATTCCGCCGGAACGGGAATGCGACGGATTGCGCCGCGCGCACGTCGCGCTGGCCATCCAGGCCGAGGAAGGCGACGTGCTGGCGGCGCGCCTCGGTCGCGGCGACACGCCGTCTGTCGCGGTCCTGAGCCACCTGCTGGCGTTTCCGCCGCAGGTGGACTGCGCAGGGCATGCCGACGCGACCTTTCTCGGCAGCGACAACCAGCCGAATCGCGATGCCGTGAAGTACTTCGTCGACGAGATCCTGCCGCACGTCGTCGCGCGGTTGCCGGCGTTTCGCCTGCATCTCGCCGGCACGATCGCGGCGGCCGTGCCGGGCGGGCCGCACATCGTCAAGCGCGGCATCGTCGCCGAGCTGCGCGACGCGTTCGCGATCGCGCCGATCTCGATCAATCCGATGCTGCTCGGCACCGGCATCAACATCAAGCTGCTCGAGAGCATGGCGCTCGGCGTGCCGATCGTCAGCACGCGGACCGGTGCGCGCGGCCTCGGCGAACGGGACCTGCGCGGCGTGACCGTCGTGCGCGATGGCGATCCACGGGGCTTTTCGGATGCGGTCGTCCGGCTCGCGACGGACCGCACGCATCGTGTCGCGCAAGGGGCGGCGGCGCGCGATGCCGCGCTGGCCTGGCACGAAACGCAGCTGGGGGTCCTGCGGGAAACGCTCCGGCGGCGGCCGGTGGCGGCCCACGCGTGACGGATGCATCCATCGAAACCGTCGAACCACACTGGGGAATCGAACATGTCGAAACTGGCCGATCTGAAGCAGCGGCTGCGCGTGTGGCTGTATGTCACGCGTCTGACCAGGCAATGGCGTCGCGAGGCTGCACGGCGTGGCGCGGGCAGCGCCGCCGTTTCCGGCGCCCATCTGCTGATCTTGCCGGCCGATCCGTGGACGCTGGTCGGCTCGAAAGGCGACGAGGCGATGCTGCGCGGGGTCGTCGAGCGGTTGCGCGTTGCCAACGGCGCGTTGCAGGTGTCGGTCGTCACGGCCACGCCGGAAGCGGCGGACGCCGCGACCCGGCTCGGCTTCCAAGCCATCGACGCTTGGCGCGAGCCGTGGCGCCTGTTGGACACCGTCGAACGGCTTGCCGCATTGCGACCGAGCGCGGTGGTCGTCGTCGGCGCCGACGTGATGGACGGCTACTATTCGCCGATGACGTCGCTGCGGCTGCTGGCGACGGCCGACCTGCTGGTCAGGCGCGGCGCGGCCGGCACGATTCTCGGCTTCAGCTTCAACCGTCAGCCGTACCGGCAACTGAGGCATGCATTCGATCAAATCGACGCGCGGCTGCTGGTCAATGTCCGCGACGGCGTGTCGCTCGACCGATTCAGGCGCTTCAGTTCGACGCCCGCCGAGCTCGTGGCGGATTCCGCGTTCATGCTTCAACCGGACGACGCGTCGGAGCGGGTCAGGCAGACGGCGTCGTGGGTCGAATCGCGGCGTGCGGCCGGCGACATCGTGATCGCATTCAACCTGCACCCGATGCTGATCCGCCTGGCCAGCGACGCGGATATCGCCGCGCTCGTCGCGTCGGCGCAGGCGGCGCTGCGCGCGCTCGCGCAGCAGCATCGCGTCAGCATCGTCCTGCTGTCTCACGACTATCGCGACCGCGACGGCGACGATATTTGTCTCGAGCCGCTGCACGACGCATTGGCCGCGACGATGGGTGACCGGCTGTGCTACCCGCGCGCCCGCCTGTCGGCGGCCGAGCTGAAGGCCATTTCGGGGCAGCTCGACGGCGTGGTGACCGGCCGCATGCATCTCGCGATCGCCAGTCTCGGCATGGGCGTGCCCGTCGCGGCGCTGACCTATCAGGACAAGTTCCAGGGGCTGTTCGATCATTTCGGGCTGCCGGACGCGTTCCTGATGAAACCCGACGAAGCGAAGCGCGCTGAGCGCCTGGCGGCGGTGCTCGATCGCTTCGTGTCGGAGCTTCCGCAACTGCGCGACCAGGTGCATGCGGCGCTGCCGCGCGTCAAGGAGGCGTCATGCAGGAACCTGCGTGGCGTGATGCCTGCGATCCAGCCCGCGTGAGCGGGTGCGCCGCCCTTTTCCCGCGTTCGAAGCCGCGCCGTGTCGCGCGCGGTCGAACGGCAACCTGTCGAGTCTCCTCTGAACGTATCAATGAAAAGTCCCACCATTCGCGAACTGCAACGGCAACTGGGTCAACTGAACCTGATCGTCGAGGAAGTCCGGCAGAAGGAGAAGCAGGCCCGGCTCAACGAGATTGCCGAGCACGTCCGGCAATTCAACATCACCGAAATCGAACTGCTGCGCGCGGCGGGCTTCATCAAGGCGCGGCAACGGAAGGCGCCGGCGAAATACTACGACCCGAACACGGGCCGCTCATGGTCGGGGAAGGGCGCACGTCCGCGCTGGCTGGCCGGCAAGAACCTCGACGACTACCTGATCCGGGAAACGCCGCAGTCGTGGTGGCCGGAGGTGGATTGACGACCGGTCGGCGCCGGCGTGCGGATGCGACGCAGGGCGTGACGACGTGACTCGAACGAGCTGAATTCCAGAGGCAATGTGGCATATGCGGAATCCCGACACGGACCCGGTCGATCCTCCCGACACCCCGGGGCTCAAGAAAAAAACCAGCTATCGCGCACCGGCGCTCGAGAAGGGCCTCGATATCCTCGAGCTGCTCATCGATCGCCAGTACGGCATGGCGCAGGCGGACATCTGCCGCGCGTTGAAGCGCAGCCGAAGCGAGCTGTACCGGATGATGCAGGTGCTCGAGGACCGCGGTTACATCTACCGCGTGGATCGCTACGACCGGTACGCGCTGACCATGAAGCTCTACTTTCTCGGGCAGCATCATGCGCCGACCCGATCGCTTGGCGCGCTCGTCACGCCGCTGCTGCAACAGTTCGCATTGCAGATGGTCCAGTCGTGTTACCTGACGGTATTCGACGGCGACACGATGATCGTCATCGCAACGGCCGGCGCCGAAACGGAGTGGAACATCGGGGTCCGCGTCGGGACGCGCTTGCCGCTGCACGGCAGTGCGGCGGGCGAGATGTACCTGGCCTTTCAGGACGAAGCGGTGCGAGCGAGTTTGTCGCGGGCCAACGGGCACGATGGCGGCGCGCGCAATCCGCCGTCCGGTGACGACGTGTTGCCAGCCCATCTGGTCGACGGCTATCTCTGCCGCGCCAACGAGCGCATTCCCGGCATTACCGACATCGCTACGCCGATCATCGACAAGTCGGGTTCGGCCATCGCGATCCTTGCGTGCCCGTACCTGGCGCTGCCAGGAGAAACGGGCGTGATGTCGGTCAAGCAGATCAGCGCGGCATTGTACGAAACGGCCCAGCGCATCGCCGCGACGGTGAATCAACGGTTCATGCAATCGGCTGCGGCCATGCCTGCACGCGCAGGGAGTTCGAGTAGGGCGGGATGAACGATTCCGAGCAGTCGATAGGGTACGGCGCCTGTCCTGACGTTCGCTGAAGCGGTCGGCGCGCGTGGGCGCGGACCGCCCGAGCAGCGCGCTACAGCAGCCGCTCGGACAGGACGCGGAATGCGACGTCGGGCACGACGAAGCACAGCGGTTCGCCGGTTGCGCCGATGCGGGCGAGGAAGTCGCCGCCGCCGGCGGGCCCGACCGTCTTCAGCGGCCGCACCGCGTCGACGTCGATCGGCAGGTCGATCGACGCATACGCGAGCCGGTCGCAGTCTTCGACATGGGCGACGGCCGCGTGCTGCAGCGACAGCGCGGCGACGGCCGCGCGCCAGTCGCCGAAGAACGGGGCGAAGGCGTCGGGCAGCGTCCGGTCGTGCGACGCTTCGGCCGTGCAGCGGAAGTCGGGCGCGCTGCCGCCGCTCCCCGCCAGCAACGTGTCGTAGCGGCCGTCGCGCGCCGCATGTGTGAAGGGCCGCGCGAGATGCGAAGGCAGCGCGTCGCTGAACAGCCGGCTGCCGAGCGCATAGAGCGGGTGATCGAACACGTTCTTCACGAACAGCACGGTGCGCTCGGCCGGCGCGCCGTCCGGCAGCGCGTCGACGTACAGCCGCCAGTTGCTCTGCAGCGGCGACGGAAACACGCGCCGCAGCGGGCCGGCGAGCCGCGGGCCGAAATGCCGGTGCCGATAGGTGAGCGTCGTGAACAGCGTGCGGCCGCCGCGGCTCGCGAGCGTGACGCCGCGCGGCACGAGGTGCGCGACGGCCGTGACATCGATGACCCACGTGCAATACACGACATGCTCGACGTCGCTCGCGAGCTGCAGGAATGGCAGCCGCGACAGCAGCGCGCGCCTTGCGCGCAGCAGCGGGCCGCTCGCGACGATCCGGTTGGCGAGCCGGCCGGCGAGGCCGGTGGACGGGTAAATGAAGGCGTTGTCGTAGCGCATGGGCGGCATTGTGCCGGGGTTGCCGCGTGCGGGGAAGAGGCGGGGCAGTGTCTTTGGCCGAACCGCGCGCGTGCAGGAGAGGTGGCAGCGTTCCACCGATCCCGCCGCGCTTCATTCCGGCTCGGGGACGACCGTTTGCTGCCGCGGTACGTTCAGCCAACGCGCGATCTTGCCGCCCGCGAGTCGCCACTCGAACGGATTGCGGAAATCGAACGCATACAGTTCGCGTCGAAGGTACGGCCAGCACCCACGCAGGCTCCGGGACGCCCGGGATCGGGCGACACGCGAGGGCCGCCATGCGTTGTGCCAGGGAAAGTTCGTCGCCCTGCTCGAGCGCCGCCGTGGTAACCGGAAATTCAGCGCATACGCGTACCGTGGGTGGTCCGACAAGTTTGCCCCCGCCGCATGCAGCGTGCGCCCCGCATGCACGGTGCAGTCTCCAGGCATCAACGGGCACGCCACGGCGCGCGCCGGATCGAATCCGCCAACACATTCGAGTCCATGTGCGGTCACGTCGCCTCCGAGCGGCACATGCGGAAGGACGTCGTACAGATGCGATCCGGGGATGAACTGCATGCATCCGTTGTCGACCGAGACGGCTTGTAACGGAATCCAGAAGTTGATTTCGCGATGGTCGATGCGCGCGTCGGTAAACGCGTCGTCCTGATGCCATGGCGTCACGGTGTCCGTACGCGACGGCTTCAGGAAAAAGCTGTCGCCGGCAAAACGAGCATCCGGGCCGAGCAGCGCCTTCGCGATATCGAACGCGGCGCTGCGGATACGGAGTTTCGAGAGCCGACGCTCGAAATAGGATGCCCAGTGGAGTTGGAGAAGTTGAAGCCGGGAATCGCACCCGTTCGACTCGGGATAGAAATCGAACATCAGGCCCTCGGCGTAGCCCGTGCGGCTGCTGAGCAGACGATGGCCGATTTCGCGCAAGCCTTCGATCTCCGATGTGTCGATCAGCCGGTTGATAACCGCAAAGCCGTCGCGATGGAACTGGGACCGAAGATTGGCTTGCATGGGAGCCTTGACGATAAGTTCACGGATCGCGAAGCGATGCAGATGGCCTTCGACTTTTCGATTGTCGTATTTTCGCGCGGGACGCTTCTGTTCGATACCTTACGTTGGCCAGTCTTCACCCGTGACGCACGCGTGCGAAGGCCGGCCGTTCGCGCGTCAATACCCCGACCCGCCGCCCGCCTGATCCGTGACGATCGCCACGCCCGAACTCGTCCCGAGCCGCGTCGCACCGGCTTCGAGCATCGCGAGCGCGGCCGCGCGGTCGCGCACGCCGCCCGACGCCTTCACACCGAGCGTCGGCCCGACCGTACGGCGCATCAACGCGACATCGGCGAGCGTCGCGCCGCCGTGACCGAACCCGGTCGACGTCTTCACGAACGCGACGCCGAGATCGCGGCACATTTCGCACACGCGCACCTTCTCGTCGTCGGTCAGCAGCCCCGTTTCGAGGATCACCTTCAGCGGCACCGTGCCGCAGGCGCGATGCACGGCGTCGATGTCGGCCTTCACGTCGTCGGCGCGGCCGCTTTTCAGCGCGCCGATGTTGATCACCATGTCGATCTCGCCGGCGCCCGCCGCGATCGCGGCGGTGGCTTCGAATGCCTTCGCGGCGGACAGCCCCGCGCCGAGCGGAAAGCCGACCACGGCGCAGACGAGCACGCCGGTTTCAGCCAGCTCGCGCGCGGCGAGCGGCACGTTCGCCGAATTCACGCAGACCGAGTAAAAGCGATGCTCGGCCGCCTGGCGGCAGAGTTCGCGGATCTGCGCGTCGCTCGCGTCGGGCGCGAGCAGCGTGTGATCGATGGTTTGAGCGAGTTGGGCGTTGGAAAGCGGCATGTGTCAGGACTCCACGGATCGTGTGCGGAAAGGGCACACGGAAAGTTGATGTTTTCACATCGGTTTGTTACAAATACGACATTCCGGCCGGGCCTGCGCGCCCGGCACGACGAGCGACTCACGCGACCGGCACGCAGGATACAGGCATGGAAACAAAGAAGGGCGAACGGATCAAGACATTGATGAACGTGCTGCAAGGGCAGAACGCGATTCATCTGAGGGAAGTCGCCGAGCTGTTCGGCGTGTCGGAAATGACGATCCGCCGCGATCTCGCGGACAACCCGCACGGCCTCAGCCTGATCGGCGGCTACGTGACGCGCCATTTCGCCGCGCAGCGCAGCGATATCGGCGAATACCTGATCAGCGCCGAGAACAACCGGCAGACCGAGGAAAAGCGCCGCATCGGCAAGCTGGCCGCGCAGTTCGTGACGACCGGCGACACGATCTTCGTCGACTGCGGGTCGACCACGCCGTTCATCGTCGACTTCATTCCGGACGACCTCGAATTCACGGCGGTCTGCAATTCGCTGAACGTGTTCGCGAAGCTGCAGCAAAAGCCGCATTGCAACGTGATCCTGTGCGGCGGCGCGTATCACCGCCAGAACATGGTGTTCGAATCGGTCGCCGAAACGGGCATCCTCGATTCGGTGCGCGTGTCGAAGGCGTTCATCTCGGCCGCTGGCGTGAGCGAGCGCTGCGGCGTCACGTGTTTCAATTTCCACGAAGTCGATGCGAAGAAGAAGGTGATGGCGCGCGCGCAGAACCGCTTCCTGCTCGTCGACCACACGAAGTTCGACGAAGTGCGCGCCGCCTATTTCGCCGAATTGACCGACTTCAACTACGTGATCTCCGACGGGCAACTGAGCCGCCGCTACGAAACGGCGATCCGCGAGCACGGGATCGCGCTCGTGACCTGATGCGGCGCCGAGCATCGGATCACGCATCGCGGGCTTCCGCCGCGCTGAGGTAGCCGGTGACCACTTCGAAGCGGCGCGATGCGCGCGGCGCCAGCGTCGCCACGTGGCCCTTGCGGCGTTCGGCTTCGTAACCCTCCGGCTCGCACGTCGACGGCAGCGCGAACGCGGCGACCTGCTGGTCCGCGTTGTGCAGGATCCAGCGCGTCGCATGCGGGAATTGCGCGGGGCGGTACGCGGTGTGGAACGCGCCGCCGTCCGGATGCGCGAGCTGGAAATGCGCGATGCCGTCGGCATCCGTTGCCACGTCGTTCATGAAGAACACGATCTCGGGGTCGTACAGCGCGGGCGCATCGAGCGTCGCGAGCCGTGCCGGTTCGCGCGCGAGCGTGGCCGTGTAGTCGCGCCACGCGGCGGTCGGCTTCACGTGCGCAGGCACGCTGTCGCGCAGCCGCATGCCGCCGCGCGGCAGCGACTGCACGAAGCGGCCGCCCGGCACGTACGCGTAGTTCAGGTGGGCCATGTACATCAGGTCCATCGGCGCGCCGCCCAGATTCGTCACGTCCATTGCAATCGTCATCCGCGCATCGTGCTCGGCCAGGCGCACCGACGGACGCGCGACGTAATGGCTGCCGAAGCCCTGCACGTATTCGTATTCGCCGGTCACCTCGACCGTTGCGCCGCGCGCATCCGTGCCGACGACGAGGCTCGCGCGGTCCATCGGCGCGCACGGCATCTCGCCGTGCAGCGCGTGCGTGTCGTCCGGCCCCGGGCAGCCGTTGCGCAGCAGCCCGCTGTGGAACATGAAGCAGCCGTAGGTATCGATGATCGACGCCGCGCGCTTCGGCTGCCGGAACATGTGCTTCATCGTCAGGTCGCGGCCGTCGAATTCGGCGGCCCAGATCATCTGGCCGAGATACGGCAGCACGACGAGATGCCCGCGGCGGTTGTCGAGCTTCAGCGCCTCGACGCCGGACGGATACGCGAACGCGGTGACGGTGAGGCCGTCGGTGCGGTACAGCGTGCGCGGCGCTTCGCGGAAGTCGTCGCGCCGCAGTTCGATCTCGCCGCGCATGATCAGGCTCCCGACGTATTCCGCGTCGCGGCGTAGCGTGCGGACGCATGGCCGTCGGCCGCCGCGTCGGGCGTCGCCGCCGGCAGGTGACGCAGGCAGTAGAAGCCGTAGTAGACGATCACGACGAAGCACACGAGCGGCACGACGAACGCGAGCTGCATGTTGCCGCCGGTGTGGTCGGAGATCAGCCCCTGGATCAGCGGCACGACCGCGCCGCCGACGATACTCATCACGAGGATCGAGCCGCCGTATTCGGTGTCCTTGCCGAGGCCGTCGATCGTCAGCCCGTAGATCGTCGGCCAGCACGGGCCGAGGAAGATGCTCACGCACACGGCCGCATACACGGCGGTGATGTTGTGCACGCTGATCGTGTACGCGAGCAGCGCGATGCACAGGATGCCGTAGACGATCAGCACCTTGGCCGGGCCGACGCGTTTCATCACGAGCGTCGCGACCAGCTTGCCGACGAAGAACGCGAAGAAGGTCGCGAGCAGGTAGCGCGACGCGCCGCGCTCGGTGAGGCCGCCGATCTGCATCGCGAGCCGGATCGTGAAGCTCCACACACCGACCTGCGCGCCGACATACAGGAACTGCGCGACCACGCCCGCGACGAAGCGCCGGTTGCCGAACAGGCGCGCGAGCGTGCCGCGCGCGTCGATCCGGTGCGTGACCGTACTCGCGCCGTTGCCCTTGCACGCGGGGTACGGCGTGAGCGCGAACACGACGAACACGGCGACGAGCACGACGATCAGCCACTTGTACGGCTCGAGCGTGGCCTGGATCATCGCGAGCTGGTGCGTGTGCGCGTCGGCGGCCGACATCGCCGCGAGCTGCGCATGCGACGCGTCGCCTTCCTTGAAGATCAGGAAGCTGCCCATGTAGACGCCGGCCATCGCGCCGAACGGATAGAACGTCTGCGAGATGTTCAACCGACGCGTGCTGGTGTCGCGCGGGCCCATCAGCGTCGAATACGAGTTCGACGCCGTTTCGAGGAACGACAGGCCCGCGGCGATCACGAACAGCGCGACGAGGAACATCCCGTACTTCGCCATCGACGCCGCCGGGAAGAACAGCAGGCAGCCGGTTGTGTAGAGCAGCAGGCCGACGAGGATCGTCGTCTTGTAGCTGAACTTCTTCACGACGGTCGCGGCCGGAATCGCGAGGAAGAAGTAGCCGAGATAGAACGCGGACTGCACGAACGCCGATTCGAAATCGGACAGGAAGAACGATTTCTTGAACTGCGCGATCAGCACGTCGTTCAGGTTAGCGGCGGTGCCCCACAGCGCGAACAGGCAGCACAGCAGCGTGAATGCGAAGAGCGGCGTGCGATTCAGGTAATAACCGTCGGGCGTGTGTTCGATCGGGGTTCGGCTCATGGGTGTCTCCTTCCCAATGTCTCGTCGATGAAGGCGCCGGTCAGAAGCCGGCGTCGCGGAGGAAGCGTTCGAACGTCGCGGCGTCGGCGTACGACTTCTGCGTGCCGAGGCCCGTGACCGAATGCGCGGCGTACGCGGATGCGTAACGCATCGCTTCGACGGCGTCGCGCGACGCGGCATAACAGCGTGCGAAGCAGCCGATATACGCGTCGCCGGCGCCCGTCGTGTCGCGCGCGTCGACCGGGACACCCGGCACGTGCCGCACGCCGTCGCGCGACACCAGCAGCGAACCGTTGCTGCCGAGCGTGACGAGCACGTGCTTGAGCCCGCGCGCGACCAGCGCTTCGGCGGCGCGCGCAGCGCTCTCGCGCGAATCGACCGGCATGCCCGACACGATCGCGAGCTCGGTCTCGTTCGGCACGAAGAATTCGACGGAACGGATGCGCTCGAAATCGAGGTCGGCCACGGCGGGGGCCGGGTTCAGCAATACGGGAATGCCGTGCCGCGCGCCGAACTCGATCGCGTGATAGACGGTGTCGAGGTCGATCTCGAGCTGCAGCACGATCAGCGCGCATTCGGCGAGCATCGGTGCGGCCGCGTCGATGTCGGCCGGCCGCAGGTGGCGGTTCGCGCCCTTGACGATCAGGATGCTGTTGCTCGAATCGGGCTCGACGAAGATCGGCGCGACGCCGCTCGGCACGCCGGCGACCTTGCGCACGTGCGTGGTGTCGATGCCTTCGCGCTCGAAGTTGCGGATCGTGTTGTCGGCGAACACGTCGTCGCCGACCTTCGTGACCATCACGACGCGCGCGCCGAGGCGCGCGGCCGCGACGGCCTGGTTCGCGCCCTTGCCGCCGCAGCCGAGTTCGAAGTTCGGCGCCTCGAGCGTTTCGCCCCGGGCGGGCATGCGCGCGACATAGGTCACGAGGTCGATCATGTTGCTGCCGATGACGGCGATTGTCTCCATCTGCGTCTCTTCCTTGGTATAGGGGGTGCGACCGCGACCGCGCGCGGGGTCGGCGGTTCGCGGAATGTGATAATAAAATCACATTAAATGTGAAAATGCAATCCTGTGATGTTAGGAGGGTCACTTTGCGGTCGGCGGGTAGGCGGACGAGATGCTCCTATTCCGCTGTCGGCTTACAAAAAGTTTGCACTTGGGGGGCGTGGCGAAGGTGTGCCAAAAAGGTGAGCCGCTCAAGCGCGACTTCTACGTTGAACTCTGTCGTCTGGAGCGCTGGTCGTCGCGGCAGGTGCAGGAGCGGATGCAGTCGATGCTGTTCGAGCGCAGCGCGCTGTCTCGGCCTCAACGATCACTATCTGGAGCGCGATCGCCAACGCCGCGAATCGACGACCGTGATAGAGCGATTTCGGATTCTTCATCGCCGCATCCTACCCGCCTGCCTCGTAACGTGACGACGCTCGAAAAAGGCCCGCGATGTGTGGAAGCACGTCGTTCACGGGCCTGCAGAGGTTATCGCTGCGCTACCGCGCTCGTTTCCCACCAGCCGCCGCCCAGCACCTTGTACAGCGTGATGAGATTGGACTGCTTGGCGAGCATGTCCGTGACCAGTTGCTGTTGCGCGGCGAAGAGCGTGCGCTGTGCGTCGAGCAGGGTCAGGAAACTGTCGGTGCCGCTGCGGTAGCGTGCCTGCGCGAGGTCGTAGTACTGCTGCGCGGAGTTCACGTAGTCGCGATCCGCGGCCACCTGCGTGACGTACGTGGTGCGTCCCGCGAGTGCATTCGACACTTCCTTGAACGCCGTCTGGATGGCCTTTTCATAGTTGGCGATGTCGATGTCCTTCTCGACCTTCGTTACGTCGAGCGTGGCACGGTTGTAGCCGAAGTCGAAGATGGGCACCGAAATGGACGGCGCAAATGTCCACGCACCCGTGCCCGCCTTGAACAGGTTCGAGAGACTGCCGCTCGTGGTGCCCGCGGAAGCCGTCAGCTCGATCTTCGGAAAGAACGCGGCGCGCGCCGCGCCGATGTTGGCGTTGGCGGCCTTCAGCGTGTGCTCGGCTTCGACGATGTCGGGCCGGCGCGCGAGCAGATCCGACGGCACGCCTTCGCCGATGTCCGCGAACGTGTTCTCGTTTTCCATTAGCGAAGGGCCCTGCGGCAGATCGTCGGGCAGCGGCGTGCCTATTTCGGCTACCAGATCGTTGCGGTCCTGCGCGACCGCACGCGTGTACGAGGCGAGACTCGACCGCGCGCTCGCCAGCGAGTTTTCGGCCTGGCGCACGTCCTGAAGCGACGCGCTGCCCATCTTCATCATGTTCACCGTGAGGTCGTAGGTGTGCTGGTCGGCATCCACGGTGTTCTGCGTGATCTGCAACGAAGCCTCGTCGGAGAGCAGTTGCAGATAGTCGGTGGCGACGGTCGCGATCAGGCTGATCTGCGTGCTGGTGCGCGCGGCGTCCGTGGCGAGGTACTGCTCCAGCGCCTGGCGCTTGAGGCTGCGCAGGCGGCCGAAGAAGTCGATTTCCCACGATGTGAGGCCCACGCTCGCGCTACTCGAACTGGATGCGCTCGTGGAGCCTGCCACGCGTTCGCGCGTGACCGAGCCGGATGCGTTGATGGCCGGTCCGAGGTTGGCGCGCGCAATGCGGTACTGCGCTTCGTACTGCGCCACGTTGAGCGCGGCCACGCGCATATCGCGGTTGTTCGCAAGCGCGAGCTCGATCAGCTTTTGCAGCCGCGGATCCTTGAAGAAGTCGCGCCAGCCGAGGTCGGCCCCCAGCGGTGCCGCAGCAGTGCTCGGCGCGGCCTTCGGCTGCGCCTGCGCGGGCACGGTGGGCCAGGTGTTATCGACCGGTGCGGCCGGTCGTTGGTACGTCGGGTCCAGCGTGCAGCCTGCCAGCACGCCCGCGCAAAGAAGGGCGATCAGTGTGCGTTTCATGCGTTGCCCTCGTTGATGTCGGCGGAGTCTGGGGTGTGATCGTGTTCCTTGAACAGTCTGCGCACCACGACGAAGAAGACCGGTACGAAGAAGATGGCGAGCACCGTGGCCGCGATCATGCCGCCCGTCACGCCCGTGCCGATGGCGTGGCGTGCGCCGGCGCCGGCACCCGTACTGATGACGAGCGGCAGCACGCCGAACACGAACGCGAGCGAGGTCATGAGAATGGGGCGCAGTCGCATGTGGGCGGCTTCGAGTACGGCGTTCACGAGGCTGTGCCCCTGCGCCTGCAGATCTTTCGCGAACTCGACGATCAAAATGGCGTTCTTCGTGGAAAGCCCGATGGTGGCCAGCAGCCCCACCTTGAAGTAGATGTCGTTCGAAAGTCCGCGCCCATGAGCGGCAAGTAACGCGCCCAGCACGCCGAGCGGCACGACGAGCAGCACCGCGAGCGGAATCGACCAGCTTTCGTAGAGACCCGCGAGGCACAGGAACACGACGACGAGCGAAATCGCATAGAGCGTCGTGGCCTGGGAGCCGGCCTGCTTCTCTTGGTAGGATTGTCCCGTCCATTCCAGAGCGAAGCCGGGCGGCAGTTTGTGCGCGAGCTGCTCGACCGCGTTCATGGCTTCGCCGGTGCTCACGCCGGGCCGCGTGGCGGCCGAAATGCCCGTGGCGAGCTGCCGGTTGTAGCGCTCGATCTGTGGCGGCCCGAACGTCCAGTGGCTCTTTGCGAACGACGAGAACGGCACCATCGTGGAGTCGTAGCCTGTCGTACTCGTGGTGGTGCTAGAAGACGATAAAGACGACGAACTCGATGAGCTGCTGCTTGCCTTCACATACCAGTCGCCCAGGTCGGCAGGCATCATGCGATACGGCGCGTCCGACTGCACATAGACTTTCTGCACGCGCCCCGTGTCGATGTAGTTGTTCACGTAGGACGAGCCGAACGCGGTCTGCAGCGTGTCGTTGACGTCGGAGATCGAAAGCCCCAGCGCGTTGGCTTTTTCGCGGTCGATGTCCACCTGCAACTGCGGCGTGTCTTCAAGGCCGGACGGGCGCACCATCGCGAGCATCGGGTCCTTCGATGCCATGCCGAGAAACTGGTTGCGCACAGCGAGCAGCTTGTCGTGACCCGTGCCGCCGCGGTCTTCTATCTCGAAGTCGAGACCGCTTTGCGTACCCAGTTCCTGAATGGCGGGCGGATTCAGCACGAAGATGCGCGCGTCGCGATTGCCGGCGAAATGCTGGTTGGCGCGCGCGATGATGGCTGGCGCACTATCGCGCGAACCGCGCAGGCTCCAGTCCTTGAGCGTCACGAACGCGACGGCGTTGTTCTGCCCCTGGCCGTTGAAGCTGAAGCCGTTGATGGCGATGACCTGCTTGACGCCCGGCTCGTCTTTCAGCACGTACTGCTCCACGGCCTCCACCGTCCTCAGCGTACGCAAGGCCGGCGTGCCCGCGGGCGCGCTGATCGACACGATGAAGTAGCCTTGGTCTTCGTCAGGCAGGAACGAGGAGGGCAACGTGACGTAGAGCAACGCCACGACGCCGGCGATCACGCCGTAGAGAAGCATGTAACGCGCGGGCCGCGCGACCACGCGTGCGAGCGAGGAACTGTAGCCCGCATTGCTCTTGGCGAACCACCGGTTGAACCAGCCGAAGAAGCCGCGCTTTTCGTGGTGCTCCACGTCGGCGGGCTTGAGCAGCGTGGCGCACAGCGCCGGCGTGAGCGTGAGCGCGAGCATGACCGACAGCAGCATCGCCGAGACGATGGTGATGGAGAACTGCCGGTAGATCGCGCCCGTGGAGCCCGCGAAGAACGCCATCGGAATGAAGACGGCGGTGAGCACGGTGGTCACGCCGATCAGGGCGCCGGTAATCTGCCCCATCGCCTTGTGCGTGGCTTCCTTCGGGTCGAGCTTCTCCTCGCTCATGATGCGTTCGACGTTTTCCACCACCACGATGGCGTCGTCCACGAGCAGGCCGATGGCGAGCACCATCGCGAACATCGAGAGCACGTTGATCGAAAAACCGATCATCGACATCACACCGAACGTGCCGAGCAGCGCAACGGGCACCACGATGGTGGGAATCAGCGTGGCGCGCACGTTCTGCAGAAACAGGTACATCACGAGGAAGACCAGCACGACCGCTTCGAACAGCGTCTTCACGACCTCTTCGATCGAGATGCGAACGAACGGCGTGGTGTCGTACGGGTAGCTGATCGCTACGTCCTTCGGCAATTGCAGCTGGATTTCGGCGAGCTTCGCGCGCACCGCAGTGGCTGCGTCCAGCGCGTTGGCGCCAGTGGCGAGCTTGATGGCGAGCGCGGATGCCGGCTTGCCGTTCAGACGCGATGAGGTGTCGTAGCTGTCGCCGCCCACCTCCACGCGCGCCACGTCCTTCAGCAGCACGCGGGAGCCGTCGCTGTTCACGCGTAGCAGGATGTTGGCGAACTGGTCGGCGGTCGTCAGCAGGCTCGACGAGCGGATGGTCGCGTTGATGGCCTGCGAATCCGTTGCCGGCGAGCCGCCTACCTGCCCCGTGGAAAGCTCGACGTTCTGGTTCGTGATGGCCGCGGTCACGTCGGAGGGCGTGAGTCCGAAGCTGTGCAGCTTCACCGGGTTGAGCCAGATGCGCATGGCGTGCTGCGCGCCGAACAGCGTCACGTCGCCCACGCCGTTCAACTGCGCGAGCGGATCTTCGATCCGGGTCGCGATGATGTTGCCGAGATCCACCGAATTCCAGGTGCCGCCGGGCGACGAGAGCGCGACGATCATGAGGAAGTTCGTCGACGCCTTCGCTACCTGCACGCCTTGCTCCTGCACCGTTTGGGGCAGGGTAGGCGTGGCCTGCGTCACCTTGTTCTGCACCTGTACCTGCGCGATGTCGGGATTCGTTCCGGGATTGAACGTCAGCGTGATGGTGGCCTGCCCGGCGGAACTGCTCGTGGACGACATGTACAGCACGTTGTCGATGCCGCTCAGCTTCTGCTCGATCACCTGGGTCACGGTTGCAGCGACGGTGTCGGCGGAGGCGCCGGGGTAAGTGGCCGTCACCTGTACCGAGGGCGGCGCGATGGTGGGGTACTGCGCGACGGGAAGACTCGTGACCGCCGCCGCGCCCACCAGCATGATGACGATGGCCATGACCCACGCGAGAATGGGACGCTTGATGAAGAACTCTGCCATGCCGTTCTCCGCCTAGCGTTGTGCAGACACGGTCGAGACCGTGTCTGTCGCGGGTGCCGCGTTCGCCCGCGTCTGCGGCGTATCGGCCGCCACCTTGACCGGCGCGCCCGCATGCACGCTCTGCAGGCCGCTCACGATCACGCGGTCACCGGCGTGCAGACCGGACGTCACGATCCATTGGTCGCGGAATGCGTTGTCGGCCACCACCTGCACTTGCTGCGCGTTGCCGGCCGCATCCACCACGTAGACGCTCGCCTTGCCGTCTGACGCGCGCGTCACGGCCATCTGCGGCACGAGTATCGCGTTGTCGTTCTCGCCTTCTTCCAGGCGGGCGCGCACGAACATGCCGGGCAGCAATTCGCGTTCGGGGTTCGGGAACGTGCTGCGCAGCGTGACCGAACCGGTGGTGGCGTCCACCGTGACGCCGGAGAACTGCAGCGCGCCGGGGTGGGCGTATTCGGTGCCGTCTTCCATCACGAGCGTGACGGCGGCGCTGTCGCTGCCCGTCTTCTTCAGGCGCCCGGAAGCGAAGGCCTTGCGAAGCTTAAGCCATTCCGTGCTGGGGCGCGTGACGTCGAGATACATCTGGTCATACGCCTGAATCGTGGCGAGCGCGGTGGTCTGGTCGGAGGTGACGAGCGCGCCTTCCGTCACGGTCGACGCGCCGATGCGCCCTGAAATAGGCGCCCGCACGCGCGTGTATTCGAGGTTCACGCGCGCGGATTCGAGCGCTGCCTCGTCGGCGGTGACGTCGGCGGCGTCTTCGCGAACGGCGGCGACGGTATCGTCGTCGTCCTGCTTGCTCACGGCGTTGATCTTCACGAGTTCCGTGTAGCGGTCCGCTTTCGTCTTCGCCGAAGCCAGCGTGGCGCGCGCTTTTTCGAGCGTGCCGCGCGCCTGGTCATAGGCGGCCTGGTAGGTAGCCGGATCGATCTGGTAGAGCACCTGGCCCGCCTTCACGTCGCTGCCTTCCACGAACAAGCGCTTGAGGATGATGCCGCTCACCTGCGGTCGCACGTCGGAGACCTTCTGCGAGGAAAGGCGGCCGGAGAGTTCGGTGGTTTCGACGATGTGCTGCGGCGCGAGCGCGAGCACGCCCACCTGTGCGGTCTGCGCGGCGAAGCCCTCGGGCGGTGCGCCTGTTCGCCTATTGCAGCCGGCGGCTCCGACTATCGCAAGTATCGAGAGTGCGGCAAACAGTTGGCGCGGCCTGCACGTCATGTGGCGGTGCGCGTGGTTCGGGAGAATTGGCGTCTTCATCTTTGACCTGTTTGGACATCGCGATGTCGCGCGATGCGAGAACGGGACGGCACCGGACACTTCAGGGGTACCTGAGCGGTACCGGTGCTGGACAAGGCGTAACGCTACCGACGGCGCATTTTTTTGTGCTTACGGAAACTTACTGTCCAGTGACGCGCCCGGACAGGAGAAAGAGAACCGGGATTTCGGCGTACGTAATATCCTCGCGGCCCGGCCCTTGTGCTGATTCCGTTAGGGATCGCAAATCACAGTAATATTCCGAAAGCCAGTCAGATCGTATCCGGGCTACCATCATTCCGTCCTTACGCCGCCCTGAATACCTGATATGTACCCACCTTCCATCCCCGACTCCACGCCGCAAGTCCTGCTCGTCGACGACGACGCGGAACTGCGCGACCTGCTGCGCAAGTTCTTCCAGCAGCGCGGCATCGAGTTCTCGGTTCTTCATGACGCAACGAATCTCGCGCGGCGGTTGGAGCGCGAGCGACCGGCCATCATCGTGCTGGACCTCATGATGCCGGGCGTGGATGGCCTTACCGCGCTCAAGCAACTGCGCGCGAGCGGCGACGCGATTCCCGTCATCATGCTGACGGCGCGCGCCGAAGGCGCGGACCGCGTGCTGGGGCTCGAACTCGGGGCGGACGACTATCTGGGCAAGCCGTTCATGCCACAGGAACTGCTCGCGCGCATCCATGCAGTGCTGCGCCGCCAAGGGTCACCGAGAACCACGGCGGTGCGGGAGAAGCCCGCGCCGTGCCGGTTCGGCCGCTTCGAACTGGATTTCTCGACGCGCACGCTGCTGAGGGACGGCACATCCGTGAAACTCACGGGCAGCGAGTACGCGCTGCTCGAGGTGCTGGCCTCGCACCCCATGGAAACGCTTTCGCGTACGCGGCTCATCGAGCTGCTCCACGGCCCGGATGCCGAGGTGACGGAGCGCGGCATCGACGTGCCGGTATGGCGCCTACGTCGCCTGATCGAGGACGATCCGTCCAATCCCCGACGGCTGCAAACCGTACGCGGGATCGGCTACATGTTCATTCCCGACAACCCGGCCGATGAAGAATCCACTTGATACGATGTTCGGCCGGCTCGTCATCACCACGGTGGGCCTGCTGGTGCTGGTTCATCTCACGTCGCTGCTGTTGATCGAGCGAACGCGCGCGAGCCTCGCCGCCTTCCATATTTCGCGCGTCGTGGAGGCTGCCGCCAGCATGGGCAAGCAGGATGGCGGCGGCGAACGGTCCGTGGCGGACATTCTCGGTATTTCGTTCGTGGACCTGAAGCAACTGCCGGCCGCCGACGCGCAGCGCTTTCGCGGCGACACGAACGGGCCCGTCGAACGGCAATTGCGGCACGTGCTGCCGCCGGGCACCCACGTGGCAATGGACGACGACGGCACGCTGCGCGTGCTTCGGGCGGGCAGCACGCGTGGCATCGTGTTGCCGCGAGCCGAGGTGCCGCTGAGCCGTTTCACCGGGATGCTGGCGTTGACGCTGGTGTTCGCCGTCGTGGTTGCCGTCGTGCTTGCCTGGCACCTGAACCGCCCCATTCGCGATCTTGCCGCGGCCGCGCGCGAGCATCGCAAAGGCCATCACCCGAACTGCGTGCGCAAACGGGGGCCCCGCGAACTGCGCGACCTGATTGGCGACTTCAACGACATGACGCGCGAACTGGCCGAGGCAGAGCGCGAGCGCGCCGTGATGCTCGCGAGTATCGCGCACGACCTGCGGACACCGATCACACGCATGCAGGTGCGGGCAGACCTGCTGACCGACCGCAGCGATCGCGAGGGCTTTCTGCGCGATACCGAATCCATGTCGCGTGTCATCACGCAGTTTCTCGACTTTGCGCGCGAGAGCCCCGAAGGTTCGCCGCAAATCAGCGTGGACACGCATTGCCGTCGCGATTACACCGACGCGCCGAGTCCGGGCGGCGAAGCGCGCACCGATGCGCTTGTCACGCTCGATCTGCACGCGGGGCCCGACTTCATGCTGCCCACGGTCGATATCGACCGCATTCTCTCGAACCTTGTCGAAAATGCGCTGACCTACGGCGAGCCGCCCGTGGAGATCGCCACGCGAGCGCATGGCGAGCACTACGAGCTCGTGGTGCGAGACCACGGGCCCGGCGTATCCGAGGCTGACCTGGACCGCGTGCTGCGTCCGTTTGTCCGGCTCGATCCCGCGCGCGGCGGCACCGCGCACAGCGGCTTGGGCCTCGCCATCGTCCGCCGCCTCGTTCGCCACCACGCCGGCACGCTGCAGATTTCCAACGCGGCCGACGGCGGGCTTGTCATAGCGATGAGGTTTCCGAAGCACATCGCCGCGCGATGAAGCGCCGCACGCGGTGTCGTCACCCTGTTGATAGCCGATCAAAACTGACCCGATTCCTGCGCGCTCCGTCGGCTCGCACGGCCGAAATGGCGATGTGGCGGAGGGCGTCCGCCGGCGTTCACTGGAACGCCTGGGTCGATCGGGCAGGCGCAACGCGTGCAGGCTTGCGCGCCGGGGTTCCCGATCATGCGCATTGCCGGCTCAGGTTCGTATCGGCACGACGAGCAGGCTCGCGAAGCGAAATGCGTTTTCGCCGAGATCCGCGCCGCGTGCGATGCGCACATGGTTCACGCCGGGCGCGAACGGGAAGACGTCATCCGTTTCGTAATGGAAGAATTCCCGACCGTCCTCGCCAAGCAGCGCAGGTCCGCTGCCGTGCGCGGCCAGCGTGGCCGAGGCGAGCGTGCGCTGCGTGTCAGGCGTCACGAGCGTCAGGTTGACGAACGTGTCTGCGGTCGTCCGGACGTCTGCCAGTAGCGGGACAAGGCGGCAGGCGACAGGTGCCGCGGTTCGGTTCGTCACGACGAAGGTCAGGTGCTTGCCGACCAGGATTGACTTGCCGATCATCACGTCCGGATAGCCGGTCGGTGTGCCGAGCGTCGACGAATCCGCCAGGCTGAAACCGCAGGTCAGATCGAGTTCGAGGCCGACGTCGGCGCCGTGCAATTCCGCGAGTTGAGAGGCAGACGAGTAGTGTCGCAGTGCCATGCCGGCGTACGGAACGCTGCGGCTCGAATCCTCGCGACACGTCTTGTCGGAATAGGTGCCCGGTGCGGTCAGGAACGCCGAGACGAAATAACCCGGCTCGAGCTTTGCCGCGTTGCCGGGCGTATACGACTGAATGTAATCCGGATTGTCGACCAGATCGAGGACGTTGCCGTATCCGTCGGTTGCCGCCGAATAGCGTGTGCCGGCGCCGTCCTGCATCTGCAACGCATAGAGAATCTGGTTTTCGTTACGGCTGACGATCGCTCCCCGGACGGCCGCCTTCCAGATGCAGCCGAGGCCATCTTTCAACTCGCCTGCCGACTGATTCGCGGCGAACGAGTGCTGGATCGCGAGCAGTCTGCCCGACACGCCGTCGAAGTCGCCGGTGCAGCCTTGCGCGTCGATGTGTGTCGATCGGCCGGCGCCATCGACGAATGTCTGATTCATGCGGACGACGCGCGGATCGCCGCCGTAACCGCAATGGCAGATGGCGAGCAGGTCCGTCACGTACGACGTGCGAGACGGGAGCGTTGCGTCGGCCGTGCCGCGTACGACGTCGTGCGTATAGATCTCCATCGAGTTGCGGAAGTCGATCTTCGTCTGGTGCAAGGTCGTGAAGTAGCTCTTTGCCGATTCGAGAAACTTCGCATAACCAAGCGTATAGAAATTTCGGATGTAGTCGTTCTTTTTATCCGGATCGGCAAGCGAACTCAAGTGCCCGGCGAGCACTTTCTGCATAGCATTCTGGTACAGGTAGATTTTCTCGCGCATCTCGCTCAGCGTCGCGGCGACCGTGTCCGGCGCGAGCGAGAGCGCGTCGCGCATCGACAGGTACACGGCGTACATCGACACCTGCGCGCCGCAGGCGAGCGCATGCATCGTCAGCCCCTGATATTCGGAACCCTTGATCAGGAACATCGGCGTGAGCATCGTGCAACCGCTCCAGAACGCCACGAACTTCGCGGAGATGTTGTTCGCCATCGATACCGAGTAGGGCGGCGCGTTCCTTCGCACGAATTCGACGAGGAAATGCAAGTCGTCGTTGATGCCCGCCAGCGTTTGCCGCATGATCTCGACGTTGTTTTTCGAAATCTCGTCCGTCGCAATGCGACGGATCATCGCTTCTTCATCCGGCCCGCGCTCGAACAGCGTATTCAGGTGGTTGAACAACAGGTTCAATACTTCGCCGACGAGCGGTCCGGCGGCCGGGATGAACGATGCGAGTGCCTTGATCGTGACTTCGCCGAATGCGATGAGTCCCGGTAGCGTATCGGCCGACAACGCTGCATTGACGACATCCGCAATCGCGATCGCCGCCGGCTGGTATTGCTCGATTTGCGTCCTGATTTCGCCGAGCTTCATTTTGAAACCGGGAACCAGCAAGTCGTTTTCGTCGAAGGCATGGACGGGCAGGCCGGCATTTCCCCCAAGCCCCGATGCGATGGCGCGTGATCGGGCCGGTGGCGTGCCGTTGTCGTCGCCGCATGCGGCGAGAAGCGGTAGCACAGCACTGCATGCGCCGTACATCAGGAAGGCTCGTCGGTCGATTCGAGTTGTCATCGCGTCTCCGCAGGAAAGTAACGGTGCAACGTACGGCCGGCGCAATCGGTGGAGAATCGGCTGGCTGACGTGCGGATACCCGGCTTGCCGGGCAACGGGAACGGATGTGGGGAGGGGCGGTTCGGGTGCCGCGTGTGTCTTGGGCGAGGCGGCTTTTCTCTTGCTCGGCCTCTTCTTTATGACGGGAAGGATAGCATTTCAAGATATTCGGCGAGAAATGCTCGATGGCCGGGCCGGCGTTGGAGCGGCCATCGAATCCCACAAGCGTCGCATACGAATGATCGGAGAGCGGCGTATGTGATGCCCCACGTGGTGCGCGCGAAGTGCAAGCGCATTGGACGGACGAGGCCGCGGCCGCGCGCCGCGTCGGTCAGCGATTCACGACCGAGTACACGAGCGTGCCGGAGAACATCAACAGCACGAGCGAGGCGCCGCGCAGCAGTGTCGACGTGCGGGCGGCCCATGCGCGTTGCGACGTGACGAGCCCGCCGAGGGACGACCAGCCCACACCGATCGGCGCGAGCACGAGCAGAAATACGACGAGCGCCCACGCGAAATAGTGCGCCGACCGGAACGCCTCCAACGGAAACAGCGTGCTCGAGAACAGCAGCGCCTTCGGATTCATCATCGTCGCGACGAACACATCGCGAAAGCTCACCGGCGCGCTCGATGCGTCCTGCAGGACGCGGCTGTGCGTCCACATCTTGAGCGCGAGGAAAAAGATGTAGACGGAACTCGCGAGCTTGACCACGTCATAAAGCCAGGGCCGGCCGGTAGCGAACGCGGCCAGGAAGAATCCCCATACGGAAATCGCGATCGCGTAGCCGAGCGCCTCGGCGATCACCAGCGGCCAGGTGCCGCGCAAGCCGACCTTCAACCCGGACGACAGCAGCAGCGTATTGGTCGGCCCCGGCACGATCAGCACCAGCGACACGTACATCGACATCTTCAGCAACGCTTCCTGGATGGGCACGCGGCCTCCTCGATTCGTCAGTGTCGCGGCTCGCGTCCGGTCAAAGCCGGCGCGCCGTTGAAATAGCGGTTGTCCTTTACGCGCAGCCGTTCGATCTGTTCGCTCGGCACCGCGTGTCCGATGACGTCCCGGGCGCCTCGCTCGTGTTCGTCGCGTACCGTCACGATGCCGCGCGCGCCTGTTTCGTTGCGCGGGGCGATGCAGGCCGCGTCGCGCGCTTCGTTGCGGCACCCGGCCCGGCTTGCTTCAATGCAAAAGCGATCCGATCTTCCGGGAACTTGCCCGTCTTCGTCGCGTGGCCCTGGTGTCGGCCTGGACACATGATGACGAATTTCTCTGCTGACGAGTCGGATTATTTTTGGGTCGAGATCACGATCGTCGAAATGTGAAAAGGTCGACATCTTTGTTTTTGAAGTGGTGAATTCTTTGTTTCTTTCATGTGAATTCTGTCTGCCATTTCAAATATTTTTGAACGGAAGAATCATTAGTTTGTGTGCTTTAAATGGAAAAATCAATTTTATCGTTTCAAAAAAATTAAATCGTTCGTTATGGGATATTCCATCGATATTTCCATGGATTTAGAATTTCTCTGAATCGCCTGGGATCGATATGAAATTTTTCGAGATATGCCATCGCGAACACTGCTAAGGTGTGTCGGAGAGGTCAGGTGCACGGTATGTCAATCTTTGAAACAATGGGTGAAACGGAACATATCAATGAGCTAATGGCGATCGCCGCATCGTAAAGTCAATTTATCGACGTGGATTCCATTACGCGGTGTACCACCGCGTGCGATGGGGGTTTCGTATTGCCGCTTGACTTCGCTGCGATTCACTGCGCCTTGCCGGTGTCATTTTTCGTGACGTGCCAAACACGTGATGACGCTTTACCGGACGAATTGCCGGTTCAACTCGACAAGGCGGCACTATCCATTCAGGTTTTAAATCCCATGGGAAGCGTGTCATGAGTCATCCGATCAGGAATATTGTCATCGTGGGCGGCGGCACGGCGGGCTGGATGTCCGCGTCGTACCTCGTCCGCGCGCTCCAGCAGCAGGCCAACATCACGCTCGTCGAATCCGCGGCGATCCCCCGGATCGGCGTGGGCGAAGCGACCATCCCGAGTTTGCAGAAGGTGTTCTTCGACTTCCTCGGGATACCGGAGCGGGAGTGGATGCCCCAGGTGAACGGCGCGTTCAAGACCGCCATCAAGTTCGTGAACTGGAGGAAGTCGCCGGACGGTTCGCGCAGCGATCACTTCTACCATTTATTCGGCAACGTGCCGAACTGCGACGGCGTGCCGCTGACCCACTACTGGCTGCGCAAGCGTGAACAGGGCTTCCAGCAGCCGATGGCGTACGCGTGCTACCCGCAGACCGACGCGCTCGACGGCAACCTGGCGCCGTGCCTGCCCGACGGCACCCGCCAGATGTCCCACGCGTGGCACTTCGACGCGCACCTGGTAGCCGACTTCCTGAAGCGCTGGGCCACCGAACGCGGGGTGAAGCGCGTGGTCGACGAGGTCGAGCAGGTTCACCTGGACGACCGCGGCTACATCTCCAGCCTGTCCACCAAGGAAGGGCGCACGCTCGAAGCGGACCTGTTCATCGACTGCTCCGGCATGCGCGGGCTCCTGATCAACCAGGCGCTGAAGGAGCCCTTCATCGACATGTCCGACCACCTGCTGTGCGACAGCGCGGTCGCCAGCGCCGTGCCCGCCGACGACGCACGCGCGGGGATCGAGCCGTACACGTCGGCGATCGCGATGAACTCGGGGTGGACCTGGAAGATTCCGATGCTGGGCCGGTTCGGCAGCGGCTATGTGTTCTCGAGCAAGTTCACGTCGCGCGATCAGGCCACCGCCGACTTTCTCGACCTCTGGGGTCTGTCGGACAAGCAGCCGCTCAACCAGATCAAGTTCCGGGTCGGGCGCAACAGGCGGGCGTGGGTCAACAACTGCGTCTCGATCGGGCTGTCGTCGTGCTTTCTGGAGCCGCTGGAATCGACGGGCATCTACTTCATCTACGCGGCGCTGTACCAGCTCGTGAAGCATTTCCCCGATACGTCGTTCGACCCGCGCTTGATCGACGCATTCAACGCCGAAATCGTCTACATGTTCGACGACTGCCGGGATTTCGTGCAGGCGCACTATTTCACCACGTCGCGCGACGACACCCCGTTCTGGCGCGCGAACCGTCACGACCTGCGGCTGTCGGACGCCATCAAGGAGAAGGTCGAACGCTACAAGGCGGGGCTGCCGCTGACCACCACGTCGTTCGACGATTCCACGTACTACGACACCTTCGACTACGAATTCAAGAACTTCTGGTTGAACGGAAACTACTACTGCATTTTTGCCGGCCTGGGGCTCCTGCCCGACCGGTCGCTGCCGCTCTTGCGGCACCGGCCGGAGTCGATCGACAAGGCCGAGGCGATGTTCGCCCGGATCCGGCGCGAAGCCGAGCGTCTGCGGACGACCCTGCCGACGAACCATGATTACCTGCGCTCGCTGCGTGAGGGCGACGCGGGGCTGTCGCGCAGCCAGCCCGGCCCGACGCTCGCGACGCCGGAGATCCTGTAGTGGACCGCGCCCCGGACAGGGTACGCACGATCGCGGCCACGCACGCCGCGGTGGCGGCCTGCGACCCGCTGCAGGCGCGCGCGCTCGTCCTGCGGCTGCCGGGCCTGAACCGTCAACGGGATGTGCCCGGCATCGTCGGCCTGTTGCGCGAGTTCCTCCCGGCGCGCGGCGTGCCGTCGGGCTGGGGCTTCGTCGAAGCCGCCGCCGCGATGCGGGACATCGGGTTCTTCCTCGGGTCGCTCAAGCGGCACGGACATGAGCCCGTGGACGTGGTGCCCGGGCTCGAGCCGGTGCTGCTCGACCTGGCGCGCGCGACCGGCCTGCCGCCGCGCGAGACGCTGCTGCACGTGACGGTCTGGAACCCCGCGGCGGCCGACGCGCAGCGCAGCTACACCGGGCTGCGCGACGAGGCGCACCTGCTCGAGAGCGTACGCATCTCGATGGCGGCCCTCGAGGCGGCCATCGCGTTGACTGTCGAGCTGACCGACGTGCCGCTGCGCTCGCCTGCGTTCGCGCAAGGGTGCGACGCGCTCGCGGGCCATCTGCAGAAAATGGTCGACTCGATCGTCTACGCGTATCGCTTCATCTCGGTACAGGTGTTCTACGACGAGCTTCGTCCGTTCTACGAACCGATTCGAGTCGGCGGCCAGAACTACCTGGGCCCCGGTGCGGTCGAAATGCCCCTCTTCGTGCTGGAGCACGTGCTGTGGGGCGCGCAATCGGACCACGCGGCTTATCGGGAATTCAAGGAAACGTACCTGCCGTACGTGCTTCCCGCGTTCAGGGCGATCTACGCGCGGTTCGCCGGGCGGCCGGCGCTCGTCGATCGCGTACTCGGCGAAGCGCAAGCGGCCCGCGCGCGGGGCGAGCCCGTCGAGGCCGGATTGGCGGCCCTCGACCGGGTATTCGAGGTCCTGCTGCGCTTCCGCGCGCCTCACGTCAAATTGGCGGAGCGCGCGTACGAAGTCGGGCGAAGCGGCCCGACGATCGGCAGCGGCGGGTACGCGCCCAGCATGCTCGGCGATCTGCTCACGCTCACGCGTGCGGCACGGTCGCGCGTTCGCGCCGCGCTCGACGAATCCTGACGCCCGACGCGCGCGGCCATGTGTTCCATCTCACCAGGAGAGTGTGCCCTCATGACTCAAAAGAGCCCCGCGAACGGGCGCGACAGCAACCACTTCGATGTGATCATCCTCGGCTCGGGTATGTCGGGCACCCAGATGGGGGCCATCCTGGCCAAGCAACGGTTTCGCGTGTTGATCATCGAGGAATCGTCGCACCCGCGCTTCACGATCGGCGAATCGTCGATCCCCGAGACGTCGCTGATGAATCGCATCATCGCCGATCGCTACGGCATTCCCGAGCTTGACCACATCACGTCGTTCTATGCGACGCAGCGTTACGTCGCGTCGAGCACCGGCATCAAGCGCAACTTCGGCTTCGTGTTCCACAGGCCCGGCGAGGAACACGACCCGAAGGAGTTCACGCAGTGCGTGATTCCGGAGCTGCCGTGGGGGCCGGAGAGCCACTATTACCGGCAGGACGTCGACGCGTACCTGTTGCAAGCCGCCATCAAGTACGGCTGCACGGTTCGCCAGAAGACGAGCGTGACCGAATACCACGCCGACAAGGAGGGCGTCGCGGTGGCCACCGCCCAGGGCGAACGGTTTACCGGCCGCTACATGATCGACTGCGGCGGGCCCCGCGCGCCGCTTGCGACGAAGTTCGGGCTGCGCGAAGAGCCGTGCCGCTTCAAGACGCACTCGCGCAGCCTCTACACGCACATGCTCGGGGTCAAGCCGTTCGACGACATCTTCAAGGTCAAGGGGCAGCGCTGGCGTTGGCACGAGGGGACCTTGCACCACATGTTCGAGGGCGGCTGGCTCTGGGTGATTCCGTTCAACAATCACCCGCGGTCGACCAACAACCTGGTGAGCGTCGGCCTGCAGCTCGACCCGCGTGTCTATCCGAAGACGGACATCTCCGCGCAGCAGGAATTCGACGCATTCCTCGCGCGGTTCCCGAGCATCGCGGCGCAGTTCCGGGACGCCGTGCCGGTGCGCGACTGGGTCAAGACCGACCGCCTGCAGTTCTCGTCGAGCGCCTGCGTCGGCGATCGCTACTGCCTGATGCTGCACGCGAACGGGTTCATCGATCCGCTTTTTTCCCGCGGGCTCGAGAACACCGCGGTGACGATCCACGCGCTCGCGGCGCGCCTGATCAAGGCGCTGCGCGACGACGACTTCTCCCCCGAGCGCTTCGAGTACATCGAGCGTCTGCAGCAGAAGCTGCTGGACCACAACGACGACTTCGTCAGTTGCTGCTACACGGCGTTCTCGGACTTCCGCCTGTGGGACGCGTTCCACCGGCTGTGGGCGGTCGGCACGATCCTCGGGCAGTTCCGGCTCGTGCAGGCGCACGCGAGATTCCGTGCGTCGCGCGACGAGCGCGACCTCGATCATCTCGACGACAACCCTCCGTACCTCGGGTACCTGTGCGCGGACATGGAGGGGTACTACCAGTTGTTCAACGACGCCAAAGCCGAGGTCGAGGCCGTGAGCGCGGGGCGCAAGCCGGCCGAGGAGGCCGCGGCGCGCATTCACGCCCTCATCGACGAACGAGAGTTCGCCAAGCCGATGTTCGGCTTCGGGTACTGCATCACCGGCGCCAAACCGCAGCTCAACAACTCGAAGTACAGCCTGCTGCCGGCGATGAAGCTGCTGCACTGGACGCAGACCAGCGCGCCGGCGGAGGTGAAACGGTACTTCGACTACAACCCGATGTTCGCGCTGCTCAGGGCGTACGTCACGACCCGCATCGGCCTGGCGCTGAAGTAGTCGACCGACCCCGGAATGAAAATGATAGACGACGTTCAATTGAATCAAGTGCGTGCCAGCGAGCATCCGTCGGCGGCGTACGACGCGACCACGCGCGTGGCCGCGAGCTGGTACGTCGCGATGCGCTCGGACGACCTCAAGGACAAGCCGACCGCGTTGACGCTCTTCGGCCGCCCGTGTGTCGCGTGGCGCGGCGCGACGGGCCGTGCCGTGCTGATGGACCGCCACTGCGCGCATCTTGGCGCGAACCTGGCCGACGGGCAGATCAAGGACGGGTGCATCCAGTGTCCGTTTCACCACTGGCGGTACGACGAGCACGGCCAGTGCGTGCACATCCCCGGCCACAGCCCGGCGGTGTGCCGGCTGGAGCCCGTCCCGCGCGGGGCGCGCCAGCCGACGTGGGTCACCGTCGAGCGGTACGGCTACGTGTGGGTCTGGTACGGCTCCCCGCAGCCGCTGCACCCGCTGCCCGAGATCGCCGCGGCCGACGTCGACAACGGCGACTTCATGCACCTGCACTTCGCGTTCGAGACGACGACGGCGGTCTTGCGGATCGTCGAGAACTTCTACGACGCGCAGCACGCGACCCCCGTCCACGCGCTCCCGGTGTCGGCCTTCGAGCTCAAGCTCTTCGACGATTGGCGCGCGTGGCCGGAGGTCGAGTCGCTGGCGCGCGCGGGCGCGTGGTTCGGTGCCGGGATCGACTTCACCGTGAACCGGTACTTCGGACCGCTCGGCATGCTGTCGCGCGCGCTGGGCCTGAACATGTCGCAGATGAACCTGCACTTCGACGGCTACCCCGGCGGGTGCGTGATGACCGTCGCGCTGGACGGACACGTCAAGTACAAGCTGCTCCAGTGCGTGACGCCGGTGAGCGACGGCAAGAACGTCATGCACATGCTGATCTCGATCAAGAAGGTCGGCGGCGTCCTGCGCCGCGCGACCGACTACGTGCTGTTCGGGCTCCAGACCCGGCAGGCCGCGGGGTACGACGTCAAGATCTGGAACGGGATGAAGCCGGACGGCGGCGGCGCGTACAGCAAGTACGACAAGCTCGTGCTCAAGTACCGCGCGTTCTACCGGGGGTGGGTCGACCGCGTCGCCCGATAGCGTTGCCGCGGTGATGCCGAGGACCGCCGGCGGCATCGATATGCCTGATACGCGATGAAGATGGCCAGGTCGCGCCCGATCGGCGATTTTATCGATCGAGGCAAATGCGGGCGTGCTCGCGCGTAGGCACGCCAACCGCATGTGCTGCGGCGTGGGTAAATCGCGGTTAAAGACAGGCTGTACGGCAATTGAATTCGATATTCACGGCAATCGATACCTATCGCAGCGCGGCGCCGCAAACGTGTGCGGCCGTGGCGCGCGTCACGCCTGTTGCGACGTATCGAAGGAGTCGAATGCCATACGCAGGTCATCTTGGGCCGGGATAATCCAGAAACTCCGCCGGTGAGTTCGATCTTGGTATATGGCTCTGATTCGATTGGGCGATGGGGCGTCATCCCATCACGCTGCGAATGTCCGTCGAAATGCCTTCGCCATCTTTACGATGTCGCATCAAAAACATAAATTTATGTAAGGACATAAAATTTACCAGTGGGCATGGTAATTTTAAAAAGAAGAACAAACGGGGAAATAATAAGTATGGCCAAGTCGGAAAAAGCATCGGGGTTGATGCTTGTCGCTAGTTCCATCGGCTCTTCCGCGATCAATGGCTGCAATGCGCTGCGCTTGCAGCCATTTGCGGTGCGGGTCTTGTGTGTGCTGGCAATCACGTGCTGTTTTTTCGTCGTCTATCGAGGCGAAATGGTGCCGTTCGGAGCGAAGACCGAGAGCGCGGATCGCCTCGAATATTGCTCGGACATACACGGCATGGGCGCGCTTCAAGCCGCCCTCGTACTGGCTGCCGACAAGGCCGCCGGTTTCAGAATCGCCACGCGCTTGCAGATGCCGCGTATCACGGACGCGGGCCATAGCAGGCATGGGCGTCGGCAAACGATGAGTGCGCACAAGGCCTCCCCGTCATCGTGGTTGCTGCACGTGCGTGCTCCGGTGGAGCGCGACGGCCGCGTGCAGCTGGGGGGACGTCCGTCGACTTTCGACACCATCCGCTAGGTCTTACCTGTGCTGTGCCGGGGCGGCGTGCGCCGGCATTGCTTTACGTCCGGAACGACACGAATTGAATCACCCACCCAGAGCAAGCACGGCCTCCGTGCTCGCTGTCCGCGGCAGCGTTGCCGCGACCCTGTGCATCGCGGCGCTTGCGTTCGTTTCGCTGCCCGTCATGGCGGCCGATACCCCGGCAGTTCCATCTCCGCCGGGCGCGCCACGTACGAACGTCGCGTTTTTCGACGGCGCGCAGCCCCCCGAGGCGTTGCTGCAAGCGTTCGACGCGGTGGTGCTCGATCCGGCCCGAGGCTTCGATCCGGCGACGCACCCGCTCGCGCATACCGTTTGGATCGCGCACGTACCGCATGATGCGTCGGGCTCGGCCCTTGGGCCGGCTGCGTTTGTCTCGCAACGCATCGAGCCGCTGTGGGCCCGCGGTTATCGTGGCTTCCTGCTCGACACGCCGGAGGCGATCGCATCGAGCGAGGCAATTCATGCGGCCTATCCTGACGCGCGGGTGATCGTCGGCGGCCACGATGCGCTGCGCGCGGCGCAATCGCATGCGAATGCGCTTTACGCGGTGCTCGGTCCGCCGCTGGTACGCGGTTTCATGGACGGCGACGATGTGGGTACGGTACGCGACGTCGCCGCCGCAGACCGCGCCGCACGCGTCGACGCGGCGCGGACTTTCATGCGTGAGACGCACGTGCCGGTGTTGTCGCTCGAGATTTGCGAGCGCACCGACCGGGCATGTGCACGCGCGACGGCCGCTCAGGTCGTCGCGGCCGGCGTAACGCCGTACGTGACGGACGCCGGCCGTGACGTCATCGGCATCGGTGCGATCGAAGTGCTGCCGCGCAAGGTGCTGATCGTACAGAACCGCGACGCCGATACGCCCGTGGACGAAACGCGCGGCGTGCGCGACCTCGCGATGCCGCTCAATTATCTCGGCTACGACGTCGAATACGCGGATCTCGACGCGCCGCTGCCGGCCGATATCACACCGGACCGTTACGCGGGCGTCGTCGCCTGGATCGAAGGCGCGGAGCCCGCCGACCCCGCGAGATGGCGGCGCTGGATCGATGCACGCATCGCGGATCACGTGCCGGTCGCCTTCATGGGACAGTTCGGTTTCGACGCCGCGCAGGAAGAGGGCGCGGCACTTGATCTGCAGCCGGTGCCCGGCCCGTTCACGGCGCCGCTCAGCGTTGTGACGCGCGATCCGATGATGCACTTCGAGATCGATCCGAGGCCGGATGCGCGCGATCTCGTCGGGATGCGCGTCGGATCGCGCAGCCGCGTGCTGTTGCGGCTCGCGGCGGCCGGCACGAACGTCGACGCGGCCGCGATCACGCCGTGGGGCGGCTATACGCTGAGTCCGTACACGGTCGTTTCGCTGAACGGCATCGGGCAGACGCGTTGGGCGATCCAGCCGATCGCGTTCGTGACCGACGCGCTGCGTCTCGTGCGGATGCCGTCGCCGAGCGTCACGACCGAGAACGGCCGGCGCCTGTTCATGACGCACGTCGACGGCGACGGCTACGCCTCGCGCGCGGAATTCCCCGGCGCCGATTATTCGGGAGACGCACTCTATCGACGTGTCTTCACGCACTACAAGGTGCCGATGACGTTGTCGGTCATCGAAGGCGAAGTGGGGCCGACCGGCCTGTATCCGAAACTGTCGCCGCGCCTCGAAGCGCTCGCGCGGCAGATGTTCGCGCTACCGTGGGTGCAGATCGGCTCGCACACGTACTCGCATCCGTTCCAGATGGCCGACCTCGATGCGACGACGGGCGCACGCGTCGACCACCGGACCAACGTCGAGCGCGGCAACGGCGGCGACACGGCGTTCTCGCTGGATATCCCGGGCTACACGTTCGATCTCGACCGCGAGATCGCCGGCTCGATCGCCTACATCGACTCGCGTCTCGCGCCGCCGGGCAAGCGTACGGAAGTGCTGCAATGGCCGGGCGACTGCGAGCCGCCTGCGATCGCCGTGCGCAGGGCCTATGCGGCCGGCGTGCAGAACATCAATGGCGGCGACACGATCATCCGCAAGTCGGTGAACAGCTGGACCCATATCGCGCCGCTCGGCGTCGACAAGGGGCCGGGTGCGTACCAGGTATACGCGCCGGACCAGGACGAGAACGTTTACACGAACAACTGGCAGGGCCCGTTTTATGGTTTCACGCAGGTACTCGAAACCTATGACATGACGGAGCATCCGTATCGCTTCAAACCGATCGACGTGTACTACCACATGTACAGCGGCACGAAGATCGCGTCGCTGCGCGCGCTGGACCAGATCTACTCGACCGTGCTGAAGCAGCCGGTGCTGCCCGTCTACATCACCGACTACACGCACAAGGTGCTGGACTGGCGCGGTTTCGCGGTCGCGCGTGAAATGGCCGGCGGCGCATGGGTCGTGCGTGGCAACGGCGACGTGCGCGAGTTGCACTGGCCGCGCGACGACGTGCCGGACCTGCATGCATCGCAGGGCGTGACCGGTTATGCGCCCGGCCCGGACGGCCTCTATATCCATATTGCCGACGGCGCGGCGCGTGTCGTGTTCGAGCGCGAAGCGCAGGACGGATTGCGCGGTGGAGCGCAACCGCATGGCCCTGGTGGGGCACCGTATATCGTGCAAGCGAACGGATTCGTCCGGAATTTTCACCGTACCGCGGACGGGATGTCGTTCGAGTTCGGCGGCTACTACCAGCCGTTCGTCGAACTTGCCGACGCGCAGCGCTGCCGTGTGCGCGTCGCGGGCCGACCGATCGACGCACGGCGTGACGGAACGGTTCTCCGTTTCGAAACGGCGGCCGACGTTCGTCAGCCGATGCGCTACCAGCCGGTCGAGATTGCGTGTGACCGGTAATCGCCCGCGTATCGCGCCGCCATGGCTCGTGCTGGTGCTGGCCGGCGTCGTGCTGCTGGCCGGCTATGCGGTTGCGCCGCATGGCGGGCTGCGTGAGCGGATGGCCGCGGTGGGCGCCCCGAGCGATCTGAGTGCCGCGTATCTCGAAGCGTGGCTGAAAGTGCGGCCGCGCGACGAAGCGCTACTGGCGATGCTCGGTGAGCAATATGTGTCGCTGGGCCGGCTCGCGGATGCGGGGCGGGTCGTTCAACGGATCGACGAGGCGGCTTCCCCGTCACTGCGGCAGGCCGCGATGAAGCTGCAACTCGCGATCGCGCAGCAACGCACGAACGAGATGCAGCCCGACGATCCGCGCCGTTCCGCTGTGCTTGCCGCGCTGCGCCGGCAGATTTCCGACGCGGCCGCGCTCGACTGGTCCGATCGCGATCTCGAATGGCTCGCGCAATCCGCGGCATCGGTCGGTGCACCCGCGCTCGCGCTGCGTTTCTATGCGCGCCTCGCGCGACGCGACGCCGTGCATCGCGATACGTGGGACGGATACGTGTCGCGCTATGCGTTGCAGATCGGCGACTACAAGGATGCGGCCGACAGCTGGTTCCGGCGTCAGCAGAACGCGACGACGCTCGGCGCGCAGCGACGCTGCTTCGTCGCGGGCATTCGTGTGCTGCAGGCCGGCAATCTGACCGCCGATGCAATCGCGGTTGCGCAGCGCCAGAACGACGCGTTCATCGACGATCAGCCGACGCTCGTCGCATTGCTCGATCTCGCACGGGCGGCGCAGCGGCCGGACCTGATCGAGCGGTATGCGAAGGCGTTGGCGCGGCGCGCGGGGATCGGCGGGATTGCCTATCGGAGCAGGCGTGCGGGGCGCGTGCTAGCCATGCCGGCGGTTCACGGATCGGGTTCGACGCCGCAGGCGTACGCGTATCTGGACGGCCCGGTCGTATGGGGCCGCGCACGCCGCGGTAGCGTCGCGCGGCAGCTCCGGGCAGGCCATGACGGCCACGGCCCGTTCATCGATGCGGCCCACGCGCAACGCATCGCACAGACGCAACCGCGGGCGCACATCGTGAAGGTCTCGCTGCAACGACGCGACGCAATGATGCGCTTCGTCGCCGCGACGCAGGTATCGAAGCACGCGGGAGCGGTGCAACTTCCATCGCCGCCGGCTGCCGACAAGTCCGACGTTGCCGATCTCCTCTATCAGTCGTTCCTGGAGTCGGCAGATCCCGCCAATGCGCAGAAGGTCGCGCTCGCGCAGCTCGCCAAGGAACCGCATTCGGCGCTGTGGCGCAAGCGCTTGGCGAAGGTGGCCGAATGGAACGGGTCGTCGCAGCTCGCGCTGAAGTCGTGGCTCGACTATGCGCGACAAACGGGCGACCCCGTCGGCTGGCGGAATGTTCGGCGCATCGCTCCGATGCTGGACGACGACGACGCCTACCTGGCCGCTTTGCTGCAGGCGGCACGGGCGACGCCCGACGATCTCAAGCTCGTCGATTCCGTCACCGCAACGTATGAGCGCCTCGGGCGGCCAGACGACGCAATTGCGTTCCTCGACGGCCTGCCGCACGGCCGTGAAGCGAACGCGCTCGACGAACGCGCCGGTGCGCTCGCGGAACGGGCCGGCCACGACGACGAGGCGCTCGCGATCTACCGTCGGCTGCAACGGCGCGAGCCGCGCAATCCGCGCTACGCGCTGCACACCGCCAACGTCCTTTACCGAGACGGCGACTACGCGGGCGCGCTCGATGCAATGACGAACGCGAGCCGTTACGCGCAGGACGGCGAGGTGGCGTTCTGGCGCAACTACGGCGAACTGGCGCGCCTGCTGCAACGCGACGACGCGGCGCATGACGCGTATCGTCACCTGCTGGCGAGCGATGCGGCAACGCCCGACGATCTGGCCGACATGTCGTATTTCTACGATGCGTACCCCATCGACGCCGGCCGCATCTCGGCGCTGCACTACCGGCGCGACCATACCGTGCGCGCGCTGCAGCAGGCGGTTTACTACTACACCGCGGCCGGTGCGATGGAACGCATCGACGCGTTGCTCGCGAGCCTCACGCCGCACGAGCGCGAGGCAGCCGAGGCGTCGCCGGGGTTTCTCGGCGTCCGTGCCGAGTACGAGCGGCAAGCGGGCCGTCCGCTCGATGCGTTGCACGATCTGCAGCGTGCGGTCGATCTGCCGGGCGCATCGGCGGATCTGGATGCGGCGCTGCTGTGGACGCTGGTCGATTACGGCACGGATGCCGAGTTGCGCGCGGCGCTCGACCGCTGGCGCGACAAGGCTTCGGCTGACGCGCCGCTGTGGGGACCGTATGCCGCGGCCGAACTGCGCCTGAACCGGCCCGTCGATGCGCTCGAATATCTGCGTCGTCAGGCCGTGATGATGTCGCACGATCCGCTGTGGCTGCTCACGTACGCCGATGCGCAGGAAATGGCGGGACGTCCGGATCTCGCGTGGTCGATTCGTCGCAAGGTGTGGCTGCAGATCGGCGCATTCGGCCGGACGCAGGCGCGGCAGACGCCGCAGGAACGGGATGCACCGTCCTCGCCGCCGCGACGGACGACGCAGGAGCAGCAAGCCGCGCAACCCATGCAACGCGGTGTTCCGGCACGTACATCGCAGGACATCGAGACACGCCTGGAGCTGCGCAGCCGCGGCGTCGATCTGGCTGCGCAATATTCGAACGCCGACCACGCGGTCGCGCTGCTCGACGAACTGCTGAAGGACGACTCGGCGGCTGCCGATTTCATCAGCGAACGCCGTACCTTGCTCGGCGATGCACACGGTCTTTCGCCGCTCGAATCGTCGGCGCGGGGCAGCACGAAATCGACGCGGGACATGCTGGAAAAAGACCGCCGTGCGTACGCCGCGGTCGCGCAGGAGGTGGCGATTAGCTGGGCGCTGTCGCACGAGGCGAATCCGCTTGCGAAGCGGTGGCTCGCGTTGCAGGCGGCGAACCTGTTCGCACGGCCGGCGTCCGCGCAATTGACCGTCGCGCTTGCCGACGGCGACATCGGGACGATGGAGCGTCTGCTCGATCAGGGCGTGCACCTGCCGCGCTACGACCGGATCGATGCGGCCGAGGCCGTCGACCGTCCGGCGCAAGCGCTCGCGTTCGACGGCCTCGATGGCGCGCCCGACGACAGTGAAATGCATCGGCGTTTCGTCGAAACCGCGCTCGCGTGGCCTCAGTCGCTCGACGCGACCGTGACGCGCTACGCCGAACATCCGCTCGACTATAGCGAGCAGACGATCGCGGCAAGCCGCAAGATCGCCGGGCACTACCTGATCGGCATGACCGCCACGCTGGACCTCCAGCGATCGACGGACGCGTCGCAACTGGTCAATGTGCCGTCGGCGGACCGCTCGGTGGTCGTTCATGCCAGGCGGCAGACGCGTGACGACGCGTTCACGGTGAGTGCGGGCCGCCGCGAAGGACTCGACGCCTTCTATACGATCGGACTGGGTGCGGAATTCGGACGCAACGGACCACTGCAGTTCGGCATACGCGCGGGCCGCGATCAGGTCGCCGACGAACTGCCGACGTTGCGTATCGGCGGGATGAAGGACAACCTGATCGCCGATGGAAGCTGGCAGGCGAACGAACGCGTGACGGTGTCCGGCCGTGTCGAGATGGACCGCTTCTACAGCCAGGCACGCACCTATCTCGGCAGCGGCGTGCTGTCGACCGCGCAGGTGAGCTACCGAATTCGTACGGCGTACCCGGACTATACGATCCGCGTTGTCGGCACGCACGGCGATTATGGTGCGGGGGGGCGGGCGGACGCGCTGATTTCGTCGCTTCTGCCCGCCGCGAGCCGATCGGCCTCCGCAGGAAACTTCATGCCGGCCACATACACGCAATACGGATTGTTCGCGGGGTTCGGGACCGATCTGCGCGAACGGTACACGCATCGGTGGCGGCCGTTTCTCGAGGTCGGCGTCGTGCACGATTCGATCCAGGGCGGCGGAGCGGCCATCGATGCCGGCATCGCGGGTTCGGTGCTCGGCGGGGATCACGCCGCATTGTTCATCGAGCATCAGCGTGTATCACGCCTCGGTACGCCCGTGACGGTGGTCGGCGCGCAATACCGCTGGCTTTATTGATTCCGGTTTCCATCGTGGCGCGGCGCGAACGGAACGACGCACACGATGATGCATACAACAAAGTGAGTAGGGAGTGGTTCGATGAACGAGATGAACGAAGCGGCTGTACGGTCCGGATGGTTGCGCTGCGCGGAGGCAGCCCGGCTCGTCCGCTGGGGCGCGGCGATCGCGCTGTCGACGGTGGTGCTCGCCGGCTGCGGCTCGATGCGACAGACCGCGGCGCCGACGCTCGCGGCCAGCGATGCAGTGGCGATCGCGCCGATTGCGAACTTCACCGAAACGCCCGCGGCGGGCGGGAGCGCCGCGGCGCTCGCGGCGACCGTATTGCGTGCGAACGGTTTGGCCGACGTGCGTCTCGCGCCGGCCGACGGCGACGGCAACGCGATGTTCGACACCGCACAGCGCGACACGGGCGAGCGTCGGCTCGCATGGGCACGCGAGCATCGCGTGAAGTACGTGCTGGCCGGCGCCGTCGAGGAGTGGCGCTACAAGGTGGGCGTCGACGGCGAGCCGGTCGCGGGCCTGACCTTCGAACTCGTCGACGTCGAGTCGGGCCGGGTCGTCTGGAGCGCGGCGGGCACGCGCAGCGGCTGGAGCCGTTCGAGCCTGTCGAGCGTCGCGAATGCGCTGGTCGGCCGCCTGCTCGCGCCGTTGCGGCCGCGCTCGTGATGCGCACCCGACACGACCGGGCCGGGGGACGGCCATGAGCGCCGCGAACGCTACCGGCAACCGTCACGGCGGAAAGGGCCCGGCGCCGGCGTCGCTGCGATCGCGCCAGACGAATCCGTTCGGCCATCTGAGCGCGCTACGCCGTCTCGTCGCGCCTGCCGCCGCACGGCCGATATCGGTCGTGGAAACGATCGTGTTCATGCTGATCGTGCTTGCGCTTGCATGGCACTTCGACCCGAGCGATCCACTGCTGCTGCGTGCGGATTTTCCGTGGCTGTGGTTCGGTCCGCTCATCGTCGCGCTGCGTTACGGGACGCTGCTCGGGCTGCTCGCGAACGCGCTGATGATCGGTGCATGGCAATGCGTCGCCCACCTGCATCCTGCCGCGGCGGGCGCCGCGTGGCCGGCGCAGCGCTTCGCCGGCGGGTTGCTGCAGACGATCGTCGTCGGCCATTTCGGCGACACGTGGGGTGCTCGCGCAAATCGGGCGAACGCGCTCAACGATTATCTGAACGACCGGCTCGTCGCGATCACGAAGAGCCACTACCTGATGCGTCTGTCGCACGAGCGGCTGGAGAAGGATCTGCTGTCGAAGCCGACCACGCTGCGGGATTCGATCACCGAACTGCGCCGTCTATCGCTCGCGCACGGATTCGATGCGCCGGCGCAGGGCGCGGCGAGCAAGGTGCGGCTCCCCGGTGCGCACGCGCTGCTCGAGTTCGTCGCACAGGCGTGTCAGATCGAGGTGGCGGCGCTGTATCCGGTCGGAGGCGCGACGAACTCGCCCAGAATCGTGTGCGAACCGGTTGCGCGGCTCGGCGATGCATTCGATTTCGACCCGCGCGACGGCCTCGTGGCCCGCGCGCTCGAGACGAAGTGCATCGCCCATCCGAAGAGCAGCGGCGACGTGGCGCCGAATACGGCGCTGCTGGTCGCCGCGCCGGTCGTGTGCGCCGACGGACGCTTGATCGCGTTGCTCGCGATCAAGCGCATGCCGTTTCTGTCGCTGAACTTCGACAATCTGCAACTGCTGCTGGTGCTGCTCGGTTATTACGCGGACGGCGTCGAGCATGCGGCGTGCGTGCGCGACGTGGTGGCGGCAGTACCGGCATGCCCGTACGAATTCGCGCTCGACATCGCGCGTCTGACGCGCCTGCAGCGCGAGTCGGGGATCGCATCGTCGCTGGTCGCGCTCGTGTTCCAGTACGACGAGGCGGACGATTCGCTGTTCGAGCATGTGATGCGCGGGCGCCGTTCACTCGATCTCATATGGCCGCTGAGGACGCCGACGCAGTCGGTGCTCGTGAACCTGATGCCGGCGACCGATACGGCCGGCGTCGACGGCTATCTCGCACGCATCGAGGCGAGCCTCGCGGCGCAGTTCGGTCTCGATCTCGAAGGCGCGCGGATCGGCGTGCATACGCTGCATCTGGGCAGCCTCGAACCGGGGCCGGCATTGCAGCGCCTGCTGAAGGGAAGCGGCATTCATGTGTAGGCTGCGATCCGGTTCGTGGTCACCCGGTCTTGGGCGGCGCGCGTTACGGGTGCCGCCGGCGTCGATGCTGGCTGCACTCGCGTCGTGCGTCGGCATTGCGATCGTCGCGGCGCTACAGTATGCCGTGCTCGCGCAGCTCGACGGGTTCGCCGAGGCGGGGGCGGCGATGCCCGCGCCCGCACCGCCGGTTGACCCGCTGTGGGCCGTGTTCGGCGCGATGGTGGCAGGCGGCGCGGCGCAGGCGGTGCTGTACCGGCGGTTGCTGCCGCAACGTTACCGAACGCCGCGCAACGGGACGCTCGCGGCGCTCTGGCTCGCCTGTACGTTCGTGCCCGTCGGCGGCGGCCTCGTCGTGCTGGCGAGTGGTGTGTGGGCGGCTTGCTGGCCCGCGAAGCAGGAAGACGACGCATACGCCGACGTGCCTTTGCCCGAATTCGTCACCTATCTCGTGTCGCGCGTCTCGCCCGGCGGCGGCGCGCGTCTGCAGGCGCGTCTCGTGAATACGCGGGTGGCCGCGTCGGATCGTCTTTCCGCGCTGGTGGCGATCCAGAGCATGCCGACGCGCACGACCGGCACGCTGCTGCGCGATCTGCTCGCCGATCCTCTCGAAGACGTGCGGCTCATCGCATACGGTACGCTCGATCGCGCCGAGAACGAGATCGCGCAGAACATCTTCCGCGCGCAGCAGACGCTCGACGCCGACCACGACGACGCAACGCGCCACGCGACCCATCGCCGGCTTGCCGAGCTGTACTTCGAGCTGGTCTATCAGAATCTCGTGCTCGGGGCGGTGCAGGGGCATACGTGCGAACAGGCCGATCGCCACGCGCAGGCCGCGCTCGCGATCGACGAAGGCGACGCAGCAATGTGGCTCGTTCGCGGCCGCCTCGCCCTCGCGACCGGCGACGCGGACGCAGCCGTGCGATACATGAGCCGCGCGCTCGAATGGGGCTTTCCGCGCGAGCGTCTCGTGCCGTGGCTTGCGGAGGCCGCATTTCTGCGCGGCGAGTATTCGCGTGCGGCCGAGCTGCTCGCGTCGCTCGGCAACGCGGCCGCGCTGCCCGTTCTCAATCCCGTCGTTCGTTACTGGTCGTCATGAAACCGTCCATTCACCGCCGTGCCGGCCCGTCGACCGCGATCGACGTCTGCCTGCTGCTCGAAGGCACGTTCCCGTATGTGCGAGGTGGCGTATCGAGCTGGGTCAACGAGATGATTCGTGCATACCCGAACAAGCATTTCGCGATCGTGTTCATCGGCAGCCGGGAAGACGACTATCATGGCGCCGCATACGCGTTGCCCGACAACGTCGTCCACTTCGAATCCCATTACCTGTATGGCGACGTGCCTGCCGATACGGGCGGCGCACGGGAGATTCCCGGCGACCCCGAAGCGTTCAAGCGTTCGGCTGCACTGCACGATGCGTGGCGCGGGCTGGGTACGGACGGCGTCGCGGCGAACCCGGCTGCACTGATGGCTGACCTGGTCCAACTGATCGGCGACGACGGACCGCTGAACGAGCAGCAGTTTTCCACCAGCCGCGCGGCGTGGGACTTCATCGTCGAGCGTTATCACCGCTACTGCACCGACCCTTCCTTCACCGACTACTTCTGGACGGTGCGGATCATGCACAAGCCGCTGTGGCAGCTTGCGCGGATCGCACGCGGGCTGCCGCCGGCGCGCGTCTATCACACCGTATCGACGGGTTATGCGGGCTTTCTCGGTGCGCTGTTGCATTACCGCACGGGCCGGCCGCTGCTCGTTTCCGAGCACGGCATCTATACCAAGGAACGCAAGATCGATCTGCTGCAAAGCGAGTGGATCCGCGACAACCGGGGCGCGTTCGAGCGGGACGTATCGACGATCAGCTATTTCCGCGCGCTGTGGGTGCGTTTCTTCGAAGCGCTCGGCAAGCTCGCATACGACGCGGCCGACGAGATCGTCGCGCTCTACGAGGCCAATCGACACCGTCAGATCGCCGACGGCGCCGATGCCGCCCGGACGCGCAACATTCCGAACGGCGTCGACGTGGACGGCTTCGCGCCGCTGCTGGACAAGCGGGACGACGGCCCGCGCCGCGTCGTCGCGCTGATCGGCCGTGTGGTGCCGATCAAGGACATCAAGACGTTCGTCCGCGCGATGTTCATCGCATCGCGGACGATGCCGGAAATCGAAGGCTGGATCGTCGGGCCGGAAGAAGAGGATCCCGCGTATGCGCTGGAATGCCGGGCGCTCGCGCAAAGCCTCGGGCTCGCGACGACGGTGCGCTTTCTCGGCTTCCAGCGGATTCACGACATTTTGCCGAAAGTCGACGTGATCGCGCTGACGTCGATCAGCGAGGCGCTCCCGCTCGTCGTGCTCGAAGGCTTCGCGGCCGGCGTGCCGTCGATTACGACGGACGTCGGGTCGTGCCGGCAACTGATCGAAGGGCTCGGAGAGGACGACCGCGCGTTCGGGCCCGCCGGTGCGGTCGTGCCGATCGCGAATCCGGCCGCGTTCGCGCAGGCGGCGCTCGACCTGCTCGGCGACGCGCAGCGCTGGCAGGCCGCGCAGCAAGCCGGCCTCTCCCGGGTCCGACGCTTCTACACGCGTGCGCAGATGATCGACCGGTATCGGGCGTTGTACGATGCGCTCGCGATCGCCCCCGACCGGATGTGTCGCGGGCGGCCGTTCGAAGCCGGCTGCCCGGTGCACCATGCGGGTGCGGGCGTGGCTGCATCCGTCTCGCGCAAGGAGGGCCGCTGATGGCCGGCATTGGCTTCGAGTTGCGCAAGATCCTGCGGCAACAGACGCTCTTCGGCGTCGCACGCGCATACGCGTATGCGGGGCTGATCAGCTCCGGGCCGCTGATTCTGTCGATATTCGGCATTCTGATCATCGGCGTGATGAGCGTCGCGTTCGTGATACCCAAATACGCGATCGTCCAGTTTCAGGTGTCGGTGACTTACCTGATCGCCTGCAGTCTGATTCTGACCGGGCCGCTGCAATTGTCGTTCACGCGCTTCATCTCCGACCGGCTGTTCGAGAAGCGCGACGATCTCGTGCTGTCGAACTATAACGGTGTGGCGCTGATTGCCACGGCGGCATCGGGATGCGTCGGCTTCATCGCGGTGGCGTCGGGATTTCGCGGCGAGCCGCTGCTGTATCGGCTGCTGATGGTCGCGGGATTCGTCATCGTCAGCAACATCTGGATCGCGGTGATCTTTTTGTCGAGCGTGAAGCAGTATCGGCAGATTCTTGCTGTATTCCTGGTCGGATATGGCTGCACGGTCGCGTTCGCGCTGATGCTGAACCGGCAGGGCATCTGCGGCCTGCTCGGCGGTTTCGTCGCCGGGCATCTCGTCCTGCTTACCGGGCTTTCGGGGTTGATCTACCGAAACTACCGCAGCGATCGCTTCGTCTCGTTCGACATGCTCGACCGGCGCTTCGCGTATCCGACGCTCGCGCTCGTCGGGCTGCTGTTCAATCTCGGCGTATGGCTCGACAAGTTCATGTTCTGGTATGCACCGGGCACGGGCTCGCAGGTGATCGGGCCGTTGCATGCATCGGTGATCTACGACATTCCCGTGTTCATCGCGTACGTTTGCGTGATGCCCGGGATGGCGACGTTCCTGGTGCGCATCGAGGCGGACTTCGTCGAGTATTACGATGCGTTCTACGAAGCCGTGCGCAGCGGTGCGACGCTGCGGCACATCAACGACATGCGCGACATGATGGTCGGCAGCGTGCGCGCCGGGCTGTATGAAATCATCAAGGTGCAGGCCGCCGTGCTGGTGCTGATCGTCGCATTCGGTCACTGGCTGCTGGCGGCCCTGCATATCTCGATGCTGTACCTTCCGCTTCTGCTCGTCGACGTGATCGCCGCGAGTCTGCAGGTGCTGCTGTTGGGTTTGCTGAACGTATTCTTCTATCTCGACGCGCGCCGGCTGGTCGTGGCGTTGTCGGCGGCTTTCGTCGCGCTCAACGGCGTGCTGACCGGCATCACGCTATGGATGACGCCGGATGCATACGGCTACGGCTTTGCGCTTGCGCTGCTCATTCTCGATGTCGCGGCGGTGCTGCTGCTCGACCGCAAGTTCGGCCGCCTCGAATACGAAACCTATATGTTGCGTCATTGAGGGGATATGTTTTCATTCCGCATTCGTCCGTCGCGCAGGACGCCGATGAGGGCGGCCGCGTCGTCCGTGGCTGTCATCGTATTCGTCATCATCGGCGCGCTGGGCGGGCCGGCAGGACGTGCGCAGCCCGCACCGCCCGTATCGTCGCCTGACGCGTGCGATCCGGCCGATGCGATGCGTCCGCACGCCGTCGCGTTTTTCTACGGCAACGACGTGCCGGTTCGCCAGCTGGAAAAATTCGATATCGCGGTAATCGAACCCAACAGCGGCTTCGATCCACGTGCGCAAGACGTGCGGCGCCCTGCGTGGTTCGCCTATGTGAGCGTCGGCGAGGTCACGCATGAGCGCGACTATGCGCGCAGGATGCCGAAACAGTGGTTGTTCGGGCGTAATACGACATGGGCGTCGGCGGTCGTCGATCAGTCGGCGCCGGGGTGGCCGTCATTTTTCGTCGAACAGGTGATCGCCCCGCTGTGGGCGCGCGGTTACCGCGGTTTCTTTTTCGATACGCTGGATTCATACCAGCTCGTCGCGAAGACGGAAGCGGCGCGCGCGAAGCAGGAGGCCGGCCTGGTTGCGGTGATCCGCGCCGCGAAATCGCGCTATCCGACTGCGCAACTGATCCTGAACCGCGGCTTCGAGATCTTGCCGAAGGTGCACGACGCGGTCGCCGCGGTTGCATTCGAATCGCTGTTCGGCAACTGGGATCAGCGCAACCGGCGTTACGGCGCCGTCCCTGCAGCGGATCGAGACTGGCTGCTCGCGCAAGCAAAGGCGATTGAAGCGCGCTACGCGCTACCGGTCATCTCGATCGACTATTGCGCGCCGGACGACGCGGCGTGCCGCAGCACGATCGCCGCGAAGATTCGCGCGACGGGTCTCATTCCGTACGTGACCGATGGAGCGTTGCGCACCGTCGGCACGGGCCCCGATGCGACGGCATCATGGCGATGCCGCGATGCGAGGTTGGGCGGCGGTTGACGCATTCGGCCTACTGCTGTCGAGCGCATCTCGAGACAGCGCGTCGATTGCCGCAATGATCGAATTGAACAGCCGGGAGAGTTCGTCTGCGTGCACACTGACGCGAGCGAGCATTTCTCGCTGCTCTGCGGTCGTGGCCTCTGCTTGCCAGCGCATGAACTGCTCGTCCTGAATCGGTAACGTTTTCCGTTGCCGCGCGTAGTAATGCCGGATTCGTCCAAGCATCGCGCCATCCAGAACGTGCGGCTCCATTTTGTGCGTGACGAGTTTGACCTGTATCCCACGCGCTTCGTCCAGTTGAGCGTCGAACAAATAAAGGAAGGTCGGCAAAAACTGGATCGGTCGCCATATCGGCGCTTGTCGCGTGGTGTCGTTCATCGTTCGAAATCCGCCGGGATGACTGTTTTGTCGATCTGTGTCGAGAGGCCATCACGCTGCGGGAGCCGATATTGAACGCCCTGGGCCGACATCGACCGCGCAATATACGCATTCGGTATGCCATCTGGTCCGCTCGTTCCGGCAAGGGTTTGCGGGCAGTGCTGCAACCAGTGTGTCAACGGATCGTGACACCGGTGTATGGAAATCCGTACGCGACGGCACGACAGGGAGAACCCCGGGCGCGGCCGCCTTGCCGGTTCCCGTTTCCCCGATGACGAGAACGTCCAGCATTGCCATCACGCCCGACGCAATGTTTTTCGCGGAAATCGATAAAAAGATAATGCGCCCCTGATCGTTTGCGAGGACGGATAGTCACCTGAGGCGGCTGCGTGTCGGGGCAAGCCAACCGATATATCCGACCATCTTGCGAAATGTCTCTTCCGGCGGCGAGTGCGACCATTACAGTAAGGTTGCTTGCGTGCCGACATAACGAACAACAACATACGGGGGGAAGCAAGCATGGGCTCCATGACAGTCGGCAGGAAGCTGGGCGCAGCATTCGGTATCGTCGTACTCATATCGTTGATCGGCAGCGCGATCTCGATCGTCAATTTTCTGAAGCTGAACCAGGCGAACGGCTGGAACGTTCATAGTTACCAGGTGCTGCGAGCGAACGACGACATGCTGACCAGCATGGTCAACATGGAGACAGGGGTGCGCGGCTACGTGGCCTCGGGGGATGACCGGTTTCTGGAGCCCTACAAGGCCGGCCTCAAGCAGTTCGCCACGTCGCTCGATGTCGTGCGCAGCCTCACGGCGGACAATGCAGCGCAACAGCGTCGTCTCGAGACACTGCGCGACATGCATCGGAAGGTGGCGGAGATCGACGACAAGCTGATCGCCATGCGGCGTGACGTCAATGCCGGTACGCAGCCCGCCAACGTGCTGATCGACTACTTCAAGCAGGGCGACGACAAGCAGTTCATGGATCGCTATCGCGCCGTGACCGCCGAGCTGAACGAGGCCGAGCAGTCGCTGCTCGATCAGCGTTCAGGGGACGTGGCGAGCTTGACCGCGTTGACCAAGTTGACGCTCGCGGCAGCAGGCGTCATCACCGTCATCCTCGCGATCGTGCTGGGAACCGTCATCACGCGCGGAATCATGCGGTCGCTGGGCGGCGAGCCCGCCGACGCCGCGGTCGTGGCCGGGCGGATTGCCGAAGGCAATCTCGAAGCACCCGTGCCGGTCGCGCCGAACGATCGCGGCAGCCTGATGGCGTCGCTCGAATCGATGCGGCGGCAACTGAGCGGCATCGTGTCGGAAATTCAGTCGACCGCGGAATCGATCACGACGTCGGCCGGCGAAATCGCGCAGGGGAACCTGGATCTGTCGCAGCGAACGGAAGAGCAGGCGGCTTCACTCGAGGAAACGGCGGCCAGCATGGAGCAGTTGACCGCGACGGTTCGTCAGAATACGGAAAACGCCAGGCAGGCGAATGCGCTTGCGGGCAGCGCCTGCGAGGTCGCGGTACGCGGCGGCGAAGTGGTGAACCAGGTGGTCGACTCCATGCGCGCGATTTCGAGCAGTTCGGGCAAGGTTGCCGAAATCATTACCGTGATCGAAGGGATTGCGTTCCAGACGAACATTCTCGCGCTGAACGCAGCAGTCGAGGCCGCGCGTGCGGGCGAGCAGGGGCGCGGATTTGCGGTGGTGGCCGGCGAAGTGCGCACGTTGGCGCAACGCAGCGCGAACGCGGCCAAGGAAGTCAAGGACCTGATCACGGGTTCGGTGGAGAGCGTGGCGCAGGGGTCCCAGCAGGTCGAACGCGCGGGCGCGACGATGTCGGATATCGTGCAGTCCGTGCGGCGAGTGACCGACATCATGAATGAAATTGCATCGGCGTCGGACGAACAGGGAACGGGTATCGAGCAGGTCAACGTCGCCGTGGGCCAGATGGACTCGGTCACGCAGCAGAACGCGGCGCTCGTGGAGCAGGCATCGGCAGCCGCGCAGGCGATGGCGCAGCAAGCCACCACGTTGCGCGAGGTGGTCGGAGTATTCAGGGTGGGACGCGCGCTCGCGCACTGACGGACTCGAATCTCGGTGCTCCGCCGGAAGTCGACGCGAGGGGGCGCCTAGGGCGTGTTCACGCCCTAGCCCCCTACAGATTCTCGACCGGAACGGGGATGGTCTCGCCTCGATACGGCATCTCCGAGCATGGTCCGACCGCGCGAAGAATCCGGTGCCGGTTCAGTTCGAAGGCCAGCAGAATCTGCTGTTCGCTCGTATCCCGGGCACCGAGGCACGCGCAGACCGTCTCGCGCAATAACGAAAACGAACGATATCCCCAACCCAATCCATACGCGGAAAATTGCAACGTGGCCGCATCTGTCAAAACGGGTAGCGTGCTGTCGATCGGTTGCATGTTCATCCTTGGCACCTGTGTGAAAACCCTACGGTATTTCTCCGCACTATCCAGCCCGCTTTCGACTACGTCCCCCGTTGCATTGACCGCCTCCTGTTCGCGCGAAATATGCAAGCGACGTGCCACATCAAGGCCTATGCCGGACAAGGCATTGCCGGCAGCGCGAAATCAGATGTGTCAATCAATCGATACACTGGCGTCAATAAATTAGACGCCGATCGCGGGTGAAGTGGGTGTTGTTTTATTATTGGCAATCAACCGAAATAGTTTGGAAAGGGAGGGCTCGAATCGAGGTCAGGCGAGCGTCGACGAATCGTTCGGCTGCTTGACACCGGATATTGCCCGGGACGATTCGTCGAGCCACGCGATGATCGAATCGTACAGCGCGGCGAGGTGGTCGGCGCGCGCACCGACCCGCGTCAACATGTCCCGTTGCTCCCCAGTCGTGGCTTCCCATTGCCAACGCATGAGTTGCTCGTATTGAATCGGCAACAGCTTCCGTTGATGGGTGTAGTGATGCCTGACTCGCTTGTGCATCGCATGGTCCGGCATGCGTCCTTCCGCGGTGTGCCGGGTCAATTTGTCGAAGGTTGCGCGGGCTTCGTCCAGTTGAGCGTCGACCAGATAGAACAGGATCGGCAAAAACTCGATGGGCCGCCATACCGGCGGCCGTTGCGTGTCTTTCGTCATCGTTTGAATGTCGATTAGGCTCCGCTTGGACGGTTCCAGCGCGCGCCGACATCGATCGTTTCCATCAGTCGATCGATGTCGAGCAGGGCCAGCATCTGTTCGCCGTCGTCTCCTTCATAGGTGGCGAGGCCCGTGACGAGTTCCGTTTGCATCGCGGTCCGGGCTTCCGGCGCCGGGCGGCGGGTAGAGAGAGCGACATCGACGACGCTGCTCACCGAGTCGACGATCAAGCCGATCGCCTGTTCTGCACCGTTGAGTACGATGATGGCGGTCGGTACGGTGGCGCCGATCGGGTCCAGCGAGAACGTCATGCGCAAATCGACGATCGGCATGACGAGGCCGCGCAGGTCGATCGTGCCTCTGACGAACGGCGGCGCATCGGCGGCGGGCGTCGGTTCTACATAAGGGCGAATTTCGCGGACACTCATGATATCGATGCCGTATTCGTCGTCGCCGAGCACGAAAGCGACAAATACCTGCGTGGTCGCGTCGCCGGCGCTATCGCATACGGGTGTGCTCGCCGCGATGTCAACTGCTTGCGTCATGTCATGCTCCAGAAAATGGATGGTTCGTGCCGAATCGAATGGCATTTTCAGTTGACCGTCGCATGCGCTCACACATGCGAGGATGTCGTTCTCGTCGCGATCAAGGATTCGACGGGCTTCGAGCCGACCACCGCCTCTTCCACCCATGCCGTGTTCGGCCATGAGACCGCGCCTGCCAGAGGGATCGTGTCGTCGATCTGCTCGAGGCCGCTGTGCTGTTCGCGGATGTCGTGGCGAACCGGTCTGCGGTGCCTGCCGCCCGCGCCGCCGTGCCGGCGGCCTGGATCGTCATGCGGATGGAGTCGTCGGCGAGAGGCGCGTCGACACGAATTTCCTGCGCGGAGGGGGCAGGCTGGCCCTCGATTGCTTTCGCTTCATCTGGCGCACGCTGTACGAGCCGGCTCACTTCGGCTGCCGCTTCCTCGACACTGCGACTGGTTGCGCGGGCACAAGCGGTGACCACCGCGGCAGCGAGCTCGATCAGGCGCGTCTGAAACGCGATCTCGATACCGTTCTCCTCATCGCCGCGCAGGGCCGTGGTGGGCACCGGCGCGACGGTTTCTTCATCGTCGTCGCAGAGCGGCGCATCCGATACGGTCGTTTTGGGTTCTGTCATGGCATGCTCCGAAAGCGGGACGGTTCGCGCCATATCAAAAGGCGGTCCAGTCTGCTGCAGCGTCCATCTCGGCACGGGGCGACGGCGTTCTTGCCTGCGTCACGGGCGTGTGGCCGGGTCGCACCGGCCGTGGCGCGACCGCCGTGGTTGTCGCGCCCCGGTGCGCCGCCGGCTGGTCGTATGCACGGCTCTGCGCGGGCCCGACGCGGAAGAACGAGACAGCCTCGGTCAATCGATGGCCCTGGTCTTCGAGCGACTTCGACGCGGCCGCCGCTTCTTCCACCAGTGCCGCGTTCTGTTGCGTGACTTCGTCCATCTGCGTGATCGCGATGTTGACCTGTTCGATCCCGCGACTTTGTTCCGCGGACGCCGCGGCGATTTCACCCATGATGTCCGTCACGCGCGCCACGGCCTTCGTCACTTCAGCCATCGTATGGCCCGCATCGTCGGCAAAACGCGAGCCGTCCCGAATCTTCTGGACGGATGCGCCGATCAACGCCTTGATTTCCTTGGCTGCACTCGATGAACGCTGCGCGAGGCTTCTCACTTCGCTCGCCACGACGGCGAAGCCGCGACCCTGTTCGCCCGCACGGGCAGCTTCCACGGCGGCGTTCAGCGCGAGAATATTGGTCTGGAACGCGATGCCCTCGATGATCCCGGTGATCTCGGCTATCTTCGACGAGCTGTGGCTGATGTCGGTCATGGTTTCCACGACCTGGCTCACCACCGCGCTGCCTTTGTGGGCGACGTCCGACGCACCGCCGGCCAGGGCGCTCGCATGTTGCGCGCTCTCCGCGTTCTGCCGCACGGTGGCGGTGAGCTGTTCCATGCTCGATGCCGTTTCCTGCAGCGACGCCGCCTGTTGCTCGGTGCGCGACGACAGGTCCTGGTTGCCCGACGCAATCTGGCTGGATCCCGTCGCGATGCTGTCGGCGGCGGTACGGACTTGCCCGATCAGCCGGACGAGGCTCGCCTGCATCTCTCCCATCGACGCGAGCACGCTGCCTTGCGGCGCGGCTGCGGCGCCGTCGACGGTGCCGAGGTCGCCCGCCGCGACGCGGCGTGTAATGTCGCTCAGGTCGCCGGGTTCCGCACCGAGTGCGCGGGTCATGCTGCGCGTGATCAGGAACGCCGCAACGATGGCTGCCGCGAGTGCAGCGAGACAGATGCCGATCAGCAGCGCGCGGTGTCTGCCGTACTGTTGCACGGACGCCTGCTTGCTTTCAGCCGCGCGATTGCTCGCGAAATCGACGTAGGCGCCGGCTGCTGCGACGAGTTCGTTCAGCAGCGGCCGGCATTGATCGCCGATCATCGCGATCGCCTGGTCTCGCTGGCCGTGCAACGCCGCGTCGCCGATCGCGACGGCCACCGGGCCATATCGCGATTCGATACGGTTGATCTCGGCCACCAGCGCACGGGCTTTCGCCGTTACGTCGGGGTTGGTGGCGATTGCTTCGTTCAGCTGGCGAAGCCGTGCCTGCACTTCCTCATGCGCCTGGGTCATCGCAACGCGCTCTGCTTCGATATCGTCGGGCTTCGTCACGAGCACGAGATTACGGACGGCGACCGCACGCCGAAGTACGGCCGTACGAATATTCTCCGTCAACGCTGCGCGTGCGCGCGCGCCGTCGACGTAGCTGGCGAAGCTGTCGTTCGCATCCCCGAGCGCACTGAGCGCGAGCGCTGAAACAAGCATCACCAGCGCAGCCATCATGCCGAAAGTCGACGCGAGTTTCATTCGCACCGTCAATTGTCCGAAGCTCATGTTTGGTCTTCCCCTGTCGTTCGCCCGGGTCGAGCGGTTGTCGTTGTGCTTGTTATGAACGTCGGTTCGGGAAGGGGTCGACATGCGTCGAAGCTCATCCGCGTCCCGTCGCTGAAATCACGACCACGCAGGGACCGGTACCGGCTTCGATGTCTTCGCGTGCCGTTTCGCGAAGGATGAGCGCCGCCTGCCCGGTGCGATCTGCGAGATCGTTCCGGGCAATACATGCAAGTGGTGTGCCACATAAAGGAGACTGTCGGACAAGGCTTTGCCGGCAGTGCGGCAGCGGGAGTGTCAACGCGCCCGGACACGCGTGTCCGGAAATCCGACGCTAGCCGATGTCGAGGTTCGCGGTGAGCGTGTACGGAGACGGGCGGCCGAGGCCGAGCCGCTTCGCTGCTTCCGCGCGATTGTCGCCGGCGAGTTCCGGCGTGAGCAGGAAACGGCTGTCTTGCTCAGCTGCTATATGGCGATCTGCGTCGAAGAAAAAACCTGTTTGAGCACCATGAAAGTCCGAATCTGACGCACGCCGGGCAGATAAAGCAGTTGCTCGGCATGGAGTCGGTTGAAGCTTTCGCTATCGCGCGTGCGCAGCATCATGAAGTAGTCGAATTCGCCGGTTACCACGTGGCATTCCATGCAGCCGGATACGTTCTGGGCCGCTTTTTCAAACGCGGCAAAGGATTCGGGGGTCGATCGATCCAGCACGACCCCGATGATGACGACCATGCCTGCGTCGAGGGCAGGCGCGTTGAGCAACGCGACGATTCCTCGGATCAAACCCAGGCTCTTGAGCCGTTCGACGCGGCGCAAACAGGCCGGCGCGCTCAAATTCACCTTCGCCGCCAGCGCGACGTTCGAGATCGATGCGTCCTTCTGAAGGGCGCGCAGGATCGCTTTGTCCGTACGGTCAAGTTCGACGTGGCCGGCGTCGTCCGGGCGCGATTTGTCGAGAAATTTTGTTGTCGATTTCATCGATTCGAAAAAATTTACATTCGTGGGGATGGGGAAAATTGTATTTCAAAGCGCGGCGATGCAAATATGTTTGCAACCACGTTTCGTGGGTATTTCACTAGAATTTCTTCGTGCCCGGTCGCGCTGACGACATCGGGCGTCGGAATCCACCGCCCACCTTTCGGAGAACCTCCGTGAACCTCGATCGCTTTCCTCGCCACAAGCTGACCTTCGGACCGACCCCCATCCATGAGTTGCCGCGCCTCGGCAAGGCGCTGGGCGGCAAAGTTCATCTCTATGCAAAACGCGAAGACTGCAACAGCGGCCTGGCGTTCGGCGGCAACAAGACCCGGAAGCTCGAGTACATCGTGCCGGACGTTCTGGCGAGCGGCGCCGACACGCTGGTATCGATCGGCGGCATCCAGTCGAACCAGACGCGTCAGGTCGCGGCAGTCGCGGCTCATCTTGGCCTGAAATGCGTGCTGGTTCAAGAAAATTGGGTCAACTACTCGGACGCAGTGTATGACCGCGTCGGCAACATTCAGATGTCCCGCATGATGGGCGCCGACGTTCGGCTGGTCAGCGACGGCTTCGACATCGGCATTCGCCCGAGCTGGGAACAGGCGATGGAGAGTGTTCGCGACGCGGGCGGGAAGCCGTATCCGATTCCCGCCGGGTGTTCCGAGCATCGGCTTGGCGGCCTGGGGTTCGTCGGCTTCGCGGAGGAAGTGCGCGCCCAGGAAGCGGAACTCGGATTCAAGTTCGACTACATCGTCGTGTGTTCGGTGACCGGAAGCACGCAGGCCGGTATGGTCGTCGGGTTCGCGGCGGACGGGCGCGCGGATCGCGTGATCGGTATCGATGCGTCGGCCAAACCCGCGCAGACGCGCGAGCAGATTCTTCGCATCGCACGCCAGACCGCCGACCTCGTGGAACTCGATCGGCCGATCGAGGACGCGGACGTGGTGCTGGACACGCGCTACGGCGGCCCTGAATACGGTCTTCCGTCGGAAGGGACGCTCGAAGCGATTCGACTGTGCGCGAAGACCGAGGGGATGTTGACCGACCCGGTTTATGAAGGCAAGTCGATGCACGGAATGATCGATAGGGTGCGTCGGGGCGAGTTTCCGGAAGGGTCCCGGGTTTTGTATGCGCACCTCGGCGGCGTCCCCGCATTGAACGCATACAGCTTCCTGTTCAAGAACGGTTGAGGCCTGGCCGCGTTCCGACTGCAAGTGGCGTCGGAACGCGGCGTGCATATCGCCAATTCGGGGTGCCAAGTATGGACATGCAGAATCGTTTTCCGACCACGATGACGGATCCCGACCCGGAGGAGCTCCGGGAGTGGTGCGATGCGCTCGATGGCGTGTTGCATGCGTGGGGCGGCGATCAAGGCAAGGCACGTGCACGCGATCTTCTCGACTCGCTGTTGGCGCACGCACAGGCCCGTCGCGTCGCGTGGAGGCCGCCGGTGGTCACGCCGTACGTCAATACCGTGGCGCCCGACGAGCAGCCGGCCTATCCGGGCGATCTGCAAATCGAGCGGCGGATCGCGGCGTTGATACGGTGGAACGCGCTCGCGATGGTGGTTCGCGCCAACCGTGCGCAGGGTGAACTGGGTGGACACATTGCAAGCTATGCTTCCGCCGCGGATTTGTTCGAGGTCGGCTTCCAGCATTTTTTCCGCGGCCCGGATGCGGTGCACGGCGGCGATCTGGTGTTCTTCCAGGCGCACTCCGCGCCGGGCGTCTACGCTCGGGCGTTTCTCGAAGGACGACTGTCGGAAGCATCGCTGTCTCATTATCGCCAGGAGATCGTGGCGGAGGCTGCCGGCATCAGCGGATTGAGTTCATATCCTCATCCCTTTTTGATGCCCGACTTCTGGCAGTTTCCGACCGGCTCGATGGGGCTGGGGCCGCTCAACGCCATTTATCAGGCGCGGTTCATGCGGTACATGGAAAATCGCGGCTTGAAAGAGCACGGCGACCGTCGCGTGTGGGGCTTTTTCGGCGATGGAGAAATGGACGAGCCCGAGTCGATCGCCGCATTGACGCTCGCGGCGCGCGAGCGGCTCGACAACTGCATATTCGTCATCAACTGCAATCTCCAGCGACTGGATGGCCCCGTTCGCGGCAACGGCCGGGTCATCGACGAGCTCGAGGCGTTGTTCGCCGGCGCCGGATGGAACGTCATCAAATGCATCTGGGGCTCCGAGTGGGATGCGTTGCTCGCCCGCGATCATGATGGTGTGCTCGAGCGCGCTTTCGCAAACACCGTCGATGGCGATTTTCAAACATTGTCGGCCAATGACGGCGCGTTCAATCGCGAGACGTTCTTCAGTCGGACGCCGGAACTGCGAGCGCTGGTGGATTCGTTGTCCGACGACGATATCGCGATGCTTCGGCGCGGCGGGCACGATCCCGTGAAAATCCATGCCGCCTTTGCCGCGGCGACGGTCAGGAATGGTCGACCGTCGGTCGTGCTCGCCAAGACCATGAAGGGCTATGGCATGGGCACGATCGCGCAGGGGCGCATGACGACGCACCAGCAGAAAAAGCTGGAGCGGGACGACCTGATTGCCTTTCGGGATCGATTCGCGCTCCCGCTTTCCGACGAAGCGGCATCGGAAGCGCGGTTTTATCGGCCGCCGCACGATAGCGATGAACTGCGGTACTTGCGCAAGCGTCGCGAGACGCTCGGCGGCTATCTCCCTCAGCGACGTGCGGCATCCGAGCGACTCGTGGTGCCCGAACTGACGAGCGTCGCGGGCTTCTCCCTGAATGCGGACGGCAAGGTCATGAGTTCGACGACCGCCTTCGTCAGGCAGCTCGGTGCACTGCTCAAGGACGCCAACCTGGGCCCGCGATTGGTTCCGATCGTGGCCGACGAGGCCAGAACGTTCGGCATGGCGAATCTTTTCCGTCAGGTCGGGATCTACGCGCCGTTCGGGCAGTTGTACGATCCGGAAGACAATTCATCGATGCTCTCGTATCGTGAAGCGTCCGATGGTCAAATTCTCGAGGAAGGTATCACGGAGGCGGGGGCCATCTCGTCGTGGACGGCCGCTGCGACGAGTTACGCCGTGCACGGTATTCCGATGATGCCGTTCTATATTTACTACAGCATGTTCGGCTTTCAGCGTATCGGCGATTTGATCTGGGCGGCTGCAGATCAGCGAGCCAGAGGCTTTCTCGTCGGCGCTACGTCGGGCCGCACGACGCTCGGAGGGGAAGGGTTGCAGCATCAGGATGGCTCAAGTCATCTTCTCGCGTCGACGATACCGACGTGTCGGGCGTACGATCCGTCCTTTGCCGGTGAACTGGCGGTGTTGATCGACCATGGGCTGCGGCGCATGCTGAGTGATGCGCACGACGAGTTCTATTACGTTACCGTGACCAATGAGAACGTCGCGCAACCGAGTATTGCCGATGCGTCGCATGAAGGTATCGTGAAAGGCATGTATCTGTTCCGACAAGGTGGCCGCTTTCACAGGCGGGTTCAGTTGTTCGGCAGCGGCGCGATCATGGGGGAGGTGCTCAAGGCGGCGGACGAGCTCGAGCGGTTACATGGGGTGTCCGCCGACGTCTGGAGTATTACCAGCTACGTCGAGCTGGGGCGGGATGGTGCGCGATGCGAGCGGGAATGGCGGCTTGGTGCTGGCGACATCGGGGAGTCGTGGATTGCTGGCCAGCTGCGCGCGACGGTCGGGCCGATTGTCGCCGCGTCGGACTATGTGAAAGCGCTTCCGGAAATGGTTCGTGCGTATATTCCGGAAGGACGGCGATATGTCACGCTTGGGACCGATGGGTTTGGGCGGAGCGATTCGCGCGCGCAGTTGCGGCGGTATTTTGAGGTGGATGCTCAAGCCATCGTGCAGGCAAGCTTGCGGGCTCTTGAGGGGCAGGAGACGGGGAATGAGGTTCGCGAACTGTCAGGGGCGTCTAATGTCGTCGGGTTGGTGGCGCACTAACGTGGGGCTCTCTGTTGAATAGGTTCGTGGGACGTTGTTCTAGGCGGCTCTCCACACGCTTGTCGTTGAACCTGTCTGGCTATCGGTCTGTTAGCGTCGCCCCTGCGCGGGGCGGCGGTCACTTTTCTTTGTCTTCCAAAGAAAAGTAACCAAAAGAAAGGCGCGTCCTTGGGCGGACGGCAAAGGAGGTTCTGCTCAGGTTCGTGGTCTTTTTGCTGCCGTAGTTCGTGGTATGGCCGGCACTGGGGCAACAGGTACGAAGTCGTCGCGTATCTAGTCGGCCGTATGCAGCTGCTTCACCAATTCGCCAACGAAGTCGATCAATACGGTCGACAACACTCTTCCGGTCAGGGTCTGGATCTGGATCGCACGCAACGACATGCCCGGATGATCGATCGGTATCGCTACCAGGCCATCCGCCGTCAGACGCGTCTGCACCGTCAGGCGGCTGGTCAGGGATACTACCCCCGACATTTGAGTGAATGCATATAGGGTGCTCGAGTTGTTGCAGGTCAGGACGGGCTCGAAGAGCAGATTCTCGAGGCTCGCCGTCGTATCGAACAACTGACGGATCGTCGTGCCGCGGTCAAGCAAGGCGATCGGGTAACTCCGCAACTCGGCCATCGATATCGTCGCACGACCGGCCAGCGCGTGAGAACGCGGCATGACGGCGCAAATGGGCGCGCTCTGCGTGTACTCGACGTTGATCTCCGGCTCTCGCACGACACCGAACGTCAGGCCGATATCCGCTTCGCCGCTCCGGACGTGTGCCGTCACCTCTCCCGGCGCAGTCACCACCACCTCGAAACGGGTACCGGGCGAATTTTCCAGAAATTGCGTGATGGCGCGAGGGAGAACATCTCGGGCAAACGCCTCCGACGTCGAGACGCGGATCGTGCTTCGATCGAATGAGTTCAGCGCCTTGATCTCCTCGATCACCTGCTGACCTTCGAGCAGGGTTCGCCGGACATGCGCCGCCAGCAGCTCCCCGGCCTTGTTGGGGACCATGCCACGCGCCTGACGCTCGAACAGCGGGCATCCAACCTCCTCCTCGAGCTTCGTAATCTGACGGCTGATCGCCGAGATCGAAACGTGCAGCTTCTCGGACGCCTCGCTCAGCGAACCGGTGTTGGCAACGGCAAGGAAGTATCGGAGTGCAGCGTTGTGCATGACGGGCCGCCAAGTTTGCGTTATTGGAAAGCAGGGCACGCAAAAAAGTCAATTGTAGTGCGCGTTTTGGCTCCGTACGCTTGATCCATCAGCGTTGAACAAACCGCTCTTCCACGATACACGCGAGGATCACCATGACGCGCCACCAAGCAATCGACTCTGCCACAAAATATTTCGATTCGGGTGGCTTCCTGAAAGACCTCGCACGCCGCGTCCACATGATGACGGAAAGTCAGGATTCCGGAAGGGCCGGCGAGCTTCGAGCCTACCTCGTCGACGAGATCGCCCCATCGATCGACCGTATGGGTTTCGAGTCTCGTATCGTCGAGAACCCGGTTGCGGGGAATGCGCCGTTTTTGATTGCGACGCGTATCGAGGATCCCTCGCTCCCGACGATCCTGATGTACGGGCACGGTGATGTCGTCCGTGGCTATGACGGACAGTGGAAGGACCAGATGTCGCCATGGAACATTACGGTCGAAGGAGACCGATGGTTTGGGCGGGGCACGGCGGACAACAAAGGGCAACACACGATCAACCTGGCCGCGTTGGAGCAAGTCATCGAGGCCAGGAATCGACGTCTGGGTTTCAATGCGACGCTGCTGCTCGAGATGGGGGAAGAAACGGGATCGCCCGGGCTACGCGCGGTCTGCGAGCAGAACAAGGACCTTCTCGCCGCCGACATTCTGATCGCTTCGGATGGCCCCCGGGCCAGATCGAACGTCCCCTGTGTTTTTCTCGGGTCGCGCGGATTCGTCAACTTCACGCTTTCCGTCCGGCTCCGGTCGGGCGCACATCATTCCGGAAATTGGGGCGGGGCGCTCAGCAATGCCGGAACCGTACTCGCGAACGCGATTTCGTCGCTCGTCGACGGGCGTGGGCGGATCCTCGTCGACGCGCTGTTGCCGACGCATATTCCGGCTGCGGTACGAACGGCGCTGAAGAATATTACCGTCGGGGGCGGGCCCAACGATCCTCACGTCGATGCCGATTGGGGCGACCCTGGCTTGACGGCCCAGGAGCGTGTCTATGCATGGAACGCGCTGGAAGTACTGGCCTTTACCACCGGTAACCCGACCAGCCCGATCGGCGCGATTCCGCCCGTTGCGCACGCGTATTGCCAACTCAGATACGTCGTCGGTACGGATTGCGAGCGGATCGAAGAAGTTCTACGGCATCGCCTCGACGAATGCGGGTTCGCTAGCGTCGAGGTGGCAATCGGCGAGCGGATGGGTGCCACGCGTCTGCCGCCGGAAGATCCGTGGGTCGCATGGGCGCTCGATTCGATCGAGCGCACGACCGGAAAGCATCCGGATTTGCTTCCCAATCTTGGCGGGTCGCTGCCCAACGACGTCTTTTCCGAGGTGCTAGGCCTTCCGACGGTCTGGATTCCGCACTCATACGGAGCCTGCTCCCAGCATGCGCCGAACGAACACCTGCTTGGAAGCGTCGCGCGTGAGGCGCTGCAGATCATGGCCGGCATATTTTGGGATCTCGGGGAATCGGCATCCGCCGTCCGGGATCGGCGCAAGGAAGGCGCGCTTGTCGTCCAGGCATAAGACGCCAGTTTTTAATGCACTTGTTATCGTCAGCTAACGGAGAATGAGATGCGTACTATGGAAATGGTGGATGCCGCGCCGACAAGAGAACAGGCGCCGAACGTGTTGCGATTGGTGTCCGCCGCAACCGTCGGCAATGCTTTGGAGTGGTTCGACATATTGATTTACGGATTCTTCGCAATCTCGATTTCAAAGGCTTTCTTTCCGGCGTCGAGCAGCGGGGTATCCCTTCTTCTGACGTTCGGGACATTCGCGATCTCGTATTTGGCCAGGCCGATCGGAGCGCTCGTGCTGGGTTCGTATGCGGATCGTCGCGGCCGCAAGGCATCGATGATGGTGTCGATCGTGACGATGATGGTGGGCACGACGACGATCGCACTGACGCCGAGTTACGAGTCCATCGGCGCGATCGCACCGATTCTGGTCATCTGCGCTCGACTGCTTCAAGGCTTTTCCGCCGGCGGCGAGTTCGGCAGTACCACTGCGTTTCTGGTGGAACAGTGTCCCGAACGCAAGGGATTGTTTGCCAGCTTCCAGTTCGCGAGTCAGGGATTGAGCTATATGCTCGCGGCCGGTTTCGGCGTTCTCCTGACCTTGACCCTCGATGCAGACGCCATCGACGCATGGGGTTGGCGCGTACCGTTTCTCTTTGGTGTGTTGATCGGCCCCGTCGGCCTGTACTTGCGAAAGCACGTGCATGAGGCCGATGGCGCAACGCGTGAAAGGCGCGAATCGTTCCCGGTAAGGGAAGTGTTCGTCAATCAGAAAGCCAGAATGTTGTTGGCGATCGGTACGCTCGTCCTTTCTACCGGCGCCAGTTACGTCATTCTTTATATTCCGACCTACGCGGTACGTGAGCTTCATCTTCCCGCCAGTTTCGGCTTCATTGCAACGATGTTGACCGGCGCCATCCTGACGTTCGTTACGCCGTTCGTCGGCTATCTGTCGGACAGGATCGGCCGCGTGAGGCTGATGATCTGGGCCGGGATGGCATTCATTCTGACCATTTATCCGGTTTTCAAATTGCTTGGGGCGCATCCCGATCTGGGACGGCTCATTGCGATGATGGCCTGGATCGGGACGCTGAAGGCGGTCTATTTCGGCGCGCTGCCAGCGCTGATGGCCGAAGTATTTCCGACAGAAACCCGAGCGACCGGTATGGCCATCAGCTACAACATCGGCGTCACGCTGTTTGGCGGTTTCGCGCCGCTGATCGTCGCATCGTTGATCCATCAGACAGGCAATTTGGCATCGCCGGCGTTTTACCTGATGCTGCTCGGCGTGCTGAGTTTGATTGCATTGAGTGGATGTCGATCGATGCTGAATCTCCGATAAGGCAGCACATCGAGAGAATCCCGCACAGCCGAGCGATTGCTTCGCCGGGCGCGGTCCGCGACTGTTTCGACGACATGCGAGGTGATCGGGATGAGTGCAAGGAAACTGGACACGGTATCGTCGGGGGCTTCGACGTGGAATTGGCTGTTACCGCCTTCGGAAAGGGCCCGCGTGTGTGTCGTCATTGATCCGAGCCCCGGCGCGGCCGCGATTTCAGCGACCGTAGCCTGCTTCACGGCGATGCCGGAAGTCGCGCTTCTCCAGATTGACGATCCCGTCGATGCACACCGTGCATGGCGCGAGTCGCTCATGCCGGGTAACGTTTCCAATGCGGCGAAGACGGGCGCGGATTGCCAATTGAGTCGATTGCCGCGAGGCGTGCCGTTGCTAGTGTGGTCGACACGCCCGCAAGACCTCGACTGGCTCGGCGGCATTGAAGGAAACAAGGTGGGTGCCCTCGTTACTTTCGAGGGCGACGAGGCCGAAATGCAGGTATCCCGCCTTCTCACGCTTGTTCTCAAGGCGTTGAAGCATGCGATTGCCGAGAACCTATTGATCTATTAATGCGATAAAAGTGGTCTTGCTTCGGCATGTCGCGACATGCGCTTGCGAGTGACGTATCTGCAATTCATCCATTTCTTCAACAACACGAACGAGTGACCGGTATGTTGACCGCTATTTCGAAGTTGAACATTGGCAAGCGGCTGGGGCTCGGCTTTGCGATGGTATTGGCGATGTCGCTGATCGGGATCGTCATCGGATTGATACGCCTGTCTTCCGTTGCCCAGGCGACCCGCGACATGGTCGCCAGGCCGTTGCAGACCGAGCGGCTGGTCAATGACTGGTCCCGGCAAATCAGTGTCGCGGTGACGCGTACTACCGCGATTGCCAAGAGTGCCGATCCGGGGTTGGCCAACTATTTCAACGACGAAGCCATTGCTGCATCGAAAGTGTCCGCGTCGAAGCAGACGGCCATCGAGGCGCTGATGACGTCGGACGCGGAAAAGCGCTTGTTCGCCGCCATCGGCGAGCAACGCAAGCGGTTCCTCGCTATCCGGGATCAGATCTATGCGCTGAAGAAGGAAGGAAAAGCGGAACAGGCCGACCAGTTGCTCGAACAGCAGTTCATACCGACCGCGCGGCAACTTGTCGAAAAAGTCGACGCGTTGGTGAAGTACCAGCGCGAAGAAATCGACGCACTCGCGGCCGAGATCGACGCGAATTATCAATTCGGGCGCACGTTGATGATCGCGTTCGGCGTTGTCGGCATGCTGCTGAGCGTGGTATGCGGATGGCTGATCACCCGCAGCATTACCCGGCCGCTCATGCGCGCGACGGACGTCGCGCATCGCGTGGCCAGAGGCGACCTGAGCGTTCGTGTCGATGTTCATGGCACGGACGAACTCGGCCAATTGCTCGGCAGCTTGCGCGACATGCAGGCTGCACTGCTTCGCGTGGTGTCCAACGTGCGCCGCGGCTCGGATAACCTCGCGGCGGCGAGCGCCGAAATCGCGCAGGGTAACGACGATCTCAGTTCCCGCACGGAGAGCCAGGCCAGCGCGCTCGAGCAAACCGCCGCGTCCATGGAGGAGCTGAGTTCCACCGTGGCACGGAACGCCGACAACGCTCACGAAGCGAATCAATTGGCGATGAATGCGTCCACGGTGACCGCGCAATGCGGCGAAGTGATCAACCAGGTCGTGGAAACCATGAAGGGCATCAACGACAGTTCCCGCCAGATCTCGGACATCACGGGTGTCATCGACAGCATTGCCTTTCAGACGAACATCCTGGCCTTGAATGCCGCGGTCGAGGCCGCGCGTGCCGGCGAGCAGGGCAGAGGCTTCGCGGTGGTTGCCAGCGAAGTGCGCAGCCTGGCCGGACGTTCGGCCGATGCGGCCAGGGAGATCAAGAAGCTCATCGGCTCGAGCGTGGGGCGCGTCGCTCAAGGTTCGACGGAAGTCGAGCGCGCATGGGTGGCGATGACCGAAGTCGTGAACTCGATTCGTCGCGTCACCGAGACGATGAGCGAAATCAGTGCCGCCAGCACCGAGCAATCGCTCGGCGTGGCCCAGATCGGTGAAGCCGTCGGCCAGATGGAGCGCACGACGCAGCAAAACGCCGCGTTGGTCGAGCAAACGGCGACCGCGGCGATCAGTCTGCGCCAGCAGTCACGGGAACTGGTGGAGGTCGTCTCGGTGTTTCAGCTTGGACGCGGTGAAGCGCTGTAGAGGCCGGGCTGAAAATCCGACGCTAGCCGATGTCGAGGTGTGCCATGCGCGTGTACAGAGACTGACGGCTGATGCCGAGCCGCTTCGCCGCTTCCGCGCGATTGTCGCCGGTGAGTCCCAGCGTGCGCAGGATCATCTCGCGCTCGACGGCGGCGAGTGCTTCCGACAGCGGACGATTGAGCATCGCGGCAGGCAGCAGCGCATCGCGCGACGGAACACCCTGTTCGTCGAGGAACGCGAGATCGCATCCCGTGACGACGGCGCCGGGCGCGAGTGCATTCACGCGCGCGATCGCGTTGCGCAGTTCGCGTACGTTGCCCGGCCACGCATGGGCGATCAGGCGGCGCTCCGCCTGCACGGACAGCCGCTTCGTCGTAGTCGCGCTCGACGTCGTGTCGAGAAAATGGACGGCGAGCGGCAGGATATCGGCCAGCCGCTCGCGCAGCGGCGGCAGATGAATGGGGATGACGTTGAGTCGGTAAAGCAGGTCTTCGCGAAACGTTCCGTTCGCGACCATGGTCCGCAGGTCCCGATGGGTGGCCGCAATCACGCGGACGTTCAGCGAAATGGACCGGTTGACGCCGAGCGGGGTGACTTGCTGTTCCTGCAGAACCCGCAGCAGCTTGGCCTGCATGGAGGTCGCCATGTCGCCGACCTCGTCCAGGAAAAGCGTGCCGCCATCGGCTTCGACGATTCGGCCCGTCCGTGCGGCCATGGCGCCCGTGAAAGCGCCTTTGCAGTGGCCGAAGAGCTCGCTTTCGAGCAGCTCATGAGGAATGGCGGCGCAATTGACGGCAACGAACGGGCCGGTGCTACGCGACGACTCGACGTGGAGCACCCTGGCGGCGACTTCCTTGCCGGTTCCCGTTTCCCCGGTGATGAGAACGGTCGCGTCCGACGCCGCGGCGCGGCCGATACATTTTTGTACTTCGCGCATCGCCGCGCTGATGCCGAGCAAGCGCGGCTCCACGCCGACGGGCTCGTCGAATGCATCGACGTTCGCGTGCGCATGGGTCACGGCGCCGGACGGAGAATGGGCCGCGAAGATGCGCTCCAGCAGACTCGCGATATCGTCGCGGCCGACCGGCTTCGCCAGGTGGTCGAACGCGCCCAGGCGCATGGCGGCGATCGTGTTGCCGCTCCGCGCATAGGCGGTCAGTACCACGACGGGTACCGTCGCGAGTCGATCGACGCGCCGCAGTTTCTCGAGCACGGCTATTCCGTCCATGTCGGGCAACCGGATGTCGAGGAATATGCAGGCGGGTTGCAGACCTCGTTCGATGCGGGCGAGCGCGTGCTCGCCCGTGCCGGCGCATAGGGTTTCGTGACCGAGATCGGTCAGCGTTTCCGACAATCCTTCGCAGAAGGCATCGTCGTCGTCGATCAGCAGGATGGTCGCCATGGGATATCGATGACAAAGCAAGTAGTAGGGGGGGCGGCGTGACAGGCGTTGCGGCCGTGCGACGCTGCGATCTCTCGAACCAGCGTGAGACCGAGCCCGCAGCCGCCGGGCCGCGCGCTGACGAAGGGTTCGACGATGCGCGCGCGCTCGGCGCCCAATAGTTGAACGTTCGGCTCCGTCGCGTGCGGTAACGACAGCATGTAGTGGGAAGCAATCGCCTCGCACGCGTCGCTCGCGCGCTGCCTGGCGGAGGCGATCCGGCGGCCTTCGGCGCAACTGGCCATTAACCAGACGATTGCGACCAGCGATGCGCACAACGCCGCGGCAAGTGCCCTGAGTAGCGACAATTGCGTTGAAAACCTCGGTCTGACTAGCGGCATGATCTTGCGTGGAATGGTGCTGCGTCGGTGCTCATGGAAATGGTCTGCGGAATGCAGGGCAATCGCGTTCGCGTCTGCGCCGACGTTCGGTCGAGAATAATGGGGTGGCCGTGGGGACGATGTGACGGGCCATTCGTATTTGAAGCATGCGATGGATGCGGCCCGGACGCGCTCGCATCGCTCGTTTATCGGGTGTTGTCAGACAATACGACGATTGAATTCAGCACACTCAAACCGCCTGCCCGCGAGCCCTTCCTATCGTGTGTGTTCCTTCTGCCCGATGCAGGCCCGAGACGCGTTGCCGCCCTCGTTCGGCACGATCCGAGCGACGGACGAGGGCGCCGATTTCGGTCACGCTCGAAGCAATTGGGCAGGCGGTATGTGCAATAACCAGGGGATGGAGGCGCGGAAGCACCCACATGGGCGCGGGGCGACGAGCATTCCGTTTCACACCCGTCTTAAGTACATAATGAAATTCATGTGTCAGACACGGTTCGTGTTCGTATCGGGAAGTGATCCTTATTATCTGAATGGTACATAAACGTTTTTTTTTCGTCTTGTGCGCAATCGTTTGCGCATGGT
>Ga0209370_1000298_pt1 | contig 85049 bp, 77 predicted proteins | sample AgamicAtPrz_FD_187164 | JGI IMG/M metagenome (GOLD analysis project Ga0209370, IMG submission 187164) | Agave microbial communities from Guanajuato, Mexico - At.P.rz (SPAdes) (version 2) | ecosystem: Host-associated > Plants > Phyllosphere > Phylloplane/Leaf | place: Guanajuato, Mexico...
GTTTCTACAACACCAGCCGGTTGCACTCGTCGCTGGGCTATCGCAGCCCAGCGGACTACGAAAGGCTCCCGGCCGTGCCCGGATAACGACTACCTATCTCGGTGTCCGAAAGAACTTGACCAGGACACGCGGCGCCACCGGCATTGCATCCTCTCCGCTGGCCGGGGAGAGGGAGGAAGCGCACCGCTACCGGTATGGCCCCCTCTCCCGCTTGCGGGAGAGGGAAGGGGTGAGGGCCAGCAGCGTGTGCAAGCCCTTCCCCTTCAGCTGTGCTTGAACACCGGCGCCCGCTTGGCCAGGAAGGCTTCCATGCCCTCGCGCTGGTCGTCGCTGCCGAACAGCGCATGGAAGTGGCGGCGCTCGATCGCGACGCCTTCCTTCAGCCCCCCCTGGTAGGCCAGGTTCACCAGCTCCTTGATCAGCATCGTCGACGGCCCGCTGAAGCCGTTGATCGTCTCCGCCGCCGTCAGCGCCTCGGCCATCAGCTGCTCGGCGGGCACGACGCGCGACACCAGCCCGGCGCGCTCCGCCTCGGCCGCGTCCATCATCCGCGCGGTCAGCAGCATGTCCATCGCCTTGCTCTTGCTGACGGCGCGCGGCAGGCGCTGCGTGCCGCCGGCGCCCGGGATGATGCCCAGCTTGATCTCCGGCTGGCCGAAGCGCGCCGTGTCCGCCGCGATGATGAAGTCGCACATCATCGCCAGCTCGCAGCCGCCGCCCAGCGCGAAGCCCGCCACCGCGCCGATCACCGGCTTGCGCACCTGCAGGATGGTCTCCCAGTTCTTAGAGATCAGCCCGCTCTTGAACGCCGACATGAAGGTGTGCGGCGCCATCGTCGGGATGTCCGCACCCGCGGCGAAGGCGCGCTCGCTGCCGGTCAGCACGATGCAGCCGATGCCGTCGTCCGCGTCGAAGGCCAGCAGCGCACGGCCCAGCTCATCCATCAGCGGATCGCTCAGCGCGTTCAGCTGCTTGGGGCGATGCAGCCGGATCACGCCGGTCTTGCGGTCGCCGGTGCCGGCCACCTCGACCAGGATGTTCTCGAACGCGACGCCGGTCAGGGCTTGAATCATGGAGGTCTCCTTCAACTTGGAATGGCGGCAACTATAGGGCGCTGGTCCGGGAGCGCGCCTTCACCGACCCGCCGTGGACGCCGCCTCCACCGCGGCGCTGGCGGCGGGCGCTGCCGGCGCGGGAGCCAAGGCCTGCTTCGGCGGCGCCTTCAGCACCAGGTCGATGTGCGTGCGCGGGTCCTTCGCGCGGTTCTGCCAGAGTCGCACCCGCACCGGCAGGTATTGCAGTGAGGGCGCCAGCCAGAACTCGGCCTGCATGTCGCCGCGGGTGTCGTCCATGTCCGAGTCCACATGCCAGGCCGGGATCGGCCCCAGCGGCGTCGCGACCTCCTCCAGGCCGGTCACCCGGTAACGCCACAGGTGGAGATTGCGCGGCAGCGCCAGCGACTGCTGGATCAACAGGTCGCCCTGCGCCGCCTGCCGGCCGGTGAGGAACAGCCAGGTGAACTGCACGAACTGGCTGGCCGCGTCCTGCGTGCCGTCGGGCATCGGTTCACGGCGGCCGTCGGCCATGCGCACGCCGCCGTCCTCGAAGCGCAGCGTCAGTTGCCGGTTGCCGCCGGCCAGTCCGCCGGTGACCTCGTCGAAGCGCCGCGGCAGCAGGCCCAGCGGCGTGATCTCGCCGTCGCTGCTCAGCCGGCGCGACATCAGCGGCGCGATCCTCGGGCCGATCCAGGCCTCGAGGTGGACCTGGTAATGCGAGCCGTCCCGCAGCCACTGCACGCGCGCGTCGCCGTGGACCGGGCCGCGGTAGTCGCCGGTCAGGCGGTAATCGAGCTCGGTCGACAGCGGCCATTCGATGCCGGGCGTCCAATCGCCGACCGCATCGGACACCGCCAGGGCCGGCGGCATCGCCAGGGCCTGCAGCTCCGGCGGCGGCTCGCTGGCGACGGGATCGGGCGGCAGCGGCGCCGGGCCCTCGCCCAGCGCGGGGATGGACGGGACGATCCGCCGCGGCGTGCCCGGCGGCCCGGCCTTCTCGGGCGTGGCCGGCGGCGGCGGCGCGGCCGGTTTCAGTTCCTGGACGAAGACCGCTTCGATCCGGTCCGGCTCCGGCGTGTCCGGCATCCAGCGCTCGTGGAGCTCGCGGGCGCCGCTCAGCAGCCAGAGGTGGGCGGCCAGCACGGCCGCCGTCAGCCCGCCCAGCGCGGCGGTGCCGCGGCGCAGGCGCGGCCCTCTGCCGACATCGCCGGAAGCGGCGTTCAGCCGCCCAGCCATGCGCGCCGCAGGCTTTGCGCCCGTGCCGGCGCCTTCTCCAGCAGGCCCAGGCAGACCGGCCGCGCGGCGCTGTCCTGCGTGGGCAGCGTCAGGGCGAGCGACAGCATGCGCTGGTCGCGCGCCACCAGCAATTCCAGGCGCTGCGGATCGACGTGGTTGAGCGTCAGCGGCAGGTCATCGAGCTTGCGCACGCGCCAGTCGTTGCAGGCGACGATCTCGTCCCCGGCGCTCAGCCCGGCGGCCAGCGCGGCGCTGTCCAGCAGCACCTGCTTGACCGTCACGACGCCGTCGCTCTCCGACACCCGCAGCCCGAGCCGCTGCGCCAGCGTCGGCTTGTCCAGGCACCAGCGCACGCCCATGCGCTCGAGCAACTGGGGCAGCGGCAGGTCGTCGGTGCCATGCACCCAGGTCGACAGCGTCTGCGCGATCGCCTCGCCGCCCAGGTCCGCGAGCTTGCCCAGGATGCGCGCCTCGTCGACCGGACCGCCGCCGGTGTCCTTCCACAGGCCGCGCATCAGGTCGTCCAGCGACGCCGGCTTGTCGCTTTTCTCCGCGCCGCGCAGCGACAGGTCCAGCGCCAGCGCCACCATCGCGCCCTTGGCGTAGTAGCTGACCACCGCGTTGGGCGTGTTCTCGTCCTGGCGGTAGTACTTGGTCCAGGCCTCGAAGCTGGAGCGCGCCACGCTGTGGTGCTTGCGCCCCGGCGCGCCCAGCACCTGCGTGAAGGTCTGCGCGATCAGCTTCAGGTAGCGGGCCTCGTCGATCAGGCCGGTGCGCACCAGGAAGAGGTCGTCGTAGTAGGAGGTGAAGCCCTCGAAGAACCACAGCAGCTCGGTGTAGTTCTCCTGCTCGTAGTCGTAGCGCTCGAACACGTCCGGGCGCAGCCGCTTGACGTTCCAGGTGTGGAAATACTCGTGGCTGATCAGGCCCAGCAGCTTGACGTAGCCGTCGGACACCTCGGCCTGCCCCAGCCGCGGCAGGTCGCGTCGCGAGGCGATCAGCGCGGTGCTGGCGCGGTGCTCCAGGCCGCCGTAGCCGTCGTCGGTGCAGTTGAGCAGGAAGACGTAGCGCGACATCGGCGGCTTGCCCTTGCCGCAGTGCCAGAAGGCGATCTGGGCCTCGCAGAGCTTCTGCGCATCGCGCAGCAGCCGCTCGCCGTCGAACACCGGCAGCGCGCCGGCGACGACGAACTCATGCGGCACGCCGCCGGCGATGAACTCACCGCGCCAGAACGGCCCCAGCTCGAAGGGGTGGTCGGCCAGTTCGTCGTAGTCGGCGGCCTCGAATTGCAGTGGCGCGCCCTCGATGGGGGCCATCGCCGTCGCGACCTCCCAGCCCGCCGGCAGGCCGCTCAGCTCGACGCGGTGCGGCAGCTGGTCCTTGCCGTGCGTGCGCAGGCACAGGCTGGTCGCGTTGAAGAAGCCGCGATGCGCGTCCAGGAAGGCGGCGCGCACCGAGGTGTCGAAGGCGTACACCGGGTAGCTGACGACCAGCGCGCCACGGCCGGCGCAGTCGAATTCCCAGCGGTTCTTCGCGGTCTGCGTGACGAGGACCTCGCGGTTGCCCTGGCGCGCGCTGACGGCGCCGAGGTGGCGGGAGAACTCCCGCACCAGGTAGCTGCCCGGAATCCAGACCGGCAGGCTGAGGGCCTGGCGCGGCTCGGGCGCCGGCACGGTGAGGGTGACCTCGAAACGGTGCGCATGCGGGTCGGCGACGGCGATGCGGTAGTGGATCGTGGGGCTTGCGGTCATGGGAACAGCCTACCAAGCCTGGGCCCGCCGCGGCATGCGGCTGGGCGGTTCTCGTTCAGGCGCCGATCAGGGTTTTCAGGTGCCCTGCGCGGCGATGAAGCAGCTCAGCGCGGCGATCGCGCTCAGCCGGAAACGCAGCGTCAGCCAGGCCGACGCGCCCAGCGAGGGATAGAGCTTGCGGTCGGCGACATAACAGCCGATCAGCAGGAAGCCCTCGATCACCAGCCCGGCGTAGGGCGGCATCGTCGAGGCGATCCAGGCCAGCAGCGCCGGCACCACGCCCCAGATGAAGGGCGCCGGCGACGGGATGGTCTGGCGGAAGCCCAGGCCCCAGTGGATGGCGCCGAGGAAGCTGATCACGATGGCCGCGTAACGCGACAGGCCGTCGGTGACGTAGGGATGGGCGTCCGCGCGCACCAGCCAGACCAGCGCCGCGCCCAGGACGAAGGGGATGAGCCCGGCGTAGCCGAGCCGCAAGGCGATCGGGTTGACGGCGGCCGAGCCGGCGTGGGCCGGGGCGGTGTGGGCGGTGCGGTCGTTCATCGGATCAGGATTTCTTCGGGGTCTTGTCGGCCTTGTCCGGGGCCTGGACGGCCTGCAGGCGCTTCTCGAGCTGCTGCGGGCTGAGCGCGCCCGGCGCGCGGGTGCCGTCCTCGAAGAGGATCGCCGGCGTGCCGGTCACGCGGATCTTCTGGCTCAGCGCCAGGTTGCGGTCGATCGCGGCGACGTCGCACGCGGCCTCGGCCTTGGGCAGCGCGTAGCCGTCGATCATCCAGTTGCGCCAGGCCAGCGTGTTGTCCTTGGCGCACCAGGCGGCCCGCGACTTCTCGGGCGAGTCGCCGCCCAGGATGGGGATCACGAAGGTGTAGACGGTGATGTTGTCCATCTCCTGCAGCGACTTCTCGAAGCGCTTGCAGTAGCCGCAGTTCGGATCGGCGAAGACGGCGATGCGGCGCTTGCCGTCGCCCTTCTTCCAGACGATCGCGTCCTTGAGCGGCAGCGTGGCGAAGTCGACCGACGAGAGCTTCTCCAGGCGCTCCTGCGTCACGTTGCGGCGGTTCTTGAGGTCGAGGATGTCGCCCTCGATCAGGTACTGGCCGCTCGCGTCGCTGTAGCGGATCTCGTTGCCGATGCGCACCTCCCACAGCCCGGCGATCGGGCTGGGGCGGACCTCGTCGATCTTGATCTCCTTGGGCATCGCCGCGGCGAGGTTCTTGCGGATGGTGTCCTCGTTGGCCTGGGCCGAGCAGCCGGTCAGGCCGAGCACCGCGAGCGCCGCGGCCAGTGCCAGCGACTGGCGGGAGATCGGGAAGGTCGTGAACTTCATGGGGGACTTTCGAAGACGGTCGGGAGGCGGCGCGGGCGTGTCAATGGCCGAGCGCGCGGGCGGTGAGCCACTTCTTGAGCGGGCCGGCGCGGTCGACCAGGCGCAGGCCCTCGTTGCGGAGCCGGGCGATCACCGGCGCCTGGCTGGCGAAGCCGCGCAGCAGGCCGTCGGTGAGCTCGCCCATCGCCCAGGTCGGCGCGACGCGGGCCCGGGCGTAGCGGCGCAGCAGCTTCTCGTCGCCGAGGCTGCGCCAGGATTCACGCCGGGCGATCACGTCGACCAGCGCCTCGACATCGGCCAGGCCCAGGTTCAGGCCCTGGCCGGCCAGCGGATGGACGAGGTGGGCGGCATCGCCAAGCAGCACCCAGCCCGGTCCGCACAGCCGGTCGGCCCGGCACAGCTGCAGCGGCCAGGCCTGGCGGTCACCGGCCAGGCGCAGCGTGCCCGCGGCGCCGCCGGTGGCTTCCAGCAGGGCGGATTCGAATTCGGCCGGGCCCGCGGCGAGCAGGCGGCGGGCCTCCTCGTGCGGCAGCGACCAGACCAGGCCATAGCCGTGGCCCGGTTCGGGCCGGTCGAAGGGCAGCAGCGCCAGCACGTCCGGCGAGCGGAACCACTGCCAGGCCTGGCCCTGGTGCGGCTTGCTGGCGACCAGCCGGGCGGCGACGCCCAGGTGGCCGTAGTCGTGGCGCTCGTAATGGACGCCGAATTCCTCGGCGGCACCGGTGTCGCGGCCTTCGCACAGCGCCTGCAGCGCGGCGGGCACCGCCTCGGTGACGCGCTGCACATGCGGGGCGAAGCGCAGCGCGGCATCGAGCTGGTCCTCCAGCGCGGCCGCGTCGACGATGTGGGCGAGCTCGCCGGCGCCCTGCTGCCAGGCGCTGAAGTGCAGCTCGGCGCCCGCGCGGTCGCCGTGGATGCGCATGTCGTGGACGGGGGTGCGGGCGTCCTCGGCCAGGCCTTCCCAGACGCGCAGGCGGCTGAGCAGCGCGACCGACGCCGCATTCAGCGCATAGGCGCGCACATCGGCGGAGGACCGCGGGGCGGTCGGCCGGGCCAGCAGCGCCACGCGCAGGCCGCGGGCGCCCAGCGCCAGCGCCAGGCTGCGGCCGACGCAGCCACTGCCGCGAACCAGGACGTCGAACTTTTCCATGGGCCGGGATTGTAGGCAGCGGGACGGCCCCGATCGCCGGCAATGGCTGAGCGGGCGTCGGCTGCGGACTGGCGGCTTGACTAAAATGGCGGTTTCGCCCGCGCGCGTCGCCGCAGGCCCGAACAGCATTTCCCCCGAAAGCCAACCATGAGCCTCAAATGCGGCATCGTGGGCCTGCCCAACGTCGGCAAGTCCACCCTCTTCAACGCGCTGACCAAGGCCGGCATCGCCGCCGAGAACTATCCCTTCTGCACGATCGAGCCCAACGTCGGCATCGTCGAGCTGCCGGACCCGCGCCTGCAGAAGCTGGCCGAGATCGTCAAGCCCGAGCGCATCGTGCCGGCGATCGTCGAGTTCGTGGACATCGCGGGCCTGGTGGCGGGCGCCTCCAAGGGCGAAGGCCTGGGCAACCAGTTCCTCTCGCACATCCGCGAGACCGACGCGATCGTCAACGTGGTGCGCTGCTTCGAGGATCCGAACGTGATCCACGTCAACGGCAAGGTCGATCCGATCTCGGACATCGAGGTGATCCAGACCGAGCTGTGCCTGGCGGACCTGGGCACGGTGGAAAAGGGCCTGCAGCGCGCGCAGAAGCTGGCCAAGGCCGGCGGCGACAAGGACGCGGCCCGCCTGGTGGAGGTGCTCAAGAAGTGCGAGGCGGCGCTGAACGAGGGCAAGCCGGTGCGCACGATCGACTTCAGCAAGGAAGAGCTGGTGGTGCTCAAGCCGCTGTGCCTGATCACAGCCAAGCCGGCGATGTTCGTGGGCAACGTGGCGGAGGACGGTTTCGAGAACAACCCCTTCCTCGATCGCCTGAAGGAATACGCGGCGGCGCAGAACGGCCCGGTGGTGGCGATCTGCGCGAAGACCGAGGCCGAGCTGTCGGAGATGGAGGACGAGGACCGCGCGCTGTTCCTGGCCGAGATGGGCCAGGACGAGCCGGGCCTGAACCGCCTGATCCGCGCGGGCTTCAAGCTGCTGGGCCTGCAGACCTACTTCACGGCCGGCGTGAAGGAAGTGCGGGCCTGGACCATCCACGTCGGCGACACCGCGCCGCAGGCCGCGGGCGTGATCCACACCGACTTCGAGCGCGGCTTCATCCGCGCGCAGACGATCGGCTTCGACGACTACATCCAGTTCAAGGGCGAACAGGGCGCCAAGGACGCGGGCAAGATGCGCGCGGAAGGCAAGGAGTACGTGGTCAAGGATGGCGACGTGCTGAACTTCCTGTTCAACGTCTGACCGGGCGAGGGCCGGCCGGCCCTCACGCCGTCCGGCCTCTCCTGCACGCCGACGGCGACATGCCGAACGCGGCCCGGAACAGCTTGCTGAAGTGGCTCGGATCCTCGAAGCCCCAGTGGCGGGCGATCTCGGAGACGTGCCGAACCGCCAGCGTGCTGCTTTCCAGGTCGCGCCGGCACATCGCCAGGCGCCGGCCGCGGATATGGGCGCCGACCGTCGTGCCCTGCTGCTCGAACAGCTTGTGGACATTGCGATCGGTCATGCGGAAGGTCCGGGCCAGTTGACCCACGCCCAGCGCCGGATCGGTCAGGTGCCGCTCGATGTGCCGCTTCATCTGCTCGAGCACCACCTGCCGCAGCCGGGGCGGCGGTAGCGCGTCCTGGGCGCCCAGCGACAGGCACAGCAGGTCCAGGGTCCCGTCCAGCACCGCGCCATGGCTCGCCGACGGCAGGTCGGCGAAGCGCGCGATCAGCGCCTGCAGGTGGTCCACGAAGAGGCCGCCCAGGCCCGAGCGACCATCGATCGGCCGCCCCACCAGGTCGCGCACGCGGGGCATGCGCCGCAGCAGGTCCTCTTCCGGAATCAGCAGCGACATCTGGCGCAGGTGCTCGCCGGTCGCGAAGGACAGCGGCCGCGCGCTGTCCCAGAGCGTGAACATGCCGGGCTGGAGCAGCAGTTCCTGCCCGTCGTGGAAGCTCAGCGCCTCCGTGCCCTGCGCCGCCAGCACCACCGTCAGGCAGTGACCCTGGCCGTCCTGCGCGATCTGGGCACGGCCGCGCCGGCCGCTCACCCGGGCCGGCGCCGTGCAGTCGGTCAGCCGCAGTCCGCCGACGCGGTGCTGCCGCATGAACGCGGGAAAGGCCTCGCAGCCGATGTCCGGGATGTCCCAGCGCAGGTGGGCATCGACGATGAGCTCGCGCCAGGCCTCGAATTGGCGCTTCGGGGCCAAGGTGTCGGCGGACCAGTACTCGGTGGTGGGGGGTGCTCGTTCCGTGTCCGGGAGGGCGCTCATGGCGGTGGCGCCGGCGCAACGCCGGCTGGTGCGGGAGCGAACGAGGTGTGGTCAGCGGGCGATCGGCCCCTCGCTTCGTGTCCCCGGCGACCCGCGCCTGGCACACATTGGCAAGGTTCCTTCACCAACCGCGTCCCTCTTTCATGTTGCACTCCGTGTTCCATCCCCGAAATCTGGTCGCGCTGCTGTGCGCCTCGTCCTGCCTCGTCCTGAGCGCTTGCGGCGGCGGCGACGACAACGACACCGTCCAGCCGGCCGACGCGCCCCTGCCCACGAAGCTCGGCAATTGTTTTGACGTCACGCCCGGCACCGCGTTCACGATGAGCAACGGCGACCGGATGCTGGCGACGCAGGAAGCCTTCGAAGGCGCGACCCGCAACGCCCTGGTGCTGATGCTCGGCAGCAGCACCACGCGACGTTCGTTCGCGGATTATTGGTCGCGAGATTCGTCAGGCGTACGTTTCTGGGGCCAGCAGGAGTATCAAGATGATGCGGGCAACACCGTCTCGTCCAAGACGGTGTCGTCGGCCGGACAGACGCTGCCGCTGTCGCTGCAGCTGGGTCAGTCGGTCACGCTGAACTACGTCGAGACCACCACCGCGGACGGCCAGACCTCGACCCGGAACCTGCAGGAAACCTGGACCTTCACCAGCCTGGCCTCGCAGACGCTGGGCGGCAAGCAGTTCGTCGACATGTGCCGCATCGACATCGCCGACGCCGACGGCAGCGCGAGCCAGTGGTGGGCCAAGGGCTTCGGCGTTGTCCGCTACGAAATCAAGAACCAGCAGGGCACGGTGATCGAATCGGCCCAGCTGGACGCCATCACCGCGCAGCCCTGATCCACAGACAGCCCGGAACCCACCAGCCCCCTCGCCTCGGTGGGGTGGCCGGCGTTCCGTGACAGGCTCCCGGGACCGGGCAAGTCTGCGTGTCGCCATGCGCACAGCGGCGCTACGCTGGTGCCCATGACCGAAGCGCCTTCTCCCACGAACGTCGCCGCCGCTCCCGGTCCTCATGCGCCGGAGGATCCGCCGCCGCGGCGCTCGCTGGCGCGGCTCGCGGCGCTGAATGCCGCCCTCGCGCTGGCCTACGCCGTCCTCGGCGTGCTGGCACTGCGGCTGATCCTGCCGCCCGACTTCGTCTCGCCCATCTATCCCGCCGCGGGCCTCGCGGTCGCGGCGGCGCTGCGCTGGGGACCGGCCGTGCTGCCGGGCATCGCGCTGGGCGGCGCGGCCGTCAGCCTCGCCATCGGCATGGAACGCGGCCACCTCGACCTGCTGCAGCCCTTGCTGGTCGCCGTCGGCGGCGCGCTGCAGGCCTGGCTGGGCGCGGCGCTGGCCCGGCGCTGGACCGGCCCCCATCCGCCGCTGTGCGAGCCTGCCGAGCTGCTGCGCTTCCTCGCCGCGACCGCCGGCGTCGCCTGCCTCGTCGCGCCGAGCATCGGCGTCGCGGCGCTGTGGCTCACCGGCGCGATCGGGCCGTCGCAGATCGCGTCGCACTGGGTGAGCTGGTGGATCGGCGATGCGATCGGCGTGCTGATCGGCGCACCGGTGTCGCTGGCGCTGTTCGGCCTGCCGCGCCGGCACTGGGCACCGCGCCGGCTCAGCGTGGCGCTGCCGCTGGTCGTCACCTGCGCGCTGCTGTTCGCCGCCACCCGGCACGTCGCCGACAACGAGGAAGGCCGCCGCCGCCAGGCCTTCGAGCTCGAGGCGACCAACGCGCTGAACACGCTGGCCGACACGCTGTCCATGCCGCTGACGGCGCTGGAGGCCAACCACAGCCTGCTGCTGGTGGCCCCGGGCATCAGCCGCGCCGACTTCGAACGCGCCCATGCCGAGCGCGCCCGAGCCGGCGGCGCGGTGCACGCAGTCGGCTGGGCGCCGCTGCTGCGGCCGCAGGAGGTGCCGGCGTTCGAGCGCGCGGCGCAGGCCGATGGCTACCTCAACTACCGCGTCTTCGAGCGCCGCCGGCCCGGCGACCTGCCGCCCGATCCCGACCAGCTGCTGCCCATCCGCCTGATCGCGCCGTATGCCCGCAACCGCGCGGCGATGGGCGCCAACATCCGCAGCATCCCGCAGGCGCGCGCGGCGCAGGATCGCGCCATCGCCACCGGTCAGCCGGCGGCCACCGAGAGCTTCCCGCTGTCGCAGGACGTCGGCGTGACCCTGATGGGCGTGGTGGTCTACCGCGCGCTGTACGAGGGCGGTTCGACCGAGCCGCGCGACGCCGCCGGACGTCCGCGGCGTCCGCTCGGCGTGGCCTTCGCCACGCTGCGCCCGGAAGCGCTGCTGCGCGGCGCCCTGCCGGCCCGCGCCAGCCGGCTCGACTACTGCCTGCTCGATGCCACGCCCGGCGGCCAGCGCCCGCTGCTGGCCGGCGACGCGCGCTGCCTGCAACTGCCCGCCGCGCTGCCCAGCCAGTCGCGCGAACTGGACTTCGCCGGCCGGGCCTGGCGCCTGGTCGTCTACAGCCCCACCGGCCTGCCGGCGCTCGAGGGCAGCGCCGCCCTGCCCTTCGCGATCGCCGGCTTGACCGGCACCGCGCTGCTGGGCCTGCTGCTGCTCACCATCACCGGCACCACGGCCCGCGTGGCGCGTCGTGTCGAAGAAGCCCGGCTGCGGCTGCGCGACAGCGAGGAGCGCTTCCGGACCATCGTCGAGCACGCGCCCATCGGCGTGGTGTCCTGCGACCTCCAGGCGCGGCCGCAGGAGATCAACCCCTATTTCTGCCAGCTGCTTGGCATGAGCGTCGAGCAACTGAAGGCGCGCTCGGTGATGGCGATCACCCACCCCGACGACCGGGCGGAGGACAGCCGGCTGGGCATGGCGCTGATCCGCGGCGAACTCGGCCGCTACAGCCGCATCAAGCGCTACCTCGGCGCCCAGGGGCAGGTCATCACGGTGCGCGCCACCGTCAGCCTGCTGCGTGACGCCCAGGGGCAGCCCTACCGGCTGCTGGGCGTCGTCGAGGACATCGGCGAGCAGTTGCGGCTGGCGGAACTGGAGCGCGTGCATGAGGCCGAGCTCGCCGCCAACCGCGCCAAGAATGAGTTCCTCTCGCGCATGAGCCACGAGCTGCGCACGCCGCTGAACGCGATGCTGGGCTTCGCCCAGCTGCTCGAGGCGGACCACGACCCCATCCTCAGCCCCCGCCAGCGCGGCTGGCTGGCGCAGATCCAGCAATCGGGCTGGCATCTGCTGCAGATGATCGACGACACGCTGGACCTGTCGCGGCTCGACGCCGGCCAGTTGCGCGTGCGGCTCGAGCACCTCGACCTGGAGCCGATCGCGGCGGACAGCCTGGCGATGGTCGAGTCGCAGCGGCGGCGGCTGGGGGTGTCGATCGAGGTCGAACTGGACTCCGACGCCTGCGAGCTGCGCGCCGACGCCACCCGGCTCAAGCAGGTGCTGACCAACCTGCTCAGCAACGCGGTCAAGTACAACCGTCCCGGCGGGCGGGTGTGGCTCCGCGCCCGGCGGGTCGGAGAATCGATGGTCGAACTGAGCGTCGCCGACACCGGCCCGGGCCTGAGCGACGCCCAGAAGACGCAGCTCTTCCAGCCCTTCAACCGCCTGGGCCGGGAGGTCGGCGCCATCGAGGGCACCGGGATCGGGCTGGTCATCACGCAGCGCCTGCTCGCGCTGATGGACAGCCAGCTCCAGGTGGACAGCGCGCCGGACAAGGGGGCTACTTTCAGCTTCCTGCTGCCGGTTTCTTCGGCAAATCAATGACTTAAGTCGGTCCTAAGACGGCAAGTTCACACTGATTTGAGCAGGTAGCCCTTCCCGGACTGACCTGTTTTTGGGAGCTTTAGCACTCGCCGCCCATGAGTGCTAATATCCCCAGCCATCGAGCCGGAAGACCGGCCCGAGACAGGAGAAACGAACACATGTCCAACAGCCTTGCATTGAAGGTGCGCGATCCCTGGTCCCTGGTGCCGTCGCTCGGCAACCTGGATGCGTACATCACGGCGATCAACCGCGTCCCGCTGCTGACGGCCGAGGAAGAAAAGGACTACGCCACGCGCCTGAAAGAAAAGGGCGACGTGGAAGCGGCCGGCCGGCTGGTGCTGTCGCACCTGCGCCTGGTGGTGTCGATCTCGCGCCAGTACCTGGGCTACGGGCTGCCGCAGGGCGACCTGATCCAGGAAGGCAACGTCGGCCTGATGAAGGCGGTCAAGCGCTTCGACCCGGACCAGAACGTGCGCCTGGTGTCGTACGCCATGCACTGGATCAAGGCCGAGATCCACGAGTACATCCTGAAGAACTGGCGCATGGTCAAGGTCGCGACGACCAAGGCGCAGCGCAAGCTGTTCTTCAACCTGCGCTCGATGAAGCATGCGCTGAAGGAAGGCGCCGAGAACCAGCAGCGCGCGTCGCTGACCGAAAGCGAGATCGCCCGCGTGGCGGAGGAGCTCAACGTCAAGCGCGAGGATGTGCTGGAGATGGAGACGCGCCTGTCCGGCGGCGACGTGGCCCTGGAGCCGCAGACCGACGACGACGGCGAGACCTTCGCGCCGATCGCCTACCTGGCGGACGACACGCAGGAACCGACCCGCGTGATCGAGTCGCGCTCCCGCGACCGCCTGGCCAGCGACGGCCTGCAGCAGGCGCTGGAGGTGCTGGACCCGCGCAGCCGCCGCATCGTCGAGGAGCGCTGGCTGAAGGTGAACGACGACGGCTCGGGCGGCATGACGCTGCATGAGCTGGCCGCCGAATACGGTGTCTCCGCCGAACGCATCCGCCAGATCGAGGTCGCGGCGATGAAGAAGATGCGCAAGGCGATGGTCGCCGAGACCGCCTGAGCCCTCCTGACGGCCGCCCGCTGGCGACCGTCGCCGGCACCACGAAGAAGGCCCCGCGATGCGGGGCCTTTCTCATTGCGGGGTCGCGCTCACTGGCCGGCGATCAGCGCCTTGATGTCCGACATCAGCGCCGTCGCCCCCGCGCCATATCGGGAGAACACCCGGACCCGCCCCTGCGGGTCGAACAGGAAGCTCGCGGCGGTGTGGTCCATCGTGTAGCTGTCGGGCGTCTTGCCGGGGACCTTGGCGTAGTAGATCTTGAACTCCTTGGCCACGTCCTTGAGCTGCTCGGGCGAGCCGCGCAGCGCGACGAAGCCCGGGTCGAAGCTCTCCAGGTAGGCCTTGAGCAGTTCCGGCTTGTCCCGCTCGGGGTCGACGGTGATGAACACGCCCTGCACCTTGTCGCCGTCGGCGCCCAGCGCCTTCTTCACCTGGGCCAGCTCGGCCAGCGTCGTCGGGCAGACGTCGGGGCACTGGGTGAAGCCGAAGAACACGACCACCACCTTGCCCTTGAAGTCCTCGAGGGTACGGGTGCGGCCGTTCTGGTCCGGCAGGCTGAAGCCGCGCGCATAGGCCGCGCCGGTCAGGTCCACGCCCTGGAAGCTGGCCTTGGGCGCCGAGGAGAAACCCAGCTTGTCGCAGCCCGCCAGCAGCGCCGCGCCCACCGCGCCAAGGGCGCCCAGTCCGAGAAAACGTCGCGAGATCATCAGCACATCCGATCCGTAGGAAGGTCGCCAGCGCGCGCGTCCGCGGCTCAGCCGAGCCAGGGACTGAGGTAGTGATCCAGCAGCAGCGCGCCGAACAGCAGCGACAGGTGCAGGATCGAGAACAGGAAGGTCTTGCGCGCCAGCGCCTCCGAATAGGCCTTCCAGAGCTTGAACGCGTGATGGCAGAACATCAGGCCCAGCACAATCGCCGCGGCCAGGTAGAGCCAGCCGCTCATGCCGGTGAGGAAGGGCAGCAGCGTCGCCGCGAACAGGATCCAGGTGTAGAGGAAGATCTGCAGCCGCGTGAAGGCGTTGCCGTGCGTCACCGGCAGCATCGGCAGGCCGGCCTTGCGGTAGTCCTCGCTGCGGTACAGCGCCAGCGCCCAGAAGTGCGGCGGCGTCCACAGGAAGATGATCAGGCACATCAGCCAGGCCTCGGCGCCGAGCTCGCCGCGCATCGCGGCCCAGCCCAGCACCGGCGGCATCGCGCCCGAGGCGCCGCCGATCACGATGTTCTGCGGCGTCATCGGCTTGAGGATGACGGTGTAGACGATGGCGTAGCCGACGAAGGTGGCGAAGGTCAGCCACATCGTCAGCGGGTTCACCAGCAGGTACAGGATGGCGGAGCCCAGCGCGCACAGCCCGGCCGAGAACAGCAGCGTCTGGTTGCGGCTGAGCTCGCCGCGCGCGGTGGGGCGCCAGGCGGTGCGCTTCATCTTGGCATCGATGTGCTGCTCGATCAGGCAGTTGAAGGCCGCCGCGGCGCCCGCCACCAGCCAGATGCCGGCCGTGCCGGCGATCAGCCGTACCCACTCGTCGCCCTGCGGCAGCCCGGGGATCGCCAGCGCCATGCCGATGACCGCGCAGAACACGATCAGCTGCACGACCTTGGGCTTGGTCAGTTGGTAGAACTGCCACCAGCGGGAGGGCATGGCGGCCTGCGTCGCGGAACTCATTTCGAACCCATCGTCAGGAGGCCGGCGCGCTGCGCCGCCGGCTCGATCACGGTCGACGATCTGCCGGCACGCAGCCGCGCCAGCAGGATCGCGCACATCAGCAGCAGCGCCGCGGCGCCGCCGGTATGGGCGAGCGCGGCCACCAGCGGCCAGCCCAGCACCACGTTGGACAGCCCGGAGGCCAGCTGCCATCCGCCCACCGCCAGCAGGCGGCGCGCCCAGCGGCGGCCTTCGCCGCCGGCGCCCTGGCCGCCCTGGCCGCTCTGCCCGTCCTGGCGCCACAGCGCCCAGGCCAGCGCCAGCAGCGCCGCGAACACCACCATCGCGCCGGCGCGATGCGCCAGGTGGATGGCGGTCAGCGCCTCGAAGGGCAACCAGTCGCCATGGGCGCCGCGCCCCAGTTCCCGCCACAGCGTGAAGCCGTGCTGGAAGTCGGTCGGCGGCAGCCACTGCCCCTGGCAGGTCGGGAAATCCTGGCAGGCCAGCACCGCATAGTTCGTGCTGACCCAGCCGCCCAGCGCCACCTGCGCGATCGCCAGGCCGGTGAAGGCCAGCACCGCCCGCCGCAGACCGGCCGGCCAGCGCAGCGGCTTGGGTGCGTAGGACTCCGCCTGCCAGGCCAGCAGCATCAGCAGCCCCAGCGCCAGCAGCAGGTGCAGGGTGACGATCGCCGGGAACAGCTTCATGGTCACGGTCCAGGCGCCGAAGAGCCCCTGCACCAGCACCCACGCGAGCGACAGCGTCGCCCACCAGGGCGAGGGCGTGGCCTCGCCGGTGCGGCGGCCGCGCCACCAGACCCACCAGCTCAGCCCGGCCAGCACGACCAGCAGGAAGCCGACCCCGCCCGCCATGTAGCGGTGCAACATCTCCATCCAGGCCTTGCCGTGCGTCACCGGGCCGGTGGGCATCGCCGTCTGCGCGGCGAGGATCTCGGCCTTCGCCCCGATCGGCGAGGCGCTGCCGTAGCAGCCCGGCCAGTCGGGGCAGCCCAGGCCGGAATCGGTCAGCCGCGTCAGCGCGCCGATCAGGATCAGGTCGAAGGTCAGGAAGGTCGCCAGCACCGTCAGCGCGCGCAGCCGCCGCGCGGCCGTGTCGCCGCGGTGGCGCCATTGCCACGCCAGCAGCGGCACCGCGCCAACGAGCGCGGCCATCGCCAGCAGCTCCAGCAGCGGCTCGAAATCGAAACCGATCGCCAATCCGTTCATGCGCGCGGGTCCTGTTCCTTGCGATCGTCAGCGGCCCGGCTTGTCCCAGCCGGCGTTGGCGCGCATCAGGCGCTCCAGGTCCTTCTTCACCGCGGACGGTTCCGGCGTCGCCGGCGTGCGCAGCATCCAGCGCCCCATCGGGTCGACCAGGAACAGGTGCTCGCCCATCCGGTGCCCGGGCGCGGCCATCAGCCAGGCCTCGATCCCCGCGCGCGGCGCGCGCAGCACCGTCGCCGGCGCGCCATGCGCGGTGAGCGCATCGACCTGCGCCGGCGTCAGCGCGACGTCGTCCGGCACCAGCACCAGCTTGTCGAGCCGGTCGCGGTCCTTGCCGAGCATCTCGCGCAGCTGGCGCTGCATGAACAGCATGCGCTCGCAGCCCTCGTCGCAGGCACGGTCCGGCACATAGGTCAGCAGCCACTGGCCGTGGAGCGAGGCCGCGGCCACCGGCGCGCCCTTCAGGTCGGTCAGCGCCAGCAAGGGCGGCAGGTCGCGCGTGGGCTGGATCAGGTCGCCGTAGGCACGGCCGCGCAGGTCCAGCACGTAGAAGCTGAAGTAGGACGCGACCACCGGCGCGGCGCAGACCAGCAGCACCAGCCACAGCGTCCAGCGCGAGCGCTTGGGAGGGTCGAGGTCGGGCATCGGCACCGAATGCACCGCCAGCGTCACCGGGCCGTCCGGCGGCAGCGGCGTGTCGACCGGCGCCGGGGCCGCGTCCTGGCCGTGTGCGCGGCCGTCGTGGCCGTCATTGCGCTCGTCACGCATGGCGCTGCTCATCGGCGGATTCGTCGGCGCGGGCGGCTCGGCCAGCCCGATGGGGAGCGAGGACTTGGAACCAGACATAAAGACCCAGGATCAGCGCCGCGAGCGCAAACCATTGAAACGCGTACCCGTAATGCTTGTGGACGTCGACGGCCGGCGGCGGCCAGTGACGGCGCAGGCCGTCCGCGCCAGCTGCACCATTCACGCCGCCCGCACCCGGCGCGGCGCCCGTCGCCGCGTCCGGCTCCGTCTGGAGCAGCACCAGCGGCAGCAGGCGCAGGCCCGTCTCGGCCTGGAAGGCCGCGAGGTCGACATTCTGCCGGATCGGTCCCCCTTGCGCGTCCTGCCCCAGCGCATAGGCGCGCGATGCCGACAGCGCCAGCCGGCCGGCGATCCGCACATCGCCCGTGGCCGTGGCCACCGGCGGCAGCGCCTCGCGCCGCGCGGCATTGCGGGGCGCCCAGCCGCGCTGGACCAGGATGGCCTCGTCGCGGCCGGCCAGTTTCAGCGGCGTCACGACGTAGAAGCCGGTGTGGCCATCCATCACCCGGTTGTCGAGGTAGACCGTGTGCGCCACGTCCCAGCGCCCGGCGAGGTCGGCGCGGCGATGCTCGAGCCCCGGCGCGGGCGGCTCCGCCGCGGACGGCAGCGCGGCGGTCGCCAGCGGCGCCTCCCGGCCGCGTTCGTCGATCGCCCGTTGCATCGCCTTTTTCTGGTCGGCGCGATCGAGTTGCCAGAACCCGAGCGCGAGCGCCGCCGCCACGCCGGCCAGCGTCGCGATCACCACGACGCCATGCCGCCTTCGGGCCCGGCCCGATGGCTGCGTCGGGTCGCGGTGGGAATAATCGTCCGCCATGAAAGTCATCGTCCTCATCGCGTTCATCGGCATCCTGGGCGCGCTGTTCTCCGCCGGCGTCCTGATGCTGCGCAAGCAGAAGGGCAAGGCCACCATGGCCCGCGCGCTGGCGGTGCGCGTCGGACTGTCGGTGGCGCTGTTCCTGTTCATCCTCTTCAGCGCCTGGATGGGCTGGATCCATCCGACCGGGCTGCCCCTTGGCAAGTGACCGGCAAATGACCGGCAAATGACCGGTCGAAAACACAAAGCGCCGCTTCGAGCGGCGCTTTGTCGTTCAGCGGCGGACCGCGCCGGTCCGCGCGATCACATCCAGTAGACGATGACGTACAGGCCCAGCCAGACCACGTCCACGAAGTGCCAGTACCAGGCCGCGCCCTCGAAGCCGAAGTGGCGCTCCGGCGTGAAGTGGCCCTTCATCAGCCGCAGCGTGATGAACAGCAGCATCAGCATGCCGACGAACACGTGGAAGCCGTGGAAGCCGGTCAGCATGAAGAAGGTCGAGCCGAAGATGCCCGAGCTCAGCTTCAGGTTCAGCTCCTGGTACGCATGCCAGTACTCGTAACCCTGGAAGCACAGGAACACGAAACCCAGCAGCACCGTCGCCCACATCCAGCCGATCGTCTTGGCGCGCTGGCCGGCGATCAGCGCATGGTGGGCGATCGTCAGCGTCACGCCGGAGGTCAGCAGCAGCGCGGTGTTGATCGTGGGAATCGGCCACGGGCCCATCGTCGAGAACGCGTCCACCGTGCCCGCCGGCGAGGCCGTCGCGCCGGCCGCCACGCTGGGCCACAGGCCGTTGAAGTCGGGCCACAGCAGCGCGTTGTCCAGGCTGCCCAGCGTCGGGATGCTGTAGCCGCGCGACCAGAACAGCGCCCCGAAGAACGCGGCGAAGAACATCACCTCCGAGAAGATGAACCAGCCCATGCTCCAGCGGAAGGACAGGTCGATCCGGTCGCTGTACTGGCCGCTCTCGCTCTCGTGGATCGCGTCGCCGAACCACTGCTTCAGCGTGAAGGCCCACCACAGCAGGCCGAACAGCAGCGACCACTTGCCCCAGTCGTGGCCGTTGACCCACTGCCCCGCGCCCAGGATCACCCAGAACAGGCCGAAGGCGGCCATCGCCGGGTGCCGGGACGGGCCGGGCACGAAGTAATAAGGCTGATTGCCATGAGTCGTCGTTGCCGACATGCGTTCTTCTCCTCGAACTCAGTTCTCAGTTCATTGCCGCACCGCTGCTTACCACCCAGCGGACCAGCAGGATCAATCCCAGCACGAACAGGACCGCCGCGAGCACCCCCGCCACGATCACGTGCAGCGGATTGAGCTGCGACACATCCTTCTCATAGTCCGAGCCCTTCCTCACGCCGAAGAAGGACCAGGCCACCGCCCGCAGCGTGCCCAGGAAGGATCCGCGGCGCTGCATCGCCCGCTTCAGATCCTCGCCCGGCTTGAGCTCGTCGGCCATCGTCGTTTCCACCGTCCGGCGCTCAGGCGCTCAGGCGCCCGGCCGCCCCTTCGGATCCACCGGCGCCGCCGCCTGCGCCTTGCCCTTCCCCGCCACCTCGAAGAAGGTGTACGACAGCGTGATCGTGCGCACGTCCTTCGGAATCTTGGGGTCGATGACGAACACCACCGGCCATTCCTTCTGCTCGCCCGGCTGGAGCGTGTATTCGTTGAAGCAGAAGCACTCCAGCTTGTTGAAGTAGGGCGTCGCCTGCTTGGGCGCGTAGCTCGGGATCGCCTGCGCCGACATGGTCCGCTGCTGGATGTTCTGGAAGGTGTACATCACCGTCGTCAGCTCGCCCGGGTGGACCGTCAGGTGGCGCTTGGCCGGCTTGAAGTCCCACGGGCCGCGGGCGTTGGCGTCGAACTCGATCGTGATCTGGCGGCTGTAGTCGATCTGCGTGTTCTTCACGTCCTCGGCGCGCACCGCATGCTGGCGCTCGGACAGCGACAGCACGTTGATGCCCAGCGCCGTGCAGATCGCGCGGTACATCGGCACCAGCGCATAACCGAAGCACGACATCACCGCCACCACGACCAGCAGCTTGCCGGTCATCCGCAGGTTCTCCCGGCGGATCCAGGCGGCAAGCTTGCTGGCGGGCGGGCTGCTCATGGCGATCTCGGGGCGATCGGGGCCGGCGCGCTCAGGTCGCGCCGTACAACGCGATCTTGGCCACGAAGCCGATCGCGAAGACGGCGGCCACGCTGGCCAGGATCAGCGCCAGGCGCAGGTTGCTCTTGCGTTGCTCGGGCGTCGGGGCCATCGCTGCCACTCCTCCTTCGCGGCGCTCAGCCGATGATCCGGGTCGCGGTGACGTCCAGCTTGGGCGGCGTCTCGAAGGTGTGGAACGGCGCCGGCGACGGCACTTCCCACTCCAGGCCCTCGGCCGCTTCCCAGGGCTTCTGCGGCGCCTTGGCGCCCTTGCCCCGCATCATCGGGATCACGACGAAGACGAAGAAGTAGACCTGCATCAGCCCGAAGCCGAAGGCGCCGATGGAGGCCAGCGCGTTGAAGTCGGCGAACTGCATCGGGTAGTCGGCATAACGACGGGGCATGCCGGCCAGGCCCAGGAAGTGCATCGGGAAGAAGGTCACGTTGAAGGTGATCAGCGAGCCCCAGAAGTGGATCTTGCCGCGCGTCTCCGAGTACATGACGCCGGTCCACTTCGGCCCCCAGTAGTAGACGCCGGCGAACAGCGCGTACAGCGAGCCGGCCACCAGCACGTAGTGGAAGTGGGCCACGACGTAATAGGTGTCCTGGATCTGGATGTCGATCGGCGCCATCGCGCAGATCAGGCCGGTGAAGCCGCCCATCGTGAACACGAAGATGAAGCCCACGGCCCACAGCATCGGGGTCTCGAAGGTCATCGAGCCGCGCCACATCGTCGCCAGCCAGTTGAAGATCTTCACGCCGGTGGGCACCGCGATCAGCATCGTCGCGTACATGAAGAAGAGCTGGCCCGTCACCGGCATGCCGGTGGCGAACATGTGGTGCGCCCACACGATGAAGGACAGGATCGCGATCGAGGCGGTCGCGTACACCATCGAGGCGTAGCCGAACAGCCGCTTGCGCGCGAAGGCCGGAACGATCTGGCTCACGATGCCGAAGGCCGGCAGGATCATGATGTAGACCTCGGGGTGGCCGAAGAACCAGAAGATGTGCTGGTACATCACCGGGTCGCCGCCGCCCGCGGGCGTGAAGAAGCTGGTGCCGAAGTGGCGGTCCGTCAGCGTCATCGTGATCGCGCCGGCCAGCACCGGCATCACCGCGATCAGCAGGTAGGCGGTGATCAGCCAGGTCCACGCGAACATCGGCATCTTCATCAGCGTCATGCCGGGGGCCCGCATGTTGAGGATGGTCACGATGATGTTGATCGAGCCCATGATCGAGGACGCGCCCAGGATGTGCATCGCGAAGATGCCGGCGTCCATCGACGGACCCATCTGCAGCGTCAGCGGCGCGTAGAGCGTCCAGCCCGCGGCGGGCGCGCCGCCGGGCATGAAGAACGAGGCCACCAGCATGATGGCCGCGGGGATCATCAGCCAGAAGCTGAAGTTGTTCATCCGCGCGAAGGCCATGTCGGACGCGCCGATCTGCAGCGGGATCATCCAGTTCGCGAAACCGACGAAGGCCGGCATGATCGCGCCGAACACCATGATCAGCCCGTGCATGGTGGTGAACTGGTTGAACAGTTCCGGATTGAAGAACTGCAGGCCCGGCTGGAACAGCTCGGCGCGGATGCACAGCGCCAGGGTGCCGCCGATCATCAGCATCGTGAAGCTGAACAGCAGGTACAGCGTGCCGATGTCCTTGTGGTTGGTCGCGAAGACCCAGCGCCGCCAGCCCGTCGGGGCATGGTGGTCGTGGTGATCGTCATGGTCATGGGCATGACCGGTCGGGTGGTCGAGCACTGCACTCATGTCAAATCCTCGGTGGCTGCCCGTCCCCGGGGGACGGGCTGGCGTTCAAACGCGTTCCTGCGGTCGGTGGATCAGGCGGCGCGCCTCACTTGGCGCGCTCGGCCACGACTTCCGCGGGCTGGATCAACTGGCCGGTCTTGTTGGACCAGGCGTTCTTCGTGTAGGTCACGACGGCGGCGATCTCGCTGTCCTTCAGCACGCCCTTCCAGGCCGGCATCTGGCCCTTGCCGTTGAGCACCAGGTGCAGCTGCGCGGCGTGGTCCTCGGCCTTGACGATGGCCGAGCCGTCCAGCGCCGGGAACTGGCCCGCGCCCTTGCCGTCGGCCTTGTGGCAGACCGCGCAGTTGGCGTCGAACAGCTTCTGGCCGCGGGCCATCAGCTCGTCCATCGTCCAGACCTTGCTGGGGTCGTCGGCCTTGGCGGCGATCTTCTTCATCTCGCCGTCGACCCACGCGGAATAGTCCTTGGCGCTGAGCACCTTGACGTGGATCGGCATGTAGGCGTGCTCCTTGCCGCAGAGCTCGGCGCACTGGCCGTAGAAGTCGCCGGTCTGCTCGGCCTTGAACCAGGTGTCGCGCACGTAGCCGGGGATCGCGTCCTGCTTGACGCCGAAGGCCGGCACCATCCAGGCGTGGATGACGTCGTCGGCGGTGGTGATGATGCGGATCTTCTTGCCCACTGGCACCACCAGCGGGTTGTCCACCTTGAGCAGGTAGTTGTCGACCTGGCCGGGGTGGCCGGAGTCCGACAGCGCGCGGTGCGAGGCGTCCAGCGTCGAAACGAAGCCGATGCCCTCGCCCTCGCCCTTGAGGTAGTCGTAGCCCCACTTCCACTGGTAGCCGGTGGCCTTGATGGTGAGGTCGGAGTTGGTGGTGTCCTTCATCGCCACGACGACCTTGGTCGCGGGCAGCGCCATCAGGATGACGATGATGAAGGGCACGATGGTCCAGGCGATCTCGACCTTCACGCTCTCGTGGAAGTTCGCGGACACCGCGCCCTTGGACTTCCGGTGCTTGAAGATCGAATAGAACATGACCCCGAACACGGCGATGAAGATCGCCAGGCACAGGATCAGCATCATGTTGTGGAGCCACATCTGCTCATGCGCGATCTTGGTGACCGGCGGATGCAGGTTCAGCTGGTTGACGGCCGGACCTCCGGGGAGGTCGTTGACCGCCAAGGCGACCTGGCTGGCCAGCGCGGCCGTCAGGCCGAACGCGAGCTGGCTGCAGCGGCGCCCCAGTTGCACACAACTGTGTTCAATCGTCATGGTCGTCTCTTTATCCAGTCTTTCTCAAGCTCTTGTCACCCGGGTCTCCTCCAGGCGGCTTCGGCGCTCGAGCCCGCTTGTAGCGCGGGCTTCGGCGCCAAGCGGTGGCGGAAACCTACGGGGCCAGCAGACGTACTCCAGTCGGGCGCGGATTCTAGCCCACCCCTCTGGCGCACTATGACCGCCCCCAGAGGGCCGAACGGCCCAGGATTACCCTCAGACAGAGGGGCCCTCGCCCTCTGTCGCGACACCGTCACGCGAGCCCTAGCCGAGGCCGCGCGCGATGGGGGTCAGTGTTTGCCCGCGCCGCGGACCATGGCCCGCATCTGCTCGAGCGACACCTCGGTGGTGGCCGCGACCTTCACCTTCGGCTGGGGCTTGAACGCATGACCGTAGACCAGCTCGATGCTCAGCGACAGCCGGCCGTCGGCGCCGCGCAGCGACTCGAGCGCGCGCAGCAGCCGCGCGCGCCAGGCCTTCGTGCGCAGACCGCGCGCGCGGGCCGGTGCGAGGTTGCCGCCGAGTGCGCGCAGATCGCGCAGCAGGTCCTCGGGCGAGCCCCAGGTCAGGCGCAGGTGCTCCTGGTCCATCACCGGATCGGCGAAGCCGGCGTGCACCAGCATGTCGCCCAGGTCGTGCATGTCGACCCAGTCCGGCGCCGGGACGCCCCAGCCCTCGCGCGCGAAGACCGGACGCAGCTCGATGAAGCTGTCCGGCCCCAGGCACGAGAACATCAGGCAGCCCTCGACGGCCAAGCCGGCCTGCCAGCGCTTCATCAGCGCCGGCTTGTCGGCCTCGGCATGCAGTTCCATGTTGGACCAGGCCAGCTGCGCCGCGGCCGCGGGCGGCTCCGCGACCAGCTCCGTCGGCGCGCCGCCGCGCAGCTTGTCCATCACCGATTGCATGAAGCCGCGCTTGAGCCGCTGTTGCAGCAACGCGCGGACCTCGGCATCGGGCTCGAGCCAGAGCTGCGTCGCTTGCGGATAGTGCTGGCGCAGGCCCGCGTCGCCGCCGCCGATGGAGGGGCGGCTCTGCAGCACCGCGGTGGGTTGCAGGCGGATCACCGGCAGCCGGTCCAGCATGCGCGTGGCGACCTCCTGGTGCAGCCAGGGCGCGTCCTCGGACGCGGCCAGGCGGCGACGCTGCCGTTGCGCCGCGCCCGCATCGATCTGCTGTGTGCCCGGCGGCAAGGCCTCATCTCCAGTCATGGGGCGCGATTGTAGGTGGGCATGCTTGACCCGATCCGGCGCCGGCCTTTGACGCGATCCCCGATGGCGTGCGGTATCGCGCGCGCCGGCCGGGCGCTCGCGGCGGTCATGGGGATGAGGGCATTCAAGGCAATTGAAGCGCTCAAGGCACTCGTGGCGCCTAAGGCGATCAAGGCGCCCAAGGCGCTCGCAGCAAGCCCCGGCGGCCCCTGGCGGTGGCCCGGTCAATGCGCGCTGTGCCGCCGCTGGTGTCGCGGTGGCACCTGCGCGGATTGCGACGCGCTGCATCCCCCGGATGCCCACCCGCGCTGCGCGCTCTGCGCCCTGCGGCTGCCACCAGGGGCCGCGGCGGCCGACGCGCTCGATCCCCGTTCGCTGCGCTGCGGCGCTTGCGCGCGCCGGCCTCCACCGTTGTCGCGCTGCGTGGCGGCCATGGATTACGCCTTCCCCTGGGACCGGCTGCTGCTGGCGCTCAAGTTCGGCGAGCAGCTCGAAGTGGCGCCGCTGCTGGCGGGACGGCTGTCGCTCGCGCTCGCACGCGCCGGCATCGACGCGCCCGACCTGATCCTGCCGGTGCCGCTGTCGGCGGAGCGGCTGCGCGAGCGCGGCTACAACCAGGCACACGAGATCGCCCGGCGGCTCGCCTGGCCGCAGGGGACGGGCGAGGTCGAGCGACAATCGCGCCTTTGCGCCCGGACGCTGCTGCGCCTGCGCGACACCCCCCAGCAGGCGCGGCTGCCGCTGGACGAGCGCCGGCGCAACCTGCGCGGCGCGTTCGTGGTGCTCAAGCCGGTGCGCGGGCTGCGGGTCGCGATCGTCGACGACGTCATGACCAGCGGCGCCACGCTGCACGAGGCCGCGCTCGCGCTGCGCCGCGCCGGCGCGGCGGACGTCCAGGCCTGGGTGGTCGCGCGCACGCCGTAGTCCTCAACGAAAGAGCGAAAGAGCCTCGCCCCATGTTCAACATCGTGCTGGTCCATCCGGAGATCCCGCCCAACACCGGCAACGTGATCCGGCTCGCGGCCAACACCGGCTGCCGGCTGCACCTGATCGAGCCGCTGGGCTTTTCGATGGAGGACCGGTTGCTGCAGCGCGCCGGCCTCGACTATCACGAATACGCGCCGGTGCTGCGGCACGCGGACTGGGCGCGCTTCCTGGCGACGGAACAGCCGGACCCGACGCGCCTGTTCGCGTTCACCACGCGCGGCAGCCGCCTGCTGCCGACGGTCGCGTTGAAGCCCGGCGACTGGCTGGTCTTCGGCTGCGAGACCTCCGGCCTGCCGCCGGCGCTGCGCGATGGTTTCCCGCTCGAACAGCGCGTGCGGCTGCCGATGCGCGAAGGCCAGCGCAGCCTGAACCTCAGCAACGCGGTGGCGGTGGCGGTCTTCGAAGGCTGGCGGCAGAACGGCTACGCGGACGGCGTCTGATCGTCCGCCTCTCAACTCCCTCTCCCCTGAAGGGGGAGAGGGCGGGGGTGAGGGGGTGGTCGAAGTACGACAGTGGTGTCCTGCGCAGAGCCCCCTCACCCCTGCCCTCTCCCCCATGGGGAGAGGGAGTGGACCGCGGCAGGCTGGCGCTCAGGCGCTCACTCGCGCTCGAGCTTCAACTGCTTGATCAAGGCGCCCCAGCGCTGACGCTCGTCGCGCATCAGGCTGTCCAGCCCTTCCGGCGAGGTGCCGGCAGCGCTGAAGAACAGCGGTAGCAGCTCGCGCCGGAAGGCCTCGCCGCGGACGATGCGGACCACCTCGTTCGATAGCCGCCGCACGATCGCCTCCGGCGTGCCGGCCGGCGCCAGCAGCGCTTGCCACGAGGTGGCCTCGAAGCCGGGATAACCGGATTCGGCGACGGTAGGCAGCTCCGCGAGCGCGCCGAAGCGGCCGGCGCTGGTCACCGCCAGCGCCTTCAGCTTGCCGGCCCGCACCTGCGGCATCGCGATGGCGGGCACCATGAAGCCGGCGTGGATCTGGCCCGCGAGCATCGCGCTGACGACCTGCGGGAACCCGGCATACGGCACGTGGACCATCGCAAGGCCAGCACGAGCAATGAACGAGGCCATCGCCAGATGCGCGGCGCTGCCATTGCCGACGCTGCCGTAGTTGAGCTCGCCGGCGCGCCGCCTGGCCAGCGCGACGAACTGCGCGAGCGTCTCCACGCCCAGCGACGGCGGCACGACCAGCACGTTCGGCGAGCTGGCGATGAAGCTCACCGAGCGCAGCTCACGCTGCGGGTCGTAGGGCAGCGACTTCGCCAGCAGCGGCGCGGTGATCAACGGTCCCTGGATGGTGAAGAGCAGCGTGTGACCGTCGGGCGCGGCCTTCGCGACGGCGCCGGTGCCGATGTTGCCGCCCGCGCCCGGCTTGTTGTCGACGACCACCGGCTGGCCGAGCGCGTGCGCGAGCGGCTCGGCGAGATAGCGGGCCACCAGGTCCGGCGAGCTGCCACCCGGGAAGGGAACGACGAGACGGATCGGTCGGGACGGCCATGAGCCGGCGTTGCCGGCAGTCCCGGCGGCGATCGCGCCAGCCGGCATCAGGCCAAGGCCGGTGCCCGCCGCCGTCGTGGTCGCCGCCGCGGCGGCGGCAAGCAGGTCGCGACGCTTCATGAGCCCGCTCATGCCATGGTCCTCATCTCATAGCCCTCACAGCCCTCAGAGCTCCCGCAGGGGTCACCGGGCTCACGTCACGATCGTCATGCCGGCTGTTCATGCCGCGGGCCGCCTGCTGCGGCCCTGCATGCCTGGCCCAACGCGCCTCACCATTCGGACTTCGCCTGGCGGCCCATCAGCGCGTCCAGGGCCTCGTGCGGCGTCAGCCGGCCTTCGAGCACCTCGACGACCGCCGCGGTGATCGGCATGTCGACGCCAGCCCCGCGCGCCCGCGCCAGCACCGTCGGCGCGCTGTAGACGCCCTCGGCGACATGGCCCAGCTTCGCCAGGATGCCCGGCAGGTCCAGGCCCTCGGCCAGCAGCAGGCCCACGCGGCGGTTGCGCGACAGATCGCCGGTGGCCGTCAGCACCAGGTCGCCCAGGCCGGCGAGCCCGAGCAGCGTCTCCGGCTGCGCGCCCAGCGCGAGCGCTAGCCGCTGCATCTCCGCCAGACCGCGCGTGATCAGCGCGGCGCGGGCGTTGAGTCCCGGCCCCTGCCCGCCCTGCGCCTGCGCGACCAGCCGCAGGCCATCGGCGATCCCCACGGCAATCGCCATCACGTTCTTGACCGCGCCGCCCACCTCGACGCCGACCGGATCGGCCGACGAGTACACGCGCAGCCGCTCGCTGTGGAAAGCCGACACGCCCAGCTGCGCCAGCGCGGCATCGCCCGAGGCGGACACCAGCGCCGTCGGCTGCCCGGCCGCCACCTCCTGCGCGAAGCTGGGACCCGACAGGACGCCGGTGGCCAGCCGCGGCGCGACCTCGCGGGCGATCTCGTGGCCGAGCAGGCCGGTGCCGGCCTCGAAGCCCTTGCACAGCCACAGCGCGCGCGCGCCGTCGGGCAGCCGCGCCAGCATGCCGCGCAAGCCCGACATCGGCGTCGCGATCACGATCAGGCCGTCGCGGCCGTGCGCCAGCGCTTCGTCGAGGTCGTCGGTCAAGCCGAGCGCCGCGGGCAGCGCCGCATCGGGCAGGTAGCGGTCGTTGCGGCCGGCGGCGCGCATCGCGGCGATGGCGCCGGCGTCACGCGCCCACAGCCGCAGGTCGTGACGCGCGCTCGCGGCGATCGCCAGCGCCGTGCCCCAGGCACCGGCGCCGAGCACGCTGATCTTCATGCGCGGAGCAGTCATGGTCGGTCAGGGAGAGCGAGGAGGAGGCGCCCGCAATGCAACACGCCGGCCGGCGGACAGGTCCGCGGGGCCGGCGTGCTCATGGGCCCCGGAATCAGTTCGGGATGGCTTCGCCGTTGGACTGGCCGGCGGCGGCCATCTGGGCTTGCTGGGCCTCGAACATGGCCTGGAAGTTCACTTCCGTCAGCATCACCGGCGGGAAGCCGGCGCGCGTGCAGACGTCGGAGACGATCGCGCGCAGGTAGGGGTAGATCATCTGCGGGCAGACGATGGCCAGGATGCCTTCGAGCTGGTCCTGCGGCAGGTTGCGGATCTCGAAGATGCCGGCCTGCTTGGCCTCGATCAGGAACAGGGTCTTGTCCTGCACCGTGGTCGTGACGGTGGCGGTGACGCTGACCTCGAAGAGGCCCTCGGCCACCGGCTCGGCGGCCAGCGAGAGCTTGATGTCGACCTGCGGCTGGGCCTGCTCCAGCAGGATCGCCGGGGCGTTGGGCTGCTCCAGCGACAGGTCCTTCAGGTACATGCGCTGGATCTGGAACACGGGAGCGTTGTTGTCGTCGGCCATGGGGGTCATCCAAATGAAAAGGCCCGCCAGCGGCGAGCCGTGGCGGGCATTATGACCGAGCGCTCATGACCGCCCGGTGAGGGAATTCCGGAGGCCGCCAGGCGGCGTCCCGGACGGGCCTCAGGCCTGCAGCAGCGGCTGCAGGCCGCCGCGCTGGTCCAGCGCGATCAGGTCGTCGCACCCACCGACATGGGTGTCGCCGATGAAGATCTGCGGCACCGTGCGGCGCCCCGTCAGCTGGATCATCGAATCGCGCTGCGACGGATCCAGGTCCACCCGCACTTCCTCGATCTGATCCACGCCCCGCTGCTTGAGCAGGGACTTGGCCCGCACGCAGTACGGGCAGACCAGGGTCGTATACATCTTCACGGCGGCCATCGCCAATCTCCAAAGTCGAATCGAGCGTCCGGTGGACCGGCAAACCGGGTGCCGGCGCGGCTGCCAGGGCGATCAGGCCGCGGACTTCTCGATGGGCAAACTCGCTTCGCGCCAGGCGGCCAGACCGCCCTGGACCGCGACCGCGTTCGCGTAGCCCTGTTTCTGCAGGATGCCAGCGGCGCGCTGCGCGCGTGCGCCGGTCTTGCACATCAGCACCACCGGCAGGGCCTTGTTGCTGGGCAGTTGCTTGGCCGGCAGTTCGGTGCCAGTCAGCGTCGACAGCGGCACGTTGCGGGCACCGTTGGCGTGGCCGGCCGCGTACTCGGCGGGCTCGCTGACATCGATCAGCACGCCCTTCTCGCGGTTGACCAGGCGCACCGCCTCGGCGGTCGCCACGCCGCCCGCCTTGCCGCGCAGCGAGGGCCACAGCAGCAGGCCGCCCGAGGTGAGCGCAGCCAGCACGAGATACCAGTTTTCGATCAGGAACTTCAAGGCGGGGCCCGTGGGTTGAATCCAAAAGCTGCGGATTATAGGAAGGCCGGGGGCCGCGGCGGCCCCCGGCGCTCAGGCCAGCTTGAAGGTCGAGACTGCCGACTGCAGCGCCCGCGCCTGCTGTTCCAGGCTGTTGGCCGCCGCGGCCGCCTGCTCCACCAGCGCCGCGTTCTGCTGCGTCATCTGGTCCAGCTGCACCACCGACTCGTTGACATGGCCGATGCCCTGGCTCTGCTCGGCGGAGGCCGCGGTGATCTCGCTGATGATGTCCGAGACCCGCTGCACGCTGGCCACGATCTCCTCCATCGTCGCGCCGGCGTCCTGCACCAGGCGCGAGCCCGACTCGACCCGCGCCACGCTCGCGCCGATCAGGGTCTTGATCTCGCGGGCGGCTTCCGCGCTGCGCTGTGCCAGCGAGCGCACCTCGCCGGCCACCACCGCGAAACCGCGTCCCTGCTCGCCGGCGCGCGCGGCCTCGACCGCGGCGTTCAGCGCCAGGATGTTGGTCTGGAAGGCGATGCCGTCGATGACGCCGATGATGTCGCCGATGCGGCGCGAGCTCGCGCTGATCTCGTCCATCGTCGAGACCACCTGGCCCACCACCTCGCCGCCCTTCTTCGCGACGGTGGCGGCGCTGCCCGCGAGCTGGTTGGCCTGGCTGGCCGCGTCGGCGCTCTGGCGCACGGTCTCGGTCAACTGCTGCATGTTGGAGGCCGTCTGCTCCAGCGAGCCGGCCTGCTTCTCGGTGCGCACCGACAGGTCCTGGTTGCCGGCCGCGATCTCGCGCGAGGCCACCGTCATCGAGTCGGTGCCGCTGCGCACGTCGCTCACGATCGCCGACAGCCCCTGCGACATGTCACGCACCGCCGCGAGCAAGCTCGACTCGGCGCCCGGCGCCACCACGATGGTTTGCGACAGGTCGCCGCCGGCCATCTGGCGCATGACGTCGCGGGCATATTCGGGCTCGCCGCCGAGCTGGCGCCACACGCTGGCGATCAGCAGCCACGATCCCGCGCCCAGGCAGATGACCACGATGAGGCCGCTCAGCACCGTCGCCCACAGGCCCGAGCCGACGCCCTGCTCCGCGCGCGCCAGCGTGCCGTCGAAGGTGGTCTTTGCATCGGCGCGGGCGTCGCCCAGCGTCTGCTCCAGCGCCTTCTGCGCGGCCTGCATCTTGGGAATGGCGCCCGCCTGGTCGCCCTGCTTGATGCCGAGGAACAGCTGCGCGGTCTCGACCGAGGCGGCGTAGTAGGCCTCGAAGCCGCTCTCCAGCCGGGCACCGGCATCGGCGCGCCCCGGGATGGCCTTGATCGAGGCGATCACCTTGCGCATCGCGGTGGCGCGCTCGGCGGCCTCGTCCAGGCGCTTCTTCTCGCCCTCGGCGACGGCGGACTGGATCGTCCCGCCCAGCGCCTCGAGCTGCGCGGCCACCTGGTTGGTGGCCACCAGATACGGATAGTCGGCCTCGCCCAGCGCGTGGATGGCGCCCGAGGTCCGCGACGAAAAGAACAGCACCACCGCGATGCCCACCGCGAAGACGATCGCCGCCAGCACCGGCAGCATCGCGATACGGGTCTTCAAGTTCATGCCTGACTCCAATTCATCCTGTGTCTCCAACGACCTCCCCGGGTCGATGGCGCCCCACCCTCCCACGACGGCGAGGCGGGCGGGCGGGCGGGCGGCCGAGGCCGCCCGCCGCCGGCGTCAATCGACGCTCAGCACCACCTTCACCGAGCCGTCGACGGCCGACTTCTCGATGTAGCCGATCGCATCGGCATTGGCCGCGACGAACTTCTTCACGTCGGCCGAGCTGCCCAGCTCCTTGGGCGGCGTGCCCTTGCCCGAGAACACCAGGCGCGACCAGGCGGCCTTCACCTGGGCCGAGGACTTGCCGGTGGCCTTCGAATAGAAGTGCTCGCGCGCCGCGGCGCTTTCCGGCAAATCCACCGCCTGGGCGGCCCCGCCGCTGGGCAGCTGGTTGGACTTGCCCAGGAAGATGCTCGCGACCTGGTCGGCGCTCATCGAGGCGACCGGGCTCTTCGGATTGACCACGACGGCGACCTGCGCCTGCGCGGCCACGGCGGCGACCAGCATCGCGGCGCCGATGAGAGGCTTGATCATGTTGAACTGCATGAGGGTCTGTGCTCCGCTCAGAACACGAAGTCGACGGCGACGCTGTAGACGCCGACGCGCTCGTTGTTGAAGCCCGGCTGGACGTTGTAGAACTGGCCGGCGCCGGTGGTCTTGATGCTGTCGTACTGGGCCTTCACCGCGACGTTGCGCCAGGCATCCCAGCGCACGCCGACGGCAATGGTCTTCTGCGGCGTGCTCTGCGCGGCGGTGACCGCGTCGACGACGGCGCGCAGCGGCAGGCCACCCACGACCACCGTGCCCGGGATCGTGTTGTTGACGTTGCTGCTGTCGGTCTTCTGCTGCGACAGCGTCGCGTACGGCGTGAACTTGCCGACGCGGTAGCCGACCGTCGTGTACCAGCCGGTGGTGTCCGGCACGAAGGAATCGTTGCGGCGCTTGGTGTACTCGGCGGCGACGACCCACTGGCCTTCGTCATAGCTCAGGCCCACGCCGGAGAAACTCGCATCCTTGTCGGTCGGGTCGATCTCGTTGCCGACCGAGGCGAACGGCGTCTGGCGCAGCGCGCCGACCAGCGAGCTCACCGTGGCGCTGTGCGCGCTCAGCTTGCCCTGCGCATGGCCCACGCGCAGGTTCAGGCCATCGGCCAGCTCGACGGTGGCGTTCACGCCGACCATCTTCTTGAGCTCGAGCTTGGTCTGGCGCACGTAGGACGAGCTTTCGCCGCCGAAGACCTGCAGCGAGACGCTCTTGCCCGCGACCTGCGTGCTCCAGTTGACGTCGACGCCGTCGAAGTGGCTCACCGGCACCTGGCCGTAGACGTCGATGGGCGGACGCAGCCAGGTGTTGGCATAACCGACGTCGCGGAAATCGGACACCGCGAAGAACGGCGCGCCCATGCGGCCGGCGCGGATCGCCAGGCCCGGCGTGGCCTGCCACTTGGCGAAGGCCCACTCGACCTGCGGCGTCCAGTCGCCCTTGCCGGTCTGCTTGGTCAGCACCTGCGCGGTCGCGGAAAACTGCGCATTGAACTTGGCCGTGCCCTGCAGGCCCAGCTTCGAATCGACCTCGCCGCTCAGCGACTTGTCGGCGCCATGGACCTGGCCCGGGATGACGTACTCGGCGCCATTCCTGGTCGTGCCCGTCAGGCCGACCGTGCCGAAGCCGGAGAACGAGAACATCGATTCCGACTGGCCCTGCGCTGCGCGCCAAATGCCAGCAGCGCCAGCGCCATCGGCGCCAGTCGCAAGGTCTTCACCACCATCATTGCAAGTACTCCTGTACAGCGTGAATGCCCAACGCGGGCGTGTTCTTTTTTCGAACCAAACTTGGGCGCCCGATACGCCTTTCGCCCGGTGCGAAAGCAGTTGTCGGCGCTCCGGAAGGCTTCTTGAGACGGGGGCCCTGGAGGGCTGCCTCTAGAATCCGCCGGGCCTGCCGGAACCCGGCCAAACCTCACGAAACCCAAGACCCATGTACAAGCTCGTGCTGATTCGCCATGGCGAATCGACCTGGAATCTCGAGAACCGCTTCACCGGCTGGACCGACGTGGATCTGACGCCCACCGGGGTGGAGCAGGCCAAGCAGGCGGGCCGTCTGCTGAAGGAAGCGGGCGTCGACTTCGACGTGGCCCACACCTCCGTGCTCAAGCGCGCCATCTGGACGCTGTGGCATTGCCTGGACCAGATGGACCGCCAGTGGCTGCCGGTGCGGCACAGCTGGCGCCTGAACGAACGCCATTACGGCGGCCTTCAGGGGCTGAACAAGGCGGACATGGCCAAGCAGTACGGCGACGAGCAGGTGCTGGTCTGGCGCCGCAGCTATGACACCCCGCCGCCGGCGCTGGAAGCCTCGGACCCGCGCAGCGAGCGCGGCGACATCCGCTATGCCGGCCTGCAGCCGTCGGACATTCCGCTGACCGAGTGCCTCAAGGACACCGTGGCCCGCGTGCTGCCCTACTGGAACGAACAGATCGCGCCCGCCATTCTGTCGGGCCAGCGCGTGCTGATCGCGGCCCATGGCAACTCGATCCGGGCCCTCGTGAAGTATTTGGACGGCATCGCCGACGAAGACATCGTTGGCGTGAATATTCCCAACGGCATCCCGCTGGTGTACGAGCTGGACAAGGACCTGAAGCCCATCAAGAGCTATTACCTCGGCGACGCCGAGGCTGCGGCCAAGGCGGCCGCGGCGGTGGCCAACCAGGGCAAGGCCTGAACCTTCAGGCCTGACGTCTCGGCCTGACGCCGCCGGCCGCCCGGCGGCCCTCTATTTGCGGCGCAGCGCGGTCGCGAGCAGCTCCGCGATGCAGACCGCGTTGGTCTCGTGCGGGACCGCGTTGCTGCTCCAGATGTGACGCACGCCGGCCGCGCGCAGCGCCGGCAAGGCATCGCCGTTGAACAGCGCATGCGTCACGGCGACATCCACGCTGGCCGCGCCGCGCTCGAGCGCCTCGCGCGCCGCGCCGATAAGCGTCCGGCCGGTCGAAGCCATGTCGTCCAGCAGCACGACCGAGCGCCCGCGCACATCCAATTCGGGAAACGCCAGCTGCACCTGCGTGTCGCCGAAGCGCACCTTGCGGCCGACCGCATGCTCGAGCTTGCCGGCGCGCGCCGCCTCGGCGACCCACTGCCCCGACTCCTCATCCGGTCCGACCAGCACCGCGCCCGGCACCTGCACGGCGATGAAGCGCCCGAGCTGCGCCGCCGCCGACAGCGCAACGCCACGCCCGCGTGGCATCACCTCATCCAGGCTGGCGATCCGGTGCAGGTGCGGGTCGACAGTCACCACGCGGTCGAACTGCGTCGACAGCAGCGCCGCGATGTGACGCTGGCTGACCGCCTCGCCCGGCGTGAACTCCATGTCCTGCCGCATGTAGGCCAGATAAGGCGCGACCAGCATCAGATGCCGCACGCCCCAGCCCCGCGCGGCCGGCGCGGCGATCAGCAGCTCGACCAGACGGTCGTTGGGCTGATGCTGCATCCCGCGCAGCACGATGACGTCACTCGGCAACGGCTTGGGCAGCACCACACGCGTCTCCCCATCCGGGAAACGATGTCGCGTGATGACCCCCATCGGGCGGCCCAACTCCCTGGCCAGCCGCGTGGCCAGGTCCTGTTCGTCGTCGAAGCACAGCAGCATCGGCGGATCCTCGCATCAAACCGCGCCCGGAGGGCATGCGGCATTCCCGCTGATGGGCGATTGGAGGTGCCGGCGATGGGGCGGGGATCGGCGCTCCTTGGCGTGGCTGGGGGAGCGAAGCTGGGGTGAGGCTGCCTACCTGCCATCTCCGGCGCGCTTGGCCGCCAAGGCATGGGGCCTTGGCGTCAAGCGCCAAAACCCCACGCCTTGCCGTCCCCGATCGACCCCGGACTCAGGGCCTGGGGAGTGCGTTTGAGAGTCGCTCGGCCAGAGCTTCAGCGAGGTGGCGGCGGTCGAGGCCTTCCGTCGGCATCGCGGGCAGTGAGCGGACTTCGACCGCCAGGTCCTTGGCGGTCAGGATGCGCCACAGGCTCTCCATCAAGGACATCTGGCCGATGTATTGCGCGGCCTCGCTGTACGGCTGGCCCGGCTGGTGCCAGCGCAGCACCACCGGCTGCAACGGGGTGTGCGTGCCGATCGCTGCCTGCAACAGGTTGCCGTGCAGCGGCAGCAGCGGGTAGCCCGGGCCGGTCGTGCCCTCGGGGAAGACCGCCACCGTCTCGCCGGCGGCCAGCGCCTCGGCCGTCTTGTGCACGACGCGCAGCGCGTCACGCTTGCTGGCGCGCTCGATGTAGAGCGTGCCCACCGCCGTCGCCAGCGATCCCACCAGCGGCCAGGTCGCGATGTCCGCCTTGGAAACGAATCTCGCCTCTGGCATCACGGCGTGCATCGCCGCGATGTCCAGCCACGAGATGTGATTCGCGGTGATCAGGCGCGGCGCCGGCGCCTGCGGGCCCGGCGACTCGAGCCGCACTCCCAGCACCCGCAGCAATTTGCCCGACCACCAGCCGACATGCCGCTGCTTCGTCGGCGTGTCGAAACCGGACCAGCGCATCTGCACGATGAAGACCCCGTGCGCGATGTGCGCCAGCATCCGCAGCGCCCGCCAGAGGCCGACGAGGGCACGCATCAGGCCGTCCGCTCGACGTCGGTGACCAGCGATTCGTAGGCGACCGTGCCGGCCACCAGCGTGTAGCGCACCCGGCCAGGCAGCTCGAAGCCGGTGATGTCGAAGGAGAACGGCGTGTGCTTGCCCTGGCTGACCAGCCGCTCCGGCGTGACCGCGCCGCTGGCCTCGGCGTCGAAGACGACGACGTCGCCCACCCCCCCCTCGACCAGCCGGCCGGCGCTCGCCGCCAGCGAACCGAGCGCGCCGCCCAGGACCTTGACCGGACGGCCGGTGATGGTGTCGAGCGTCCGCGCCAGCGAGAGGCCCTCGTCCTGACCCCAGCGCAGCGCCAGGCTGAGCAGCAGCTCCAGGCCGGTGGCGCCGGGCGTGGCCTCGGCGAAGGGCAAGGTCTTTTCGTCGGCGGCGACCGGGTTGTGGTCGCTGACCAGCGCGTCAATCGTGCCGTCGGCCAGCGCGGCGCGCAGCGCGGCGCGGTCGCGCTGCTGGCGCAGCGGCGGGGTGAGCCGCATGGACGGGTTGAAGTAGCCGATGTCGACGTCGCTCAGGTGCAGCGAGTTGATGGAGACGTCCGCCGTGACCGGCAGGCCGTCGCGCTTGGCCTGTCGCACGAGTTCGACGCCGGCGGCGCTGCTCAGGCGGCACAGGTGGACGCGGCAGCCGGTCACGCGGACCAGCTCGAGGATGGTGTGCAGCGCGATGGTCTCGGCCGCGACCGGCTCGCCCGAGAGGCCCAGGCGCGTCGCGACCGGGCCGCTGGCGGCGACGCCGCCGCTGAGCCACGGATCCTGCGGATGCAGCCACAGCGTGTAGCCGAAGCTGGCGGCGTACTGCATGGCCCGCTGCACGGTGAGCGTGTTGCGGATCGGGCGGTAGGCCTGCGAGAAGCCGACGCAGCCGGACTCGGTGAGCTCGGCCATTTCGGTCAGCGCCTCGCCGTCCAGGCCGCGGGTGAGCGCGCCCAGTGGGAAGAGGCGGCAGCGGCTGAGCTTGCGGGCGCGGAACTTGAGCATGTCCACGAGGCCCGGCTCGTCCAGCGCCGGATCGGTGTCGGGCGGGCAGACCAGGCTGGTGACGCCGCCGGCGGCCGCGGCGGCAAGCTCGCTCTCGAGCATGCCTTCATGCTCGTGGCCGGGCTCGCGCAGCCGCGCGGCCAGGTCCACCAGGCCCGGTGCGACAACCAGGCCGTCGGCATCGATGACGCGGTCCGCGCTGAAGTCGCCGACCTGGCTCAGGCCGACGATGCGGCCCGACGCGATCGCGAGGTCGCCGCGCTGGTCCAGGCCCGAGGCGGGATCGAGCAGGCGGCCGTTCTGGATGAGGATCTTCATGCTTCGTTCCCGGCGAGGATGGACATGACCGCCATGCGGACCGCGATGCCGAAGGTCACCTGCGGCAGGATCACGCTGTGCTGGCCGTCGGCGACGGTGGACGAGATCTCGACGCCGCGGTTGATCGGGCCCGGATGCATGACGATGGCATCCGGCTTGGCCAGCGCCAGCTTCTCCGGCGTGAGGCCGAAACTCTTGAAGTACTCGCCGGCGCTGGGCAGCATCGCGCCGCTCATGCGCTCGTTCTGCAGGCGCAGCATGATGATGACGTCGGCATCCTTCACGCCCTCGGCCATGTCGTGGCAGACGCGCACGCCCATGTCCTTGAGGTCGCCCGGCACCAGGGTCTTGGGGCCGACGGCGCGGATCTCCGGCACGCCCAGCGTGGTGAGCGCATGGATGTCGCTGCGCGCGACCCGCGAATGCACGATGTCGCCGACGATCGCCACCGTGAGGTTGGTGAAGTCCTTCTTGTAGTGACGGATCGTGTACATGTCCAGCAGGCCCTGCGTCGGATGCGCGTGGCGGCCGTCGCCGGCATTGACGACGTGGACATGCGGCGCGCAGTGCTGCGCGATCAGGTAGGGGGCACCGGACTCGCTGTGGCGCACGACGAACATGTCGGCATGCATCGCCGAGAGGTTGGCCACCGTGTCCAGCAGGGTCTCGCCCTTGGCCGTGCTCGAGCGCGCGATGTCCAGGTTGATGACGTCGGCGGACAGGCGCTTGGCGGCGATCTCGAAGGTGGTGCGGGTGCGGGTGCTGTTCTCGAAGAACAGGTTGAAGACCGACTTGCCGCGCAGCAGCGGCACCTTCTTGACCTCGCGGTCGTTGACCGACAGGAAGGTGCCGGCCGTGTCCAGGATCTGGTGCAGCACGGCCTTGGGCAGGCCCTCGGTGGACAGCAGGTGGATCAGCTCGCCATGCTTGTTCAGCTGCGGATTGCGTTTGCTCAGCATGGGATCAGTCCTCCTTCACGTCGAAGCTGAAGCGGCCGTGGTCGCCCGGATCCTGGCCCTTGACCAGGCTCAGCCGCTGGTGCGGCGCCAGGGCGACGCGCGCGGCGGAGAACGCCGGCTCGATCGGCAGCTCGCGGCCGCCGCGGTCGACCAGCACCGCCAGCGTCACGCTCGCGGGGCGGCCGAAGTCGAACAGCTCGTTGATGACGGCGCGGGTGGTGCGGCCGGTGTAGAGCACGTCGTCGATCAGCAGGATGTGGCGACCCTCGACCTCGAAGGGCAGCCGGGTGTGGTCGGCGCTGGCGTTCATGCCCTTGCTGCCGAAGTCGTCGCGGTGCAGCGCGCTGGAGATGACGCCGTGCTGGCCCGGCAGCTTCAGGTCCTGCTGGAGGCGTTCGGCCAGCCAGGCGCCGCCCGACCAGATGCCGACCAGCGCGCAGTCGGGTTGCAGCAGGCGCTGGACGCCGCGCGCGAGGTCGGCGTAGAGCGCTTCCGCATCGAGGTGCAATGTGCTCATGGGTGTTCCCGGAAGAATTGTTCGAGGATCAATGCCGCGCTCGCGGCATCGAGGTCGCGCGCGCCCTGGGACTGGGCCTCCGCGCTGGTGTAGCGTTCGTCGACTTCGACCACCGGCAGCCGGTAGCGGCCGCGCAGCTGGCCCGCGAACTTGAGCGCGCGGGCGGTCATCTCATGCGGGGCGCCGTCCGGATGACGCGGCACGCCGATGACCAGCGCATCGGGCTGCCACTCCTGGATCAGCGCCGCGATCGCGGCCCAGCGCGCATCGCCCTGCTCGGTGATCGTCCGCAAGCCCCGCGCGCTGCCCAGCATCCGGTTGCCGGTCGCCACGCCGAGGCGCTTGGTGCCGAAATCAAAACCGAGGGGGGAAACGAAAGACGACGGGGAAGCGAGGGTCATGGCGCTTCCGGGATTCATGCGTGCCCGGCCTCCTGGCTGAGCATGCGCGGATCGATGCCCAGCAGGGCGAGGGCCTTGTCGTAGCGCTCCTCGATGGGCGTGTCGAAGATGATCTCGGGCGTGGCGTCGACGGTGATCCAGCCGTTGCGGCCCAGCTCCTCCTCGAGCTGCCCCGCCGCCCAGCCGCTGTAGCCCAGCGTGACCAGCACCCGCTTGGGGCCGGCACCGCTGGACAGCGCCTCCAGCACGTCGCGGCTGGTGGTCATCTCGAGCCCGCCGGGCACGGCCAGCGTCGCGTTGTAGTGGTTGCCCTGCTCGTCCAGCGGCTCGTGCAGCACGAAGCCGCGCTCCGTCTGGACCGGGCCGCCGAAGAAGACCGGCCGCGCGGCCATGTCCTCGTCGTTCAGCTCGAGTTCGACCTTCTCGAACAGATTGCCCAGGGTCAGCGAGATCGGCTTGTTGATGACCAGTCCCAGCGCGCCCTTCTCGTTGTGCTCGCACAGGTAGACGACGGAGCCGGCAAAGGTCTCGTCCACCATGCCCGGCATGGCGATCAGGAACTGGTTGGTCAGGTCGATGCGTTCCTTGGACATAGGGGCGGATTCTATTTCACCGACACTCCGTCCCCATGACGCGAACGTCCTCTTCCCCCGCTTCCCGGCCCCCCGCGCCGACGGACGGCGCGGACAGCGCCCTGGTGTGGTTCCGCCGCGACCTGCGGGCCGACGACCATGCGGCGCTGTACCACGCGCTGCGGCGGCACCGCCGGGTCTACTGCGCCTTCGTGCTGGACACCGACATCCTGGACCCGCTGCCGCGGGCGGACCGGCGCGTGCAATTCATCCTCGACGCGCTGGGCGTGCTGGATGCGGACCTCGCCGCGCTGGCCCCCGGCGCCGGCCTGATCGTGCGCCACGGCACGCCGCGCGAGCAGATCCCGGCGCTGGCCGCCGAGCTGGGCGTGCAGGCGCTGTACTTCAATCACGACGACGAGCCCGACGCGCTGCGCCGCGACGCCGCCGTCGGCGAGACCCTGCTGGCGCGCGGCGTGCAGGTCGAGAGCTTCAAGGACCACGTGGTCTTCGAGCGCTCCGAGCTGCTGACCGGCGCCGGCAAGCCCTACGGCGTCTTCACGCCCTACAAGAACGCCTGGCTGCGCGAGATCACACCCTTCTTCCTCAGCAGCTATCCGGTCGAGCGCCACGCCTCGCACCTGGCGACCGGCCCCGAGGTGGCGGCGCGCCGGGGCGTGCCCGCGCTGGCCGACATCGGCTTCGAGCCCGCCGGGCTGAGCCCGGCGCTCTCGGGCGGCAGCGCGGGCGCGCGGCGGCTGTTCGACGAGTTCCTCGAGCGCATCGACCGCTACGGCGAGACCCGCGATTTCCCCGCCGCCAAGGGCCCGAGCTACCTGAGCACCCACCTGCGCTTCGGCACGATCTCGATCCGCGTGCTCGCGCGCGAGGCCTGGCGGCGTGGCTACGCGGGCAGCAGCGCCAGCGCGGGGGCGCAGACCTGGCTGTCGGAGCTGATCTGGCGGGACTTCTATCACCAGGTCCTGCACCACCATCCGCGCGTGGCGGAACGCGCCTTCCGGCCCGAGTACGACCGCATCGCCTGGGCCGAGGGTCCGGAGGCCGATGCCGACTTCCAGGCCTGGTGCCAGGGCCGTACCGGCTACCCGCTGGTCGACGCGGCGATGCACCAGATCAACCAGACCGGCTACATGCACAACCGGCTGCGCATGATCACGGCCAGCTTCCTGATCAAGGACCTGGGCATCGACTGGCGTCGCGGCGAGGCCTACTTCGCCGAGAAGCTGATCGACTTCGATCTCGCCGCCAACAACGGCGGCTGGCAATGGGCCGCCTCCAGCGGCTGCGACGCCCAGCCCTACTTCCGCATCTTCAATCCGGTCAGCCAGAGCGAGAAATTCGACCCCGAGGGCAAGTTCATTCAGCGCTACCTGCCGCAACTTTCGCGGCTGCCGCCGGCGCTGATCCACGCGCCCTGGCTCGCCAAGCCGGCGGAACTGGCCGCCTGCGGCGTCGTGCTGGGCCGCGACTATCCCGAACCGATCGTGCGCCACGAGACCGCGCGCATGGCGACGATGGCGCGCTACGCCGTGGTCAAGGACCGCGGCTTCGCGCCGGACTAGGTCCCGGCCCGCACCGTCAATGCACCACCGCGCTGCCCTTCTGGGGCAGGCGCAGGCCGTGCGCCCGGGCTTCCGCCAGGATCAGCAGGCCGCGCGCGGTGATCGCGTCGCGGGGATGCAGCGCCACGCCGACATGGCTGTCGAGCCGCACCGGATGCCCGCCCAGGTCGAAGGGCTGCGCCAGCGCGTCGCGGATGCGCTCGCCCATCGCTTCCGCCTCCTGCGCCGACCCGGCGCGCGAGACCACCAGTGCGAACTGCTCGTTGGCGTGCCGCGCCAGCAGGTCGACCGGACCGGCGCAGGACGACAGCCGCCGGCCGACTTCCACCAGCACCGGTGCCGCCGCCTGCACGCCCTGGCTGCGCAGCAGCGCCTCCAGGCCCTTGAGCACCACCACCGTGACGGCCACCCGGCCGGACTCGGCATTGACCATGCGCAGCACCTGGTCCAGGCGCTCCAGCAGCGCCACCTGGCCGAGCAGCCCGGTGGCCGTGTCGCGCAGCAGCGGCGAGGGCCGCGTCTGCCGGCCGGCCGCGCGCTCGCTCTGCAGCAGCTCGTCCAGGTCGCCGAACAGCGACTCCAGGCCGCTGCCCTTGTCGTAGAAGCCGTCCGCCCCCGCCTGCATGCACATGTCGCGGTAGGCGTCCATCGCGTGATGGGTGAGCATCAGGATCCGGCCCTGGAAGCCCTTGTGGCGCAGCGCCCGCAGCACGTCGACGCCGGTGCCCACCAGCAGGGTCATGTCCAGCAGCACGGTGTCGGGCTGCAGCCAGTCGATCAGCGCGATCGCCTGCGGCGCGGAGTCCGCCTCGCCGACGACGCGCACGCCGGCCATGTCCTCGAGCCGCCGTGCCAGGAGCCGGCGGATGGCCGACGAGTCCTCGACGAGAAAAATGTCCATGAAGGGATGCTCCGGATCGCGGCGGCGACTGGTTGTCACCGCCTGTCCGGCATCTTGCGCGAGGCCCGGCGCCGGCATCAGCAGCGCCCCGCGCATGCTGGTGTCGGGGCCTGTCCGCAGGATTTGTCGGGCGATGCCCTACAGCGGCCGGCCGCTCACTGGATGTCCGTCAGCCCGTGCTGGACGCAGTACTTGGTGAGCTCGGTGTTGTTGCGCCAGCCGGTCTTCTCCAGGATGCGCGCGCGGTAGGTGCCGACCGTCTTGGCCGACAGGTGCATGGTCTCGGCGATCTCCGCCGGCGTCTTGCCCGCGGCGATCAGCAGCATCACCCGGTGCTCCTGCGCCGACAGCTGCTCGTGCGGCAGCTGGCCCGGCGTCGCTCCGCTGAGCAGCCCCAGCAGGTGGTCCGCCATCGCGGCCGTGACGTAGCGCCCGCCCTGCAGCAGGCGCTGCAGCGCGACGACCAGCTCGTCGGTCGCCTTGTCCTTGGGCAGATAGCCGGACACGCCCATCTGCAGCAGCCGCGCCGCGTAGGCGGACTCCGCGTTGAGGCTCAGCACCAGCACCGGCACGCCCTTGAGCGCCCGCAGCATGCGGCTGGCGCCCTCGGTCCCGCTGGCGTCGGGCAGCGACAGGTCCAGCACCAGCGCATCCGGCTTGTTGGCCTGGCCCAGCTGCAGGGCCTCGGCGATGGTCGATGCCTCGTCCAGCACCGCCGATGGCCAGTGGCCCTGGATCAACTGCTTGACCCCGAGCCGCATGATTGGATGGTCGTCAACGATCAGAAACCTCATCCCAACCCTCCTCGTTCTCCCGGGTCGCCCCGGTGCTGTCCCCCTCGTTCGCGACGCCGGCCAGCGGCACGCGGACATCGATCCGCGTGCCACGCCGCGGCGCCGGCCCGAAGACCAGTTCACCGCCTGCCAGCACGGCGCGCTCCCGCATGTTCCTCAGGCCCGACGCATCCGCCCGCACCTGGCCCGGGCCGATGCCGTCGTCCTCGATGCGCAGGCGGTATTCCCCGTCCTCGATGCGGGATTCGATCGTCAGCTGGTGCGCCTGCGCATGCCGCAGCACGTTGGTCGCCGCCTCCTGCAGCAGGCGGAACAGCTGGTTGTGCTGCTCGCTGCTGAGCGCCTCGTCCGGCGCCAGGTCCAGGTCGACGACCAGCTCGCTCTGCCGCTGCAGGCCCTGCGCATAGTGCTGGACCGCCGCGCCGAAGCCGAAGTCGTCCAGCAGCGGCGGCCGCAGCGTGTTGGCGATGCGGCGCGCGGCGCCGATGACCTCGTCGGCGATGGCCAGCATCTCGTCGTGCATCGGCTCCTTGGCCGGCGCGATCTTGCGCGCCATCGACAGCGCCAGCATCTTCGCCGCCGTGCCCAGCTGGCCGAGCTGGTCGTGGACCTCGCGCGCGAGCCGGCGCCGCTCCGCCTCCACGCTGCGGTCCAGTTCGGCGGCGAAGCTCTGGATGCGGGTCAGCGCCTCGCTCAGTTCACGGGTGCGCTCGGCGACGGCCCCCTCCAGCCGCGCATGGCTGTCGCGCAGCGCGCGTTCGGCCCGGTCGCGCCGTTCGCGCTCGACCCACAGCGCCGCCATCGCCGCGGCCACCAGCAGGCCCCCGACCAGCGGCAGCACCTGCGCCAGCAACGTGGTTTCCTTGGTCTGCAGCGCCACCGCCGATTCGATGCCATCGATGCGGCGTTGCTGCACCGACTTCAGCCGCGCCAGCTCGCCGCGGATCTCGTCCATCAGCTGCTTGCCGGCGACATAGGCCTGGCGGTCGTTCAGCGCCTCGGCGCCCAGCTTCCAGCGCTTCGCGACCTGGTCCTCGACCTGGCGGCGGCGCTCGGCGATGAAGCGATCCAGCCGCGCGAAGGCCTGGTCCTGGCGGTCGCCGCTGACCGCCAGCGCGTCCTTGAGCTGGGCGTAGCTCGCGTCCAGGTCGCGCTGGGCGCGCTCGTAGGGCTGCAGGAAGGCCGCGTCGCCGGTGATCAGGAAACCGCGCGTGCCGGTCTCCAGGTCGATCAGCAGGCCGTTCAGGTCGGACACCAGCTGCTGCGTGCGCAAGGCATGGGCGCGCCCCGCCTCCTGACGCGTCAGCTCGCCCAGGCTGCGGTAACCGCCATAGGCGGTGGCCACGAAGGCGACGCAGCCGGCCAGCAACAGGCCCGCAGCCACCGGAAAGGTCAGCAAGCGCATGGATGGTCCGGGCCTCCGGGCCCGTGTTCGTACAACCCTGCGGACGCCGCGTTCCAGCGATGACAAGCTCGCCGGCGTCCACCCCACTGCAGTCGGGCCCCAGGTGCTACGCGCATCGGACGTCTTTCGCGCCGCTTGCACCGGTCGGGCCGCTCTCGCTTCTGTGTCGCATGGATTTCGCCCTTCGGTGGGAGGGCTTGTTCGCGCGGACGCTCCCTGGCGAACGCTCACGTGGGCCTAACGCTAGAGGTGCGGCGCAGGAAAAGCAAGTCCCTGCTCACGCGCCGCGTGCCGGGAAAGCCACGTCACCGGGCAGCGGGCGGGCGGAAGCCGAGCACTTTCACGCGGTCGTCGGGCGCCGCGCGCCGGGGTCAGGACTTGTCCCACCGCCCCTCCCGGGACCACCCCACCCCGCCCGTCAGGGGGCCTGCCAACGCGACAGCAGCGCGCCATGGCGCTGCTGCCAGTCGCGCAGCGGCGCCGCTTCGCCGTCGAGCACCAGCCGCAGGTAGGCCAGGCTGAGCTCGCGCGTCGCGGCCTTGACCTTCGGGTTGAGCTCGAAGCCGCCGGTGTTCATCCGGTCGGTGAAGATGCTGTGCGAACCGCCGCTGAACATCGCCAACGCCTTGCGCGGCCCGCCGATCGCGTCGAACAGCGCGACCCGGTCCGACGGTCCGCTGTAGTAGCCGGGAATGGTGATCTCGTCGGCGGTGGCGCTGATGTGCAACGTGGGGATGGCGATGCCGGACAGGATGGGCGCCGGATCGCCCTCCCCGTAGAACGGCGGCGCGGAGATCAGGATCGCCGCCTTGAAGCGCGGATCGGCCAGCGAGGACAACGACGACGGCGCCGCGCCACCGGTCAGTCCGGCGGGCGCCGGCACCTTCGCGCCGGCGATCAGCAGGCTGGTGTTGGCGCCGTAGGAATGCCCAGCGATCGCCAGGCGCGTCGCATCCAGCCGCGGTCCCAGCGGCCCGGCCAGCAGCTGGTCCAGGGCGAAGCGGATGTCCTGCGTGCGTTCGATGGCCTCCTCCGGCTGCGCCGCATGCTGCAGGCGCCGCACCAGCGTCAGCGAGTTCGACCAGCCGAAGCCGCCGGCCCAGAGCCGGCGGTCGCTGCCAATGTGCTGCACATGCATCGCGACGATGCCGTGCGCCGCCCAATAGCTGCCGAGGTAGCTGTAGCCGCGGCGCGAGCCGCCCATGCCGTGCGAGAAGACCACGACCGGCCACCCACTCGCCGGCGGCTCGCCGCGGGGCCAGTAGACGCGCACCGGGACCGCGCGTTCGCGGGCGGGATCGCTCCAGTCGAAGTCCTGCCATTGATGGCTGCCGTCCTCGGCCGCCTGCGTGCCGGGCTGGGCCGGCAGGTCGGGACCGGCCACCGGCAACGGCGTCGCGCAGCCGATCAGCAGGGCCGCGACCGCCGTCGCCGCCGAGGCGGCGAGCGCAGTCCAGCGCCAGGTCCTGTTCACGGGATCAGAAGAGTTCGACGTCGCTGAGGTGGCTGGCCTCGGTCATGCGGCCTTGCGCGACCAGCGTCGCGTGGCTCTGCACCTGGTTCCGTCCGGCGCCCTTGGCGTGGTAGACCGCCTTGTCGGCGCGCTCGAAGGCCGCGGCCGGCGAGTCGTCGCTGCGGATCTGCGTGAAGCCGATGCTGACCGTGATGCGCCCGACCTGCGGGAAGGCGTACTGGGCGGTGTTGAGGCGGAAGCGCTCGAAGGCGTGCGCGGCGTCGGGTTCGTCCTCGCAACGCATCAGCACGACGAACTCCTCGCCGCCGAAGCGATAAAGCAGGTCGTTGAAGCGGAAGCTGCTGCGCATCAGCCGCGATAGCAGCAGCAGGACCTCGTCGCCGATCAGGTGACCGAAGCGGTCGTTGATCGACTTGAAGTGGTCGATGTCGATCACGCCGATCCAGTAGCGCGGATGCACCGCGGCATGGCGGCGGTCCTGACCGGGCTCCTCGGGCTTGGCCTCCTCGGCCTGGATCCGCAGCGGCAGCTCCGAGACGGCCTTCAGGAAGCTCTCGTCGAAGGTCTTGCGGTTCAGCAGGCCGGTCAGCGTGTCGCGCTCGCTGTAGTCCAGCAGGCCCTGGAAGTTGTGATAGATCCGCAGCACACTGCTGACCATGCGCTGCGCCTCGGTCTTGAGCCGGCGCGCGGTGTGCAGCTCCAGCACGCCGACCACCTCGCGTTCGGTCGCCAGCGGGAAGAGCGTCACCCACTCGTTGTTCTCGCGCTGCTGCAGCACGCTGCGCTGCGTCAGGCATTCGAGGCGGCGCGGATGCTCGGCCAGCCGGGGGAGGGTCTCGGGATCGACCCAGAGCGAGTCGGCGGTGGCGACCGCGTCGCCGGCGTGCAGCCGGGCGCGCGTCAGCCAGCGCTGCTGGCCGGGCTCGCCGACGCAGCGATAGATCGCCACGGCGGCCGCAGGGCCATTGAGCAGGTCACGCAGCGCGGTGACCAGGGTGACGTCCATGACGTCGCGGTCACGGAAACCCGTCAGCTCGGCAAGATGGTCGACTACCCCGGACATGGTGTTTGCAGCGTGGAGGGAGGATCCAGGCGCCGGCAACCACCGATGGTCCGGGGGCCCGGACGCTACGCCCTCGCCGGCTTTCCGGCGGAATGGTGCGAAGTGTATCGGGCGATCAGGCCGAGCAGGTGCTCCTCGTCATAGGGCTTGCCCAGGTAATCCTCGACTCCGAGCCGTTGTGCATAGTCGCGGTGTTTCTGAGCGATGCGCGACGTGATCATGATCACGGGCAGCCCCGCCAGACGCGCGTCGGCACGCAGGTTGCGGACCAGGTCGAAGCCGTCCATGCGCGGCATCTCGATGTCCGACAGCACCAGTTGCGGCAATTCTTCGCCGGCCAGGCGCTCCATCGCATCCAGGCCGTCCTTGGCCAGCAGCACGCGGTAGCCCTCGCGCTCCAGCAGGCGCTGGGTGACGCGGCGCACGGTCAGCGAGTCGTCGACCACCATCACCAGCGGCGCGAGCTGCTCGGTGACCGCCTCGACCACCACCTGGCGCGCGGCCGCCTCGGCGTCGTGCACGCGCTGCTGCGCGGCATGGCCGTAGCGGTTGGCCAGCGCCACCGGGTTGTAGATCAGCGCCACATCGCCCGAGGCCAGCAGGCTGATGCCCGCCAGGCCCGGCACCTGCATCAGCTGCGGGCCCAGGTTCTTGACGACGACTTCCTGGTTGCCCAGCACTTCGTCGACGTGCAGCGCCAGGCGCTGCTGGGCGCTGTGCACCAGCGCCACCGGCAGGGTCTTGCCATGGGCGACGCCGCGGTCGCTGTGGTGCATCAGGCCGCCCAGCCAGTAGAAGGGCATGCGTTCGCCGGCGGCCATCAGCGCGCCGTCGACATAGGCCTGCTCGACCGTCTCGACCGGCAGGCGCTGCACCGACAGCATCAGGCTGGCCGGCACCGCGACCTTGCGGTCGCCGTAGCGCAGCACGACGACCTGCGTCAGCGCCGTGGTCAGCGGCACGCGCAGCTCGAAGCTGGCGCCCTGCCCCGGCGAGGACTGCGTCAGCACGTAGCCGCCGAGCGTGTTCACTTCGGAGCGGACCACGTCCATGCCGACGCCGCGGCCCGCCATCTCGGTCAGCGATTCGGCGGTGGAGAAGCCCGGCTCGTAGATCAGGTCCATCAGCTGGGCGTCGTTCAGGTCCTGACCCGGCTGGATCAGGCCCTGGCTTTCGCCGCGGGCGCGGATGCGCGCCAGGTTCAGGCCGGCGCCGTCATCGCTGAAGCGGACCTGGATCTCGTTGCCTTCCTGGTGCAGGTTCAGCACGATGCGGCCCACCGGCGCCTTGCCCGCCTGCTGGCGGATATCCGGCGTCTCGATGCCGTGCACGACGCTGTTGCGCAGCAGGTGCTCGAAGGCGCCGGTCAGGCGCTCCAGCACCGCGCGGTCCAGTTCGACGCCGCCACCGCGGATCTCGAGCTGGGCCTGCTTGCCGCTTTCGCGGGCGGCCTGGCGGACGACCCGGTGCAGGCGCTCGCCCAGGCTGCTGTCGAACTCGACCATCCGCGTGCGCAGCAGGTCGTCCTGCAGCTCGCGGGTCAGCCGGGACTGGCCGGCCAGTTCGTCTTCGCCGGCCGCGACGTTGCGCTGCAGGCCGCGCTGGACCGTGGCCACGTCGTTGACCGACTCGGCCAGCATCCGGGTCAGTTCCTGGAAGCGGGTGTAGCGGTCGAACTCGAGCGGGTCGAAGTCCTTGCCGGTCGCCTGGGCGGCTTCCTGGCGGGCGGCGATGCGGGCCTCGGCCTGCAGTTCCAGTTCGCGCAGCTGCGTGCGCAGACGCTCCAGGTTGTCGTCCAGGTCGGACAGCGAGGTGCGCATCTGGCCCAGTTCGGACTCCAGGCGCGCGCGGCGGATGGAGACTTCACCGGACAGCGCGGCCATGCGCTCCAGCAGCGCGCCACGGACGCGCACCTGGGCGGCCGGCGCCACCGGGGCGCTTTCCAGCGGCTGGCCCAGGTCGGCGATCTCGCTGAAGTGGGCCCAGTCGATCTCGATGTCGGCCGGCGGCGTCGCCACCGCGGGCTCGCCGACCGGCGCCTCGACCGGCGCGGCGGCCTCCACGACCGGCTCGGCCTCCAGCGGCGCCAGCGCCACCGGTTCGGCAACCGGCTCAGCGACCGCTTCGGCAACCACATCGGCCACCGGCTCGATCGGCGCCAGCTGGGGAGCCGGTGCCGGGATCGCGTCGGAGCCTTCGGCCGGCGCCTGGATGGTCTCGACCGCGACGGCGGGCGGGATCGGCGCGGGCAGGTCGGCGACCGGCGCGGCCGGGGCGGACGGCACCATCGGCGCGGGCACCACCGGTGCCGGGTCGCGCCAGGTGCGCTGCAGCGTCTTGAAGCTGTGTTCCAGGCTGTCGCCGGCGTCCTGCAGCGCGAGCAGCTGCTCGTAGCCCGGTTCGCCGTCGGCCAGCAGGTGCTCGATCTGGGACTCCAGGCGGTGGGCCTGCTCGCCCAGGCGCATCGCGCCGGCCAGGCGGGCACCGCCCTTGAAGGTGTGCAGCACCCGCATGCAGGCGGCAGCGCGGCCGGTGTCGGCCGGCTGGGTCGCCCACTCGCGCAGCGCGCCGTGCAGCTCGCCCAGCAGGTCCTCGGCTTCCTCCTCGAAGATCGGCATCAGTTCCGGCTCGATCTGGTCGGGCTGGCTGAAGTCGAAATCGTCGGCGGTCTCCTCGGCGGCCTGGTGGAAGGCGTAATGCGAGGTCGGCAGGGCCGGCTCGGCCGTGTGGTCCACCAGCAGGTGGGCCGGCAGCGCGGCCGTCGACACCTCCTCGAGCGACATGGCCAGCAGGCCCTCGTCGCTGTCGGCATGGCTGTCGGGCAGCACGGCGCCCGGCTCGAAGGCCTGCAGTTCCGCCAGCAGGCCGGCATCGGCTTCCTTCAGGAAACCGGCGGCGAACTGGTGCAACAGGCGGCGGATCTCGTCGGCGGCGCGCTGGAACAGCGTCGGGTCGGCGACCTGATGGCCCTGGGCGCGCGCCAGCGCGTGCTCCAGGCAACGGGCCAGCGTGGACAGGTCCTCGAAGCCCACCGTCGCGGCGCTGCCGGCCAGGCCGTGCGCCAGGGCTTCCGCGTCCTGCGGCAGCGGCGACTGGGGCAGCAGCGCCCACTCGCTCAGCTCCACCTGCAGGCGGCGCGAACGCTCGTCGGCCTCGTTCAGGAAAATGTTGAACAGCGCGATGCTGATGCGCAGCGGCCCGATGACCTTGACGCCCTCGTCGCTGTCCTCGACGGCCTCTTCCGGCTGCGCCTCGGCCTCGACCTCGTCGGTCGGCGGCGTGACGGCGGTGCCGCCCACCAGGCTCAGCGCCGGCGCGGCGTGCGCCGGTGCCGCGCCCAGGTCGGGCAGGTCCAGGTCCGGCAGATCCAGGTCGGACAGGGTGCGCGGCGACAGGCCCTCGGGCGCGGTCGCCTCGACAGCGGCATCGGCCGCTTCGGCGGCCGCGTCGCTCAGGTCGAGCACGGCGTCGTCGGCGGCCACCGGGGCTTCCGCCGGCGCGGACACCAGTTCCTGGCCGAGGTCCAGCGTCAGCGACAGGTCCGCGGCGGACGGCGCATCGATCGCGGCGACCGGCTCGGTGTTGAGATCGGACAGATCCAGCAGGTCCAGCGCCGGCTCGTCGGCGGCGGGTTCGGCCGGCAGCGCGTCCAGCGGCATCGGCGTCGTCGCCTCGATCTCGACCAGCGGCGCGTCGGCCGGCCAGCCGTCGGGCAGTTCCATCGTGACGGTGGCCTCGTCGGCGGGCGTCAGCGTGGGTTCGAGCGACAGCGTCGGTTCGTCCTGGAAGGCCGGCGGCTGGGCCGCGGCGGCTTCCACCGCGGCGGGCTCCAGCAGCGCGGACGGTTCGACCACGTCCGCCACCGTCGGCAGCGACATCGTCGTGTCCAGCACCGGCGGCTCCGCGGTCAGCGCGGGCAGTTCGACGGCGGACAGCGCGTCCAGGTCGATGGCGGCGTCCAGCTCGGGCACCGCCTGGGTCAGTTCAGGCACGTCGGCCGGGAATTCCGGCGACAGCGCATCGATCGCGACGGGCGTCGGTTCGGTCGCGGTCACCACGTCCAGGTCGGCCACCGGCAGCGGCGGCACGTCCAGGCCCGGCAGGTCCAGCGCGGGCAGGTCCAGCGACGGGAGCACCGAGCCGGCCGCGGCATGTTCCGCGTCCAGCGTGGCGAGCAGGTCCAGCGCGGCCAGCTCGTCGGCCGCGGGCGGCGTCGCGGGCGCGGGCGTCGCCACCTCGTCCGCCAGCGACAGTTCCGGCAGCACCTGCAGGCCGGCCAGATCGATCTCCGGCGCCGGCGCGGGGGCCGGGACCTCGGCGACTTCGGCGACTTCCGGCAGCTCGGCGACCTCGATGACCTCGGGGGCTTCCACCACCTCGGCCACCTCGATCAACTCGGGCACCGCCAGGACTGGCGCCGCGGCGGACAGCTGCAGCGGGGTGTAGCGGTTCTCCAGACGCAGTGCGTCGGCGACGGCGCGGAACGGCGCGCTGTGATAGCCGTGCGGCCGGCCTTCGCCGATCGCGGCGGCCCAGGCCTGGAATCCGTCCAGCGCCTCGTTGCTGGCGCGCAGCAGGTCCGAATCGGCCTGCGGATGCTCCGACAGGCGATGGTTGTAGAGCTGTTCGAAGGCCCAGCCGGCTTCGCCGAACTCGTTCAGCCCGACCATGCGCGAGCTGCCCTTGAGCGTATGGAAGGCGCGACGCACCGTCGTCAGCTGTTCCTTGTCGCTGGCGCTGCGCGCGAGCGCGGTCAGCGCCTCGCGGGCGGTCGTCACGACCTCGGCGGCCTCTTCCAGGAAGATGCCCAGCATCTCCTCGTCGATGGCGGCCTCGGCCTGCGGGATCGGCGCGCTCGGCGCCGGCGCGGGCGGAGCGACCGGCGCGGCGGCTTCGATGAACTGCTGCAGCGATTCGGCGGCCTGGCTACCGGCGGCGTCACCGCCGGACGAGAGCAGTTGCTGCTGCGCCTGCTGCGCGGCCTGCGCCAAGCCGAGATCGTCGGCGGCGCGGGCTTCGTGGGAGATGCGTTCCAGGTCGCGCGCCAGGTCCTCGGTCGAACGATCGCCCTGCGCGACCGCCTGGGCGGTCGCCTGGAGCTGGTCGATCAACTGCGGCTGGGCCGCGGCTTCGGCGGCGGCCAGTTCCTGCGCATGGGCGCGCTGCTCGCTCTCGCGGCCGACCAGCGACTGCAGCAGCCCGGTGTCGTCCTCGAAGCGGAACATGCGCTTGGCCAGCTGCGGCTGGACGCTCAGCATGTCGATCAGGAAACCCAGCGCGCCCAGGTTGTGGGCGAGCCGGTCGAATTGCGCGCGCGGTCCGGGCAGCGAGGGATCGACCTCGGTGTTGGCCAGTTCGTCGACCTGGTCGCGCATCTTCAGCGTGGCCTGCGCGGCCTGCGACAGGCCCAGCACGCTGAACACGCCGCGCATCGCCTGCAGCTGGCCCGGCACCGGGATCAGCAGGTCGCGCTTGGACGGGTCGCGGAAGTATTCGTCGCACTGGCGCTCGACCTCGGAGAGGCTGGCGCGCAGTTCATGGACGACGGAGCCGAGCGTCTGCCGGTCGGCGACGCGGCGGTACAGCTCCTCCATCCAGCTCTCGAGCGCCAGCGGCGCTTCGCCGTGGCCGACCGACTCGATGCGGCGGGCCAGGCTCTTGACGCGTTCGGCCTGCTCGGGCTGGTCGAAGGCCTCGTCCTCGAGGGCCGCTTCCAGGTAGAGCATGGACGTGGCGATCTCCATCGCCAGCGCCGGCTCGGGCGCGCGGCCCGAACGCAGCGTCGTGACGACGGCGCGGCGCAGCGTGTCGCCGAGCACCTCGCCGCTGGGGAACAGCTTCTGCAGCGATTCGGCGACGTGGGCGAACTGCTCGTCCAGGCCGCCCAGGCGATGGGTCTCGCCCTCGGCGGCGGAGGCCCAGGATTCCTTCGCGGCGGCGACGCGGCGCTTGGCGGCGGCGACCCAGTTCGGATCGATGCGGCCCAGCGTGTCGTCGCGGTAGTCGACCTGGTCGGCCTCGATCAGGCCGTAGGCCTGCTGGACCGCGGTCAGGCGCGGGGCGCTGCCCGGCTCGGCATGCTTGGCGGCGGCGCAGAAGAACAGCAGGTCCTTGGCCAGGCGCTCGGACGGCGCGGCATCGCTGCCGGCGCGCAGTTGCGCCAGCAGGCGCGAGCCCAGGCGCTTGACCAGCGTGTCCACCGGCAGCAGCCCGCGCGACTGGGCCTCGAACTGGCCCGCGGCCAGCATCCAGAGCGTGCGCGCGTTCGGCTGCGTCTGCGTCAGCGCCAGGCCGGCGCACAGGTCGCTCAGCAGCTGGCCCTGGCCCGGCGCCGGGGCACGCATCTGCTTGAGCAGCAGCGCCTCGAAGGGCGCGCGCATCTGCTCGGCGCTCAGCGCGCGGACGTTGCGGTCCAGCGGCAGTTCGCGCCAGCGGAATTCCTCGGTCCACAGGTCGGCCGGGTGGATGCGGCCCGCGCCGTTGAGTTCCTGCAGCGTCTGGTAGGCGGGGAACAGCGCCAGCGAGCTCGGCTGACCGCCGGCCAGCGTCTTGGCGATGAAGGCGAGCACCGCGAAGTCCGCGCGCTCGACCGCCTCGATCTCGGCGATGGTCACGCCGGCGGGGTTCTCCGCCAGGCGGAACAGCGTCGCCTCGGCGGCGCGCAGCAGGTGCGCGGCGGCCGGCAGGCTGACCACCGCCAGCACGCCGGCGGCCTGGTGCATCTGCTGGGCCGCGCCTTGCAGCGCCGGGCTGGGCTGGCCGTCGCCGCCCAGGGTCGTCGCTCGCGCATCGGCATCGCGCAGCACGCGGCGAAGGGCCTTGTGCACCGATTCCAGCGTGCGGCGCAGTTCCTCCTGGACCCAGGCCAAGGGGCTCAGGTCGGCGGGGAACTCGGATTCGCGCGTAAGGTCCATGCTCGCTCTTGTTCTCTCTTTTATGTCGACGCGGTGCGGGGCTCTATCCCTGTTCTACCGGGCGGGGCAGTCGGCCGATGCCGGTCAGGTCACCTTGAACCGGGCCACCGACTGCTTCAGCGCCTCGGCCGACCGCGACAGCTCATGCACCATCTGGGCGGTCGAACGCGTACCGTCGGAGGTCTGCTCGGTCACCGCGAAGATGTGCTGGATGTTGGCGCCGACCTCGTTGGCGGCGCGCGCTTCGTTCTGCGCGACCGTCGAGATCTGGCCGATCAGCTCGTCCAGGCGACGCGACACCGAGTCGATGTCTTCCAGCGCGCGGCCGGCCGCGTCGGACAGCTTCGTGCCCTCGACCACCCCCAGCGTGGAGCGCTCCATGGCGGCCACGGCGTCGTGGGTGTCGGTCTGAATGGTCTTGACCAGCGCCGCGATCCGGCGCGTCGCGTCGGCGGAGCGTTCCGCCAGCCGCTGCACTTCTTCCGCCACCACCGAGAAGCCGCGACCGGCTTCACCGGCGGACGCCGCCTGGATGGCCGCGTTCAGCGCCAGCACGTTGGTCTGTTCGGTAATGTCCGAGATCAGCTCGGTGATCTCGCCGATTTCCTGCGAGGACTCGCCCAGCCGCTTGATGCGCTTGGAGGTTTCCTGGATCTGGTCGCGGATCTGGTTCATACCGCCGATGTTGTTCTGCATCGCCTGCAGACCCTGCTCGGCGGCTTCCCGGGACTGGCGGGCCACGTCGGCGGTCTGTTGCGCCTGCGCGGACACGTCGTTGATCCGGTGCGCCATCTGCAGCACGGCCTCGCCGGTGGCGCGGATCTCGTGCAGCTGTTCGGTCGAGGCGGCCAGCAGCTCGGTCGAGGTCTGGTCGACCTGCGCGGTCGTGTCCGTCACCCGGACCGCCGTCGTCTGCACCTGGTGCACCAGCGAGCGCAGTTCTTCCACGGTGTAGTTCACCGAGTCGGCGATCGCGCCGGTGATGTCCTCCGTCACCGTCGCCTGGTGCGTCAGGTCGCCTTCCGCGACCGTCTGCAGTTCGTTCATCAGACGCAGAATCGCGGCCTGGTTGGCGTCGTTGACGCGCTTGGCTTCCTGCTCCTGCGCCTCGGCCTCGCGGCGCTGTTCTTCCGCCATCTGCGCGCGGCGCGCCTGGTCGGACACGTACAGCCGCAGGAAACCGACCGCGCCGATCACCAGCATCGCCAGCGAGCCCGCCATGGCCAGCAGCAGCAGCGGGTTCATGCCGCCGGCGGACTCCAGGCCCTGGCCCAGGTCGTCCAGGTCTTTGCGCAGCACTTCCGAGTCATTGAGGATGGCCGTCTGCGCTTCCCGCGCGGACACCAGGCCCTGCAGGTTGGACAGGATGGCCGTCGCCTGCGAGCGGGTCTGGTCGTACTGGGTCAGCAGCACCTTCAGGCGCTCACGCACCTGCGGGTCCTTGGCGCCGTTCAGGCGCAGTTCGGGGTTGCCGTTGAGCAGCGCCTGGGCGATCTCGCGGAACGCGTTCAGGTCCTTGCCCAGCAAGAACACGGCCTCGGGGCTCACGCCTTCCTGCGTCAGGAATTCGTTGGCGGACTTGCCGATCCGCTGCGTCAGCATCACCAGCTGGCCGACCGCGGCGACTTCGCCGGTCGGGGCCGAGCTCTGCAGCGACAGCGAAGCCACCGCCTCGGCGCTTTCCAGCAGGTCCGACGACTGGCGGTTGATCGCGCGCAGTGCGGCGCCCACCTGCGTCAGCACCTTCTCCTGGGCCAGCATCACCTTGGTGTTCTTGTCGGCGCGCGCCACCATCGGGCTGATCTTCTCGAGCAGCGCATCGACCGAGCCCGGCGCCTTGGCCAGTTCGCCGCTGCCGTCGCGCAGCGAGGTGGTCACGCTGGTCAGGATGTCGGCCGCTTCCTTCATTTCCGGGAAGGCGTTCTTGTTGCCCAGCAGCGCGGTCGAGACCGCCTTGGCCAGACGCTGCGACTGCGTCGCGGCCTGACCGGCGCCGCGCACCTGCGCCGCCGAGCGGTTGCCGTTGATCAGCGCCATCGAGACGGTGCCGGCGGTGAAGAGCACGCCCGCGGCCGTCAGCGCCGTCAGCAGGCCGGTGCGGCGCTGCTCGGGCTGCTTCAGGACCTCCGGCATCGGGGTCGGGCTTTCCGGGGCGGACGCCGAGGGCTGGTAGCCCGCGGACGTGTCCTGGAACTCCGGCGTGGGCTGCGCCGCGGTGATGATCGAAGGCTGGAAGTCCGTCGTGTCCTCCGGCGCCGACGAGCCCGACGCGTCGGTCCGCGGACCGTCGTCGAAGTCGTCGTTGCCCTCGTTCTTGCCCTTGTTCTTGATCTTGTCCAGGAAGCTCATCTCACCCTCGTTTGATCTCGTTCGTCGAATCGGCGCCTGTGACGGGACCGTCGTCTGGCTATCAGTTCAAAACAATGCGCAGGAATTGCGGATGCTGCGTCAGCGCATCCAGGTCCAGCACTTGCCAGCGCCGGCCCTGCCCGTCGCGCATGCGGGCAGGAGCGAAATCGGGATGGCCGGGCGCATCGGGCTCGGCCTGCAGTTGTTCGTCGCCGCGCAACCCCAGCAGCTGGTCCACCAGCAGCGCGCAGTTGATGCCCAGGTCGGGATTGATCGACACCAGCCGGTGGGCCGACGTCATCGGGATCGGACCGCGCAGGCCCAGGAAGGCCGCCAGGTCCACCACCGTGTGCAGCCCGCCGCGCAAGTTGGCCACACCCAGCATCCAAGGCTGCGTGTACGGCACCGCCTGAAGTGGGACTGGCGTGAAAATTTCGCCGGATTGCTTGAGCGGAAGCAGCAGGCCCAGGCCCGCGCACTCGACCGCCAGCCAGTTCGCGGCCTGTGGCGCCTCGCGCGCCGCCTGCATGCGCTGCGCCAGCCGTTGTTGAAGTTCGCGCAGCGCTTGCTTGTTGGCCATGGTGTCAGCCCAGCGCCTTGATCTTGGCCAGCAGCTCGTCCGCCTTGACCGGCTTGACGACGTAGTCACGCGCGCCCTGGCGCATGCCCCAGACCTTGTCGGTCTCCTGGTTCTTGCTGGTGCACATGATCACCGGCACGTCGGCGTAGCGCTCGTCGCGGGTGATGGCGCGGGTCAGCTGGAAGCCGTTCTGGCCGGGCATCACCACGTCCATGAGGATCAGGTCGGGCTTTTCCTCGGCCAGGCGCTTCATCGCCTCCTCGCCGTTCTCGGCGGTGCGGACGGTGAAGCCGCGCTTGGTCAGCAGGTCGCTCAGCGCGTGCAGTTCGGTCTTCGAATCGTCGACCAGCAGGATCTTGTGGATGGGCATGGGATCTCCCTCTCTCTCGGCTCGCGTCGATTCGCTTCGGGCAGTGCGTCGGTCGAGCCTGGGGTGAGCGTCGTTGGATGTCGGTGGAATGGGTCGTGGAATGCGGGGCGCCGTCCGGCCGGTCAGCCCGCCCGGCAGTGCTGTTGCACCGCCTGCAGCAGCTGGTCCTTCGTGAAGGGCTTCGTCAGGTAGTCCTGCGAGCCCACCATGCGGCCTCGCGCCTTGTCGAACAGGCCGTCCTTGGACGACAGCATGATCACCGGCACCGACGCGAACTGCGGATTGCGCTTGATGATGGCGCAGGTCTGGTAGCCATCCAGGCGCGGCATCAGGATGTCGCAGAACACGAGGTCGGGCTGGTAATCGCTCAGCTTGGCCAGCGCATCGAAGCCGTCCTCGGCCAGCACGACTTCGTGCCCGCCCTGTTTCAGGAAGATCTCGGCGCTGCGGCGGATCGTGTTGCTGTCGTCGATGACCAGCACCTTGGTCGCCGTGCGGGGGCTTGCGCTGGAATCCAAGCTCTTCTCCGTATTGTTCAGACGATGGTTGTCAGGGAAATTTCAGGCGCGCGACAGGCGCGACCGGATGGCTTCATCGAAGGGCGATGCGCGGGTCAGATCTGGACCATTTCGAAGTCCTCCTTGCGGGCACCGCATTCGGGACAGGTCCAGTTCATGTCGACATCCTCCCAGCGCGTGCCGGCGGCGATGCCGTGCTCAGGGTCGCCCGCGGCCTCGTCGTAGATCCAGCCGCAGATCAGGCACATCCAGGTCCTTGCTTCGCTCACGATGGGTTGACTTTGCATCACTACAATGATCGAAAGATTGTAGCCACGCCCCCGGGCTGACCCGGGGGGCGGAAGTACCGATGAAACAACAGTCGATAGCGGTCCTTCTTCACGTTATGCGCATCAGTTCACGGCTTCGCGCCAACCATCCATGAGCCGCCCAGACCCGCACCAACAAGACCCCCAGGACGCCGCCGCGATCGATGACCAGGACTCGCCGCCGCCGGCCTGCGTGATGAGCTTCAACGCGTCGGACCCCAGCGGCGCGGGCGGCAGCGCCGGCGACGTGGCGACGATCGCCGCCATGGGCGCGCATGCGCTGCCGGTGGTGACCGCCATCGTGATGCGCGACACGGCCGAGGTCTTCGACCACCAGACGCTGGACGGCGACTGCATCGTCGAGCAGGCCCGCTCGATCCTCGAGGACGTGCCGGTCGCCGCCTGGAAGGTCGGCTTCCTGGGCAGCGCCGAGGGCGTCTCCTCGGTCGCCGAGGTCCTCTCCGACTACCCCGACGTGCCGCTGGTGGCCTACCTGCCGAGCATCTCCTGGCTGGACGAGGAACAGCAGCAGAGCTACCTGGACGCGTTCCGCGAGCTGGTGCTGCCGCAGACGCTGGTGCTGGTGGGCAACCAGAAGACGCTGATCGACTGCCTGTTGCCGGACTGGGACGCGGACCGCCCCGCCTCGCCGCGCGAGCTGGCGGTGGCGGCGCAGCAGCACGGCGCCGCGCACGTGCTGGTGACCGGCATCCAGCTGCCCAACCAGTACATCGACAACGTCCTGGCGAATTCCCAGGGCGCGATCACCGGCGAGAAGTTCGAGCGTTTCGAGGCCAGCTTCGTCGGCGCCGGGGACACGCTGTCGGCCGCGCTGGCCGCCCTGCTGTCGGTCGGCTCGGAGCCGCACGACGCGGTCGGCGAGGCGCTCGCCTTCCTCGACCAGTCGCTGGAGGCGGGCTTCCGCCCCGGCATGGGCAACGTGGTGCCCGACCGCTTCTTCTGGGCGCTGCCGCCCGGCGAGGAGGGCGAGGAAGGCGCCGAGACCGTGCCCGCCACTGACGAGATGACGATCGACGAGCCGCCCAGCCGCGGCCCCCGCCGGATCCATTGAGTCCCCCGAGGGCGCCCGCGCGGCGCCCTCCGTCTTTTCCTGCATTGATGCGCCTCAGCAGTACCGGAATTCCGATATGAGCCAGAACGAGACCCTGTTCGCCCGCGCCCAGCGCGTCATTCCCGGCGGGGTGAACTCGCCGGTGCGCGCCTTCCGCGCGGTCGGCGGCACGCCGCGCTTCATCACCCGCGGCGAAGGCGCCCACATCGTGGACGCCGATGGCAGGCGTTACATCGACTACATCGGCTCCTGGGGCCCGATGATCCTGGGCCATGGCCATCCAGCGGTCGTCGAGGCGGTCCAGAAGGCCGTGCTGGAGGGCTTCTCCTTCGGCGCGCCGACCGAGCGCGAGGTCGAGCTGGCCGAGGAGATCCTGGCCCTGGTGCCCAGCTGCGAGCAGATCCGGCTGGTGAGCTCGGGCACCGAGGCAACGATGAGCGCCATCCGGCTGGCGCGCGGCGCGACGCAGCGCAGCAAGTTCATCAAGTTCGAGGGTTGCTACCACGGCCACACCGACGCGCTGCTGGTGAAGGCGGGCTCCGGCCTGGCGACCTTCGGCCATCCGACCTCGGCCGGCGTGCCCGAGGCCACGGCGCAGCACACCATCGTGCTGGAATACAACAACGTCGCGCAACTCGAGGAAGCTTTCGCGCTGCACGGCGCGGAGCTGGCCTGCGTGATCGTCGAGCCGATCGCCGGCAACATGAATTTCGTGCGCGCCAGCGTGCCCTTCATGACCCGGATGCGCGAGCTGTGCCGCCAGCACGGCGCCCTGCTGGTGCTGGACGAGGTGATGACCGGCTTCCGCGTCGGCCTGCGCAGCGCGCAGGGTGTCTATGCCGACCTGATCCCCGGCTTCGTGCCCGACATCAGCGTGTTCGGCAAGGTGATCGGCGGCGGCATGCCGCTGGCGGCCTTCGGCGCGAGCCGCGAGATCATGCGCCACCTGGCCCCGCTGGGCGGCGTGTACCAGGCGGGCACGCTGTCGGGCAACCCGGTGGCCACGGCCTGCGGCCTGGCGACGCTGCGCGAGATCAAGAAGCCCGGTTTCTTCGAGGCCCTGTCGACGCGCACGCGCCGGCTGGTGGACGGCCTGAAGGCGGTGGCGGCCGAGAACGGCGTGCCCTTCAGCGCCGACAGCGAAGGCGGCATGTTCGGCTTCTTCCTGCTCGCGGAGCTGCCGCAGAACTACACAACCGTGATGACGACGGACAAGGAGCGCTTCAACCGCTTCTTCCACGCGATGCTGGACGCCGGCGTGTACCTGGCGCCGGCGCTGTACGAAGCCGGTTTCGTGTCCGCCGCGCACACCGACGCGGACATCGATGCCACGCTGGAGGCCGCCCGCCGCGCGCTGCGTTGAAGGGCGGCGATGCCCCGGTGAGGCCGGCGTGGCAATTCCCGGGCCCGGTTTGTCGCAATCTTTTCAATCCGCGACAGGCATTACGCTTGCTTACCGGCTGGTACAGCAGCTGAGAGACAGACATGCATATCCACATCCTGGGCATCTGCGGCACCTTCATGGGCGGCCTGGCGGCGCTCGCGCGCGAGGCGGGCCACACGGTGACCGGCTGCGACGCCAATGTCTATCCGCCGATGTCGACCCAGCTGGAAGCCTTGGGCATCGAGCTGATCCAAGGCTTCGGCGCGGAGCAACTGGCGCTCAAGCCGGACCTGTTCGTCATCGGCAACGTGGTGACGCGCTCCTCCGAGGGGCGCTTCCCGCTGATGGAGGCCATCCTCGATGCCGGGCTGCCCTACACCAGCGGGCCGCAGTGGCTGGCGGAGCACGTGCTGCAAGGCAAGCATGTGATGGCGGTGGCCGGGACGCACGGCAAGACCTCGACGACCTCGATGCTGACCTGGATCCTGGAATCCGCGGGCCTGGCGCCCGGCTTCCTGATCGGCGGCGTGCCGCAGAACTTCGGCGTGTCGGCGCGACTGGGCGACGGGAAATACTTCGTGATCGAGGCTGACGAATACGACACCGCCTTCTTCGACAAGCGCAGCAAGTTCGTCCACTACCGGCCGCGCACGGCGATCCTGAACAACCTCGAGCACGACCACGCGGACATCTTCCCGGACCTGGCCGCCATCGAGACCCAGTTCCACCACCTGGTGCGCACGGTGCCGCCGTCGGGCCGGCTGGTGGTGAACGCGCGCGAGGACGCCCTGCAGCGGATGCTGTCGCGCGGCTGCTGGAGCGAGGTCCAGCGCTTCGGCGCGCGCAAGGAGGAACCCGGCGCGCTGCGCGCCCGCGGTGAACCGCAGTCCTTCGACGTGCTGCGCGGCAGCCTGAAGGTGGGCCACGTCACCTGGGAGTTGCTGGGCGAGCACAACCAGCTCAACGCGCTGGCGGCGATCGCCGCGGCGGAGCATGTCGGCGTCGATCCCGAGCGGGCCGCCGAGGCGCTGGGCGGTTTCAGGAACGTGCGGCGCCGGCTGGAGCTGCGCGGCGAAGCCGGTGGGGTGAAGGTCTACGACGACTTCGCGCACCATCCGACGGCGATCCACACCACCATCGACGGCCTGCGCCGGCGCATCGCACCGCAGGAGCGCATCCTGGCGGTCTTCGAGCCGCGCTCCAACACGATGAAGCTGGGCACGATGAAGGCGCAGCTGCCCTGGGCGCTGGAGGAAGCGGACCTGAGCTTCTGCAACCAGGACGGCCTGAGCTGGGACGCGCGCGAGGCGCTGGCGCCGCTGGGCGAGCAGGGCCTGGTGGGTGCGAACGTCGAGGAACTGGTGGCCATGGTCCGGCGCGCGGCGCGGCCCGGCGACCATGTGCTGTGCATGAGCAACGGCGACTTCGGGGGTATCCACGAAAAGCTGCTGGACGCGCTGAAGTAAACCGGCGATCCTGCGCCGCGCGCGGCGACGCGCGCCCTGGCGAGCGATCGACAACGGTCGACCCGCCGCCGATCCCGGGGTCCGGAGCGGACCCCGATCGACCGACAGTCCCGATTGACCTCAATTCACGCGAGGAGCGACGACACGATGAGTGGTCCTGGCAAGCTGGTGCCCGCGCTGCAGAACCGATCCTTCCTGTGCCTGCTGGCGCTGGTGACGGTGGCGTTCGGCTGGATCCTGTGGCCGATGCTGAGCGCGCTACTGTGGGGGGTGGCGCTGGCCATCGTGTTCCAGCCGCTCTATCGCAAGTTGCTGCGCAAGACGCGCCGGCCGGGGCTGTCCTCGGGGCTGACCATCCTGGTGATCCTGCTGCTGGTGGTGCTGCCGCTGACCTACGTGATGGGGGCGCTGGTGCGCGAGGCGGCGGTGGTCTTCGAGATGGTCAAGTCGGGCCAGTTCAACTTCAACACCTACGTGGCGCAGGTCTACGCGGCATTGCCGTCGTGGCTGCTGGACGTGCTGGAGCGACTGGGGCTGCACGACCTGGCCAACCTGCAGGAGAAGCTGGGCAGCGCGCTGAACCAGGGCAGCCAGTTCATGGCGACCAAGGCGCTGGGTTTCGGCCAGGACACCTTCGACTTCCTGGTGAGCTTCTTCGTGATGCTCTACCTGCTCTATTTCCTGCTGCGCGACGGCGAGCAGCTGTCGGCGCGCATCCGCGACGCGCTGCCGCTGCAGGACTCCTACAAGCGCCAGCTGGGCGAGAAGTTCCGGACGGTGATCCGCGCGACGGTCAAGGGCAACATCGCGGTCGCTGCGCTGCAGGGCGCGCTGGGCGGTTTCGCGTTCTGGGCGCTGGGCATCCACGCGCCGGTGCTGTGGGCGGTGCTGATGGCCTTCCTGTCGCTGCTGCCGGCGGTGGGGGCGGCGCTGGTGTGGGCGCCGGTGGCGATTTATTTGCTGGCGACCGGCCACATCGCGTCGGGGGTCGGCCTGCTGCTGTTCGGCACCATCGTGATCGGCCTGGTGGACAACCTGCTGCGGCCGCTGCTGGTGGGCAAGGACACGAAGATGCCAGACTACGTCGTGCTGCTGTCGACGCTGGGCGGCATGGCGGTGTTCGGCATCAACGGCTTCGTCATCGGCCCGCTGATCGCGGCGATGTTCATCGCGGTCTGGGATATCGTCGCGGCGGAGCGGCGGTATCCAGTCGGGGATCATTGAGCGGGCTTCGCGGCCAGGGCCGACCAAACCGAGCCCCTCGATGTCGATGACCGCTGACATCTCCGCGCTCGCGCTCACCCTCGCCCTCTCCCTGAGCGCGTCGGCATGTGCCGCGACCGCGGGGACGGACTTCGCGATCGTCAAGCTGGACGGATCTGGCGAGGCGCTGCTGGTCGCGGCCTCACCGATCGCTCCGGGCGCGATCGTCGCACTGGAGTACCCCGGTGCGGATCAACGTCCACGCTGCTGCCACCGCTTGCGCGCAGCGGAGCTCGTGGCGGTCGATTCGGCTGAGGTGCTCGCTTCGGACGAGCTTTTCGCGACCGCGCCCCGCGTCTACAAGGCCAAGGTCCCCTCGGCATGGGCCGACATGCCCTTCATCGGGATGGCCGCAGTCGGCTCGGACATCCGCCCGCAATCGCGCGCGGGACGGTTCGAGCTGACCGACAGCCGCGGCGCCACGCGCGCTGCCAGCTTGTGCACGAGCGCCGAGGGCGTGCATCTCATGGAAACCGAGCAAGGCCGATTGCGAACGCATCTCTACCTGTCGCTGGGCTACGAGATTGAATCGCCCACCTGCCGGTGAGGAAGAATGAAAAAGGCCGGCTTTCGCCGGCCTCCGCGCTGATGACGAGGCGCGGTCGATGGACCGCGCCGGCGCTCAGGTGCGCACCATCGTGGCCTTCAGCACCGTGCTGAGGAAGTCCAGGCTCTCGGCCAGGTGGGCGCGGGTCTCGAGCGATCCCTTGCCCTGCGCCGCGCGCAGCTCGCTCTGCAGCTGCACCGCGTGCAGGCGCAGCACCGCGTAGGCATCGGCGAACTGGCCCGAGGCCGCGCCGCTCTTCGTCAGGTTGGCCTGGATGCGGCGCAGGTACTCGCGCTGCAGGTTGCGGCGCAGCGGGTCGATGTCGCCGCCGGTCTTGAGCTCGCTCCAGATCGAGGACTGCAGCGTGCCGTAGACCTCGCCAATCGAGATCAGCCCCTTGCGCTGCGACACCGGCACGTAGGCCGGCAGCTCCATCAGGCGGATCGCCGTCTGCGCCTGCAGCAGGCGGTCCAGCGAACCCAGCTGCACCCGCGCCACCGCCGCCGGGATGTTGACGAAGCCCGCCCGGTTGAACTCGACGTAGTCCGTCGTGATCGAGGTCAGGAACTCCGGCTTGAAGCGGAAGCTGTCGGCGCTGAAGATGCCCTGCGCCAGGAAGCGCAGCGCCTCGCGCTGCTTGGCCGGATCGACCGGACGCATCGCCGCGACCGAAGCCCCCGGCACGTCGCGGTGCGTGTACATGCCGCCCACGTACTTGCCCACCAGGTCCGACGCGCGCGCCAGCTGGCTGAAGCCGTTGGCCAGCTGACGGCGCTGGCGCAGCGGATCATCGGTCGCCTCCGGCGTGCGGTTCTGCACCCGGGCCCACAGCTCCTGCGTCAGCTTCAGCCGCTTGCGGAAGTAGGCCATCGGGTCGTCGCCGAGGTCGAAGCGGTTGATCGTCGGATCCATGCCGTCGAACGGGCCGAAGCCGCCGGCATCGGTGTCGTCCGCGTAGGCGTGGCCAGGCTGCGTGTTCTGCGAGGCGATGCGCTTGAGCTCGCTCTCCTCCTGCTCCTTGGGCACCTGCTTGTAGGCGTACTCGATCGCCCAGTAGTCGTAGGCGCCCAGCGTCGTGTTGTTGTACGTGGTGGGCGCCTCGCCCTGCAGCGGGATGTTGTAGGCGTTGTAGTCCATGACCGAAGCCGACAGCCCGTGCGCATCGGTCCAGGCCTTGTCCTTGAGCTGCGCCTGCGTCACCTGCGTCGAGGCCTTGAAGTTGTGCTTCAGGCCGAGCGTATGCCCCACCTCATGCATGATCACGTCCTTGATCCGCGCCTGGATGAAGGCGTCGGCCTCGGGGCTGTCGGGTGCGATGTCGCCGCGCGCTTCCAGCACGTCCAGCGCGAAGTCCATCTCGGCCGCGGCGTCGTGCGCGTAGGTGCAGTAGGTCGCGTTGCGGCCTTCGCGCCAGCCGTGGTTCAGCGCGGCCAGCGCCTGCGCTTCCTCGGCCAGCGTCGACACCGGGGCACCGGCCAGGCCGCGCGGCGCGTCCTCGCTGATGAAGGCCCGGCCGCCGCGGGCGAAGACGTCGCTCATGCCGATGTCGGCGTCCAGGATCTCGCCGGTGCGCGGATCGACATGGCTCGGCCCGATGGCGAAGCCCACGTCCGAGCCGACGAACCAGCGGATCGACGCGTGCGAGGCGTCCATGTTGTCCCAGTCCGCGTCATCGGGCTGCTGCTTGGCCACGACCGCGTCCTTGAAGCCGATCTTCTCGAAGGCCTTGTTCCATTCCAGGATGCCGGCCTCGACCGCCGCGCGGTACTTCGGCGGGATGTTCTTGTCCATCCAGTAGGTGATCGGCTCCACCGGCTCGGACAGCGCGGCCGCCGGGTCCTTCTTCTCCAGGCGCCAGCGGTTGATGTAGTGCACGCGCGGGTTGGCCTTGAGGTCGTCGCTCAGGTCGGTGAAGGTCTCGGTGAAGTGACCCAGCCGGCCGTCGGCGCGACGCGGCGACATCTTCTCCTCCGGCAGCGCGCGGAAGTTGTAGACGAAGCCCATGAACATCGAGCGCGGATCCGGCGTCGCCTGCGGCGGCGTCGGCACCGGCACCGGCGGGGCCACCAGCGGCGGCGCCGGGATGCGCGGCGTGAAGTAGTGGACCTTGGCGTTCAGCGTCGTCAGCTTCTCGTCGGCGCGGGTCAGTTCGAAGTAGGAGTTGCCGCGATCGACGTTGTAGGGCAGCCGGTAGGCCATCTCCAGCCGGGTGGACATGCCGGGGATGTCGCTCAGCAGCAGGCCGGCGTCGACCAGGAAGGCCTTGCGCTCGGGATGATCCGCGCTCGCGACCGGACCCGCGGCCAGCAGGCTGGGCGAGAACGCCTCCTCGCCGGCGCGCTTGCCACCGCCTTCGGCGCGGAACTCGGTGTTCAGCGCCACCAGCTGGATCGTGTTCCCGATGCGGCGCCACTCGGCCATGATCTCCGGGCCCATCTGGCTGGCGTAGAAGCCGCGCTCGCCAATCGAGCTGGAGATGTTGATGGTGAACAGGAAGGGCTTGTTCAGCATCGCGCGCGGGATCTCGAGCCAGACCTTCTCGTCCTTGCGCAGGATCGGGAACAGGCCGTCGTCGCGCTTGGCGTCGCGGCTGACCTCGGCGAAGGGCTTGGGCGCGGTGGGATCGGCGGCGGGACGCGGTGCCGTCATCGGCGAGCTGGCGCCGGGCTGGCCGGGCGCGCCCGAGGCGGCGCCCGCCGGCGCGGACGCGGCCTGGGCGGCCGGCGCGGTGGAGGACGAGGAGGAGCCGGTCGTGCCGGTCGTGGCGCAGGCGGTCAGCAGCAGCGCCGCGGCCGCGATGGCCGTCAGCTGGATCGTGTCCCTGTGGATCATGGATCTGTGTGGTCGGGGGTCCGTCCGGGGTCGGCCGGCCGGGCCCTGTTGAGAAGAATTCGGGCGCTGCGGTCTTCTGGCCGCAGTCGCCCCGACGGAACGGGCAATGTGCCGGGGCTGGAGCCCCTGCGTCAATGCGCACTAACGAGCGCGCGGCCCTCGCCGGCCGCGACGGTGGCGATGATCGCCCAGCCATCCCCCCGTGCCGGAAGTGACCCGCCCACCCGACGGAGAGGGACACCCCTACACTGCCCGCCCATGACCCTCCCCTCCCCTCTGCCGGAGGCCCCCGCGCCGGCGCGCCGCACCCACCTGCTCTACCTGCACGGCTTCCGCTCGTCGCCGCGCTCGGCGAAGGCGCGCCGCATGGCCGAGTGGACCGCCACCCATCGACCGGACCTGGTGTTCGCCTGCCCCCAACTGCCGCCCTCGCCGCGCGAGGCGATGGCGTTGGTCGACGCGCTGATCCGCGCCTGGCCACGCGACACGATGGCGGTGATGGGGAGCTCGCTGGGCGGCTTCTACGCGACCTGGGTGGCGCAACACACCGGCGCCCGCACGGCGCTGCTGAACCCGGCGGTGGACCCGGCCCGCGATCTCGCCAACCACATCGGCGAGCAGACCTGCTGGCAGGACCCGGACGAGCATTTCTTCTTCCGCCGCGAGTTTGTCGATGAGCTGCGCGAGCTCGACGCCGGCGCGCTGGCGCATCCGGAGCGCCTGATGGCGGTGATCGCCAAGGGCGACGAGGTGCTCGACTGGCGCGAGATGCACGCGCGCTACCAGGGTTGCCGGATCAAGCTGCTGGAGGGCAGCGACCACGGCTTGGCCGACTTCGACGACCACCTCGACGAACTGACCGAGTTTCTCGGCCTCTGAAGGGCCGGGCCGTCGGCCCGCCCACCTTCCGGCTACTTCCGCCTACTTCCGCCTCCCGGTCGCCTTCAGCAGCAGCACGGTCACGAGCCCCGTCAGCACGACGATCAGCCCGACCACGACCCAGAAGCCGTGCTTGTGCTCCAGCAGCGGCAGCCCGCCGACGTTCATGCCGAACAGGCCGCTGATCAGGTTGATCGGCAAGGCCAGCACGGTGACCATCGTCAGCACGTACAGCGTCTGGTTGTTCTCCTGCGCGACCCGCGCCGAGGTCTCGTCCTGCACCGCGCGGATGCGCTCCTGCAGCGCCTGGATGTCGCGCAGCACCAGCGCGAATTCCTCGCTCGCCTGCTGCAGCTGCTGCTTGTCCTGCTCGGCGACCCAGTCCGGCGGGTTGGACAGCATCCGCAGCAGCGCGCTCGGCTCCGGCGCGAGCAGCCGCTGCAGCCGCACCATCAGTCGACGCAGCGCTGCCACTTCGGATTCATGACCCGCATGCCGGCCGGCGAGCAGCGCATCCTCGATGTCGTCGACCCGCTCGGTGGCCTGGCGCACGATGCGCTGCAGCTCGTCGGCCTGGTCGCGCAGCAGGTGGTCGAGCAGCGCCACGCTCGACCGCGGCCGGTCGCCGCGCTTGATCGCCATGCGCAGCCGGTCCACCGAGCGCAGCGGCGCACGGCGCACGCTCAGCACCAGGTGCTCGCTGGCCTGCATCCACAGCGTCGACACATCGCCCACGTCGAAGGCGAAATCGAAGGTCACGTCGTTGAGCACCGCGAACAGGTGCTCGCCGACGCGCTCGATGCGCGACGAGCGCGAGCCCTGCTGCTGGGCCTCGTCGAAGCTTTCGGCCAGCGCCGCGTTGCGGCGCAGCCAGGGCAGCGCGCCCGCATGCGCGAGGTTCAGGTGCAACCACAGGAAGCCGCCCTCGGGCTGCGCCAGTCGGGCCTGCGCCTGGGCCAGCGTGGGTAGCGCCTCGGTGGGGCGCTCGGGATGGATCCAGAAGCCGCAGATCAGCCCGTGTTCATCGCCGCCATACGGGGCCGCCAGTCCCAGCGGGGACGGCATCGTCTCATTCATCGCCATCGGCGGATGGTAGACGCGCGATCGCCTCGCCCATGCGGATCCGCTGGCCCGGCTGCAAGCTGGGCGACAGCTTCACGCCCGGCGGGAGGAACACGAGGATGGTCGAGCCCTGCTCGAACCAGCCCATCTCCTCGCCGCGCGTGTGATCGTGGCCGAGCTCGAAACGGTGCGGGCCCGGATGGTCGGGACGCAGCGTCAGGTCCAGCGCATGCAGGCGCAGGCTGGCCACGAGGATGGCCGCCACCGGCACCAGCGCGATCGGCGTGCCGTCCGGCAGCGTGCACTCGATGGCCGCGCGCACGTTGCGGCAGAACAGCCGCTCGACGCGCTTGAGCGCGATCGGGTTGACGTTCCAGGTGTCGCCGGCGATGTGGGTGACGCGATGGATGCGCAGGTCGGCCGGCGCATGGAAGCGGTGGTACATCGCCGAGGTCAGCCGCAGCGTCAGGTAGGTGCCGTGGAGGTAGGGTGCGGCCCGCGAGGCGTCGCCGAACAGCTCGGCGATGCGGTAGTCCATGCCCTTGGCCTGCAGCGCCATGCCGCGCTCGACCGGCCCGTGCGCGCCGACGATCGCGTCGCAAGGGCTGACGATGGTGCCCGGCGCCGGATCGATCGGCCGGCGCCCCGGCTGGAGCCGCCGCGTGAAGACCTCGCGCAGCGAGCGGTACCCGCGCGCAGGCGCTTGCGCCTCGCTCAGATCCAGGTCGGTGAACAGCCGCCACACCGCGACGCTCAGGCGCGTCAGCGCCGGCGACTCGATCCGGCTGTACCAGCCCATGAAGCGCGTCAGCGCCAGGCGCGGCACGCGGTTGGTCAGGAGGAAATTGAGGTCTTCCTGCTGGGTCAGACGGTCGATCCAGCGCGCCGATTTCATGGACATGTCAATTCCGTCGGATACATATCTCCGCAATTTGCCAATGCTGTGTGACAGCAGAACGAGGCTCCGGAGGTCCATGCCCATGTCCACGACGTTCTTCACCTTCGACCTGCTGCCGGTCGCCGCCGCCGCGGCCGGGCTCGTGGCCCTGTACTACGCGCCGACCGGCTGGCGCCGGCTGCAGCTCTCGCGGGCGAAGCACCCGTCGCTGGCGGGCCATTCGCGGATGGCCGTGCGGCTGGCGCGGCTGATGCCGACGCGGCGCTTCGACGACCAGCGCTTCTTCAACGCCGACGACGCGCCGGACACCATCGTCGCGACGCGACGCGCCAGCTTCACGGCGCTGTCGCGCACGCTCAAGACCCGCCATGCGCGCAGCATCGCCGCGACGCAGGCGATGAAGCCCTCGCTGCCGGACCTCCAGTTCACCAGCAACTACCGCGTGCCGCCGCCGTTCAGCCCGCTGGTGCAGCGCGAGCTGCCGCTCGGGCCGGTGATGGTCGCGAGCGATGGCCATTGGCTCACCGACCTCGACGGCGAACGCTTCATCGACCTGGCCGGCAGCTACGGCGTCAACCTCTTCGGCTACGCGTTCTACCAGCGCTGCATCGCAGAAGGCGCGCGGCGGGTGGAGGCGCTCGGCCCGGTGCTGGGCGTCTACCACCCGCTGGTCGAGGACAACGTGCGGCGCATCCTGGCGCATGCGCGCATGGACCAGCTGTCCTTCCACATGTCGGGCACCGAGGCCGTGATGCAGGCGGTGCGGCTGGCCCGCTATCACACGGGGAAAACGCACCTGGTGCGTTTCTGCGGCGCGTACCACGGCTGGTGGGACGAAGCCCAGCCCGGTCCCGGCAACCCGCTGCCGGCCGAGCGCACCTACACGCTGCGCGACATGCACGCGCGCAGCCTGCAGGTGCTGCGCACCCGGCGCGACATCGCCTGCGTGCTGGTGAATCCGCTGCAGGCGCTGCATCCGAACAAGCCGGCGCCGGGCGACGGCTCGCTGGTCGACAGCTCGCGGCGCGCGTCCTACGACAAGGCCGCCTACGCCGCCTGGCTGCGCGAGCTGCGCGAGGTCTGCACCGAGCGCGGCATCGCGCTGATCTTCGACGAGGTGTTCATGGGCTTCCGCCTCGGCGCGGGCGGCGCGCAGAGCTACTTCGGCGTGCAGGCCGACCTGGTCACCTACGGCAAGACGCTGGGCGGCGGGCTGCCGGTGGGCGTGGTCTGCGGCCGCGCGGCGTGGATGAAGCGCTATCGCGACGAGCGCCCGGCCGACATCTGCTTCGCCCGCGGCACCTTCAACACGCATCCGCATGTGATGGGCGCGATGTCGGTGTTCCTGGACGCGCTCGAGGACCCCGAGCGCCTGCGCCAGATCGACGCGCAGGAGACGCAGCAGGACGCGCGGCGCGAGCGGCTCAACGCGGCGCTCGAGGCCGAGCGGCTGCCGCTGCGCGCGGCCAACATGTCCTCGGTCTGGACGCTCTATTACACCGAGCCCTCGCGCTACAACTGGATGCTGCAGTACTTCCTGCGCGAGCAGGGCCTGGCGCTGAGCTGGGTGGGCACGGGGCGGATGATCTTCAGCCTGGACTTCAGCGACGCGGACTTCGACGAAGTCCAGCGCCGCATCCTGGCCGCCGCCCGCGCGATGCGCGACGGCGGCTGGTGGAGCAGCCCGGCGCTGCCGAGCAACCGGGCGATCAAGCGGCGCCTGCTGATGGAGACGCTGGGCCTGCGGGGCTGAGTTTCTGTGGCGCGGGCGAGACCCGCGCGCGCCACGCTCAGCGGGACGCCGCCGCCGCGGGGGAACGCAGGGCCATGCCGGGCGGCGACGGATGACCGCGCTCACGCGCTTCCCGGACGACCGCCTCGATCGCCTCGGCCACCACCTCGGGCTTGTCGCGCTGGATGTAATGCCCGGACCCCGCCACCGGCTGGATCTCCTTGCCGCCGACCAGCGGCAGCCAGTTCGGCTCCAGGCCATGCACCATGGACTCGAACCCGCTGGCCACTTCCATCGGCGAATACACCGTGCGCGTCAGCACCCGCACCGGCACGTCCGGCCGCGGCTTCTGCCACAGCGTGTCGATGCAGTCCTGCTGCTGCAGGAACTCGGCCTGCATCATCCCGCGGAAGACCCGCCGGCTCATGCTGTCCAGCATGTTGGCCATCACCGGCACCTCCACCTGCATCTTGCGCAGGTGCAGCGGATGGGTCGCGTCGACCAGCACGATGCCGGCGACCTCGTCCGGATACAGCCTCGAGAACGCGTACTGGTAAAGCCCGCCGATCGAGTGGCCCACCAGCACATAGGGCGGCTTGATGCCGGCGCTCTGGAGCAGGCCATGCAGCTCGGTCGCGATGCCGCAGGGGTTGCGCGGCGTCGGCGGCGTGGCGGTGCTGTCGCCGTAGCCGGGGCGGTCGTAGGCGAAGACGCTGTAGTCGGCGCGCAGCGCGTTCAGCACCGCCGCCCAGGGATCGCGCCCATCGCCCAGCCCCGATTGCAGGACCACCGTGGGCTCGCCATGGCCGACATGGGTGAACACGATCGGCCCCCCGGTGACGCGCTGGTTGCCGGTGTTGGGCATCGGGCTGGCGCAGCCGGCCAGCACGGCGGCGACCGTGACGACCCACGCCAATGACTTCGGCGCCCGAAGGCGCCGTTCAACTGCGGACATGCGGAACACTCCATCTGGCCGGCGGCCGCCTGTCCCCGCGTCGATCGCGATCCCGTCGCCCGGGATCGCGTCGCGCCATCCCGTCGGATCAGGCCGTCTGCTCGCCGTTGCCGGCATTGTGCCCATCGGCGCGCGGCCACAGCGCGGGATCGAGCCGCTCTCCGCGCAGCAATTGCAACGGGGCGCGGTGGTAGAGCTGGATGTCGTGGAAGGGGTCGGTGATGATCTTCGTCGCCCAGGCCAGGCCGGTGCGCAGGTCGCGGATCACCGCCAGCTGCAGCACGCGGAACACCAGGCCGCCCACGCCCAGCCAGAACCAGAGCAGGCCCAACTGGTGCAGGTAGTCGACGAAGCCGGAGGCCGCCTCGAACAGGCCGAACAGCCCCGGCTGCAGCCACAGCGCGACCGGCGACAGCGCCCACAACCCCATCAGCACGACCTTGCGGCGCAGGTTGTAGCCGACCTTGATCTCTTCCTTGTGCTCGTGCGTCGCCTGGTTCACGTGGTCGTAGCCCTTGGGCTCGAAGAAGAAGTGACCGGCCTGTCGGCTGGTCATCGAGACGCCCCAGGCCAGCAGCGCCGACCAGGCCGGATCGACCAGCAGCAGCCCGTAGGCGACCACGAAGCAGCAGGCGCTGAGCAGATGCAGCGACTGGTTGATGCGGCAGTGGTGGTAGTAGCGGTGGTCGTCCCAGCGCTGTTCATTCAGAAGTGCCAGAAAGTCCTTCATGCGGGCCTCGTCCGTGAGATGACCATGAGATGAGCCGTGGAGCGTGCCGTCACTCGATGGCAGTGCCGTGATGGCACGATGGCGCGTCGATGACGGACGCGTGGCGACTGTGTCCATCGGGCGTGTCAGGCGCGTGACGATCGGCGCCGTCACAGAACTGTTGCGTTGGCCGCCCATCATCCGCGCCATGACGACCCCGCCGATCGAACTCGAAGTCGACGAGCTGCCCACGCGCCAGCGGCATTTCCGCGTCGCGGTGGTGACGGAGACCTATCCGCCCGAGGTCAACGGCGTGGCGCGCAGCATCGCCTGCGTCGTCGGCGGGCTGCAGGCGCGCGATCACGCGGTGCAGCTGCTGCGGCCGCGTCAGGCGCCAGCTGGTGCGCCCGCGGCCGGCGAGTCGCCGGTCGACGAGATCCTGATGCGCGGCCTGGCGGTGCCGCGCTACCCGCATCTGCGCATGGGCGTCGTGTCCAAGCGCACCCTGGTCAACCTCTGGGCCAGCAAGCGGCCCGACGTCGTCCACATCGCCACCGAAGGCCCGATGGGCTGGTCCGCGCTGCAGGCCGCCCGCCATCTCAAACTGCCGGTGGTGTCGGAGTTCCGCACCAACTTCCATGCCTATGCCCAGCATTACGGCATCGGCTGGCTGCGGCGGCCGCTGCTCGCCTATCTCCGCAAGTTCCACAACCGCTGCCACGCGACGATGGTGCCGAACGCGGCGCTCGCGGGCGAGCTGATGGCCCAGGGATTCCGCCACGTGAGCGTCATCGCCCGCGGCGTCGACACCCAGCTCTTCCATCCCTCGCGCCGCAGCGAAGCGCTGCGGGAGCACTGGGGCGCAGCGCCCGGCGACCCGGTCCTCCTCCACGTCGGCCGGCTGGCCGCCGAGAAGAACCTCCAGCTCCTGGTCGACCTCTGGCCCACCATCCGCCAGCGCCATCCGCGCGCCCGGCTCGTGCTCGTCGGCGATGGACCCGCGCGCGCCGACTTCGAACACGCGCTGCCGCCCTCCTCCAACGTTGTATTCGCCGGCATGCAACACGGTGAACAACTCGCCGCCTGCTATGCGAGCGGCGACCTCTTCGCCTTTCCCAGCATCACCGAAACCTACGGCAACGTCACGCCCGAAGCACTCGCCAGCGGCCTGCCAGTGATGGCCTACCAGTACGCCGCGGCCGCCCTGCTCGTGCGCGACGGCGTGAACGGCGGACTCGCGCCGTTCAATGAACCAGCGGCGTTCCAGGCTCGGACGCTGGCACTGCTCGAGGACCTGCCTCGCCTGCGCACGATGCGCATCGCCGCGCGAGCGAGCGCGGAATCCCTCGACTGGGAAGGCATCGTGCAAGGGATCGAACAGGTCTACGCCTCCGCCATCGACGGCACCTCGGTCGCGCTGCGAGCAGGGTCGCAGCTGTCAGGGATCGAGGCTAGGGCCCATTGACGGCAGCGGCCAAGCGCAGGCGAAGGAAGCCCGGGGCCGGCAGCGGCGCCCGCTTTGGGCACTCAACTCCCGCCGCTCGCCTGCGGCTCGCTTTGGTCAGACAGAACGTGCCTGATCAGTTTTTGGAAGCGGGCACCGCTGCCGGCCCCGGGCTCCCTTCACCTCACACCAGAGAGCGGTTCGAAGAGGTCGGCGCCACACCATCACGGACACGACGACGGATCATCAGGATCAGCACGCAGGCGAAGACGAAAGCGCCCAGCGCGCTCATCAACCAGACCAGCGGAATACCCATCGCCTGCAGCGCCGTGTAGCAACCCAGCATCAGCAGGATGCTCAGGTTCTCGTTGAAACCCTGCACGGCGATCGAACGGCCAGCGCTCAGGATCTGCACGCCACGGTGCTGCAGCAAGGCATTCATCGGGACCACCATCGCACCACCCACCGCACCCACCAGCACCATCGCCGGCAGCGCCCAACCCAGCGACGTCACCCAGGGCGTGCCCAGCATCAACCCACCCAGCATCAGACCCAGCGGCATCACCCGCAGCGAGTGGTGCAACGCAATCCATCGGCCCGCCAGGCCCGCGCCCACCACAACCCCAATCGCCACCGTGGCCTGCAGGTACGCGCCCTGGTTCAAACGCAGACCCAGCACGTCCTGCGCCCATTGCAGGACCGCCAGCTGCAAGGTCGCACCCGCACCCCAGAACAGCGTCGTCATCGACAGCGACAAGCGACCACCCAGTCGGTCGCGCCACAGGGCTCGGTTGGAGATCCGGAAATCACGCGCGATGTCCAGCACGCGACGAGGCGGCCGGGGATAGACGATGCCGCTCTCGGGCACGCGCAGCTGCAGCAGCGCCGCCAGCGCATAGACGCCCAGCAGCGCGTACAACGACGCGACCAGCGGACGCGCCACGCCCCATCCCCCCATCGCCGCCATCCACCACGGACTGACCAGCAGGCCGCCGACCAGCGTGCCCAGCAGCACCGAGCACACCACCGACACCTCGATCCACCCGTTGGCCGCCACCAGGCGCGTCGGCGGAACGATCTCCGTGATGAGGCCGTACTTGGCCGGCGCATAGCAGGCCGCGGCCGTGCCGACGATGCCGAATGCCAGCAGCGGATCCAGGCCCAGCGCCATCGCGCCGACCCCCAGCGCCTTCAGCCCGTTCATCCAGCTCATCAGCGCCACCTTGGGCCAGGCATCGGCGATCAATCCCACCACTGGCGCCAGCCCGACGTAGGCGAGCGTGAAGCACAGCTTCAGCAGCGGCGCCCACCAGGCCGGCTGTCCCATCTCGCGCAGCAGCGCGATGCCGACGATGAGGAGCGCGTTGTCGGCGAGCGCGGAAAGGAACTGCGCGGCAATGAGGGTGTGGAATCGCGGGGGCATGTGGGGTGGCCAGTGCGCGGCGAGTATGCGAAGGCGCCGTGACCGACCGTTGACACGCGATTGACATCGCCGCGACAGCCCGCGGACAGCCCCCCGCGGCGCGTCCGCATCCGCCGGGTCGCCACCGGGAACGAATTGACACGCCCGCCGCGCGGACCCGTCCGGCACCCCCTCCACGATCAGCGACAATCCCGCCGCTATGTTTGCCCTGTTCGAAGACGCCGGAAAATTCCTCGCCGGCCGCATCCTGTCCGAAGCCGAATCCTCGATGCAGATCGAGCTCGATTCGGGCAAGCGCGTCAAAGTGAAGACCGCCCATGTGCTGCTCAAGTTCGACAAGCCCGCGCCGGCCGAGCTGATCGCGGAGGGCCAGCGCCTGGCCGCCGAGATCGACCTCGACCTGGCCTGGGAGTTCGCGCCCGAGGGCGAATTCGGCTTCGCCGACCTGGCCCGCGACTACTTCGACGAGAAAGCCACGCTCGGCCAGCAGACCGGCGCGCTGTTCCGGCTGTTCGAGGCGCCGCACTATTTCCGGCGGATGGGCAAGGGCCTGTTCAAGAAGGCGCCGGCCGAGATCGTCAAGGCCGCGTTGCTGGGCATCGAACGCAAGAAGCAGGTCGCGGCGCAGATCGAGCAGTGGGCCGACGAGCTCGCCGCGGGCCAGTGCCCGGCGCCGGTCGGCGACCAGATCTACAAGATCCTCTTCCGCCCCGACAAGAACGGCCCGGAGTACAAGGCCGTCGTCGAGGCCGCCAAGCGCAGCCACAAGGCGCCGCTGGACCTGCTCAAAGATGCTGGCGCGATCGCCAGCCCCTACCAGTTCCACTGGAAGCGCTTCCTCTTCGAGCACTTCCCCAAGGGCACCAGCTTCCCCGCGCTGTCGGCGCCCCAGATCAAGGACGAACTGCCGCTGGCCGGCGTGCGCGCGTTCTCGATCGACGACTCCGCCACCACCGAGATCGACGATGCGCTGTCCGTCCAGGGCCTGGGCACCGGCACGGTGGTCTTCGGCGTGCACATCGCCGCGCCGGGCTTGGCGATCCAGCCGGATTCGCCGGTGGACAAGGTCGCCCGCGAGCGTTTCTCCACCGTCTACATGCCGGGCTGGAAACTGACCATGCTGCCCGACGACGTGGTCCAGGCCTACACGCTGATCGAAGGCCGCGACTGCCCCGCCGTCAGCATCTACCTGACGATGGACGAGGCGACGCTGGAGATCACCGCCCGCGAGACCCGGCTCGAGCGCGTGCCCATCGCCGCCAACCTGCGCCACGACAAGCTGGACCACGTCATCACCGACGCCACGCTGACCGGCGCGGCGCCGGCCGACTACGACTTCGCGCCGGAGCTGGCCTTCGCCTACCGCCTGGCCAAGGACCTCAAGGCCAAGCGCGAGGTGGTGCGCGGCAAGCCCGAGACCTTCAACCGGCCCGACTACAACTTCCGCCTGGAGGGCAACGGCGAGCACGAACCGGTGGGCGCCGAGCAGGTCAGCATCTCGGTGCGCCAGCGCGGCGCCGCGCTGGACCTGATCGTGGCCGAGGCCATGATCCTGGCCAACTCCAGCTGGGGCGGCATCCTCGCCGACTGCGGCGTGCCCGGCATCTACCGCAGCCAGGCCAGCCTGGCGCCGGGCATGAAGGTCCGCATGGGCACCAAGCCCGCGCCGCACGCCGGCATGGGCGTGGCGCAGTACACCTGGGCGACGTCGCCGCTGCGCCGTTATGTCGACCTCGTGAACCAGTGGCAGATCATCGCCTGCGCCCGCCACGGCAAGACCGCCGCGCTGGCGGCGCCGTTCAAGCCCAAGGACGCGGCGCTGTTCTCGATCATCTCGGGCTTCGACGCCGCCTACAGCGCCTACAACGGCTTCCAGTCCGGCATCGAGCGCTACTGGACGCTGCGCTACCTGCAGCAGCAAGGCATCACCGAGCTGACCGCCGCGGTGCTCAAGGACGGCTTGGTCCGCGCCGACGAGCTGCCGTTGGTGTTCCGCGCGCTGGGCTGCGAATCGCTGCCGCGCAACAGCCACGTCAAGGTCCGCATCACCGGCCTGGATGAGCTGACGCTGGAGGTGCACGCCAACCTGGTCGAGCGCCTGGATGCCGAGGCCGCCCCGTCCGGCGACGCGGAAGCCGAGGAGGACGAGGAGCCCAGCGGCGTGCTGACGCTGGCGATCGACGTCAACGACGAAGGCGCGGACGGCGCCGACACGACCAAGGGCACGGACGGCGCGGCGACGCCCGCCCCCGCCGCCTCCTGATCCGCTTCCGCATGTTCACGATGCCCAAGCTCAGCCTCCTGCAGTACGCGCTGATCGTCTCGGCCGGGGTGCACCTGGGCCTGGGGACGCTCAAGTTCGTCGCGCCCGACCAGTTCGACCGCCTGTTCCAGGACACGCCGCTGGAGGTGGTGCTGGTCAACGCCCGCGGCCAGGAGGCGCCGGTCAAGGCGCAGGCGCTGGCGCAGGCCAACCTGGCCGGCGGCGGCGAGATGGCGGCGGACCTGCGCGCCACGTCGCCGCTGCCGCCCTCGCCCAAGGCCGAGACCGGCGACAGCACCGAGGTCCAGCACAGCCAGATCCAGCAGCTGCAGGTGGCCCAGGAACAGCTGCTCACCCGGGTGCGACGCGAGCTCGCCCTGCTGCCGCCGCCCGACCCGCAGCGCGACAAGGGCACGCCCGAAGCGCGCGAGCAGGCCGAGCGCCGCCGCCAGCTGGTGCACCTGCTCGCCGAGATCGAGAAGCGCGTCAACGAGGAGAACGCGCGGCCGAAGAAGCGCTACGTCAGCCCGGCCACGCGCGAGGTCGTCTACGCCCAGTACTACGACCAGCTGCGCCGCCGCATCGAGAGCCGCGGCACCCGCGACTTCCCGACCTACCAGGGCCGCAAGCTCTACGGCGAGCTGACGATGAACATCCACGTGGACGCCCGCGGCCGCGTGGTGGAGACCGACATCGTGCAGAGCTCCGGCAACGCGGTGCTGGACCGACGGGCGGTGGCCATCGTCCGGGCCAGTGCGCCGTTCGGCAACTTCACGACGCAGATGCGCCAAGGCGCGGAACTGCTGGTGATCACCTCGCGTTTCCGCTTCACCCGCGACGAGAACCTGGAAACGACCCTCAGCGGGCAGCCGTCCTGACGGCGCCCGCCGCGGCCGGATCGCGCGGCCGCGTCCCTTCTTATATAGACGTCATGAGCGCTGAGCCGACTTCCGCCGCCGCGACCACCACGACTGCCACCACCGCCGGGCCGGACCGGTACGCCGTCGCCGGCAATCCGGTGGCGCACAGCCGTTCGCCGGAGATCCACGCCGCCTTCGCCGCGCAGACCGGCCAGTCGCTGGTCTACGAGCGCCTGCTCTGCCCGCTCGACGGGTTCGAGGCCGCGATCCGCGACTTCGTCGCCAGCGGCGCGCGCGGCTGCAACGTGACGGTGCCCTTCAAGTTCGACGCCTTCCGGCTCGCGGCCCGCCGCACGCCGCGCGCCGCGCTCGCCGGCGCGGTCAACACGCTGCGCTTCGACACGGACGGCGGCTGGCTCGGCGACAACACGGACGGCGCCGGCCTGGTGGCCGACATTGAGCGCAACGCCGCGCGCCCGCTGCGCGGCCAGCGCGTGCTGCTGATCGGCGCCGGCGGGGCTTCCGCCGGCGTGCTCGGCAGCCTGATCGGCGGCCGGCCCGCGGAGATCCGCATCGTCAACCGCAGCGCCGACAAGGCGCTGGCGCTCGCGGCCAGCCACCGCGCCTGGGCCGACGACCACGGCGTGCGCCTGAGCGCGGGCGGGCTCGACGCCCCCGCACCGGACGGCCGGCACGACGTGCTGATCAACGGCACGAGCGCCTCGCTCAGCGGGGCGGGCCTGCCCTTGCCGGATCCGGACGCGTTGGTGCTGGCCTCCGGCGGCTTGGCCGTCGACATGATGTATGGCGCGTCCGCTGCCCCCTTCCTGGACTGGGCGGCCGGCCAGGCGGGCGCCAGCGGCGCGACCCGCGATGGCCTGGGCATGCTGGTCGAGCAGGCGGCCGAGGCCTTCCTCCTCTGGCGCGGCGTGCGGCCGGACAGCGCGGCGGTGCTGGCTGACCTGCGCCGTCGACTCGCCGCCCCTTGAGACCCACCCGATCGAGGATCCATTGAGGACCGCTCCATGAAACAGTTCTGGCGATTCGCCGGCATGCTGCTCGTCAGCGTCCTGTGCCTGCAGCTGTTCTTCGCCGCCCGCATCGCGCTGATGGCGGTGGTGTCGCCGCAGTCGACGACCTTCCAGCGTTCCGAAGCGCTGCGCCTGCTGCGCGAGAAGCACCAGATCCTCTGGGCCCAGCAATGGGTCGACGGCCCCTTGATCAGCAAGCACCTCAAGCGCGCCGTGATCGCCAGCGAGGACGCCGGTTTCAACGAACACGGCGGCGTGGATTGGGACGCGCTCGAAAAGGCCTGGGACAAGAACCAGCGCGCGCAGGAGCTGGCCGACCAGCGCGCCGCCCGCCTGGCCAAGACGAATCCAAACAAGCCGGCGCCGGTCCCCAAGGTCATCGGCGGCTCGACGATCTCGCAGCAGCTGGCCAAGAACCTGTTCCTGAACTCGGAGCGCAACTTGCTGCGCAAGGGCCAGGAACTGGTGCTGACGCTGATGCTGGAAGCGCTGCTCGACAAGCAGCGCATCCTGGAGATCTACCTGAACAACGTCGAATGGGGCGAAGGCGTGTTCGGCGCCCAGGCCGCGGCCCGTCACTACTACCGCGTCGACGCCGCCCGGCTGGGGCCCAACCAGGCGGCGCGCCTGGCGGTGATGCTGCCGGCGCCGAAGCGGTTCGAGAAACGCCCAGGTTCGCCGTATGTGATCGGCCGGGCTGGCACCATCGAGGCCCGGATGGGCGCGGTCGACATCCCCTGACGCTTGGGCCAGGGACCGCCCGCCCAGGGCCGAGCCGCCGAAAGGGCGCCATGACACCCGAATTGACGACCGAGATCGCCGCCGCCGCCGCCCGCCTGGTGGTGGAGGAAGGCCTGGAATACGGCCCCGCCAAGTCGCGCGCGCTGAAGGTGCTCGGCCTGCCGCCGCGCACCGCGCTGCCCAGCAACGATGAACTGGAAGACCAGGTACGCGAGTATCTGGACATCTTCTGCGCCGACACGCAGCCGGCCGAACTGCGGGCCCTGCGCGAACTGGCCGCCACCTGGATGGAGCGGCTGGCCGAGTTCCGCCCCCACCTGAGCGGCGCCGTCTGGCGCGGCACCGCCACCCGGCTGTCCCACATCCATCTGCAGTTGTATTGCGATGACAGCAAATCGGCGGAGATCGCGCTGCTGAACCAGGGCGTGGACTATGACGTCGGCCAATCCCGCAATGCCAAGGGCGAGACCGTCGACCAGCTCGTCCTGGATGTGCCCTGCCGCGCGCTGAACGAGCGGGTGGCGATCGCGCTGACCATCCTGGATCACGACGACCTGCGCGGCGCGCTCAAGCCCGACGCGCGTGGCCGGACCGAACGCGGCGACCTCGCCGCGCTGCGCCAACTGCTGAACGCGAAGGAAGATTGAATGCAACGACGCGCTGTTCTGGGACTGGGCGCCGCCGGCGTGGTGGCCGCCGGCGCGGGGGCCTACCTCGCGCTTCATCATGAAAGGCAGGCCAGCGGCGGGGGCGGCGCAGCGCCATCGGGACCGCTCTCGGCGGAAGCCGCGGCGTTCTGGAACGCCAGCTTCGACACGCTCGACCAGCAGACCTACCAGCCCGCCGCCCACCTGCGCGGCAAGCCGCTGCTGCTGAACTTCTGGGCCACCTGGTGCGCGCCTTGCGTCAAGGAACTGCCGGAAATCAATCAGTTTCACTACGAGTTCGCCTCCAAAGGGTGGCAGGTGCTCGGTCTGGCCGTCGACGCGCCGACGCCCGTGCGTGGCTTCCTCGAGAAACTTCCGTTGAAGTTCCCGGTCGCCCTCGCCGGGCTCACCGGCACCGATCTGTCCAAGACCCTGGGCAATGCCAAGGGAGGCCTGCCGTTTACCGTTGCCTTCAGCGCGCAAGGCGAGCCGATCTGGCGCAAGTTGGGAGCCACCCACCTGGAAGAACTGCGCGAGATGGCCCGCGCGATGAAGTCCTGAAGCCTCGACCGATGCCGCCGTCAAGGCCTGCTCGGCCATAGCGGGCGGCCTGAAGCTGGTCAAGCCTTTTATTTTTGGCTTGCTGCCGGGATCTGAACCCAAAAGGCGTAAAGTCCACCCTTTTACGCTTCTAGTGTCTTCGCTCTAATTGGCGGGACCGGTCGCTGAATGCAAGTCCTGGTACTACACGGCCCCAACCTCAACCTGCTCGGCACCCGAGAGCCTGGGGTCTACGGCGCGACCACTTTGGCGGAGATCGACGCAGATCTTTGCCGGATCGCGCAGGAAGCCGGCGTAGCTCTGGAGAGCTATCAAAGCAACCACGAAGGTGGCTTGGTAGACCGCATTCAAGCAGCCGGACGCGACGGCACGCGCTTCATCATCATCAATCCGGCGGCCTACACCCACACCAGCGTCGCGATCCGCGATGCGCTGGCGGCGGTGGCGCTGCCGGTGATTGAAGTGCATCTGTCCAACATCCACAAGCGCGAACCGTTCCGTCACCACAGCTACGTGTCGACGGTCGCGGAAGGCGTGATCTGCGGACTGGGTCCGGCCGGCTACCGGTTGGCGCTGCAGTTCGCGATCCAGCAATTGAGCCGGCCGGCCTCGTCCCCCTGAGCGCCGCGGTCCGCCTGCCGCCGGACCGGAAGACAACCCGAAGATCACAACCGATCCCCGTTGGAGAGTTCATATGGATTTGCGCAAGCTCAAGACCCTGATCGACCTCGTCTCCGAGTCGAACATCTCTGAACTTGAAATCACCGAAGCCGATGGCAAGGTGCGCATCGTCAAGTCCGATGGTCAGCCCGTCGTGGCCGCCATGCCCATGATGCAGGCGCCGCAGATGGTCGCCGCGCCGGTGCAGGCCGCCGCCCCGGTCGCCGCTGCCGCCGCGCCGGCCGCCGCGCCCGCTCCGGCCGCCGAGACCGGCCACATCGTCAAGTCGCCGATGGTCGGCACCTTCTACCGCGCCTCCAGCCCGAACGCCAAACCGTTCGCCGAGGTCGGCCAGCAGGTCAAGGAAGGCGACCCGATCTGCATCATCGAGGCCATGAAGATCATGAACGAGATCGAAGCCGACAAGTCCGGCACCATCACGAAGATCCTGATCGAGAACGGCCAACCGGTGGAATTCGGCCAGGCGCTGATCATCATCGAGTAAGGCGCCCGAGATGTTCAAGAAGATCCTCATTGCGAATCGCGGCGAGATCGCGCTCCGCATCCAGCGCGCGTGCCGCGAGCTGGGCGTGAAGTCGGTCGTCGTGTATTCGGAAGCGGACCGCGACGCGAAGTACGTGAAGCTGGCCGACGAGGCCGTCTGCATCGGTCCCGCGCCGTCCGCGCAGAGCTACCTGTCGATGCCGGCCATCATCGCGACGGCCGAGGTCACCGACGCCGAGGCGATCCACCCCGGCTACGGCTTCCTGTCCGAGAACGCGGACTTCGCCGAGCGCGTCGAGCGCAGCGGCTTCACCTTCATCGGCCCGACCCCGGACAACATCCGGACCATGGGCGACAAGGTTTCGGCCAAGCAGGCCATGATCAAGGCCGGCGTGCCTTGCGTGCCCGGCTCCGAGGGCGCCCTGCCCGACGATCCCAAGGAGATCGTCCGCATCGCCCGCGCGATCGGCTATCCGGTGATCATCAAGGCCGCCGGCGGCGGTGGCGGCCGCGGCATGCGGGTCGTCCACACCGAGGCCGCGCTGGTCAACGCCGTGCAGATGACCAAGGCCGAAGCGGCCGCGGCCTTCGGCAACCCGCAGGTCTACATGGAGAAGTTCCTGGAGCATCCGCGCCACGTGGAGATCCAGGTGCTGGCCGACGGCCACAAGAACGCCGTCTGGCTGGGCGAGCGCGACTGCTCGATGCAGCGCCGCCACCAGAAGATCATCGAGGAAGCGCCCGCGCCGGGCATTCCGCGCCGCCTGATCGAGCGCGTCGGCGACCGTTGCGCCGCCGCCTGCAAAAAGATGGGCTACCGCGGCGCGGGCACCTTCGAGTTTCTGTACGAGAACGGCGAGTTCTACTTCATCGAGATGAACACCCGCGTGCAGGTGGAGCACCCGGTGACCGAACTGGTGACCGGCGTCGACATCGTGCAGATGCAGATCCGCATCGCCGCCGGCGAGAAGCTGCCCTTCACCCAGCGCAACATCACGATGCGCGGTCATTCGATCGAGTGCCGCATCAACGCCGAGGACCCGGTCAAGTTCATCCCGTCGCCGGGCCGCATCACGATGTGGCACCCGCCAGGCGGTCCCGGCGTGCGCGTGGACTCGCATGCGTACACCAACTACTTCGTGCCGCCGAACTACGACTCGATGATCGGCAAGATCATCGTCCACGGCGACACCCGCGAGCAGGCCCTGGCCCGCATGCGCATCGCGCTGTCGGAGACCGTCGTCGAAGGCATCCAGACCAACATCCCGCTCCACCGCGAGCTGATGGCCGATGCCAAGTTCATCGAAGGCGGCACCGACATCCACTACCTCGAGCAGTGGATGGCCGCCCACAAGCGCTGAACCGCGGGCGCTGCCCGATCAGCGCTGACCGCCGCTGAGCGACAATGCGCAGGCCCTCAAGCGTGGACGCTGGTCCGCCTTGAGGGCTTCTCCATTTCAGAAGTTCCCCGAAGTCCCGGAGCCGCCATGAGCGAAAACCACGGCGAAGACCACGCCAACGATCCCCTGCTGCACGAGCTCGTGCTGATCTGCCGCGAGGAGGATGTCGAGACCGTCAGCGACGCGCTGATGGAGATCGATTCGCTGGCCGTCTCCGTCGAGGACGCCGATGCCGACACGCCCGCGGAGCGCGCGCTGTTCGGCGAGCCCGGCATGCCGGCGCCGCGCGCGGGCTGGGAGCGCTCGGTGGTGAAGGCGCTGTTCGCCGAGGAAGCCGAGGCCACCGAAGCCGCGACGCTGATCCTGGCGCAGGACTGGGCCACCGACGTCCACGTGCAGGCGATCCAGACCGTCGCGCAGCAGGACTGGGTGCGGCTGACGCAATCGCAATTCGCGCCGGTGGAGATCACGCCGGAGTTCTGGATCGTCCCGTCCTGGCATGAAGCGCCGGCGCAGGCCAGGCAGGTCATGCGCCTGGATCCGGGCCTGGCCTTCGGCACCGGCACGCATCCGACGACACGCATGTGCCTGCGCTGGATCGCGCGCCACGGCGCCGAGGCCGCCCACTGGGATCGCGTGCTCGACTACGGCTGCGGCTCCGGCATCCTGGCGATCGCGGCTGGCTTGTTCGGCGCGAAGTCCATCGACGCCGTCGACATCGACCCGGCCGCGCTGATCGCCTCGACGCACAACGCCAAGGACAACGGCGTGACGCTGAACGCCGCGATGCCCGATGCCGCG